>OFBY01000067.1_pt1 | contig 13961 bp, 12 predicted proteins | sample 1520751 | NCBI WGS metagenome assembly OFBY01 (sample SAMEA3696450, study PRJEB22514) | metagenome | biome: water; feature: marine; material: hydrothermal vent | place: Pacific Ocean | collected 2014-08-16 | depth 1514 m
TTATCTATCTCAATGGCTATAAGTTCTTTTGGATTTCTTTTAAGTATCTTCTCAGTTAGAGCTCCTCCACCTGGTCCTATTTCAATTACTCTGTCTTCAGAAGTGATATCTCCAAAGTCAACGATCTTTCTAACTATGTTCTTATCCCTCAAGAAATGTTGTCCTAGTGATTTTTTAAGCCTCATTCCACAACTTCCACTTTCACTTTTATCGATTTAAACCGTGCAGTTCTAACAAGTTCATCCGATTCATTACCAAAAAGGAGGTTAACCTTACTCTTAGAACGATGGAAAGTTACAAAAAGCGTTCCTTTCTTTATATGGCGATTGAATTCAAGAGGTAAAGATTCAGTTTCCCCATACTCTGATTTCAGTCTAACCCTCTTTGCATTCTTCAATTTCTCTCTATCTTCTTCGCTGGCATAGACGACGTCTTCCTTAAAGAGTTTAAACTTATTGAGTGTTTTGCAGTTCCCGGTCTGAGCGCTGTTGTTGTAGTGAACAAGAATCCTTCCAGTTGTGAGATAGAAGTCCGAGAATTTTCCTTTTTCAAGGAGTTCTTTTACCATTCCTCTCGGTTTAAACTGGTTGTATCTGAAGTGTCCTTTTCCATCCGGGGTTGAAAACCTTTCGGTGTGAAGAATTTCTGTCCCCTTACCATCTTTAACAGGCCATTGGGGAGAATGGAGAAAGTTTTCTCTTAAAATCTCATAGGTCGCTCCCGAAAATCTTTTTGGTGCTGCTTCTCTGACCTCGTTCCAGACATCCTCTGAATTTGAATAGTTAAATTCTGCTCCCATTCTATTTGCTATTTCTGAGATCACCTCCCAGTCGTCCGGTAGATCTGACCCAAAGATCGGTTGACTGAGATGAAGCCTCCTTTCAGCATTTATATAAACCCCTGTCTTCTCGTAACAACTTTTTACCCCAAAGACAACATCTGCGAACTTAACAACTTCGCAGGGAAAGAGTTCATTGACAACCAAAAACTCAAGGTTTTCAAGAGCTGAAAGGATCTTTCTCTGGTTAGCGTGAACGTGGGCAATATCTTCCCCCATCACAAAAAGTGCCTTTATCCTTCCATCGAAGATAGCATCGATGATGTCTGGAGTCATTAGTCCTATCTCATCCGATTTCCTGTAATCAGGCAAGTAGTAAGGAAGCATACCCATATCACAGGCACCCTGAACGTTGTTCTGCCCCCGGAGAGGCATCAGACCTGTTCCCTTCTTCCCGACATTTCCCGTCAGAAGTGCAAGGTTTGCAATTGCCATAACGGCATAACTACCATCAATATGTTCAGTTACTCCAAGCCCCCAGAGAAAGATTGTCTTCTTTGTGGCTATTTCTCTTGCAAGTTCTCTGATTCTTTCTGATAAGCCTTCGTAACCAGGTAGTCTTCTGAATATTTCAGGATCAGAAAATTCATCGGCAAGAATGGACTTTCTATACTCTTCAAAGCCTGCGGTTCTCTGCTCTATAAAATCTCTATCGTAAAGCTCCTCTTCCAGAATCACTCTGGCGATTGCATTCAGAACCAGAAGGTTCGATTCGAAGGGAATCAACAGTTTATGCTGGGCAAATTTAAAGAGCCCAATCTCTCTAACATCAATAACTGCTAACTTTCCACCCTTCCTCACTTTTTCAATAATTCTGTGGCTCACTATAGGGTGGGCTTCTGTTGTGTTTGAACCTACTACAACAATAAGTTCAGCATTGTAAATCTCATCAAAAGGTGCAGAGGCTGCTCCTTCTCCAACAGTTTCAACAAGTCCTCTGAGACTTGGCGCATGACAGATCCTTGCACAATTATCAACATGAGGAGAACCCATAACTTCCCTTGCAAACTTCTGGAAGACATAGGCACTTTCGCAACTTGTTCTTGCTCCTCCTATAGCAGCAAAAGCCTTTCCGCCATACTTCTCTTTTATCTCGATTAACTTTTTCGCAACAACATCGTAAGCCAGAGAATATGGAACTTTCACAAAATTTTCATCATAAGTTTCAAAATCATCCACATTTAAACCAGCTTCTATTAGAAAGGATTTCCTTACAAGCGCTCCTTTTATCCTCTTTGGACTGGTTAAAAACTCATGACCAAAGTTTCCCTTGATACAGAGCTTCCCTTTACTTACAATACCCTTTTTTATAGGAACAGCCTTAACTGGAAAAGAACCATCTGTTTCAAATCCAAGTTCACATCCAACACCACAGTAGGTACAGACCGTTTTCTTCAGCACAAAAGACCTCCTGAGTTTCGTGCGAGGTAATTTTACCTGAGAGAAAAAGATTAAATCTCCCTAATGATAGAAAATTCTATACTTGACAGTTTGTAATCTTTGAATAAATTTACTATCCCCCCTCCTCCCGGTTCCCATGGTACCCTCCCGGCCGGCGTAAGCCGGCTTACCCTTTTATTATCTCAAGAACCCCTGAAAACAGGGAATTAATTCAAAAAGATCTTCTGATATATCTATATTTTCTCTAAACTCTTTTACTATGTAGGTACTTGAAGTTCCGTCTAACTGAACCGTTTTGAAAGCTTTCAGCTTGCAGTTCTTACCTATAAATAGAACAATCTTTTCAAAGATTGAATCCTTATACTTTGGTTTGAGTTCAAGCACTTCTATTTTTCCATCTTTTTCATCGTTCAAAACTTCAAAAAGTTCATCAAACCTGTCCGGACTATCGAGAATCTGAAAAAGAGGAAAGAGTTCACTCTTTGAGTCAAGTTCTGCCACCTGACACTGCTTATCCGATGGGAAAACGGTTTCTATGAACTTTCCATCTGAAACAACAAAAATATCGCCTCCTCTTGTATACTCCCAGCGAAATTTAGATGGCTTTTTATAGTAGATAACACCACCATACAGGTCAACTTCATCTCCTGCCATAGGAATCTTCGTCTCCTGGGAAAAGACAAGCTTTAACGTTTTAACAGACTTCAGTTTTTCCAGAAAACAGTTTACATTTCCATAAGCAGAAGTTGTAAGAAACAGAACAAAAAACCAGATAGATAAAATCTTCTTCATACTGCTCTCCTTTTCTCCAAGGCATAATTTATTACCTGGCAGCATTTAAACAGATCCTGGGAGAAAAGATGAGAATAATCGGTGGAAAGTACAAAGGAAAAAGGATAAAGTCTCTTCCAAAACGTTCCGACACAAAGATTCTTAGACCTACAACCGACAGAGTCAAGGAGTCTGTTTTTTCAATTCTCAACAATTATCTTGAGGGAGTCAAGTTTCTGGATCTCTTTGCAGGAACGGGAAACGTCGGGATAGAAGCTATCAGTAGAGGAGCTGGTAAAGTTATTTTCGTGGAAAATGACAAACGCTTCTGCAATTTGATAAGAGAAAACCTTAAAAAGCTTGGTGTAGAAAGGGAAAAGTATGAAATAATCTGTGACGACTACACGAGCGCTATAAAGAAGCTTGCAAAAAGAGGAGAGAAGTTTGACTTCATCTATGCAGATCCTCCTTACGAAAAGGGTTACTACACAAGAATTGTAAACATGATAAAGAACTTTGATCTCCTTGATGAAGACGGTCTTCTCATCCTTGAAGAACCAAAGAATACACCTTTTCTCCCAGAAGATGAGAAATGGATTGTTGAGAGAAGAGGTTACGGAACAACCCTTGTTACGTTTATAAACTTTCATCCAGAGAAGGAGTAAAAGATGTTTGAAATCTCAAAAACAATTGAATTCTCTGCCGCCCATTCAGTTTACTCACAGAAGTTAAACAGTAAATGGACAAAGAATACTTATCCAAAGTGCCGAAGACTTCCCGGTCATGGTCATAACTATAAGCTTGTCGTTTACCTTAAATCAAAAGAACTGGATTCTTCCCAGATGGTTACAGACTTTGGACATCTCTCCTGGTTAAAGGAGTTTATAGATGACTGCTTTGACCACAAGCTGATTATTGGAATGGAGGATCCAGCCTTTGAGTTCTTTTTCAGCAAGTTGGGACTTATGGAAGATGGAAATTTTATCCTGCCGAGAATAGATGGCAAAATACCTGAGGTTGAAGTTATTGCTGTTAATAAAGACTATAAGGTAACAAAACTTGATTTTGAAGAGCTAAACCTTTCAGAGATAAAACAGTTCAAGTTCTTAACTTTCCACAAGTTTACGGTGGATTCAACCTCTTTTGAGGCAGATTTCTACCAGAGACTATTTGATGGAATTGCTCTTTTCAACGGTTCTCCCACATCAGAAAACCTTGCAAGATTCTTTTTCCACTTTGTAAACGAAAACATAAAACCTCTTGGAATAGAGTGTTCTAAGGTCTCCATTCACGAAACTCCAACTTCCTGTGCCACATACAGCGGATGATGAGAGAGAAACTTCAGACGGTTCCAGACGCACCAGGGGTTTATTTTTTTAAAGACGGGAAGGGAAGAGTCATCTACGTTGGGAAAGCTCGATCCCTGAAGAATCGTCTCTCTTCTCACCTCAACTGTACAAATCCAAATGAGAAAAGTTACAGAATTGTTAAGAATGCTGCAGATTTTGATTACATAGTTGTGAAAAATGAAAGAGAAGCACTAACCTTGGAAGTAGAGCTCATAAAAAAGCACCTTCCAGGATTCAACGTTCTCCTGAAGGATGACAAGAGTTATCCCCACATTGTAATCACAGATGAAGAATTCCCTACCGTGAAAATTGTCAGAAAGAAAGAGAGTGTAAATGGAAAGCGGTTTGGTCCTTTTATTCCGCCAAAAAACGCCAGAGTTCTAAAAGAGCTAATCCATAAGGTTTTCAGACTGAGAAAGTGTAAAGAGTTAACTAAACGTTCAAAACCCTGTCTTCAGTACTACATAGACCGCTGCACGGCTCCATGCTGTGGCTATGTCTCAAAAAGTGATTACAGAAAGCAGGTTGAAGGAGCTCTCTCTTTTCTCACAGGAAACGTCAAAAACTACATAAACAGGCTCTACAACGAGATAGAAGAAGCAGCCGAAAATTTACAGTTTGAAAGGGCTGCCATCCTCAGAGATCAGCTCATAGCCATAAAGAACATTTACGAGAGAGGCTCTATTTTCTTTGAGGATCACCCTAACTGTGACGTATTCTACCTTGAGAAGAGAAACGGACTCTTCTTAGGTGTCAAGTTAACCGTCAGAAACGGCATTATCTACGGAAAGGAAACATTTCAGTTTGATCCTATAGATCCCTGGGACGAAAATCTGCTCTTAGAAGTTTTCACATATGGAGTAAATGAAATAAACGAAGATGTGGTTGGAACCATCTGGATTGAGGGAACTTACGAAGATGAAGAACCTCCAGAAGAGATTTTGACCAACTTCCGTTATATAGGGAACGATATTTCTGCTAAGGAGATTCCGGAAGAGATACTTCAGTTTGTCAGGAAAAATAGAACAGTTGGGAGAGTTAATCTGAACTTAGAAAATCTCAAGTCAGAATATGAGAGAGTATTCTTAGACACTTTTCCCGAAAGGGTTGAGGTGTTTGATATCTCTACACTACAGGGAACTGGAACAGTTGGTTCCTGTGTGGTCTGGGAGAAAGGAAGGTTTGTTAAGGATGACTACAGAAGATATAAGGTAAAAACGGTCAAAGGTGTAAACGATTATGCCTCTATGGAAGAAGTTCTAACGAGGCGTTTCAGGAGAATAAAAAATGGAGAGGTTAAAAAGCCCGATTTAGTTCTGATAGATGGTGGAATTGGACAGCTTAACGTTGCGATAAAGGTCAGGGACACCTTCGGTCTCGACTTCAGAGTCTTTTCTATTGCCAAAAAGGAAGAAATCGTTTACACAGACGATGGAGAAGTTGTTGAAACAAAAAAATACCCATATCTGTTCAGGTTCTTTACAAATTTACGAGATGAAGCTCACCGGTTCGCTGTAACGTTCAACAGGAAAGTGAGAAACAAACTGATGGTAAAGAGTGTATTTGACGGAATCAGAGGACTTGGAGTTAAAAGAAGAAAAATTCTTGAAAAGTTCTATCCCGATATCAGAGAACTGGCAGAAGCAAGTGTAGATGAACTTGTAAGGATAGGAATACCAAGGAAAGTTGCAGAAGAAGTTCTGGAGAAAGTAAGGAACTGTCAAACTTAACGGGAAATATATTATAATATCATATAAGCTTTAATCCACAAAGTTTTCCAAAAACATTAATTAGCAGGAGTTCAACATGAAGATACCCGGTTACTCTTCACTCGAAGAGATAGAAAAAGCTTTTCAGATTGAAATTGATAAAGAGGAAAAAAAGAAACTCCAGAAAGTTATTGAAAAACATCCCATGTTCATTCCAGATTACTATGCCCGTCTTATAGACTGGAACGATCCAGAAGATCCAATCAAAAGTATTATTTTCCCTTCTCCTGGTGAACTGGACATTGCAGGCTCTTACGATACCAGTGGAGAAAGAGAGAATACCGTCCACACAGGTCTTCAACATAAATATAGAGAAACAGCCCTTCTCCTTGCTACGAATAGATGTGCTGGTTACTGCAGACACTGTTTCAGAAAAAGGATGGTTGGAATTCCAACAGACGAAACTGTAAAACTATTCGATAGAGCAGTTGATTACATAAAGGAACACAGGGAGATAACAAACGTCTTAATCTCAGGAGGAGATCCACTTGTTCTGCCAACAGATGTGATTGAGTATTTCCTTTCTGAGCTTTCAAAAATTGAACACTTAAAGTTCATCCGCTTTGGAAGTAGAATACCGGTCTTTTATCCAATGAGAATTTATGAGGATCGTAGGCTCCTTGAACTCTTCTCAAAATACTCAACTCCTGAAAGAAGAATCTATTTGGTTACCCACTTTAACCATCCAAAAGAAGTTACAGAGGAAGCCAGAAAAGCAGTAGATGCACTGATAAGACATGGAGTAGTGGTCAGTAACCAGGCTGTTCTCTTGAAAGGTGTAAACGATGATCCGGAAATCCTTGCAACACTGATGAAAGAGATAGTCTCTGCTGGAGTCGTTCCTTACTACGTCTTCCAGTGCCGTCCTGTTAAAAGGGTTAAGTCTCACTTTCAGGTTCCACTGAAAAAAGGATATGAGATAGTTGAAAAGGCTAAACAGAAGTTGGATGGTCATGCCAAGAGGTTTAAATACGTAATGTCCCACAGGACTGGAAAGATAGAGATAGTTGGAATAATTGGGGACGAAATCTATCTGAAGTACCATCAGGCGAAAAATCCAAAGAAAGTTGGAAAGTTGTTCAAGAGGAAACTTACTCCGAACGCCGGCTGGCTCGACGATTTAAAGCCGGTAAAAGAAGAGTTGGCTGTGGAGGTTTAAAAAGTTCCTTTTTCTTTTACATGTTCTATAAACCTTCTGTAAGTTTTGTGGTTTGAGAGTGTTTCTGCGTTTCCTATCGCTATGAGCTTTCTTTTCGGTCTTGTTATTGCAACGTTGAGTCTTCTTAAATCCCTCAGAAAACCTATCTCGCCTTCATCGTTTGAACGAACAAAGGAGATGATGATTGCTTCTTTCTCCCTTCCCTGAAATCCATCGACAGAATTAACTTCCACTTTCAGATTTCTTTCGATTAGAAGTTGTTTAATAAGTTTTACCTGAGCAGCATACGGCGTGATTATTCCGATGTCCTTTTTGTCAAGCCCCATTCTGTGAAGTTCTTCAGCTATCGCAACTGCTAACTTTGCTTCTTCATAGTTTTCATAAGAGGTTGAACCTTCGGGCTGGAATTCGTAAGCGTTTATGGTTGATGTGTCAAGGAATGCAAGAGGTTCTTCTGGGTTAAGAATCTCCTTGAACTTCTCAGGTTCTTTTAAGTTGAAGTCAGCAAGTGTATGTTTTTTAACCGTTTCTGCTGCTTTTAGTTTTCCTCCATAGAACTCTCTGTTTGGAAACTCCATAATTTTCTCATTCATTCTGTACTGAATCTGGAGCATTGAGGAGAGCTCTGGATGCTTGTTTATGAGCCTTTCAAAAAGCGTCTTCTCAAGTTCTTTCGCCTCTTCACTTGTTACGGTTGGCGGAAGCTGTTTGTGGTCTCCAGCAATGAAAAACCTGTCTGCTTTCATTATTGGAATTAAAGTTGATGGTTCAACCTGTTGACTTCCCTCATCTATTACTGCAACGTCAAAGTGGAAGCCTTCAAGGAGCTCTGACTTAACCATTGAGTTTGTTGAAATTACAACATCGGCATTTGTGATTATCTCTCTCAGAACTATCGATTCCATTTCTTTTAAAGCTTTTATCCTGACATCAATTTCATAGTTTGTAAGAATCCAGTTTGCCATTGATCTCATAGTCTTCTTAGGAACTCCTCTAAAACTCTTACCCTTTCTTCCAAAGTAAACTATTTCATCATCGCTCATGCCTCTCCTTAACTGAGGAGCGGGCTTTGTAAACTGGTCTCTTTTTGCTATCAGTTCCCTTACTTTTTCCCAGCCTTCTTTTATCTTCAGGGTTTTCTCATGCTCTTCGTAAAGGGCATAAATCGAGAATTTTTCAAGCTCTTCAAGAACTCTGGCAGGATGACCAATTCTTACAAGTTTCAATTCAGGATACTTTGAAAGATTCAGGAGAATATTATCCGCTGCAATATTTGAGTCAGCAGTTGCAAGAACTTTGTTACCTCTTTTAACAAGTTGAACAATCAATTCTGTAATTGTGCTTGTTTTCCCTGTTCCCGGTGGTCCATGGATGAGATAAAAGTCCTTTGCTCCAAGAGCTTTCTTTACAGCGTTTATCTGAGTTTCGTTGAGCCTTTTATCAACAACTTCAAACTCTTCTTCTTTTGCTTCTGCTGGTTCTTTAAGTCCAAGAATGACATTTCTTAACTCTCTCTGTCTAAGAGTAGCGTGGCGCAAGCCCTCAAGGTTCTCTTCCATTCTCTTGAACGTTACGTCATTGACGTAGAGGTCAATTCTCACTCCCTTTTTGTAAACCCAGTTGGGAGGCTTATTATCAAATGCAACAGTTATTGTCTTTTCTGTAATTCTTATAACAGTTCCAAGTAGATTACTCTTTAAAGGATTTCCCCTGCTTACAAGGACAATATCTCCTGTTCCAATTTCGGTCTCTATCGGTTTCTCTCTCCAGAATCTGACAAGGTGTAGGTGAAACTTTGTCCCTGCTTTTGTTCCTTTCAAATCCAAGATTGCCCTGCCAAGGAGTTCCCTTTCTCTTTCTGAAAGTTTTCTAATTTCCGCTTCCTGAGCTTCAATCTCCGCAAGTCTCTCTATGTCGATGAGGTACTTGAATTTCTCAACGTAGTTGTGGACTGTAACAATTTCGTTAACGGTCTCTTTATCGGGGATAAGCTCTTTGTAAACTTTACACAAGTGTTCGTCTTTGAGGAATATCAAAGTTGAACCGTTGGCAGTATAAACGGATTTGATATCATGTTTTCTCAGACCAAGAGACTTAAGTTCTCTCTGAAGTCTTTTCCCTTCAAGAATCCCTTCAAGAAGAATTGGCATATTCACCCCTCAACTATACCTTCTTTTCTTATTGCTTCTTCTATAAGTTCTACTATCTCTTCAATCAGCTTTTCATCATCTGCTTCAACCATAATCCTGATAAGAGGTTCTGTCCCTGAATATCTTACAAGGACCCTACCTCTTCCTTCCATACGTTTCTCAGCTTGGTCTATTGCCTCTCTAACCTTTTCCATCTTTTCTATTGGCTTTTTCTCTTTAACTTTCAGGTTCTTGAGCTTTTGAGGGTACTTTTTCATCATGTTGGCAAGCTGACTTAGTGGTTTCCTTGTCGATTTCACAATGGATGCAAGGATAACGGAAGTTAGCAAACCATCACCTGTTTCAAGGAAATCTCTGAGAATTATGTGTCCTGACTGTTCACCCCCTACGAGAGCTTCCGTTTCTACCATCTTTTCAGAAACGAGTCTATCTCCGACGTTCGTTCTTATGAGGTTTATACCGAGCTCTTTTAGAAAGAGCTCAAGCCCTATGTTACTCATAACAGTTGCAACAACGGTTTTGTTTCTGTCCATGTAGTGGGCTGCAAGGATTGCCATTATCTGGTCGCCATCGACGATTTCTCCATTTTCATCAACAGCGATACACCTGTCTCCATCACCGTCATAGGCAAATCCTATGTGAAGTTTTAAATCCTTGACTTTTGATGCAATAAAAGCGGGAGATGTTGCACCGCAAGCTTCATTGATGTTCAATCCATCAGGTTCAGCATTGAAGACGAAAACCTTTGCGCCTAAGGCTTTGAATATTTCTGGAGCTATCTTGAATGTTGCACCGTTTGCGCAGTCGATTCCTATCTTGAGTCCGGCAAGGTACCTGCCTGCTGACTCTAAGAACTTTTCGTAACCTTCTACAAGGTTTTCTCCATCAAAGACTCTTCCGATATTTTCAGGAGACGCTTTAGGGAGCTCAAACTTATTAAAGATAACAAGTTCGAGAGATGCCTCTTCTACCTCTGAAAACTTTCTTCCTTCTCTGTTGAAGAACTTTAAACCGTTGTATTCGTACGGGTTATGGGAAGCAGAAATCATTACTCCGCCAGATAGATTCCCTTCTCTAATGAAGAAGGAGATAGCAGGTGTGGGAACGACATCAACATCAATCACATCTACACCGGTTGAAGTTAGTCCACTTATAAACGCGGTTTTAATCATGTCAGAGGAAAGTCTTGTGTCTTTTCCGACAACTACTGTGTATTTTTCTTCTGGGAATTTGGAATTGAGGTAAACTCCGTAGGCTATTCCTATTTTTTGAACCATTTCAGGTGTTAAAGGATACCTGTTGGCAATTCCTCTAATGCCATCTGTTCCAAACAGTCTCCTCTTTGGGGTATTCATCTTCCCTCCTGTTTCGTTCTGATTATCAGCTTTACTCTATCGGGTTCTACTCTGAACTTGCTGACAATATTCAGGTAAATTTCGGCGTTTCCCTTTATACTCGAGAGGTCTATCTTCTCGGTTTTGACTAAGTGTACTTCCTTTTTCCTTTTTTCTGGTACGTAAACTATAACGTAGTTTGGTGAGAGAATCAGCTTGAGGTTTCTCCTTATTCCAGTTGCTTCCAATTTTACAGGAACCACTTTTTTTATGAGCTTCTCAACTTTAACATCTATATACTTGGGATTTACTTTTTTTACCTTGGCTGAGGAGACAGGAAGCAAAATGTTCTCTTCTTTAAGTTCGACTCTTCCTTTGCCATTTTCTTTCAAGCTTAGTTCTTTTGGCATGAGAACGTTAACCTGTCCTTTCTCTCTGAGAATGAGCAGATCCTTTCTGTAACCCTCGACTGTCAGTTCTATTTCCTTAGGGGAATAGTCAACTACCTCGTAGTTCCCCGTTGGAATAGGATTTATACTAACCCTGATTTCAGCCTCTGTAATCTCCTTGTTTGTAGCAAGAAGCCAGAGCAGAATGGCAAAAACAAAAGCAAGAACCTTATAGTGGAACTTGTAGAAGATAAAGTCAAGTATTCCCTTCATTTCTCCTCTTGAGGTAGCCAAAGAGATTTTTCCTTTCCGAGGGCTTCTTCACAAGTAGTCCTTTCAGTACCTTCTTTAATTTTTGCGGATCGAGGTTTTTAATCAACTTACCTGTGTAAGAAACTGAAACTGCCCCTGTCTCTTCAGATATTACTACAACCACAGCATCGGTTTCCTCTGTAATTCCTATTGCTGCTCTGTGTCTTGTTCCAACTGTTTGAGGAAGATTAGGATTTAGAGAAAGTGGTAGAAAAGCACCAGCTTTGTAGATTTTATCCCTCCTTATGATTGTTGCCCCGTCGTGAAGAGGTGTCCCAGGCCAGAAAATAGTTATGAGGAGCTCCTTGGAGACATTTCCATCGATTATTGTCCCTGCTTCAACGTAGTTATCGAGGTTTATATCTCTCTCTATCACGATTAAAGCCCCTATTCTGTCCTCGGACATGGAGGCAGAAGCCCTGACGATTTCCTCTATGACCTTTTCTGCCTCTTCTTCTGAAGAGAAACTACCAAACTGTTTTTCCCCTATCCTTGCTAAAATTCTCCTGATTTCGGGTTGGAAGATAACTAACAGTGCAAATATTCCAATGGTTATCAGATTGTTGAAGATGAAGGAGAGTGTGTAGAAGTGAAAGAACTTTGCTATTACGCTGAAAATTAATAGCATTAAAAGTCCTATGAGAATCTGAATGGCTCTTGTTTCAGAAAGATAAACAAAGATTCTGTAAATAAGAAAAGCTACTATCAGTATGTCTATAACGTCCCATAGAGTAATTTTCGGTATGGTCTCTAACAATTGACCTCCTCTATGGCGAGAAGGATATCAAGAAAGCTCTTTGTTTCTTTGACGTCGTGAACTCTCACTATTTTTGCTCCTCTGATTATTGAAGCATAGATGGATGCAAGAGTTCCTTCTAACCTTTTTTTAGGGTCACTTTCACCTGTAATTGCTCCGATAAAGCTTTTTCTGGAAGTTCCGATAAGAATTGGAAGTCCCAATACTTTAAACTCTGAAAGTCTTTTCAAGATACTAAGGTTATCTTTTAGTCGTTTTCCAAAACCTATCCCCGGATCTATTATAAGCTGTTCTTCTTTAACTCCCTTTTCCTTTGCATCTTCAATGGTTTTCTCAAAATACTGAATGATTTCCCTTACAACATCTTCATAGTATGGGTTTTTCTGCATATCCTTTGGTGTTCCCTTTATGTGCATTATCACTGCTGGACAGCCCCGTTTAGCCACGAGTTCTGCCATTTTCGGGTCAAAGTGAAAGCCACTGATGTCATTGACTATGTCTGCTCCAGCGTCAAGTGCCTTTTCTGCCACCTCCGATTTGTAGGTATCGATTGATATGAAGAATTTGTCGCCAAGTTTTTTTCTTATCTCTTCAATGACAGGAATAGTTCGTCTGATCTCCTCTTTTAGAGGTACAGGTTCAGAACCGGGTCTTGTTGATTCTCCTCCTATGTCTATTATACTGGCACCGTTTTCAAGCATTTCCTCGCAGTGCTTTACTGCTCTATCGATTGAAAGGAACTCTCCTCCATCAGAGAAAGAGTCGGGAGTGACGTTCAGGATTCCCATTATGGCCGGCTTTTTAAGGTTGAGTTCCTTTCCTCTATAACTGATGATAAATTCTCCTTTTGAGTAGTTTCTCAGTACTTCTTCAAGTTTTTCTGCAAGCTGCTTTAATCCAAATGGTTGTAGTTTTAACTTATCTATAAGTCTTGAAAGGCTTCTTTCTGTAGCCATCAAGAGAACCGTGCAGGTTCCTTTCTCAAACAGTGAGGCTTTTCTGGGAACACCACAGTCCCCACCAGCAGATATTGCATCCTGCTTGAGAATGTTGGCAGCTCTTGTATCAATTCCCGATATTTCTATATTAAGGGTAAAAGCTTTCGATGACAGGATTTCTGCTCCAGCTTCCGTATTACCTATTAAGAGAAGATACCTTTTGAGCTCCTCTTTGTCTTTGAATTCTCTTATTGTACGAACATCAGTTCAAACCTTTCCGATGGTGAAATTACACTTATAATTTATCACAGAAGAAAAGAGTTGGAAGTGCATTTTTGCGTTTTCCAGAATTCTTTCAATGTCCAACTTTTTATAGATAATGTTGGACATTTTTTCTTATTTGCATATATTGGTGATTAAACAATCTTTACGGAGGTAAGTATGGAAACAGTAGAGAAGAGAAAAACTTCCTTAAAGGAATTATTGGGGAATAGAAGGCTTTCTTTCAAAAATATGGATGAGTTGGAAAAGTGGATGAGAGAAAATGTGGTAGAGAAGGGTAAAAGAGAAATAGTGAAGAATCCATCAAAAGCTTTTAAAGAAAGCGTGATTATTGTAACAGATAGAAAGAAGCCTGAAGGAGTGTTTATTAACTTGAAAAATGCCAATAAACTTCCTCCAGAAATACAGGCTTTTCTATTTATGGCTCTCAATGCTGTAGGTTGTAAATACCTTTTGAGGGGGTAAAAGGTTGGAAGAAAATGTAGTAGTTGTTGTTGACTCATCAAAACTGA
>OFBY01000072.1_pt1 | contig 13535 bp, 13 predicted proteins | sample 1520751 | NCBI WGS metagenome assembly OFBY01 (sample SAMEA3696450, study PRJEB22514) | metagenome | biome: water; feature: marine; material: hydrothermal vent | place: Pacific Ocean | collected 2014-08-16 | depth 1514 m
ACCTGAAGTCAGCTTTTGTAGAGCTCCATGGAAGTTACCTTGGGATTTCTGGAACTCTTGCAGTAAGAAGAGACTTCCACAGTGCTTTTGGAAATAAGACGACTTATAAAGTTTCAGCAACTTATAAGTTGGATTTGACGCAAACAACGTTTAAAGGACAGTACGGAACAGGATTTAAGGCACCGAGTCTATATCAGCTTTACAGCTCTTATGGAAATTCTGACTTAAAACCTGAAACAAGCGAAGGCTGGATCATTGGAGTAAAACAAGATTTCTCAAAGTGGATTCCGTTTAAAACTAATATGGAGGTTAATTACTTTAAGAATCATGTATGGAACATGATAGATATGCCTTGGTGGCAAGGAGTTTTCACTTATGAAAACTACAACAGAGTTATTACTGAAGGTTCTGAGCTAAAAGTTTCAATTTCTCCTTTTGAGAATTTTGAAGCTTATGCAACTTACACCCATTTGAGAGCAGTAGAGTATGACCCATCTCAGCAGACATGGAAAAAGCTTGCAAGACGTCCTGAGTTTAGTTATACAACTGGATTTAAATCTCAGTATAAGAGGCTCAAGTTTTCTGCTTGGGCTGAACATTACAGCGATAGGATAGATGGCAGTGGTGAGATACTAAGAGCTTTTACCACTTACAACTGTTACGCCTCTTACCAGCTTAACGACAGGGTTAACTTCTATCTTAAAGGTGTTAACCTGACAGATAAAGATTACGAGCTCGCCTACGGCTACAACACAATGGGAAGAGCATTCTTTGCCGGCGTTAGTTTAACTTTCAAGTAAAATTTCACGGGGGTTTCTGCCCCGTTATCTCTGACTGTGTAAATATGGAGGGGAATGGTGGAAGAGCTCTTTGAATTGGGTAAAAAGGTTTTAGCAGATGAGTTGAAAGTTGAAGAATTGGAAAAATATCCTGAAAATCTTCGGGAAAGAAAACCTTTTGAAAAGCCTTTCAGAAGGTCTGCACTTATAGTTTCTGGAGATAGGATTAAACACTTGAGAAAAGTTTTTAGTAGAGATGCTGATATTATTATTTTTAACGTAGAAGATGGAGTTTCAGATAAGAATAAACCTTTTGCCAGATTATTTTTGAAAAAGTTCCTAACTAATACTCCTTTTGATGGTTCAAAGGAAGTTGTTATAAGGGTTAATCCTCTTGATTCGTCCTATTTTTGGGAAGATATAACTAAGCTCCTTCCAGCTATTCCTCACGCTATTCGTCTCAGTAAGGTAGAAACAGCAGAAGACATCGTTGTGCTTGAGGGAATTTTAAAAGCTTTTGAACTATCGAAAGGATTAGAAGAGGGGACTATAAAACTACAACTATCGATCGAAACTGGAGGGGCAATTGAAAATTTAGGAGAGATTTTAAGAGCTTCTAAGAGAATTAATGCTGCATACCTTGGAATTCTTGATCTTTTTGCAGACCTAAAGCTTTCCCAGAAGCTTTTAAAAACGTCAAGATTTGCAGACTACATTAGAGAAAAGTTTGTTCTTACCTGTAGAGTTCATAACATTTCACCGATTGCCCCAGCTTATCAGGATTACGAGGACTTAGAAGGCTTTAGGAAAGAGGCAGAAAAGGAGAAAGAACTTGGATTTGTCGGAAAAATGTGTATTTCAGTTAAGCAGGTAGGAATAGCTAACGAAGTTTTCTCTCCTTCCTTAGAGGAAATAGAAGAAGCTAAGGAGATTGTAAGTCTCTACGAAAAAGCACTAGAAGAAGGAAAGGGAGGAATAACTTACAGAGGAAAGTTTATCGATCAGCCAATCTACAGAGATGCCCTTAATAAGATCAGGTATTTACAGAGTTAAAGAACTTCTCAAGGTTATCCCAGAGTGTTCTCGCAGCAGGTATGGGGGTAATATCCTTTCTTCTGACTGCGTAGAAACTTCTTTTTATGGAAAGCCCTTCTATTTTAATTGTTTTCAACTTGTTGCATTCAAGCTCTCTCTGAATGGAGTATTTTGATACAAGACCAAAGCCAACACCTTTCCTTACAGCTTCTTTTATAGCTGTATTGCTTCCTAAAAATGCAACAATGTCTAAAAAAATAGGATTAATGCCTTTTTCTTCAAGAGCTTTTTCGACAGTTAACCTTGTTCCCGAATCTTCTTCTCTGAAAATAAGGGGAACTTTCGTTATCCCTTCAACTTTTATGGTTTCTGACCTGTAGTATGAGGGAGCTATCAAAACTATTTCATCATCTAAAATTTTTTTGTACTCTAACCTCTGGTCGCTAATCTTCGAACCAACAAATCCGATGTCGTACTCCGGTATCGCTTCTTTTAGTTGCTTAACGACCTTTTTTGAATCAAGGATTTCAACCTGGATTACGACTTCAGGCATTATGTGTTTCAGCTTTGGAAGTATGTGGGGAATCAGATAATCTCCAGGTATATTGCTTGCTGCAATCCTTAGAGTTCCCTTGGATTTCTTTGTAACTGAAAGGAGTTCTGAAAGTGCCTCTTCTTTCTTTTTCAAGAGTTCCACAGCATACCTGTACAGTATTTTAGCCTCATGGGTTGGAATTACCTTCCTTCCAACCCTGTCAAAGAGTCGTAATCCCAATTCATCTTCTAAATTCTGAATATGAGCGCTAACTGTCGGCTGGGATATGCTGAGCTTCTCAGCAGCCTTAGAGAAACTTCTAAGTTCAAAAACTTTTGCAAATACTTCTAACTGCCTTAAATCCATCTTACTCCAGACCGGTGATTTTCAGGACAACATCGACTGTAACAAAGAAGAAAAGCCCTGACATGAGAAGAGCTATCATTGCTCCAAATCCCCAGACAATTGGCGAAAGCCTCATGCTCTTAACATACTTCACGTAGAATAAGAGTGTTATGACAGCAAAGATGGCAGCAAGGCTTACTTTTAGTCCCATGTAGTGTTCAAGGTCAAGTACCTGAGAGAAAATACCAAGTGGTAAGAGAGAAAACATTACCATCATTATGAATCCGACAATTGTAGAACCTATTCCGAGACCTTTTGCAAGACCATCGTTAAAGCCTTCCATATCTCCCTCCATTCTTCAGATTAATTACAGGTTCTAATTTTATCAAAACTCTATAATCTTATTCGAATCTGGTTTTTCAATTTCTTTTTTCAGTAAATCAACATTCACTCCGTAAGTCTCCCCTGAGTAGGGTTCAAGCAGTTCTCTCGCATTTTTCAAGAGGAGCTCAAATCCTCTAAGGTTGTAGTTCGTTAAATGGTAGTAAGCCACTCCAAGTTGTATTAAGGCTTGAAGAAATTCCCTGTATTTTCCGAATTCTCCCATCCAGAGCTCTTCAAGAAGTTCGTGAACTTCAAAGTAGAGTTTTGCCTCAAAGAGTTTTCTTGCCATCCGAATATTTTTTTCTATGTCATTACCTACGGGTTCAAACTCTTCAAGGGACTGGAGAAATTCTCTGTAAGCAGTTGCTTTTTCTTTGAGATATTCTTCAGTAAATGGGTCTAATTCTTTTCTGTTCAAACTTAGCTTGTTATTTTCTTTCCTTATTAGTGGGAATTCAGAAACAATTACTTTTCCAATTCTTTCGTCTGTTTCAACACACTCCTTTTCAATAACCTCTATTACAGTCAATAGCTTTTCTAAATCTTCGTTTTCTTTTTCTCTCAGATAATCGCAGAGATTGTGGGCAAACCAGTTTCTTATTTCGAAAAGATCCAAGTTCCTTCTCCAGAAAGTATTAATTTAGCAAATGGTGCCAGACATAGAGTCTGACACCGGAAAATGGAGGATTTTCTTAGCTTTCAGAGCCAACAACTTCATCAGGATGGGCAATTCTACCGAGAACGGCAGAAGCAGCAGCAACCGCTGGAGATGAAAGATAAACTTCACTTTCAGGGTGTCCCATTCTCCCGACAAAGTTTCTGTTGGTTGTTGCAATAGCCCTTTCGCCTTTAGCAAGGATTCCCATGTGTCCACCAAGACATGGACCGCAGGTTGGAGTTGAGACGACGCACTCTGCATCTATGAATATGTCAATAAGTCCTTCATCAATAGCTTGTTTGTAGATCTCTTGAGTTGCAGGGATAACGATACATCTTACGTTTGGATTGACCTTTTTACCTTTGAGTATCTGGGCAGCAATCCTGAGGTCGCTGATCCTTCCGTTTGTACAGGAACCGATAACAACTTGATCGATTGTCACATGTGTTGCTTCCGTAACAGGTCTTGTATTTGATGGAAGGTATGGGAATGCAACCTGAGGTTCTATCTTTGAAACATCTATTTCATAGACTTCTGAGTATTCAGCATCTGGGTCGGACTTGTAAAGCTTGTAAGGTCTTTCTGCTCTACCTTTAACGTATTCGAGAGTTTTTTCGTCTGGTTCGATGATTCCGTTCTTCGCTCCGGCTTCAATTGCCATGTTGCAGATTGTGAATCTGTCATCCATTGGAAGATCTCTAATGGCTTCTCCAGTGTGTTCCATTGTCTTATAGAGAGCTCCATCAACGCCGATCATTCCAATTACGTAGAGGATAAGATCCTTACCACTTACCCACTTCTGGCGTTTTCCGTAGTAGATGAACTTCATCTGTTCAGGAACTTTGAACCAGACCTCTCCTGTGAGCCACGCATAAGCCATGTCTGTGGAACCGACTCCTGTTGAGAAAGCTCCAAGAGCTCCGTAAGTACAGGTGTGGGAGTCAGCACCTATTACTACGTCTCCAGGACCAACAACACCCTGCTCTGGAAGGAGGGCGTGCTCGATTCCAACCCTTCCTTCAGACCAGAAGTGTTTAATGTTGAACTCCCTTGCAAAATCTCTCATCATTTTTACCTGTTCGGCAGCCTTTATGTCCTTCGCAGGGACAAAGTGATCTGGAACGAGGGCAATTCTCTCCCTGTCCCATACAGTTTTAGCACCGAGGGCTTTAATCTGCTTTATTGCAATTGGAGCTGTGACGTCGTTTGCAAGGGCAATGTCAACTTTGCACATTATCAGTTCACCAGGATAGACCTCTTTCTTCCCGGCGTGGTCTGCAAGTATCTTCTGAGTAATTGTCATTCCCATCTCTTTTACTCCTTATGAAAGGATTTAAATTGAAGAAAAATTATACGTGTTTATCTCCAACTAAGAAAATAGGACCATACTCCGTTTCAGCAATCTTTACGTCAACTTCATAAATTCTTGAAAGGAGTTCTTCGTTAAGGATTTCCTCTTTGTTTCCTATAAAGTATTCGTTGTAACCTATAAGTATTACCTTTTCTACATACTCCCAGACAAAGTTTATATCATGAGTAACCATAAGTATTCCAAATCTTTTTTCCTTGTTGAGTCTATGGATGATTTTTAAAATCCTTTTACTGCTTTTCAGATCAACACCTGTTGTTGGTTCGTCTAAGAAAATGTAGTGGGGATTGCTAACAAGAGCTCTTGCTATAAGCGTTTTCCTCTGTTGACCGCCGGAGAGAGTGTTGAACTGTTTATTAGCAATTGATTCAATTCCCAGCAGTTTCATCCAGTGGAAGGCAACTTCTCTTTCCCTGTCAGTTAGTTTTTGAAATCTACTTAGCCTTGGGAAAAAACCAGAAAGGACAACATCTAAAGCAGTTGCAGGAAAGTTGTGAGAGTAGTCTTCCATTTGAGGAACATAACTCAGAAATCTCTTTTCGTCACACCCTTTTGTGCAGTCAATACCGTGAATAAAAACTTTTCCGGATAACGGCGGGATTATTCCAAGGATAGTTTTCAATAACGTGCTCTTTCCAACCCCGTTTGGACCTACAACGATCCAGAATTCGCTTTCTGCCATGTAAAATGAGAGCCTCTTAAGAAGGGGTTCGCCATATCCGATTGTTAAATCTTCAACTCTGATACCTTTTTCCATTATTTCTGCTTTATAACCTCTTCTAAAGGTTTGAATCCTACAAAAACGTAACCTTTTTCTTTTTCTGTAGGTGGAATGTAGATGATTGTGGGGGTTGCGTGGATGTTGTGGGAGAGGAGTTCCTTCTGAAGATCCTTATAGAATTTGTCGAGCTCTTTTCTCTCTTTCTCTGGAATCTTGCTGTAGTTTTTGTCAACTTCTTTTGAGAAGATTTTTACATATTTCATGAAATCTCCATTTCCTTTGGAAAACATCTTTTCCATGGCACTTTTCATTCCTTCCTTTCTGGCAAGCTGCGTAAAATAGACAAATCCTTTCAGGGATCTCTCTCCATGAACTGGAAGGGGAATCATGTGAATTTGAAGATCAAGCTCCTGAACTTTTTTACCTGCAACCTCTTTGAAATGTTTATAGCAGAAAGGACAATAGACATCCCAGACTATATAAACCTTATTCTTTCCGTTTCCTATAATGTGTGGAATATTTGCTTTCTGAAGTTTCTCATCTATAGCTTTCAGCCACGAGAGATCCTGTTTTAAGGGGACCTCACTTTCCTTTGGCTTTAGAGGAATTATACCGACTTCTTTTCCTTCTTTCCTAACCTTAAAGAGATCCAATACAAGGTATTTGCCATCTTCAGACATCCAGATATACTTTCTTACCATTCTGTTATTCTTTTTGTTAACAATTGTTACCTCAAACATTCTTAGACCTTCAACGGGAGAATCTTTAATCGCTTTTACCTCCCTTACTTCCACTCCTCTAACAGCAAGCGGCTTCAGGACAGCCTTTATTACAGATTCCTCTTCCTGAACACTCACTTTTTTGGTTTCTGCCTTTTCTTTCTCCTGTGCATTTGAGCACGAAAAGAGAAAAGAAGTTGCAAGAAGTGCTAAAAAAACCTTTTTCCTGCTCATCTCCAAATACCTTCCACTTTTAATTTTTTATGCATTCAGCGGTATCTACCTCTATCTTAAGCTGAAATATACGCTAATGTGTGTTAATTCTCAACCGTTGTCATCTCCAATCTCTCCGCTTAACACTTTCTCTAAGAGACTCTTTTTCCTTTGTTTTTCGTATTCTTTCTTTAGATCGAAATTTTTTCCTTTTGCAGAAACTAAAACGGCACTGACGCTACCTATCTTCACTTCTGCAATAACTTTTACAGGAATGTGCCTTTTATCGGCTGTAAACCAGAAGATTACTTTACCCTTCCTTTCGAATGCTCCCTCAGGAGAAAGGTTATTTGACGGAATGACTTTGAAGGTTTCTATCTCTCCAAAAGGTGTTGATAATTTCTCTTTGCCAACAACTTTGAAGCTGACGTTTTGAAATTTTCCACCTGCAAAGATCGGGAAGACCGTTTCTTTTCCAACTTCAAAGATCCCGTATCTTCGAAAGTAGAAGGTAGCTGTAACGATGTCCTGAAAAGGAATAGATGGAATTTTTACAAACTTTATCCTGACTTTGTCTGTTCCTGGCTTTCTCTTTATATACTTGACCTTCCTGTTTTTCAGATCGTAGATGTAAATTTTTTCTCTGATGTAGTTCCCTTCCTTTTGAGAAAGGAAAGTCTTTTCTGGAGACTTTGTTTCTTCGTTCCAGAGAGAGTATCCCTTGTCCTCTATAGATTTAAACCATGCACCAATACCAGCGGTGGAAGCTCTTCCAGAGAACTTATAACGGTGTTTGTCTATCCGTTTCACTTCCGATTTTGAGTTGGCGACGTAGAAGATGGTCCAGTAAAGCCTGTACTTTAAGACTTCTCCGTCAAAATCGTAATCGGATGGTTTATCGGAGATTACCAGCTTTGGCTCAAAAGAAAAACTGTTAGAGAATAAACATAGCGTCGCCGTAACTGTAAAAGCGATAACCTTTTTTAACAGCTTCCCTGTAAGCATTCAGTATCCTCTCTCTCCCCGCAAAGGCACTTACGAGCATTAAAAGTGTTGAACGGGGAAGGTGGAAGTTTGTAATAAGCGCATCGATAACCTTGAACCTGTATCCCGGATATATGAAAAGGTTTGTTGAACCTTCTCCGGGCTTAACCTTTCCATCTTTCTCTGCTGCACTTTCCAGTGTCCTCGTAACGGTTGTTCCTACTGCTATGACTCGTCTTCCCTCTTCCTTAGCTCTGTTTATCTCAGCAGCTGTATCCTCTGGAACGTGGTAGGTTTCGTAGTCCATCTGATGCTCTTCCACGTTCTCCACTTTCACAGGTTTGAACGTTCCAGGACCCACGTGGAGGGTGATGTTCTTAATTATAATTCCTTTGTCTTTCAGTTTCTGGAGTAGTTCTTCTGTAAAGTGCAATCCTGCAGTTGGGGCTGCGACCGCTCCCTCTTTTCTTGCGAAAACTGTCTGGTATTTCTCCCTGTCTTCAGGCTTTTCTTCTCTCTCTATATAAGGGGGCAATGGTATGTGACCAATCTCCTCCAACTTTTCCATGAAATCCTTGTTTGATTTCAAGATAAATTCAACGATTCTCCTGCCTTCTCCGCCGTATCCTTTGACAATCGCTTCCAGCTCTTCGTCAAAGTAGATTCTCTTTCCCTCTTTCAATTTCCTTGCAGGTTTTGCCATTACTTCCCAAATACCAAGTCCAGGTTGTCTGACAAGGAGGAGCTCAACTTTTCCGCCTGTCTCAAGTTTCCCGAAGAGCCTTGCAGGTATAACCTTTGTGTCATTTATGACAAGAACGTCCCCTGGCTTCAGGTATTCAACTATATCTCTGAATACTCTGTGTTCTATCTCTCCTGTGTTCCTGTGGAGAACCATGAGCCTTGAAGAATCCCTCGGTTCAACCGGAAACTTTGCTATCAATTCCTTTGGGAGCTCGTAATCAAAATCGCTTACTTTCATCTTCACTGCCCAATCAAATTTTTGGCTTAAATTTATAGTTTTAGTTAAGAAAAAGGAGGGGATAGGTGTTTGAAGTTGATGAACCGAGATGGCACTTGGTCTATATTAAGCCTCGGAAAGAAGAAGTTGTGAGAGTTCAGCTTCAGAGGATAGGAATAGAAACATTCTATCCGAAGGTGAGAATTGTTAAGAAAGGTGTTGAAAAGATTGAACCCTTGTTTCCACTCTACATGTTTGCCAGATTTTCTGTAGTTAAGGACTCTCTCAATGTCAACTACGCCCGCGGTGTCAGGTGGGTGGTAAAATTCGGAAACCGAATCCCATCTTTAAGTGAGGATTTTATTGAATCGTTGAAAGCTGTTAATCTGGCTTTAATAGAAGAGAAACCGAAGATTCGGCAAAATGACGTTATAAGAATAGTTGATGGTCCTTTCAGAAACTTTATCGGTAGAGTTCTAAAGGTAAAGCGTGGAGAAGAGAGGGTTGTTATACTTTTGAAGGCTGTAAACTCTCCTACTGTTGAAATTCCTGTAGAATATGTAGAAGTATTGTTGGAGAGGGAAAATGCTTGAGATCGAAAAAGTTAGAAAACTTTCCAGAGAAGGCTACAATCTGATTCCTGTTTTTAAAGAGATCCTTGCTGATCTTGAGACTCCCCTTTCAGCGTTTCTAAAGCTCAAACCTCTGGGAGCTAATATGCTCCTTGAGAGTGTTGAGGGGGGAGAGAAGTGGGGAAGGTTTTCAATCATCGGGATTGGAAGACTCATCTCGGTAAAGAGCAAAGAGAAGTTTGTGGAGATAAACAACCTTGGCAGAGTGGATGTTAAAACTTTTGAGAACGATCCTCTTGAGGTTTTAAAAGAGGTTTATTCTTCTATCAAACCTTACAGAGAAGAGAGTCTGCCAAAGATCTGGGGTGGTTTCTTCGGCTATCTTGCTTACGATGTTGTCAAGTTTTTTGAACCAAGGGTTAACGTGAATCCGAACAAAGAGGATTCCTATCTATACGACATGATCTTTTCCCTTCCAGAGGCTCTTCTGGTCTTTGACAACGTTACAAATACGATAAAGATCATATCCTACGTTTTGACTGAGAAAGGGGAACTGGAAAACGAATACAGAAGGGCTGTAGAAACACTTGAGAACATAGAAAGGGCTCTTAAAGAATCTATCCCTCAGTCAGAGGTAAAACTGCCCGTGTCTTCTTCAGAGTGGCAGGTTAATTTCAGCGATGAAGAGTTTATGAGTGCCGTTGAAAGGGCAAAGGAATACATAAAAGCTGGAGATATCATCCAGGTTGTTCTTTCAAGGCGTTTTGAGAAGTTCTTCTATGGAGATCCGTTAACTCTCTATAGAGCTCTGAGACATGTAAATCCATCTCCCTACATGTACTACCTTGATTATGGAGATTTCCAGATAGTTGGTGCCTCTCCTGAGGTTCTTGTCAGGGTGGAAAATGAAGTTATTGAGACCCGTCCAATTGCAGGAACCAGAAGGAGAGGAAGGACGGAAGAAGAAGATCTTCAAATGGAAAGGGAGCTCCTCTCTGATGAAAAGGAGAGAGCTGAGCACATAATGCTTGTTGACCTTGCAAGAAACGACGTTGGTAGAGTTGCCGAGATAGGAAGCGTGAAAGTAACCGATTTGATGATTATAGAGAGGTATTCCCACGTTATGCACATCGTTTCAAACGTTGTTGGTAAACTCAGAGAGGATAAGGATATATTTGACGTTCTGAGAGCCTGCTTTCCGGCAGGAACGGTGTCTGGAGCTCCAAAAGTAAGGGCTATGGAGATAATTGATGAGATGGAGCCTTCAGAAAGGGGTGTTTATGCTGGAGCAGTTGGCTATTTTTCTTTTGATGGAAACCTTGACACTGCGATAGCCATCAGGACGGCAATTGTCAGAAGGAACAAGGTCTACGTTCAGGCAGGTGCAGGGATTGTTGCGGATTCAATTCCAGAGCTTGAGGCGAAGGAGACGACAAACAAAGCCAGAGCTCTCTTTAAAGCTGTTGAACTTGCTGAAAAGGGACTTGAAAGATGAAGCTTTTTGATCTTGAAGCGGAGTATTCAGTTCTTGGTTCGATGATAGTTCAGCCCTCTTTTGTCTTCAGAGGGGTTGAACTGCTTCAGCCTGATGACTTTTTCAGGGATCAGCACAAAATCCTATTCAGGTTCATCAGAGATCTTGTGGCAGAAGGGTACACAGAAGCCCGGCTCAACGAAATCTCATTTAGAGATGAACTTATAAAGAGAAATCTTCTTGAAAAGATTGGAGGAGAGGAGCATTTAAGCTACGTTGTAGAGTTTGCTCTTGATAGCTATGAGAAGTTTGAGTCTGCATGTAAGGTTATAAAGGACAAAGCTCTTCTGAGAAAGATACTTGACGTTGCAAAGCATATAAATGAAAAAGTAGAGGAAACGCCTGATCCAGACATTCTCATAGATGATATAGAAAAGAGAGTTTTTTCCCTATCGGAAGAAAGAATTACCAACACTTTGATTCCAATAGGAGAGGTTATTCCAGATATAGTAAAACGGATAGAGGAATTGGCGTCCAGGAGGGAGATGGTAACCGGTCTCCCTTCTGGCTATGTTGAGCTGGACAGGATGACTTCCGGTTTTCACGATTCAGACCTTGTGATCTTGGCAGCCCGTCCTTCTATGGGTAAAACTGCTTTTTCCCTTTCCATTGCATACAACGTTGCAGTAAGGGAAGGAAAGACAGTCGCCTTTTTCAGCCTTGAGATGTCAAAGGAACAGATAGTAACAAGGTTGATTTCACAGGACTCTGGTGTTCCTCTCCACAAAATTCGTTCAGGTTTCCTATTCCCTCAGGAGATTGAGAAGATACTTGAGTCTTCCGATAGGATAAGAGAAGCGCCAATCTACATTGATGATACGCCGGGAATCTCAATCCTTGAGATGAGAGCAAAGGCGAGAAGACTTCAAAGCGAGAAGGGGCTTGACCTGATAATTGTTGACTACCTCCAGCTCATGAGGGGAATCAAGAGAACGGAGAGCAGGCAGCAGGAAGTTTCTGAAATATCCCGTTCTCTGAAAGCCCTTGCAAAGGAGTTGAACGTTCCGGTAATTGCTCTTTCCCAGCTCTCCCGTCAGGTTGAGCACAGATCGGATAAGAGACCTCAGCTTTCTGATCTAAGAGAAAGTGGGTGTTTAACAGGAGATACTTTGATAATTGATGCAGATACTGGAAAGAGAATTCCAATAAAAGAGCTTGTTGGAAAAACTTTTAATACTCTTGCCCTTGATAGCGATTTAAAGATACGTAAGTTTAGAGTGACAAAAGTTTTTCCTTCTGGAAGAAAGAAGATTTATCTTTTAAAGACACGCTCTGGTAGGGAGATTAAGGCAAGTGCTAATCATCCGTTCCTAAAACTCTCTGGCTGGGTTAGACTTGATGAACTGAAAGTTGGAGACTGGATAGCTGTTCCACGTCAATACGATCTGGAAATTAGGGAAGATTCATTAAAAGAGGAAGAGATAATTCTTCTGGCTCATTTGATAGGTGATGGTTGTGTGCTTCCAAAACAGCCGATACACTACACATCAGCAGATTTAGAAAACATAAATGTAGTGAAAGAAGTTGCTGAGAGGCTTTACGGAATAAAAGGAAAAATTGTAAAACAAGAAAACTGGTATCATCTCTATCTACCGTCTCCCTATAGACTTACACACGGGAAAAAACATCCAATTACACTTCTCTATGAAAGGTTAGATCTTAAAAGAGTTAGAGCTTATGAAAAAGAACTTCCAGAAAAACTGTTTGAGTGCAACAACCAAAAACTAAAGCTTTTTGTAAAGCATCTCTGGGCAACGGATGGAAACATAAGCATTTCAAAAGGTAATGTTTCAATTTACTATTCTTCAACAAGTAAGAGCTTAATACACCAGCTACAACATCTATTGCTAAGGTTGGGAATCCTTTCAAAAATTACAACTTCAAAGAAAGAGAACTTTAGACCAACTTATCAGCTCCACATAACTGATAGAAATAACCAATTAAAATTCTTAAAAGAAATAGGTTGCTTTGGTAGTAGAGGAAAAATAATACCTGAAGCGATTAGAATTTTAAGTAATAGGAAATATAATCCGAATAAGGATGTTATTCCTAAGGAAGTATGGACTCTTTATGTGAAGATAAGTAAGGAGAGATATGGTATTTCATGGAGGGAGCTTTCTAAGAGGATTAATACTTCATATTGTGGTTCTACTCTTTTTAAACATGGAGTTTCAAGGGAAAGACTTTTAAGGATATTTAAAGCAATTCCTGATGAAATTCTCTTTAACCTTGCAACTTCAGACATTTTGTGGGATGAGGTTGTAGAGATAAAGGAATTAGGAGAAGAAGAAGTTTATGATATGACTGTCCCTGAAGTTCATAATTTTGTAGCAAATGACATTATTGTTCATAACAGTATTGAGCAAGATGCCGACGTTGTAATGTTTATCCATAGACCGGAAGTCTATAAGAAGAATCCTGATCCCGAGGAGCAGGGAATAGCAGAGATAATCATTGCATAGCAGAGAAACGGTCCTACGGGGACAGTGAAGCTTGCATTTATCAAAGAATTTACACGGTTTGAAAACTTGGAAGAGACACCGGTTCAGCACATTACAGAGGAGAAAGAAGAGGTTAAAGCTTCAGCTCCGGAGGAAGAGCCATTTATAATGGAAGATAATCAATTTAACTTTGATGATTCAGAAGATTATGATTTTGATTTTTGAGATTTGAGAATTGCTGTAATTTTCTTTTTATAACTCATATTTACTTTGTGGATTCATCCA
>OFBY01000077.1_pt1 | contig 13141 bp, 8 predicted proteins | sample 1520751 | NCBI WGS metagenome assembly OFBY01 (sample SAMEA3696450, study PRJEB22514) | metagenome | biome: water; feature: marine; material: hydrothermal vent | place: Pacific Ocean | collected 2014-08-16 | depth 1514 m
GGTGCTACAACATCTGTCTTCCCAAGTGATGAGCAAACATACCTCTTTATGAAAGCTCAGGGAAGAGAATCACAGTGGAGACCTCTCCAGGCCGATCCAGATGCTCAGTACGATGAGGTAATCGATATCGACCTTTCTGAGCTCGAACCTCTCATCGCTTGCCCACACATGCCCGACAACGTCAAGAAAGTTAAAGAAGTTGAAGGGTTAAGGGTTCACCAGGTTGCGATTGGTTCATGTACAAACTCTTCCTACAGAGATCTTAAAACCGTAGGTGAAATGTTCAAGAGAACTGGAAAAATGGTACATCCACTTGTTTCAGCTGCAATCTCTCCAGGTTCAAAGCAAGTTCTTAGGATGATGGATAAAGAAGGCTACTATGATGTATTCCTGAGAGCTGGATTTAGAATGCTTGAGAATGCCTGCGGTCCATGTATCGGAATGGGATTTGCTCCACCATCTGGAGGAGTTTCTGTTAGAACGTTCAACAGAAACTTCTACGGCCGTTCTGGTACAAAGGATGCAGAGGTTTACCTCGCTTCTCCAGAAACAGCGGCTGCAACTGCAATGAAGGGAGTTATTACAGACCCAAGAGACCTTGGAATTGAGGAGATCAAGGTATTCCTTCCAGAGAAGTTTGAGATTGACGACTCAATGATCTATGCTCCAGCTGCTGATCCAGATGAAGTTGAAATCTACAAAGGTCCTACAATCAACTACGTTGGTTATAAGGAGCCTCTTGGAGATAAGGTAGAGGGAGAAGTTCTCCTCAAAGTTGGTGATAACATTACAACAGACCACATCATTCCTGGTGGTGCGAAGATCCTCCCCTTGCGTTCAAACATCCCTGCAATCTCTGAGTATGTTTACTCAGTTGTAGATGAGACATTTGCTCAGAGAGCTAAGGAGAAGGGTGGCGGATTCATCGTTGGTGGTGAAAACTACGGACAGGGTTCTTCAAGAGAGCATGCTGCAATTGGTCCAATGTATCTTGGAATTAAGGCAGTAATCGCCAAGTCCTTTGCAAGAATTCACCATGCTAACCTTATCAACTTTGGAATCCTTCCACTTGTATTTGTTAACCCTGAAGACTACGACAAGATTGACCAGGGAGATCTTCTTGAGATAGATCTTTCAAACTTTGCTCCAGGAGAAGACAACATCATTACCGTAATCAACAGAACAAAGGGTATCTCCATTCCTACAAAGCACGGCCTCAACGAGAGACAGGTCAAGATTATCAAGGCTGGCGGCGTTCTCAAGTACGTTAAGGATAAGTTCGAAGGTAAGCTTCAATAATCTTTGGGGGCTTGTCCCCCTTTCACCTGAAGTTGAAATCAAGATGTGGAGGAGGATAAATATGGCAAAAAAACCAACTATTATCTGGACGAAAGTTGACGAGGCTCCCAGACTCGCAACTTACTCATTGTTGCCAATTATGAGGGCTTTTGTAAAGCATGCAGACGTAAATATTGAAGTTAGAGATATTTCCCTTGCGGGAAGAATCCTTGCTCAGTTTGGGTATGTCCCAGATGACCTTGCTTACCTTGGTGAGCTCGTCTGGAAGCCAGAAGCAAATATTATGAAGCTTCCTAATATTTCTGCTTCTATTCCTCAGCTTGTTGATGCTGTTAAGGAGCTCCAGTCTCAGGGATACGATCTCCCGGACTTTCCAGAGAACCCTCAAACTGAGGAAGAAAAAGAAATCAGGGCGAAGTACGACAGGTGTATAGGTAGTGTGGTTAACCCGGTTCTCAGACAGGGTAACTCCGACAGACGTGTTGCTCCACCTGTTAAGGAATATGCCAGGAAACATCCTCACAGAATGAGAGATGTTTCTCCAAAGTCTGAAAGCTATGTTGCTCACATGAAGAGCGGCGATTTCTATGAGAATGAGAAATCTGTGACTCTCAGGAAGGATACAAAGATTCGTTATGAGTTTGTTGATAAAGAAGGAAATGTAACTGTTCTCAAGGAGATTGAGCTTGGAATGGGTGACGTCGTTGACGGAACCTACATGAGCAGGAAGAAGCTCAAAGAGTTCTTTGAAGAGGTTATCAATGATGCCAAGGAAAAGGATATTCTCTTCTCACTCCACGTTAAAGCTACAATGATGAGGGTTTCAGACCCTGCAATCTTTGGTGATGCAATCAGGGTTTACTACAAGGAACTTTTTGAAAAGCACGGAAAAGAGCTTGAAGAGATTGGATTTGACCCTAACAAAGGTCTCATTGACCTTGAAAACAAACTTTCCAAGCTTCCACCAGAAAAGCAAGAGGAGATTAAGAAGACAATAGAGGAAATCTACAAGAAGCGCCCACGTCTTTACATGGTTGACTCGGATAACGGTATTACAAACCTTCACAGACCCAACGACGTTATCATTGACGCTTCTGTTCCTGCTGTTATCAAGAATGGACTCCAGGGCTGGGGACCAAGCGGAGAGACAGACGACTGTGTAATTACAATTCCAGACCGCTCCTACGCAACAATGTACAGCGAAATCGTTGAAGACATTAAAGTTCGCGGTCAGTTTGATCCAACAAAGGTGGGAAGCGTTTCAAACGTTGGTCTTATGGCTATGAAGGCTGAAGAGTACGGTTCTCACGATAAAACATTCTTCCCACCAGCAGATGGTGTTATCAGAATCGTTGATGAAGATGGAAACGTCCTCATGGAACACGAGGTTGAAGAAGGTGACATCTACAGAAGCTGCGTAACAAAGGATATTGCTATCCGCGACTGGGTTAAGCTTGCAGTTAACAGAGCTAAAGAGTCCGGTGAGCCAATTGTATTCTGGCTTGATCACATGAGAGCTCACGATAGACAGCTTATCGAGAAGGTAAAAGAAGAACTTCAAAAGTACGACCTTTCTGATGTTGAGTGGTACATCAAGCCTCCAAGAGAGGCAATGAAGTTTACACTTGAAAGATTCAGAAAAGGACTCAACACAATTTCCGTAACAGGAAACGTTCTCAGAGACTACCTTACAGACCTCTTTCCGATTATTGAAGTTGGAACAAGTGCGAGAGCTCTTTCCATTGTTCCTGAAATCGCCGGTGGTGGACTCTTTGAAACAGGTGCTGGTGGTTCAGCTCCAAAGCATGTTCAGCAGTTTGTAAAAGAAGGGCACCTCAGATGGGATAGCCTTGGAGAGTTTCTCGCATTTGTAGAAGCTCTCAAGCTTGCATACAAGCAATCAGGAAGCAATAACAAGAGAATCCTCATTATGGCAGACACTCTCTCCAGGGCAATTGGTAAGTACCTTGATAACGATAAGACTCCAAAGAGAAAGGTTGGAGAATTAGATACACGCGGTAGCCACTACTGGCTTGCACGTTACTGGGCAGAAGAGCTTGCTGCTCAAACAGAAGATGCTGAGCTTGCGAAAATTTTCGAACCTGTAGCGGCAGCTCTTATTGAGAACGAAGAAAAGATTTTAGAAGAAATTAGAGCAACTGAAGGCTCTCCAAAGGATATCGGTGGATACTACCATCCAGATGATGCAAAAGCTGAAGCAGCTATGAGACCAAGTGCAACATTCAACTCAATCATCGACTCAATTTAAAACAAAAATACGGGGGCTCCTGCCCCCTTTTTTAACCACTTTAAAGGAGGTCAGTTAATGGCTCAAAGAGGGATTAGGGAATACGACGGTAAAAGAATCCTTGCAGAGCACTGGAACAAGTACTTTGCTCCAGAGTTTGAGTACGACTTTAAATCAGTTCTTGTAACACCACAAACAGACTTAGATAAGCTTCCAGAAGAGTATCCATGGCTCAAAACGTTGCCACTTGTTGCAAAACCTGACATGCTCTTTGGTAAAAGGGGTAAGCTTGGGCTTATCCTCTTTAAGAAGGAAAAGCCCTGCGATGTTGATTACGAAACTGCAAAAGAGTGGATTAAGAAGAAAATGGAAGAAGATGTAGAGATTAAAGGAAAGAAAGGTAAACTCACTCACTTCCTCATTGAACCATGTGTTCCACACGCTCAGGAAGATGAATACTACGTTGCCATGACACTTGGTCAGGATGGTGACCACATCTTCATGTCTGCGTTTGGTGGAATTGATGTTGAAGAAAACTGGGACAAGGTAAGAGAAGTTGTTATTCCTGTTCTCGCAACAGATGAAGAAGCTGAAAAACTTATTGAAGAAAACGTACCTGAGGAAATAAAGGATAAAGAAAGGTATGCAGACTTTGTAAAGAGACTCTACAAGTTCTTCAAGGATATGCACTTTGCGTATCTTGAAATTAACCCTCTTGTTATGGTTGGAAATAAAATCTACCCACTTGACTTTGTAGGAAGACTTGATGATACGGCTCAGTTCCTGGTTGGTAGAAAGTGGGGTGAGATAGAGTTTCCGGCAGGATTTGGTGGAGAGCTTACACCAGAAGAGAAGTACATTAAGGAAATGGACGAAAAGTCCGGTGCTTCACTTAAACTCACAATTCTTAACCCAGAAGGTAGAATCTGGACTCTTGTTGCCGGTGGTGGAGCATCTGTAGTTTATGCCGATACTGTTGCAGACCTTGGATACGTTAATGAACTTGCAAACTACGGTGAGTACTCCGGTAACCCATCAAGGGCTGAAACAAGAGAGTACGTTAAGACTGTTCTCGATCTTATGACGAGAAAGAAAGATCCTCAAGGAAGACCAAAGATCCTGATCATCGGTGGTGCTATTGCTAACTTTACAGACGTAGCTAAGACATTTGACGGAATCATTGATGCTTTTAAAGAGTATGCTGATAAGATGAAAGAGGTTGGAGTAAAAATCTATGTACGTCGTGGAGGACCTAACTACGAAATTGGTCTTGCAAGAATCAAAAAAGCCGCAGAAGAGCTTGGTCTTCCAATAGAGGTTTATGGTCCTGAAACTCACATCACAGCAATTGTTAAAAAAGCTCTCACAGAGAATCCTTAATACGGAGGAGAGATAATGGGCAGACCAGATTACGTACTCTTTGACAGAAATACAAAGGCTATCTTCTGGAACCTGAACAGAAACGCTATCCAGAGAATGCTTGACTATGACTATACAGTTGGAAGAACTCCTTCTATCGTTGCAATAGTAGCTCCAACTCAAAACAGAAAGTTTGAAAAGTTCTTCTTTGGAACTCAAGAGATAATGATTCCTATTTATAAGTCCACTGTAGAGGCTGCTGAAAAGCATCCTGAAGCTGATGTTTTAGTTAACTTTGCATCATTTAGAACTGCTTACAATGTAACAATTGAAGCTCTTAACGTTCCAACTATTAGAACGGTAGCTATTACTGCTGAAGGTATCCCTGAAAGACTTGCAAGAGATATGGCTCATAAAGCCAAGCAGCTTGGAAAGTGGATTATTGGTCCTGCTACTGTTGGTGGTATTTCTGCCGGTGCGTTCAGGATTGGAAACGCTGGTGGAACAATTGAAAACATCGTTAAATCAAAACTTCACAGACCTGGTTCCTGTGGTCTTGTTACAAGGTCTGGAGGTCTTTTCAACGAACTTTCAAACATCATTGCAAGAAATGCTGACGGTATCGTAGAAGGTATTGCCATTGGTGGTGATAGATTTCCAGGTTCGGATTTCCTCGATCATCTCATTAGATTCCAGAAGAACCCACAGGTTAAGTACATGGTAGTGCTTGGAGAGGTTGGTGGAGAGCTTGAATACAAAGTTGCAGAAGCTATTAAATCGGGACTTATTACAAAGCCTGTAATCGCATGGTGTATTGGTACCATCGCAAAGCACTTTGGGGGAGAAGTTCAGTTTGGTCATGCCGGTGCTAAAGCAGGTGCTGACAGAGAAACAGCGGATGCTAAGAACAGAGCTCTGAAAGAGGCTGGTGCTATCGTTCCAGACTCCTTCAACGACTTTCCAGAGGTTATTGGAGAAGTTTACGAAGACCTTAAAGCTAAAGGCGAAATTGGCGAAATCGAAGAACCAGAAGTTCCACCAATTCCAGAAGATTACGCAAAAGCTGTTAAGGCAGGTAAAGTTAGAAGGCCTACAAACTTCATCTGTACAATTTCCGACGATAGAGGAGAAGAAGCTACATACTGTGGCATTCCAATTTCTGAAGTTGTTGAAAAGGACTACTCAATTGCTGACGTTATCGGTCTCCTCTGGTTCAAGAAGAAGTTCCCGGCATGGGCTTCCAAGTTCATTGACATGGTCATCAAGGTTGTTGCAGATCACGGTCCTGCTGTTTCCGGCGCCCATAATGCAAAAGTAACTGCAAGAGCTGGAAAAGATCTCATGTCCTGTCTTGCTACGGGTATTCTTACAATTGGACCAAGGTTTGGTGGTGCTATTGACGGTGCTGCCAAGTACTTTAAGATGGCAAAAGAAAGAGGAATGGATCCTTACGAGTTTGTTGACTACATGAAGAACGTTGAAAAGATACCAATTCCCGGTATCGGACACAGAATCAAGTCAACAAAGAACCCTGACAAGAGGGTTGAGCTTCTCAAGAACTTTGCAAAAGAAAACTTCCCATCAACGGAGCTCCTCGATTACGCTCTTGAAGTCGAGAAGGTTACAACAGCTAAGAAAGAAAACCTCATCCTCAACGTTGACGGTACAATTGGGGTTCTCCTTGTTGATATGTTTAGAAACCTTGGTTACACAGATGAGGAAATCGACGAGCTCATCAACGCTGGAGCCTTCAATGCCTTCTTCGTTTTAGGAAGATCCATCGGATTTATTGGACACATCTTAGATGAAAAACGCTTAGCTATGCCACTTTACAGACATCCATGGGATGATATTCTTTACGATGTCAGGAGACCTGAAGAAGCTTAATACTGGGGGACGGAAGTCCCCCTTAAGTCCTATATCCTTTTCGTTAAGAAGTAGTTACCGGCGGCAAAGAGAAGGAGCCCTTGGAAGGTTAAAATAATCATGTGATTAGTAAGTTTTCCGATTGATACCTCTTTTATTGCGATTGCGAGAGCGCCATCTATGTAGTACTTGAGGGGAGAAAAATGCGAAAGCCATTGCAAAACCTTAGGCATAGTCTCTATAGGAGTCCAACTCCCTGAAAGGTATAAAATTGGAATCAAAACTAAAATCGTTAGTTGAGAAACCTGAAGCATGTTCTCAGATACTGCAGCTATAAACATAGAAAGTCCTGTAGCAGCAAATGCGTATATTAATGTAAGAATCAGAAAATCAATTACCCCTCCTTTTACTGGGATTTCGAGAACCCATTCAATGGTTCCAACAAGAGCCAAAGTTGTGAACAGAACGACAAGCCCACCCATTGAAAGGGCTTTAGCCATCATGAAAAGACGCACTTTTAAGGGAGATACGACAACCATTTCTATATTGCCTCTCTCCTTTTCCATAACTACAGCGGCTGCTGGTAGAAGCAGTAAAAACAGAGTAATAACGGTCAGAAGTTCCGAAAAAGCCATAAACTCTTTACTTGAAGCATCCTGATTGAAGAAGATTCTCTCTTCTGCTTCCAATGGAGGAGAAAAGAAACCGCCGGTTAAAAATCGATAGATTATGGAAGAGGCATAGGCTGAAAAAAGAAAACTTGAGGATAGTTCGGCACCGTTTACAATTACACCAACAAACGTCTTATCGCCTCTTTTAAGCTTTTTTTCAAAATCCTTGGGAATTCTGATAATACCCACAGCTTTATCTTCTAAAAGAAGCTTTTCAATGTCGCTGTCGTTTAAAACGTAACCTTTAAAGTTAAAATAGTTTGGAGGGAAACGAGAAACGAGTTCTTTTGAAAGGTAAGAAAAATCCCTATCTTGAACGAAGAAAGAAGCGTTTTTCAGAGTAAGATCTATTCCAGTTGCAGCTAAATAGATATCCAGAGAAAAAGCATAAAGAGCGAAAAGGAGGAGCCCTTTATTCCTGAAAAATTGAACAATCTCTTTATAGAGCAGTATAAGGAACTTCACGACAGTTCCCTCTTTTTAAAGAAGAATAGTGTTAAGGAAAAAAGGGCAAAAAAGAAGAAAATAAGAATTCCAACATCCCTCAACAGGTAGTCAATAGGAGAATTTTTAAAGAAAATCCCTTTAAGGAATCTCAAATAGTAGAAGGTTGGTATGGAGTGAGCCATGAAAAGTGCGCCTCTGTCCATAGATGAAACAGGGGTTAAGTAACCAGAGTAAAGCATTGAAGGAACAATTGTTAAAATAGCAGTTCCTATGAAAGCAGCAGCCTGAGAACTGAAAAAAGAAGAAATCAGTATTCCAAAAGCCACTGCAACGGATAAATAAGCCACAGTTCCTATTGAAAGAGTGAGTATATCTCCCTTTGGTCTGACTCCAAAAAGGAACAGGACCATAGAAAGAGTAACAAGGAAAATCAGAAAAGAGACAAAAATACCTGAAACCATTTTCCCTAAGAGGAACTCAAGTTTTGTAATTGAAGAGGAGTAAATATTGTAAATAGAACCTGACTCTTTCTCTTTTACTATCAGTAAAGCAGAAAAAACAGCTGGAGATATTAGAAGAGCAATTGCAAGAGTCCCAACGGCAACGATTTTATCCTGATTGAGAGATTCGTTAAACCAGTATCTCGTTCTAATATCACACAGTAAATTGTTTCCTTTTTCTTTTAATCTTTTCAATGTTTCATTTTGAACTGTAGCTCTTATGTAACTCTTTATCACTTCTGCCCTGTAAGGAAAGGTTCCATCTATTAATGCCTGAAATTTAGCGATTTTGCCTTCTTTAAAACGTTTTTCAAAACTAAAAGGGAAAATAAGGACAAATCTCACTTCACCGTCTGTTAGCACTCTATCTATCTCCACTTCAGAATTCAGATATCCAGTGAGTTTGAAATACTCTCTATTCTCGGCAAATTCCGAAACGATTTTCCTCGAGAGGTTGGAATGGTCGTAGTCAAGAACAGCAAAGGGAACGTGTTTAACGTCAAGTTTTAAACCGTAACCGAAGACAATCATTATAAGAATTGGGACAAGGAAAACAGTAACAAGCGCCACTCTGTCCCTAAAAAGCTCCTTCAACTCTTTAACAATTATTGCTTTAATTTTCCTTACCTTCACTCTCTTCCACCTTAAAAACGAAGACGTCTTCCATTGTTATCTCTGATTTTGTTTGAGACATAGCAACCTCTTTTTTCAACTCGTCAGGAGTTCCAAGAGCGATAATTTTTCCCCTGTTCATCATCAAAATTCTGTCACAGTATTCCGCTTCATTCATGTAATGGGTAGTAACGATTACTGTAGTTCCAAATTTTCTGGAAACTCCCCTTATAAGTTGCCAGAAAACGTCTCTCTCAACTGGATCAACTCCAGAAGTTGGTTCATCAAGGAAAAGTATTGCAGGAGAGTGAATAAGAGCAGATAGAAGAGCAACTCTCTGCTTTATTCCAAGGGGAAGGTTCTTAACAATTTCTCTTTCAAACTTCCTAAGTCCAAGAGAAGAGGAAACACTGTCAAAAATCTCTTTAACTTTTGAAGGTTTAACACCGTAAACACTTCCCCAGAGAATTAGGTTTTCTATTACCGTAAGGTCGCTGTAAAGAGAAAATTTCTGTGACATGTAGCCTATAAGGTTTTTAAAGTTATTTTCTCTGTCGGCTACCCGTATTTTCCCTTCTGTAGGAGAGTAGAGTCCGATTATGGTTTTAATGAGGGTAGTTTTACCAGCTCCATTTGGACCAAGAAAAGCAAAGATTTCCCCTCTTCTAACAGTAAAGGAGACGTTATCAACTGCAGTGAACTTTCCAAATTTTTTCGTTACCCCTTCAACAGATATGGCTATATCTGGCACTTCAACTTTTGGCTTAAACTCTTCTGGAACCTCCACCCTAACAAGTCCGATTTTCTCAACAAAAACATCTTCAAGATTTGGCTTAACTTTCTTAATAGAAACGTTAAGATCTTTTAAAATTTCTCTAAGCTTTCCTTCTGAAGAAACTACTCTTAGCTTATTTCCTTTGAAACGAGGGGTCTTTGAAATAGTCCATGCTCTGTGGTAAGCCTCTTCAATATCTTTCCCTTCAACTACGAAAACTTCAAGGTCAACTTTAGTCAGCTCTTCAGGGGTTCCTTTAAAGAGTTCCTTCCCCTTTTCCATGAAGAGAATTCCTGTTCCTCTCTCTGCTTCATCAAGGTAGGAGGTTGAGACGATTACCGTAGTTCCGCCTCTGCTAAACCTGTAAATCAATTTCCAGATTTCCCTTCTTGAAAGGGGGTCAACTCCTGTAGTAGGTTCATCGAGGACAAGGAGTTTGGGTTTATGAATTAAAGAACAACAGATACCAAGCTTTTGCATCATACCACCAGAGAGCTTCCCTGCTTTTCTACGTTTGAAGGAATATAGACCGGTAATCTTTAAAAGTTCCTCCTTTCTCTTTTCTTTCTCTTCTAAAGGAACTCCATAGAGCTCAGCAAAAAAGTCGATATTCTCTTCAACAGAAAGCTTGTGGTAAAGATTTTGTCCCAATCCTTGAGGCATAAAGGAGATTTTCTCTTTTATCCTCTCAAACTCCCTTTCTTTATTTGGGTCTTCTCCAAATACTCTAAGGTTTCCTTCTTTATAACCTTTAACTCCACAAATTGCTTTAAGGATTGAAGATTTTCCAGCACCATCCGGTCCTATTAAAACAAACACTTCTCCTTCTTTAACCGAGAAAGAGATTCCATTTACGGCTATGACTTTACCTCTTCTGTAGGTAACTACAAGTTCTTCAGCTTCTACCACATTCATGGCAGCTTCTCTAAGGGAATAAAACAGTCAGCAGGCATTCCCGGTTTTAAAACGTGTTTCGGGTTCTCAAGAAGTTTCAGTTTTACCCGGAAAACCTCTTTAACTCTTTCTTCTTTTGTTTGAACATCTTTTGGAGTAAATTCTGCTCTGCTGCTTATAAAGGTAACCTTTACTGGAAACCTTTTTCCAGGATAAGCATCAACAGTGATGTATCCCTTCTGTCCTATTCTGATGAGCCCCAATTTGTTCTCCGGGATATAACCTTCAAAATAGAGGTTGTCTAAGTTGTAAATGGTAAATAGCTTCTGCCCTGCTGCTATAACTTCTCCCGGCTCAACAAGACGTTCAGCTATTGTTCCAGATATTGGAGACTTTATCTCAAGCTCAGAAAGAATAGCTTTAATTTTCTCAACAACTCCTTCGGCACTCTTTACCTGCTCCTTTAGAGTATTTACCTCCTCCTCTTTTGCCTTGATTGTTTCTCTAAGAGCTTCTATCTCCTTTTTAAGAGAAGAGACTTCAAGTCTTTTTGCAACAGCTATAGAAATCTCTTTTTCTGCCGCCTCCAAATTGGCTTTAGCAATTTTCATTTCTGCTTTAGCTCTATCAAGCAGTGCTTTTGCTCTCGCAAACTCCAGTTTCACAGCATCAAACTTGCTTTCAGAAATTACCCTCCTCCTATAGAGAGTGCTGAACCTTTCAAAGTCCTTCTTTGCCTTCTCGTAAGTTGCCACAGCCTCCTTAAGTCCTGCCTCTGCCATTTTAAGAGACTCAAATGCAGCTCTTCTTTTATCCTGTGCCATCTTTACAGCAAGAGAAGTTGTTTTCTCTGCTTCTTTCAACTTCTCTTTGGAAGCCAACAGTTTCTTTTGAAGGATTGCTACCTCTTTTTCTTTAGCTTTAACCGTTGCAATAAGGCTTCTATATCTTGCCAGAGCTGATTTAAGCTCAGCTCTTACTTCTTTAGAAGAAAGAGTTGTAAGAACTTCTCCTGCTTTGACGTTGTCACCTTCATCGTGAAACACCGTCTTAACCTTACCTGAATACTTTGCTGCAACATCGTATTGGTCACCTTCTACTCTACCGTTGAGGTAGAGGTAATTTTCTTCTTTATTCGTCCCCCATTGACAAGAAAAGAACAAAATTGCAAGCAGAAGCAAGATGAATTCTACATACCTTATGTTGTGTCTATATTTTCTGTGTTTTCTTCTTTTTCCTTTCATGATACTAACATTTTATCAGCTTCTGAACGGAATACCCTTTTTAAAGTGGCAAGTTGGGTTGATATAATAGCGCTATGGCTGTCTTTAGCTGCTACGTAGATGTTGAACGGTTCCTGGGTGAGCCAGTTAAGGAACTGGTTCGCTTTCTCGTCTGCCTGCGGAAGAAGGAGAGAATTCCAGTTATCACCCAGATTGCCCGTTTCTTTCAGCATGTTGATCACGTCTTTCAATTCTACCGCTTTAGAAATGAGAGGAAGGAGGAGTTCCTCAACCATCTTCCTATCTCCTTTTCAGAGAAGAGGATCCTCTGGAACCTGCTTGAGAACTTTTTTTTAAAACACTCTGAAAACGCATCTGGCAGACCCATTCCCCAGGATGACCTCATAGCCCTGAGAAAGGGAAGGCTCTTTGAGGAACTTGTTTTCCATCTTGGTCCCGTTGAAAAGGAGAAAGTGGAGCTAACCTCTATGCATTGCCAACCCATGGTAAACAGGAAGAGGCTTCCAGTTTACTGTAGGGAGAGAGAGCTCTCGGGAAAAAACCTTGACGTTGTTTTCTGGGGTAAAGAGTACATCGAAGGGTACGAGTGCAAGGGAAACGTAAAGTTCTTTTTAGAGTTTGGTCTGAGAAGTGGAGAGAGAGCCAGGAAGGTAAAGGAGAAGGTTCTCTACCTCAACCAGCTCTCGAAAACCCTTAAAAAGTTTTTCTCCGACGTCAGGATATACCTTGCCAGCTTCGCTCCGGACATTGACCTTAAAAAGTGCGAGGAACTCTGCAACAGATGGGTTTTAGAGTGCGGAGACCCCGGCCTCCATTTTAAGATAATTACCGTTGAGGAGTTCCTTTCCCATCTACCGACTTGAGTGTTGCAACGACACCTACCTCCTGCATAAAAAAAAGTCTTTACGGGAGAACCTTAGGTTTACTGAAAAAGTATCCTTGTACATATAGTGTTTCTAACTGATTTTCCTTTGCAATCCGTTCAAGTTCTCCTTTTACGTCCTCAGTCTCTACATATTCAGCAACAATTTTTACATTCTTTATCTTGGCAAACTGTAAAACACACGAAATAAAAGCTAAATCGAGTTTGTTTGATTTCATGTCCTTGACTATTGATCCATCAATTTTTAAACCATCTATTGGAAGTTCCTTGAGTAAGTTATAGTTTGCATATTTAACTCCAAAATCATCTATAAAAATAGACGTTCCTTTCTCTTTAAGAAATT
>OFBY01000078.1_pt1 | contig 13082 bp, 15 predicted proteins | sample 1520751 | NCBI WGS metagenome assembly OFBY01 (sample SAMEA3696450, study PRJEB22514) | metagenome | biome: water; feature: marine; material: hydrothermal vent | place: Pacific Ocean | collected 2014-08-16 | depth 1514 m
GTAACGATAACATCTCCAGGCAGGAGAGTCATAATCCGGGAGATAAATGAAACGAGCTCAAAAGGTGAAAAAATCATATCCGAAGTCCTGCCTTCCTGTCTTACCTCTCCGTTGACCCTCGTCGTTATTCTCAAATCTAAAGGATCCACAGAAGTTGATATCCAGGGACCATAAGGTGCAAATGTGTCAAAAGATTTTGCTCTCGTGTATTGACCATCTTTCTGCTGGAGATCTCTTGCAGTAACATCGTTAAAGCACGAGTATCCTAAAATGTAATCTGGAGCTTCTTCAGGAGTAACTTTCCTGCACTTTCTTCCGATTACAACTGCCAGTTCTCCTTCGTAATCTACACGTTCAGACATTTCTGGAAGGAATATTCTCATTTTGTTTGCAATGACAGCAGTTGAAGGTTTCATAAAGAGAAGAGGTTCTTCTGGCAGGGGTTTACCCATTTCCTCGGCGTGGGCTTTGTAGTTTAATCCCACAGCAACAATTTTTGATGGTCTTGTTGGAGAAAGAAACTTCACATCTGAAAATGAAAGGACTTCCTCTGTTGGAGTTATGGACTCCATAAGGTCTGTAACTCTCTTTTCCTTTAAAGGAACAATTTCCTTTCCCTTAATAATCCCAAAAATTGATCTCTTTCCTGCTTTAAACCTTCCGATCTTCAAGGAACGCCCTCCCTATGAAACATTATCTTAAACATTCACAATTCCAAACATCTTCCCAGAAACCTGAATTCTATCTCCGTCAGCAACATCAGGACAAACAGGAGTCAATATTTTTAGATTCATTTCTTCCACTAAAATATTGATTGAGAAAAGCTTCCGGTCTTCCACTTCTATTTTATTAATGGAAGTTACTATCCCAACAGCGAAGTACTGGTTCAGATTGGAAAAAATGCAGGTGTCAAAAATTTCTTCCGGTCTTAGCTTCAATTCTTTTACAAGCCTTTTTGTTTCCCTTTCACCCAACTCTCTTTCAAGCTTTTCCATCGCTTTTTCGTTACCTTTAACGGCAAGCTTTAGAATCTCCCTGTGCTCGTCAGCGACTTGATCAAAGTGAACAAGAGGTTCCAGCTTTTTAACTTCTCTTGCATAAAGGCTTAAATTCACGCTATGTTCTGAATCTGAAGAGAGCCTTTCAGGAAGTTCGCACAGATTACAAAGTTCAAAGAAAAAGCTATTTCCTGTAGAAATCTCTACAGCTTCGACAAGAAGGGTAAATTCTTCTAAAGATTGAATCTTGAAGTTGAAATCTTCAAAGGTATAAACCGCCCCATTCTTATACGCCATGTAACATCCAAGAGGTTTATCTTCTCTTTTTGAGAAGAAAGACCTTGACTCCTTTCTGAGAAAGTAGAAGTAAACACCAAAATTCTCATCAACCTCAAACTTTTTACAGAGTAACTTTTCCTGAGAATCGAGAAGATCCTCAAAGACAAAGTGGGTAATTTCTACTTCCTGACCTCTTTCTTCGGCTAAGGAACAAAATTCCTCTTTGTTCAGCCCCAGAATACTGAAACTGTCGTCCATTCAATCTCCCCATAAGATTTAAACGGGGGATTGTCTCCCCCTTATTCATGAATCTCAAGAGCATTGAAAAAGAAAGGAATTTCATAAGCTGCGGATTCAGGTGAATCGGAAGCGTGAACGGCATTTCTTCCTACATCTGTACCATACTTTTTTCTGATTGTCCCTTCAGCAGCCTTTGCAGGATCTGTAGCTCCAATTATCTCTCTTACCCTTGCGATGGCATCTTCTCCTTCAAATACCATAGGTACACATGGTCCTGAAGACATAAAGTCTGTTAACTCATCATAGAAAGGTCTATCTTTGTGAACGATATAGAACTTTTTAGCCTGCTCCTTTGAAAGGTGAACCATCTTTATCGCAAGGAGTTTCAGGTCGTTCTCCTGAAGTATCCTGACAATATCACCGATTGCATTTTTCTTAACCGCATCAGGTTTCACAATTACAAGAGTTCTCTCTACTGCCATCTTTCTCCTCCTGACTTTAAAATATTTAGCCAAAATTATAACCAAGTTTTTCGATTAATACATTCATTTTCTTTCTTCCTCTGTAATCAAAAGATGAATAGTTGTTTCCCTGTGGGAAGGAAATATTATGGTAGAATTTCCTTATGAGAAGGAAAGAACTAATTAAAGAGATTATAATCTCCTTTCAAAGAAGAGAACTTCCGCATATTGTTGAGAGGGAACTGAAACTACCCTTAGATACTGGCATAATAATAACCGTTACCGGCGTCAGGAGAAGTGGAAAGACTTATCTCCTCTACCAGACAATAGGAGAACTGAAAAAAAAGGTTTCTCCTGAAAGCATCGTTTATTTCAACTTTGAGGATGAAAGACTTGAACTCAAAAGTGAAGAGCTAAGCCTTATTGTTGAGGCGTATAGGGAGCTCTACCCTGACAAGAAGCTTTCAGAAGTTTACTTTTTCTTTGACGAAATCCAGAATGTAGAAGGCTGGGAAAGGTTCATCAGGAGAATTTACGATACCGAGACGAAAAACATCTACTTACCGGTTCAAACTCAAAACTCCTTTCTTCAGAGATTGCAACTGCTCTAAGAGGTAGAACGCTTAAATATGAGCTCTACCCTCTCTCTTACAGGGAGTTTTTGAAGTTTAAAGGCTTAGACTTAAAACCAACAGATGTCTATCTCCCAGAGTTAAGGAGCAACGCAAAGAAACTTTTTGAAGAGTTTCTGTACTGGGGAGGATTTCCGGAAGTTGCCTATTTTGAGGATGATGAGCTAAGATTGAAAACTCTTCAGGAATATTTTGATGTGATGGTGTATCGAGATCTGGTTGAAAGGTTTAACTTCAAGAATCTTCCTGTTGTTAAATACTTCCTGAAAAGATGTATAGAGAGTATTACATCTCCCCTTTCTGTGAACAACATATATAACGAGCTTCGCTCTCAAGGATATAAAGTCTCTAAGGATACCCTCTATTCACTTCTTGAGGCGGCTGAAAGTGTATATCTATTGAAACTACTTAAAAAATTTTCCCGTTCTACATTAAAGGTAGAGCTGAGCCAGAAGAAAAGTTACGTTATTGACAACGGACTTGTTAACGCAATTACTTTTTCGTTCTTGGAAGATAGAGGAAAATTACTTGAAAACCTCATCCATCGGGAACTACTGATTAGATTCAGGGATATTTTCTACTTTAAAGAGAAGAAAGAGTGTGACTTTGTAGCTTTTAAAGGAAAGAAGGTCTATCCTATCCAGGTAAGCTACACTGTTGAAGACGAGAGAGCCTTCCAGAGAGAAGTAGAAGGACTGTTAGAAGCCTGCAAGTTCTTAGGAGAGAAGGAAGGGTTAATTCTTACCTACGATGAAGAAGAGGTTGAAATGGAAAATATTAAGATTTTATTGCTTCCAGCATGGAAGTTCCTACTTGGAATACAGTAAGCATTCTGTTTTAGCAGAAGGTGAAACATAACCTTCTCTGTTTTGCGTAAGGTCAGTTACTACTGTTTAACAGTTCCTTTCTTACCTTCTGGAGATAATTGTGAGCCAACCTTGTAGGTTCTGGAATTCTGTATCTCCCTTCAAGGCTATTCATAAAGGAAAGTGTATCTTCTAAAGTTACAAGGTTTCCGGGCGAAATGTAAACAGGCTTAACCTTGTCCCTATTTCTCAAAACGTATCCCAGAATCTCTTCTGTTTTTGGGTCAATGATCGGCTCATAACATCCTCTCTTCTCACATGGTTCCTTGAAAACTCCGTAGAGGGGTTTCTTTGCACAGCCAATGGTAGGAACTTTCTCAACTATTCCAAAGTGAGCTGCTATTCCGAGCCTTCTGGGATGAGCAATTCCATGACCATCAACAATAACAAGGTCAGGTTTGTTTTTGAGTTTTCTAAAAGTTTTAACCAGTAGAGGAATCTCTCTGAAAGCCAAAAAACCCGGTACATAAGGTACTTTAATCTCTAAAATCTCATGGGTATATTCAACAACCTCAAGGGAAGGGTAAGAAAGAACAATAAATGCCCCTATTCCTGTAGTTGGAGTTTTGTAGGGATTCAAAAAAGTTAGATCGCAACCTGCAACAAGTCTTACTCTTCTTAAAGGCTTGAAGAAAAGCTTCTTTCTCAGTATTTCCTGAGCTTTTCTTGCTTTTCTGAAATCAAATTTCAAGTCTCCATCCTCGAAAGCAGTATAAGTCCAATCGAAAGAAACATAAACTCTGGAGCAAAAGCAGCATAAAGGGGTGGAAGTAGCCCGCTCTTTCCAAGGCTTGTAAAGAAAGAGACGGTCATCCACATGAGAACTATGAGAGCAGCAGCAATTACAAGAGTATAGCCTTTTCTATTTCTTGGATTAAAAACTCCTAAGGGAATTCCTATTACGGCAACTACAAGAGGAAGAAAAGAGATGGCAAACTTTGAGTATAGATCCACAAGATAACTTCGAACGTCGTATCCAACCTTTTCAAGCTGTCTGATAACTTTGTAGAGAGAAATAGAACTCATTATCTCTGGCTCAATGCGGGTGAGGACAAGATCCTTTTTTCCAATTCCAAGATCAATTTCCTTTTCAGGGTAGCTCTTAACTTTTAAGTTGAGTAAATCTCTCTCAAAACAGTCCTTCAGTCTCCAGACCCCCCCATCTTTAATGTTAACTCCATAAAAAGCATCAATTCTCTTAACGGGAGAAAATTCCTTTCCAAGGAAAAAAATTGAGATTCTCTTAGCTTCAAAAGTTTTGGGATCAATTTGCTCCATAAACACAAAAAGATCACTATTCCTCTTAAACCAGACAGAGTTTCCCGAAATGTGGAGGTTCTTTTTCTTCTTAACCTTGTATTGAATTTCCTTTGCCAGGGGAATTGACCGGGGAACAACCATCTCACTTATCAAACAAGAGACCATTGAAGAGAGAAGTGCAAAAAAGAGTATGGGAAGTGAAAACCTGTAAAGGCTAATTCCAAGAGATTTGACTACTATCAGTTCACTGGAAGAAGAAAAATTCGCAAGAGTTACCATGGTAGCAATGAGGGTTGCTATTGGAATAACTCTAACCATGTAAAGGGGAATTCGGTAGATAACGTAAAGAAGACCCTCTGTGATTCCCGATTTCAGGAAAGAATCTACATTGCTGACAAAATCTATAACGATGAAAAGAACAATAAATGTAGTCAGAGAAAGGAAGAAATATTTTGCTGTTTCAAAAAAAACGTATCTATCGAGTATTTTTACCATCTTCCACCAACTCTCAACTCCATTTTCTCTTTTATCGCCTGGACGTAGAGGAAGAATCCAGGAATGAGGAAAAACAGATCCGGTATCAGAGGAAGTAAAACAATTCCTGTCTTAAAAGCAATTTTCTTCGTAAGTGTGTAGAGTATGTAGTAAACGACAATTATTAATAGGCTGATAAGAACTCCAAGTCCTATTGAACCTCTTGGAATGGTAACTGCAATAGAGAAAGCTAAAATTCCAACGACTAAAGGAGCAAAGGAGAGTCCTGTTCTTTTGAAGAGTTCTACTTTTGCCTCAATGCTGTTAGAAGAAAGTAGTTTTGGAAGAGCTTTATATTTTGTCGCCTTAAACCTTTCCTTTTCCGTAAATCTGTAGAGTTTGACTGTATAGTTCTTAAAGTCTAAGATTTTAAACTCTTCTGGCTTTTTCCAGTTGAGAAACTCTCCACTTCCATCCTGAATATCGAGAAAAACAGTATCTTTTTCAGTTCTCAAAATTCCTTTTTTTGCAAAGATTGTTATGAGCTCATCCTTTTTTACAAGAGAAACCATAAAGTTCTCAAGATACCCTTTTTCTGGATAAATCTTTTCCACGTAAAATGTAACTCCCGGAAAATTGGAACTGAAGTTCTTTGGTGATATGCTCATTGTAATCTTCTTTCTTACGAGCTCCTCAATCTCCTTTTTCATCGCAACATTACTCTTTGGCATCAGGAACATAAGGGAGTAAAAAGAAAAAAGAGAGAAAACAACCCCTAAGAAAAAGACAGGTTTTGATAGCTCCTTTGTACTGACTCCACAGGATTTTAACGCAACAAGCTCATTATTGTTTCCAAGCTGGATAAAAACAATCAAAACGGAGAGAATGAAAGACATGGGAATTGTTATTCCCAAAAAGGCTGGAATTCCCTTGACAAGAACGGAGAGAAAATCCAGAATGGAGACTCCCTGACCAAGGACAGTTTCTGCAATTGAGGATGCCCTGTCCATCAAAATAACAAAAATGAAGAGTCCTAAGGTAAGAAAGAAAACCCTGAGAATCTCAAGTAAGAGATAACGGTGAACTATCTTTATCTTCATTTCACCTTTTTAACGTGCTTATACCAGTCAACAACAATAGCACTTGCTATGAAAATTGAAGAGTAGGTTCCGACAATAATTCCAACTAAAAGAACAAATGCAAAGTCGTTTATTACCCCTCCACCAAAGAGGTAGAGACAGAGAACAACAAAGAAGGTTGTCATTGAAGTAATCACCGTTCTGGAGAGGGTCTGGTTAATGCTCTCGTTTACTATTTCCTCAAAAGGTTTGCTTCGAAGAAGAACTTTCATGTTTTCCCTTATCCTGTCATAGACAACAATTGTATCGTTTATGGAGTAACCGATAACTGTCAGGAGAGCTGCTATAACGGGAAGACTAAACTCTCTGCCAACAGTCATGAAGATTCCAGTTGTTGCAAGGGTGTCATGAACAAGAGCCAAGATGGCTCCAAAGGCAAATATCGGCTCAAACCTCCAGGCAACGTATATGAGAATTCCAATCAGTGCATAGATAAGAGCCATTATTCCCTTTTCTCTCAGCTCCTTTCCAACAGTAGGACCAATCATCTCAACTCTTCTTATCTCAACCTTTCCATCAAAAGTTTTCTTTACAACTTCTGTAACAGTATCCACAATCCCATTAGGATCCCCTTTTACAGGAGCTTTTATAAGAAATTCATCAACAGTCTCTATGTTCTGAACTGTTACTCCATCAACTCTTCCCTTAAACAGTTGTCTTAAAGTTTCCGTATTGACGTTTTTATCCTCTACCTTAACCTGAACAAGAACTCCACCGGTAAAGTCAATTCCGAACTTTGGCCCTTTTACAAAAACTCCGTAGAACAAAGAACCTAATATTAAAGTCAGTGATATTAAATAGGCAATGTATCTGTTACCTATAAAATCAAACTTCCTTTCCATCAACGGCTCCTTAAATGCTGAATATTCTTGGTTTGTACTTAACGATTATGTCAAGAAGAACTTTTGTGACGAAAACTGCAGTAAACATACTTGAGAGGATACCGAGAGAAAGGGTTACAGCAAATCCTTTAATAGGTCCTGTTCCAAACTGGAAGAGGACGGCAGCAGCAATAAGAGTTGTTACGTTGGCGTCAATGATCGTTCCCCACGCTCTTGAAAATCCAGCTTCTACTGCAGAATAAAGGTTTCTTCCTTTTTTAAGTTCTTCCCTTATCCTCTCAAAGATGATGACGTTAGCATCAACTGCCATACCGATTGTGAGGATAAAACCTGCTATTCCAGGGAGGGTAAGTGTGGCTCCAAGGAGTGCAAGTGCTGCCCAGAGAACAGCAACGTTCATTAAAAGGGCAAGGTCTGCAATCACACCGGAAAGTTTGTAATAAACAACCATGAAAACCATAACAAGGATAAGACCCGCAATTCCTGCCTTTACACCCTTTTCAATGGACTCTTTACCAAGAGACGGTCCAACAGTTGTCTCCTCAATTATCTTAACGGGAGCAGGAAGAGCTCCAGCTCTGAGAACAATTGACAGATCCTTAGCTTCCTGATAGGTAAACTGCCCTGTAATCTGTCCTCTTCCTCCAATCGAAGATCTTATTACCGGGGCAGACTGAACTTTGTTATCAAGAACAATGGCAAGTCTTGTTCCTATGTGTTTTGATGTGTACCCTTTGAAAATCCTTGCTCCTTCAGAGTTTAACTCGAAGCTTACAGCTGGCATTCCGTACTCATCCATACTTGGATAGGCATCTTTAAGGTAAGCACCGGTAAGAATTGGCTCTTTCTTCAGGATGAAAAACTGATAGCCCACAACTTTTCCACTCTTATTTTTGATCTCCTGAATCAAAACCTGTTGATCCTCTGGAACAGATCCGCCAAACTTCTTAACAAGATCTTCAAAGGAAACAACTTTCAGCTCCTTTTTTTCTCCGGTTTTTACAACGTAGAACTTTGGACCAGATGGTGATGGTTCAACAGAAACTGTTTCCCCGGAAGGAATTGTTCCTCCAAGTTTTGTTATGAGCTCATCTGGAGTTTGAGCTGTGTCAACAACCTCTTTAAATTCAAGTTTTGCAACTTTTCCAATTACTTTCTTTGCCCTTTCAGGATCTTTAATACCGGGGAGCTCCACAATTATCCTGTCTCTCCCGTTTCTAACTATTACAGGCTCTGCAACTCCAAGTTCATCAACCCTGTTTCTTATTGTCTCAAGTGCCTGTTCTGCAAGCTTATCTATCTCTTTTGATACGTAAGAAGGTTTTAAATCAAGAACTACTCTGCCATCTTCTGTCTTTATGTCAAACATATCTCCATAGTCTTCTTTAATTAATTCCAGAGCCTTTGAAAGATTATTCTTTTCCAGGAGAACTATTTCTATCTTCTTCCCATCTCTTTTTGCATTTAACACTGGTATATCTTCATTTTGAAGTCTGTTTTTGATCTCTCTTAAAGCAGCAGAAACTTCATCTTCCATTGCCTTTTCTAAATCTATCTGAAGAACAAGGTGAGTTCCGCCCTGAAGGTCAAGTCCAAGAGTTACCGGTTTTGTTAAAACAACGTAGAGTGAACCTACTAAAACCAGAAGAACTACAGCTATTCGGAGCTTCAAACTTTTCATTACTTTACTCCTTTACTCTGACTTGGAAAACTTCGGAATTATACCTACATACGTGCTAAACTCCTTAACTATCCTCTTTCCAGAACCATTCGAGATAAGAAATTAAATCATACTTTTCTAATACAGATTGGATTACTCTATTAATCCTTTTTTCCAGTTCCCAATTCTCTTCTGCATCAACGTAGACTTTAATCCCAATGTCAGCTCCTTCTATAGCTTCTCCGACATCCAGCTTTACAGGATAACCTTTCTTTTTTAATGCATCCTGTACTTCATTTAGAACTTCAAGAGTTGTTTTTTCTGTTATCATCTATCACCTCAAACAAACGGTTAGTGAGGTTAATGTATTCCTTAATTGCTTCTGAAGTAATACCTTTAGTTGTGTAATCAGCTCTTCTTCTCTTCTCATAAAACTCTTTAAGTAAGCTAAGTTCTTCTGCTGAAAGTGGATTCCCTATTTTGTAAAGCCAATGAAGAAAAGGTTTGAGAATACCTTTATGTTTCCATCCTCCCCCTGGTGGTTTTCCGCAAACAGCAACCATTAGAGAGAACGTTGCATAGTAGAGTCTGGAGATAGAATCTCTGTAGAGTCCCAATTCATAAAGTGTAGTGCCTGCTTTCCTGTGTTCAGATGCTTTTTCTATCCAACTACTAAACCAAATCTTTACCATTTTAACTACCTAAAGGTCTGTGTCGTTAATTCTCAGTCTGAACTTAAACCCCAATCTCTCTGTAGCCCTGCGGCACATCTCCATTCTGGGCTGAAAGATACTGAAGTAGTCAAGTAAATCTGAAATCTCCGTATCTATCCTCAAAACAAGGCGTATTATACGATTTTCTTTTTCAACTTCTAAATCAGCATCAAGAACAGCGTAGTTAACTCGATCGTGAATATCCTGAAAAATGTTCCTTTCATCCCTTACACGACTTCTATGAACGTGAGATTTATCAGCAATCACAAGAGCAGAAGCAACTTCCGTTGCCGGAATGCCGGTTTCTTCCTCGTGGTTTCCTATTGCGTAGGTAATTTCTGTCAGGTCATCGTCAAAAAATCCTTTTTCCTTGAGAAGGTTGTAGGCAATGATAGCACCGTTTTGAGCATGGTCGTGGCGGGATATGACGTGGCCAATATCGTGAAGAAGTCCAGCTATCCCTGCTAACTCAGCTTTCCTCCGATCACCAATGGTTTCGAGGAGAACAAACCTTGCCTTTTCAGCGACCCAGCCAGCGTGCTTGATTCCATGATCGGTATAACCCATTTCTTTTAGGAAATAGTCCGATCTACTAATGTAGTAGAGAATTTTCTTGTCCTTCATCAAATCCCTGTAAGTAGGAAACTCTATAGTTCTTTCCATTCTAAAACCTCACACTTACATCGGCTGAAAACAGCCTTTTTATTTTTCCATCCATCTCAGATTCGACAACAAGACAACCATCAGTATCTATTCCAAGAGCTCTTCCTGTATAACGTCTGTTCCCTTCAACAACAGTAACTCTTTTGCCAATTAAAGGACAGCTCTTCTCAAATTCCTTTACGTCAAACATTCCTTTTGATAGTTTATTGTAGTACCTATTCACTTCAAAAATAAGTTTTTCAAGAAGTTTCTCTCTGTCAAAAGAAATCCCTTCAATTAGTAGAGAAGTTGCAGGAACCTCAAGAGATAAAAGTTCTTCTTCAGTATAGCTCAGGTTTATCCCTATTCCAGCAATCAGGCGGTCTGACAGGAGCTCTGGAAGAATTCCAGAGACTTTTCTTCCATTTATATAAATATCGTTGGGCCACTTCAGATAAAACCCGTCATCTAAACATTTTAAAGTGTTAAGAACTGCAACACCAAAGGCAAGACTTGAAAGGGAAGCTATTTTTGGACTTATCGGAGAAAACATAAAGGAGACATAAAGTCCCTTCCCTTCTTCAGAAATCCACTTCTTTCCTCTTCTCCCTTTTCCACCTGTTTGCTTCTTGGCAACCACACAGAGTCTATGGCAAAAATCAACACGTTTAAGATATTCGTTTGTTGAATCCACTTCCTCGAGAAGAATTAATTTCATAAACTGCCCCAGGAAAATAAAGTAATGTAAGTGACACCAGAATTTTTCTGAAGAAAAAGGCAGAAGGGGGAGGGTAAATTATACCCTCCCTCAAAAATTTTATGTGGTAAGGAATTTCCTTACTTTTTCAACAATGTGGGGAAGAGTTTTCTTAACAGGTTCGCTCAATGAAGGTTTAAACATCTGAATGTCTTCCACTTCCACACCAATAAATTTTATGTACTGCGGCATATCCTCTTTAAACGTCAAATAACCGGTGGCTATTACCTCCTTTAAAGACAATGAGTGTGTTAAACCTCCAAAATAGTTCTCACTATTCCCGCTTGGTTCTATGAAAAACTCAACGATTTCTCCCGGCCTGTGTCCAAATTTAACTCCATCGACAATAACTGCTTTCTCATAACCAAACATGTGATTGAGCATATTCAAAGTTGGAGAGAGAAAATGAACCGCCTTTACTTCCTTTTCAAGAGCTTTAACTACCCAGAATCCCACTCCGTCATCTCTAAAATTAGGATTACCAATCCCTATGAGAATCCCCTTCATCAGACCTAAAAATTCCTCAACTTTTTCAGAAGTGTTTTATCCTTAGAATAGACCTCAACCTGTATTGGCAGGTACCCTGGATATGCATGAGTGGCACATGCAAGGCACAGGTCGTAGGGTCTATGCGCCATCTCCACGAAGTTCAGAATACCCTCGTTCACTTCACCTTCTTTAATAAAGTACTTTGCAGCCTTTTTGACTGCAACCTGAATAGATCCTTTGTTGAAGGTTGTTGGAACTATAAGATTAGCATCTGTAACAATAGCGTTAGAGTCTGTCTTGTAGTGATGAATTAACGTTCCCCTTGGTGCTTCAACTATTCCAACTCCCTCTCCAGAAACTTCTCCAAGAGGTGCACACGTTTCTGGATCTGTAATGTCAGGATCTTGTGCAATTTCCTTTATCATTTCTGCCTGATTTAAGATTTCAATTGCTCTTGCCCAATGGTACGCAAAAATGTTGTAAACAGGTTTTTTTCCGAAAAACTCTACCATTTCCTCGTACTCTTTCTGTGCAAGCGGAGTACTGTAACCTTCTGAGACATTAAACCGTGCAAGTGGTCCAACACTACAGAGACTTGTTCCCTCTCCATCAACAAAGCCCTTCCACTCTATCTTCCTAAGGTAAGGTGCCTTTGAGTAACTCCAGGGAATTGTCTTTTCTGCAATGTAGTCAAGATATTCCTTACCTCTAAATCTTCCAATTTCTTTTCCATCGTGGGAGACAATTTTCTGAGTTCCGTCGTAGTAGGCAACCTTTTCATTTTCGTCAACAGTTCCAAGGTAGTTGGTAACAACTTCGAATGTGTCACTCCTCAAAAGCTTAGAATACTCAGGGTTCTTTACAACTATTTCTTTAAACAGATTTACGGTTGTTTTACCAAGTTCAATGCAGTCGTCTGCAAGCCTTAGAATTTCCTGTCTCTCCTCCTCTGTGATGTTCCTTGACCATCCCCCTGGAATAGCAGATACAGGGTGAGCAGGCTTACCTCCAAGCATCTCAACTATTCTAACAGCTGAAAACCTTTTCTTTAAAATGTCCTTAACTACATCTCTTCCCACTCTCTTGGCAACTCCTATGATGTTCCTCTCCTCTGGAGGTGCCGTTGGACCACATATGAAGTCTGGAAGCCCGAGAGCGTAGAGAATTTCAGTGTGGTCTTCTATGTGATGAGCTAAGAACAGTAATCTCCTTAACTTTTTAGCAACAGGTGGGGGCTCAACAGAGAATATCTCGTCTGAAGCCTTTAATGAGGCAGTAAAGTGGACAGCTCTACACACTCCACAGATTGTACTTGCAGTTCTTGGTACTTCTTCTATAGGCATTCCCTGAAGGAATTTTTCGTATCCCATGAATTCAACTACCTGAAAGAATACTTCATCAACGTTTCCGCTATCGTCCAAGAAAATTGTGATCTTCCCGTGACCCTCAAGTCTTGTTATAGGTTCTATCTCTATCTTGCGCATATCTCACCTCCCCATTAGCTATTCTTTTGGTCTTATAAGTGTTGACTTCGGCAGACTATACCTGTAAAAGAGATGAATGGGAGCCGGAATTTCCTTCAAGAGTTCCCTGTTTTCAAGAGCAGTTGCTATGGTGCTGATTGCTTTAA
>OFBY01000081.1_pt1 | contig 12714 bp, 12 predicted proteins | sample 1520751 | NCBI WGS metagenome assembly OFBY01 (sample SAMEA3696450, study PRJEB22514) | metagenome | biome: water; feature: marine; material: hydrothermal vent | place: Pacific Ocean | collected 2014-08-16 | depth 1514 m
AGTCCTGCATCATCACAATGAAGAGTTTCATACTTGATATCCATTTTTTCCTCCTGCAAAAATTGGTTTATATTGCTAAATCCTCCTTATAATTCGGGAATCTTTTCGAAGTTTTCCTTATAGATTCTTACTGTGTTTTCTTTGAGTTCTATTAGTGGAATTGCTTTTGCTTCCTGTTCTGGGTAGTAGAACACTCCTTTTTTCTCCAGGTTTCCAGCAGAGATCACAAGCATCTCTATTCTGTCATCTTTCAGCCTGACGAAGGAATATAGCCCGTTAATAATGTTTTCCTTTAGCTCTTCAAGAGTATCTGGAGGAATATCATTGCATCTAAGAGTAAGTTCAAGGAGAGGGATGAAGTTTCTGTAAACTTCAAATTCAAATGACTTCTGGAACTCTTTTTGACTTATCTTGATTTTACCGTCAACTATTGAAAATTTAGTTCTGTCCATGATGAAGAACTCCAGCTTTGAGAACAAAGAGATTGGTCCACGGGAATAGCTAACTTTGAGTGAGTAATTATCGTCGTCGTGAACCAAGAGTTCTCCTTCATATTCGTTCAGGAGGTAGTTGATTGTTTCTTTATCTACCAACTTCTCCTCCTTTGCAAAAAAGGTTATTCCCTATACTTTTATTTTATAGTATTCTATTCAGAAAGTCAAGTATTAATGCCAATATAAGCTATGAATTTGACGCTCGTTTAATGTTAATAAATTGGACAATATTCTGTAAATGTTGGACATTTCTATTCTTCTGCATAATATTTTATTTATGACTAAACAAACTGCAGGAGGAAGGTATGAAAGTATTAGAGAAGAAAGAAATCTCTTTGAGAGAGTTGTTGAAAAGTAAAAGGCTATCTTTCCAAAACTTGGAAGAGTTAGAAAAGTGGATGAAAGAAAATGTAGTAGAGAAAGGAAAGAGAGAAATAGTGAAGAATCCGTCAAAAGCTTTTAAAGAGAGTGTCATAGTTGTAACCGACAGGAAGAAACCAGAAGGCGTATTCATTAACTTAAAAGATGCAAATAAACTTCCACCAGAAATCCAGGCTTTTCTATTTATGGCTCTCAATGCTTTAGGTTGTAAATATCTTTTAAGGGGGTAAAAAATGGAAGAAAACGTAGTAGTTGTTGTTGACTCATCAAAACTGAACAAGCTTGCACGATTTTGTGCAAGTAATCAAGGAGTGATTAAATCTATTTTTCTGGCAGGTAAATCAAAAGGTTATGTGTTTGTAGCCACAACAACAAATGTAAGGAGGGCTTTACAATCGTTTATGTACGAATTGAGGAAAAAAGGAAACGAAGACGAAATAAAAGAAGTAGCCAGGCTTTATGTAAGCGAAATTGATGTTTTGCTTGACAAAATTATACCAAAGGAATATTACTTGCAGGAAATTCAATTAGCTGATTTAATCTTACAGGATTCTGATCCTGAAAAAGAAGATTCTCAAGCTCTTTCTCTTGCAATTGCTCTTGCAAAAGAAGGCTTTGAAACATGGTTGTGGACGGATGATAGTGATTTTCTGGAAAAAGCAGAGCAAATAAAACAGAAGACTAAAGTTAAGGTTATAAAACTTTTGTAAAGCTGGAAGTTTGGAAAACTTGATGGGAACGGTTATAACAACCCACAAGAATATGGACTTAGATGCTCTGGGAGCGGTTATAGCCGCTAAAAAGCTTTACCCTGATGCTGTTGTTGTCCTTCCGGATGTAAAAGGAGATGATGTCGTTAAACTATTATCGGATGTTCCAGACCTTATTGACTTTGTCAATGAGAGCAGTTTTATTCCTGAAAATGTTGATAAAGTGGTAATTGTCGATACCGGTAGTGCCAGTAGAATACCATCTACAGTTAAAAAGTTAATAGAAGAAAAAGAAGTGAAGGTTGTTGTTTATGATCATCACTCGATAGAAACGGAACTTGGGGATGTAGAGCTCCACTATAAACCTGTCGGTTCTGTCACTTCCATCATGGTTTTGCTCCTGAAAGGAAAAAGACTTATACCGTCTCCTCTTGAGGCTTCTGTTATGCTTACAGGAATCTATGCCGATACTGGAACGTTTAGATTCCCTTCAACTTCTCCCCTTGATTTTTTAGCAGCAGCTTATCTTCTTTCCATAGGGGCAAATATTGAGTTTGTCAAAAAATATCTGCCTTTGGAGCTTTCCGATAAGGAACTTGATATCCTGAAAATTCTGAAGGATAACCTTAAGACTGTGGAAATTCACGGTAACTTGGTTGGTATTACCTACGGCAGATTTGATTATTACGTTGGTGACGTTGCCCATCTTGTCAGCAAACTTTTAGAGATAAGTGGTCTGCCAGCTGTTGTTGCTGCAATTGAAGTCGAAGGAACTGTATTTCTAATAGGAAGATCAAGGACTCCAAAGGTGGATGTTTCAAAGGTTGCAGGTTACTTCGGAGGAGGAGGACATCCAGAAGCTGCATCGGCTTCGATAAAAGGAAAAACTGTTTTCGAAGTCATAGAGAGTTTGCGGGAGGTACTTGAACAGGTAGTAGAACCGCTTAAAAAGGCTAAAGACATAATGACTTCTCCTCCTATCGTTGTTCCTGAGGATTTTTCTGTGGAGAAGGCGAGAGCCCTTTTTATGAAAAACAGTATAAATGCTGCTCCTGTTGTGGACAGGGAAGGAAGAATAGTTGGAATAGTTAACAGATCCCTTCTTGATAAAGCAATCTATATGGGACTAAAAAGTGAAGTGGTTTCTGAAGTTATGGAGAGGGATTTCTCTTATGTTTCTCCCGAAACCCATCTTGGGGATGTTGAAAAAATAATAATTGAGAGGCATCAGACATTTGTTCCTGTTGTTGAGAATGGAAAGCCGGTAGGTGTTATCACAAGAACGGATATCCTGATGAACCTCTATAAGGATGAAATTTCAACCATATCCAGGTTTTACGAGAAGAGAACCCTTTCTTCTCCCAGATACAGAAATGTTGCCCGGATGCTTTTAGAGAGTCTGCCTGAGAATCTTCTAAACCTTCTCAAAGAGATCGGGAAGTTTGCCGATGAAGTGGGGATTAATGCTTACATTGTTGGAGGATTTGTTAGAGATCTAATCATTGGCAGGAAAAACTTTGATGTGGATATTGTTGTTGAAGGAGATTCATGTGAGTTTGCGAAAAAACTTGCGAAACGAATGGGAGTAAAAGTTCATACTTTTGATAGATTCAAAACGGCAACGGTTGTTTTTCCCGATGGTTTTCGAATCGATTTTGCCTCTGCAAGGACAGAGGTTTACAGAGCTCCAGGAGCCCTTCCAGAAGTCGATATGGCACCACTCAAAAAGGATCTGATGAGGAGAGATTTCACAATAAACACACTTGCAATAAAGCTTAACAGGAAAGACTTTGGAAAGCTCATCGACTTCTTTGGAGGTCTTAAAGATATAAAGGACAGGAAGATAAGAGTTCTTCACTCACTTTCCTTTGTCGAAGATCCTACTCGAATTTTGAGAGCTCTGAGATTTGCTACCCGCTACAGATTTGATTTAGGAAAACATACGGAAAAACTGTTAAAGATAGCTGTCCGAAGAAAGCTGTTTAAAACTGTTGAGGGGCAGAGGATTTATCACGAGCTAAAGCAGATATTCCTTGAGGATAATCCCCTGAGGGTTCTCAACCGTCTTGACCATTATGGGATACTATCTTCTCTATTTCCTTCAGTAAACTGGGACAGGAAGAAAAAGGATCTTTTCGAGAGAATTAGAAAGATAATAACCTGGCATAAGCTAAACTTTCCAGATATGGAAGTTAAATACTATCTTCTCTACTTTGGAGCCCTGCTGATAGGTCAATCCTACCAACAAATAGATAGCTATCTTGAAGAGCTGGCAGTTCCGGAAAAAGACAGGAGTATTCTTAAAGAGCTCCTTTCAAAACCTCAGTCCATTCTGAAACAAATTGACAGGAACAAGAAGAACAGTGAGATTTTCAAGTTGCTGAGCAATTTTTCTGAGGAGATTCTTCTCTTTGCAGCTGCACTGACCGAAGAGGAGTGGAAAAGAGAAAAAATTCTCGAATATCTACGGACATGGAGATTCATAAAACCGGCAGTGGATGGGGAAGATTTGAAATCCTTAGGACTTAAACCTGGTCCAATTTTCAAGAGAATTCTAAATGAGTTAAAATACAGAATCATTGACGCTGAGATTTCTGAAGACAGGGAAGAACAACTACAGTTTGTGAAGGCAATGGTAAATAAAGAGGAAAAGAATGTTGCAGAATAGATTAAATTTCTGGTTAATGATTATCTCTCTTATTTTCTTTTCCTACTCAGCGGCTGTTTTCGTTTCGTCGTTTTCCCTTTTGAAACTGAAGCCCTGTATCTCCACAAACCTCTCCTTCAGTTCGCCCCACAGACTCCCTGCTTTACCTTCACCCTACATTGAGAAAGAAGGTTTCTTTAAGTCCCCGGTAAAGACTGAGAAATTTGAGCCTGAAGATAAAGAAGAGGAAGTTATTATTAACCTTGAAAACTTTGTCTTAAAAGGAACTATCGTATGTAGTCAGTGTGGTCACAGTATAGTTATCTTAAAGGACACAAAAACAGGAAAGACAATAACTGTATCTGAAGGAAAGGAGATAGAAGGATTTAAAATTTCAAAGGTATATCCAGACTATGTACTGTTATCAAGGAATGGAAAAGAATACATTCTAAGGCTATTTAAGAAAGAGGAAGCCAGCGGGAAAGGAATAAATACAGTTTCAAATTCATCTACCAGCGGAAACGTTTTCAAAGTTAAAAGAAAAGAAGTTGTAGAAGAGATATCGTCGGGAAAGTTTCTGAAGTACATAAATATTACACCTTCTACAAAGCCTGAAGGTCTTAAGGTTAACTACGTGAGCAGGAGAAGTTTCATCTACAAATTGGGAATTAGACCAGGAGATGTCATTACCTCCATTAACGATATTCATCTCAAGACGCCTGAAGATTCATTTTCTGCTTTTGAACAGCTTAAGAATTCGGATTCAATTACAGTTACAGTAGTAAGAAGAGGTAGAGAGGTAAAACTCCATTATGAGCTTGAATAGGGGGATGATATGAGAAAGTTCTTAACTCTTTTAACTGTTATATCCGTTATTCTTTCTGCACCGGTTTACGCTCAGGAAACAGACAAAACAGTTCAAATAAACTTTGATTCTGTTGATATACAGGATTTCACAAAGGTTGTCAGTCAGGCAGTAGGTAAAAACTTTATAATCCCACCTTCTCTAAAAGGAAAGATTACAATAATATCACCCAAACCCATTCCAAAGAGAGAGCTTTTCAATCTCTATGTTGCAGCGCTTGACGGACTTGGTTATCAGGTCGTGGAGTATAAAGATTATGTAAAAATTGTCAGAAATAGAGAAGCTCCAAAAGAGAGTTCCATTGTAAAGGCGGGTCGCATAGATGGTGGAGATAAAATATTAACTTATATAATTATTCCAAACCACCTTCAGGCTAATAGCCTCCATGGTCTCATAAGAAACCTCCTTTCTCCTGTAGGGAAAATCAGCATTGTTCGTGATTCAAATGCCATAGTTATTACAGATAAGGAGAAAAACATTCACAGGGTAGAAACTGTTATCAGAAGACTTGATAGAGCTCCTATGAAGATGGAAATTGTTTCCTTTGAGATAAAAAACGGGAAAGTTGGAGATGTAGAAAAAATCCTGAAGGCACTTCTTGACAAGACATTTGCTTTTGATATAGCCAGATCGGTTCCTCTTCCAGGAAGAGATTACTACCATTTTGCTATTGATAAAAGAACCAATACACTTTTTGTTGTTGGTACAGAGAAAGTTATAGAGGAAATTAGGTCTCTCCTTCCGGATATTGACAAACCTCTGAACGTGGAGGATGGAAACATCCACATAATCAGGCTAAATTACGCATTTGCAGAAGATATGGCAAAGATTCTCAATAAACTTTTCAAGGGAACTTCTAAAAGATCCATGGGACTGACTGGAGAGGTCAAAATAGTAGCCGATAAGTCAAGCAATGCTCTTATTGTTCTCTCTTCTCCATCAGATTTTAAAGTAGTGAAGGAGGTAATTAACAGCATTGACATAAAGAGACCTCAGGTTTTTGTAGAAGTTCAAATTGTTGAAATGTCCATGGATAAACTTCTCCAGCTTGGTGTGGAATGGAAATTTCTTTCAAGGGGAAGTCTGGTTCCTTTTGGAGGGAGCCTTTACGGTAACCTTCCTCTTCAAGAAGGATACCCTTCTGCTTCTCCAGGGCTTCTTCTTGGTATAGCAAAATGGAGAGAAGGAATGCCAGATATTGGACTGCTTCTTAACGCCTATGCAAAAGAGGGTGGTGTAAACGTTATTGCCACACCACAGATTTTAACCCTGGACAACGAAGAGGCAGAGATAAACATTACCAAGGTAATCCCTTACTCCACAGGAATGAAGTACGATGCCAACAACAACCCGGTTATAAGCTACGACTACAAAGATGTTGGAATAACCCTGAAAATCACTCCCCATATTACAGCTTCCGGAGAAGTGAGACTTAAGATTTATGAAAAAGTTGAAGATGTTGTTGGGTATGCCAACGCAGATCAGACTGCTCCTATAACGTCCAAGAGGGAAGCAAAGACGACAGTTGATGTTCAGGATGGACAGACACTTGTCATTGGAGGACTCATAAAGAATAAGAAACTTACAACGGTTGAAAGAGTTCCTGTACTTGGTAACATTCCGATTATCGGAAATCTTTTCAGGAAAACCGGACATCAGATTGAGAAAACGAACCTTCTTGTTTTTATTACTCCAAAGGTTGTCAGGAACAAAGAAGAGGAAAATGCTTTAACGATAGAAAAAGCAAACCTCTATAGGGAAAACATTAGAAAAATCGTTGAGTCGAGAAAGGGAGTTACTTCAGATGTTAAAGGTTTTGGAAAATTCAACTTGGGTGAAGGACTGGAAGTAAATGTTAAGTGAGAGAGACTTTATTCAAAGGTTACGTTTGAAGGGACTTATTCCCGAGAAGGAGGTTTCTTCCTTTAGAGAGGTAGTAGGAATATTAAAGTGGGAAACATCTGAGACCAAAGAACTATTTGAAGAAGCTGGTTTTCCTTTTCTTGAAAAGCTTCCTCAACCTGAGGAGAGCTCTCTTCAGAGGTTATCCCTCTCTTTTATTAGAAAGGAGCGAATAATTCCTTTAAGGGAGGATGAGCTTGAAGTAGAGATAGCTACGGATAATCCCTTTAACTACGAGGGGATCAAAAAGGTTGAGTGGATATTCTCCAAGCCTGTTCGAACAGTTGTTGTTCCATTTGATGAGATTAATAAGTTTTTGATGTCTGAAGAATCGGTGGAGGAACAGGAAGAGTTTGTTGACCAGTACGGAGAAGATATTCTTACATCTCAGGAAGAAGCGCCTACAATTCAGTTTATCAACGATGTCTTGATGACTGCAGTCAGGGTAAAGGCGAGTGATATTCACTTTGAACCTTTTAAAGACAGAATGAGGATAAGACTAAGAATTGATGGAGTTTTAAAGACCTTGAAGGAGGTTTCAGCTTCTAAAGTTCCTTCGATTGTTTCAAGGCTTAAAATCATGTCAAAACTTGACATAGCTGAAAAGAGGCTTCCCCAGGATGGAAGAATAATGATAAAAGTTGGAGGAAAAGAGATAGACATCCGTGTTTCGACTCTTCCAACCTACTTTGGAGAGAGAATCGTTTTAAGGCTTTTGTCGAAAGAGAGTATTCTCTATTCCACAAAAGAGCTTGGTCTCCTTGAAGAGGATTATCAGAAGTTTGAAAAGCTAATCCACACACCTCACGGTATTATTTTAGTAACAGGACCAACAGGTTCAGGGAAAACCACCACTCTCTATGCAGCGCTTTCTGAAATAAACAGTGAGGAAGTCAATATAATTACCGTTGAAGATCCTGTTGAGTATCAGCTTGACGGCATATCTCAGGTTCAGGTAAAGTCAGAAATTGGTCTTACCTTTGCAAGTGCCCTAAGGAGCATCCTGCGTCAGGATCCAGATGTAATAATGATTGGAGAGATAAGAGACCTTGAGACGGCTGAGATAGCGATTCAATCTGCTTTGACGGGACACCTTGTTTTCTCTACTCTACACACAAATGATTCAGCAACATCAGTTACGAGACTCTTAGATATGGGAATTGAGCCGTTTTTAGTTGCATCTTCGGTTATAGGCGTAATAGCACAGAGGCTTGTCAGGAAAATATGCCCTTACTGTAAGGTTCCCTACAAACCCACGGCTGAAGAATTGAAAGAGATAGGGCTTGAAAACTTTGGGGGAGAACTTTTTAAGGGGATGGGCTGTGAACACTGTATGGGAACAGGCTATATTGGAAGAACTGCCATATACGAAATTCTCATTGTTGATAAAGATGTGAAAAGGGCTATTCTTGAAAACAAAGATTCTGACATCATAAAAACTCTGGCAGTTGAAAAAGGAATGAGAACTCTAAGGATGGATGGAGCAGAAAAGGTTAAAATGGGCATTACAACCGTTGAAGAAGTTCTAAGGGTTACAAGAGGATAATGGGAGTATTTACTTATAAAGGTTACGATAAAGAAGGGAAAGAACAAAAAGGTGTAATTGAAGCTTCCTCCCGGTCTGCAGCAATCTCTTTGCTGAAATCTAAAGGAATTTTTCCATACGAGGTTAAAGAAGTAGTTACCAGGAAGAAGAGGGCTTCTTTTTCCTTCTTTAGACGTTCTTTTTCAAACCAAGAATTAGCAATATTCTTTCGGACGCTGGCAACATTGTTAGATGCAGGAATTTCTCTAATTGAAGCGATAGAGTCTCTGTCTGAAGAATTAAAGGAAGATAAGAAAAAGCTTTTCCTTTCTTCTGTAGTTAACAGTTTAAGAGAGGGTAAAAGCTTATCAGAGTCGCTGAAAGAAGCTGGAATAAACGACCCCATAATAGTAAGTTTTGTCTCTTCTGGAGAAAAAGGGGGTACTCTTGTTCAAAATTTAGAAGTAATTGCTTCTATCTTAGAAAAAAGAGAAGAAATGAAATCTATTCTTATAAATGCTCTGATCTATCCGGTAGTTCTTTTAACCGTTGCCATTGGGGTGGTTATTTTCATGATGGTTACAGTAATACCAAAGATCGTTTCCATATATACTTCTATGAAGTTAGCACTTCCTTTAAGCACAAAGATTACCTTAGCTATAAGTGACGGCTTTGTTCATTATTATCCAGTAATTCTTCTTTCTATATTGCTGATAATTCTTCTTTTTCTGGTTTTAGAAAAGAAAGAGAAGAAGAGACTGGATAAATTGAAATTACAGATTCCAGTTTTTGGTAGGCTAATTCTTTATATAGAATTACAGCGTTTTTTAGAAACTCTCAGCAGTTTATTAAAGGCTGGCGTTCCTATTGTGGAAGCTATGACATCTGCTATCTATACCGTTAAGAACGACAATTTGAGAGATAAACTGTTCCGGATTCATGAGGAATTAAAGAAGGGAAAAAGTCTTGTCAATCTCTTTTCTCGGGAGATAAAGGGACTACCTGCAGTTGTTTTACAGTTGATTAAAGCTGGTGAGCAAAGTGGTAATCTGGCTGATCTTCTTTTAAAAGCTTCCAATTTCTTGCGTACAGAGGTAGAAGTACGTGTGAAGAACCTGACATCCTTGCTTGAGCCTGCCACCATGCTATTGGTGGGATTAATTGTTGGCTTCATAGTATTTTCTTTATTGCTACCCATTGTAGGAATAAGCACTATAAAGAATATATGAGGATAGAATGGGGTGGCTAACGAAGTTTTTTAGAGGAGGAGACTACTGTCTTCCAGGTCTTGATATAGGTTCATACAGCTTAAAGTTGGTTCAATTAGAAAAAAACAACAATTATTATAAACCTATAATAAAATCTGAATATGTGTATGAAGATCAAATTTTTGCCGGCACAGAGGTAATTGATTTGTTTCTACTGTCTTCCTATATCAGGGAAGTTTTTAAGTCTAATGGAATAAAGGAAAAAGAAGTGGCAATTCATGTTCCTCTGACTTCATGCTTTTATAGTGTTATCAGTGTTCCTGTTTCAAGAAGTCCGGAAGAAGCTGTAATGAATTATATGCAGAGCATAATTACTCCGGAAGAATTGGCGGAGGTTAAGATAGACTATAGAGTCCTGCCTGTGTCGATAGACAAGAAAAAGATAGATATTGCTGTTGCTGCTGTTAAAAGGGATTTCTTAGAGGAAAGGATAGGGGTAATTATCCATGCTGGATTAAATCCTGTGGTCATTGATATAGAACCGGCAGCAATCAATAATCAATTTTATCTCAACTATCCCGAGAGTATAACGTATCCTGCTTGTCTTGTTGATATTGGGGCAACTTTTACGAAAATCGTTATCTCTTTTGGTGGATATCCATACCTGACCAGAAACGTTGAGTATGGAGGACATTCAATTACTGAGCAGTTACAGAAAGAGTTTATACTTGGTGTTGAAGATGCAGAAGAGTTGAAGAGAGGAAATAGCGTTAAGGATGTTACGTATGAAGAGGCTTTCAACAGGGTCATTACAGCGTCTATAAAAAAAATAGTAACTGAAATATTATGGACGATAGAGAATTTTAGGGATCGTTTTAATCTGGATGTGGACAAGATCTATCTGTATGGTGGTTCCTCAAAATTAAAAGGAATTGTAGAAGTAGTTAAGGAGTTGACAGGGAAGGAGGTTTACAAAGGAGCTCCTTTTAGCCTTTCGGGTATAGAGACTGGTGAGGAGTTTGGAGTAGCGGTTGGTTTAAGTTTGAGATATAAGGGTGATAGCAATGTTAAGGTTTAACTTTGCAGAAACACGGGAATCCAGGCTTGTTAAATATGCAGACATAATTTTTGTTGTTTTCCTTCTGTCTCTTGTTTTTGCAGTTGATCTGTACTGGGAACAAACGATAAATAGGGAAATGGCAAAGGTGGAGAGTGAAATCCAGAAATTGGAAATAGAAAAGAAGAAATTTAAAAGGATTGAAGGAAAGAGAAAAAAATTAATTAAATACAAAGAGGAACTTCAAAAAAAATTGGCTATTGTTAAAGAATTAGAGAGGAAGAGGTATGTCCCTCAATTTCTCTATTTCTTTGGAAATAGAAAAAACACCTCTGGTATATGGTTTGATTCTATTTCGTACCGTGAAAATTCACTAAATCTGGAAGGATATTCCATGAATTTAGAGTATCTGTACAGTTTCATCAGGAAACTTGATAACAATCTTGGAACAGTTCTCTTCAAAGGTGCCAGACTGGAAGCTATGGAAGTGAAAGAACTTAACAGAAAGATAAACTACTACAAGTTTCAGGTGAATGTGGAGCTAAGGAATGGAGTTTCTAATTAGCATTTATGAGAGATGGAGGGAAATTCCTCGCTGGCAGAAATGGTTAACCATTACGTCTATGGCAGTTGTTCTCTTCCTTACTCTCTATTTTTTACGTATAGTCCCATTAAGTGAGCAGTTATTGGCAGACAGGGAAGAACTTGAACACTTGCGTTTGACAGTAAATAGACTAAAAGTTGTCAGGAGAAAGAAAAGTAAAATAGAGGAAGAGATTAATAACTTAAAGAGAGAGCTTGAATCGATTGAAGAGAAACTTCCAACAGGAAAAGAGGAAGTAAGTAGAATAATTCGCTCTATATCTGAAGCTGATGATGGAATAACCGTAGTCAGTATAAAAAGAGGTTCACCTATCAGTAAAGAGTATTATGTGGAGGTTCCTTATAGTATAGAGCTAAAAAGTACCTATCCTCAATTTGTTCGCTGGTGTGAAAAACTTTCTAAAAGTGACAGGATAATAAACTTTGGTAATCTCTCGATACGAGCAATTAGGTCAGAAAATTATACAATAAGTGTAAGCCTTCAAATAAAAGCCTTCAACTTAAAGAGGTGAACAGTCGTGAAAATGCTATTTATCTGTTTGCTGGTTCTTTTCTTGTCCCAGTTTTCCCACTCGACTGAGATAAGCGATCCCTTTGTTAACCCCTTGGAGAAATCTCTATCTAAGAAAGAGAATGTAACAATCAGGAAAAAAGAAGATGTTGTAAATCTTTACATTCCAGCTATCGATAAAAGTTTTGACGAGCTTAAGATAGAAGGTATCATTGGAGCTGGTGGTAAAAAATATCTTGTAGTTAAAGACCCGGAAATAGGAAAGATTTACATGTTAAAAGAAGGAGACGCTGTGTCACCGGATACAAAAATAGAGAAAATTTCTTGTGATGAAGTTATCCTCGCAAAGTATTACAAGGAAGGTAAGGAGCTAAAGAGGCAAATCATCAGGCTGAAAGTGGAAAAGGAGGAGTAAGAAAATGAGGTGGTTGTTATTTATTTTATTCTTTCTTTTCGTAAGTTCCGGCTTTGCCGGAACTATTTCAGGTATGAACGCCGTTTATGACGGAAACGTTTTTGAATTTTCTTTCCGAAAAGATGAAAATTGCCAGCTTATGCCTCTAAGCACAAAGGAAAGAGAAATAAAGCTAAACTTAAAAGGGTGTAAGGTAAATAGTCCGATTTCCATAGGAGAAAGGGGTGATTTAATAAAAAGAGCAACTATAACTCCTGTGAATAATAGCTCACTTTTGACTATTGAGCTTAAAAGAGATGCAAAACTCAAGACCTCTGTCAAAGATAATTTTGTAAGGATAAAGGTTATACCTTCAGAGCTTATCAAGCCGGAGATTATAGTAAAAAAGTTTCCTAA
>OFBY01000085.1_pt1 | contig 12260 bp, 14 predicted proteins | sample 1520751 | NCBI WGS metagenome assembly OFBY01 (sample SAMEA3696450, study PRJEB22514) | metagenome | biome: water; feature: marine; material: hydrothermal vent | place: Pacific Ocean | collected 2014-08-16 | depth 1514 m
TATCGGTTCTGGTGTTAGTTCTGGTTCAGCTATCGGTTCTGGTGTTGGTTCTGGTTCAGCTATTGGTTCTGGTGTTGGTTCTGGTTTACCAAAAACTCTTTCAAGAAATGCTTCCTTGCTAAATAATTCCAAGTCATCATAGCCCTGTCCAGTACCCACACAAATAACAGGTTTTTTGGTTACTGCTACGATTGATAAAGCAGCACCACCACGTGCATCTGCATCACTTTTAGTCAAAATTGCTCCGTCAAAGGTTGTATGCTCATAAAATTCTCTTGCTTGGCTAACCGTATCATTTCCAGCTAGTGAATCACCTACAAATATTTTCAAATCTGGACTTACAACTTTTGTAATTTTTGCAATCTGTTCCATTAAATTCTTGTTTGTCTGCATCCTCCCAGCAGAATCGATAAGGACACAGTCAACCTTGTGTGATTTAGCGTAAAGTAATGCGTCATGTGCCACTGCAGCGGGATCCGAACCGTAGTTTTGGGCAATCAACTTTAAATTCAAATTGTTTATGTGCTCACGTAATTGTTCAATAGCACCAGCCCTAAACGTATCAGCTGCCGCAACTACTACTGAGATTTTATTTTTTTGTAAAAGATTGGCCATTTTGGCTACAGTTGTAGTTTTTCCAGTTCCATTAATTCCAACAAACAGAATAAGGTATGGATCTTGTGGATCTGTTTTTGATTTTATGCCTGATAGTATATCAACTGAACCAGCCTCATCAAACATGTTAGAAATATTCTCGATTAGGCTTTTTTGAACAAAATCTTCAATTTCCTTCTTATTGACTCTGCTACCAACCAATTTTTCACCTAGATCAGATTTTATGCTATCAATAACCTCTGTTGCAACATCTGATTCTAAGAGAGAGATTTCAAGCTCAGATAATACATCATCAATATCTTTTTCATTTAGATCTTTTTCACTAAAACTTTTAGCAGCTTTTGAAAATGCATTGCCTAGTTTCTCAAACATAATTTTTTTCTTTATCTTTTGCTTCTAGATGCAGCCATTAATTGTTCCATCTGCTGTTTTCCCTGTTCTAAACTTGCTGCAATTTGTTGTTTTTGATTTGACGTTTCCTGTAAGGCTACTTGCATTTCTTTCAATCGTAATTCAAGAAAATTGATAGCAGAGTCCTTATCTTTTTCGACAGCAATTCCAGCACCAATATTTAGAATCAGTTTTTCGTTAGGTATAGTTTTTGTTTTTACGAAAGTGCCTAATCCTAATGGTACTAATGTTTCAGCATCAGCTTTATCATCAATTGTTTTGAGTGATTGAATGGCAGAAGCAGCTTCTCTAATAATGGATACGATAGATGCCTCCTTTTGTGATAATTCAGAAAAATAACCTTCCAACATTTGCATTTGATACAATAGCTGTTGTGTTTGCTCTTCGCTCATTATAAAAAAAATGAGTCAGTTTCCTATAAATGCATTTAAAAATATAAAATTAAAAAAAAAATAGAATATTATTTTGCCTTAGAAAGTCTATTATCTACTTCTTCCCAGTTGACTACATTCCACCAAGCAGCAATATAGTCAGGACGTTTGTTTTGATACTTTAGATAGTAAGCATGTTCCCATACATCAAGACCTAACAATGGAACTAACCCTTCAGTTCTTGGGCTTGTTTGGTTTGGCATTGCTTTGTACTCAACTTTACTAGAAGATGGATTGTATACGAGCCAACCCCAACCACTTCCTTGTATAGGAGCTGTTTTACTAGAAAACTGCTCTTTAAAGTCAGCAAAAGATCCAAAGGAAGCATTAATTGCATCTGCTAGTGCTCCGCCAGGTTCTCCACCACCATTTGGTTTCATGTTATTCCAAAACAGTTTGTGATTATCGTATCCACCGCCATTGAAGTTAATTGCACCTCTAACATCGTCAGGAACATCATTGATACTTGATAAGATATCAACAATATCCTTGCTCTGTAGTTCCGGACTTAGTTTTTCTAAAGCACCATTCATTCCATCAGTATATTTTTGATGGTGTTTTGTATGATGAATCTCCATTGTACGAGCATCTATGTGAGGTTCCAATGCATCATATGCATAAGGCATCTCAGGAAGTGTATATTTTCCCATGCGTTGTTTATAAAAACATACAATTTAACGCTTTAGCAAAGAATGAAATTTCACTAGAAAAATTGTCCTCATATGCTATATCAAAAAATATTTTTTTTGACAATTTTGGTATTTACAGGTGCGATTTTAATATCAAGCCAATTACAGAGTACAGAGAATATTTCTATTTTAGTAAATAACAGTGGGCCATTCATAGGAACCAGTATACCTTACCAGAATGGATATGATGGAAGTGGAATAGTAATATCAATTATTGATACTGGAATTGACTTGAACCATCCAGATCTTGAAGGACAAATAATTGGTGGATATGATTTTGTTGATAATGATGAGATACCTGAAGACACTAATGGTCATGGTACACAAGTTGCAGGAATCATCGCATCAAATGGAAATCTCAAAGGAATAGCTCCAAATTCAAAAATTTTAATGTACAAAGTTTCAGAAGATGGGGAATCTGTACCTTCTCATCTAATAATCAAAGCAATTGAAAAATCCATAGAAGACAGTGCTGATATTATTAATATCAGTTTGGGAATTAACCAAACAAATACAAAAATTGATCAAATGGTAAACAAAGCAGTCAAAAATAATATTTTTGTAGTAACAGCGGCTGGAAATTTTGGTCCTGAATTAAGTACAATTGGAAGTCCTGGGATAAATCCAAATGCAATTACAGTGGGTGCAACATTTAACAACGTAACCAGTAGTTTGGTCTCAACTTTTGAAATAGAGGATAAAACATTCAATGTTTTTCCAATGGTAGGAACTCAAGCACTTACAGATCCCATCACATCACAAATTATCTTTGGCAAATACGGTAAGGTTGATGATCTTTTGGGGAATAATTTTGAAGGTTCGATTTTACTTATTCAGCGAGGCAGTGATATAGAAGATGAAATAGTATATTTTTCTGACAAGGAAAAGAATGCGGCCAATGTGGGAGCAAGGGCTGTACTAGTCTATAATAATGAACCAGGCATATTTTTTGGAGAATTAATTCATGAATATGTGGATGAGGGGTATGAACCTACTATTCCTGCATTATCCGTATCCAGAGATGACGGATTAATAATTAAGGAAATCTTACAAAGTGGCACAAAAGGAACACTGGATGTTTTCTATCATCCAGATTTTGTTGCTTATTTTAGTTCGAGAGGTCCAGTTTCTCCCTTTTACATCAAACCTGATCTTGTTGCACCTGGTGCGTTCATAAACACAACTGATATCAATGGAAATTATAAAATTTCAAGTGGTACAAGTTTTGCAGCACCTCATGTTGCTGGTACTGCCGCGTTAATATTGCAAAAAAATCCTCAACTAACACCACAGGAACTTAAATCTATTCTAATGACAACTTCTGAAATCGTATATGATCAGTTTGATGACAGATTTCCTATAGAAGTATCTGGAAATGGAAGGATAGATGTATCGAAAGCTATCAATGCTGAACTAATCATAATGCCACCAAATCTAATATTTGATTTATCGCCTGCTAATCAAATTCAAACCAAACATTTGAAAATTAATGGGATTGATGGGGAATCCATGTCAATCAGGTTTGAAGAAAGTGGTATTGCTGATTTTGATTATGATTTAGATGATGAAAATCTTGTAATAAATGCAAAATTAACTGAACAAAGTTTAGGCGAATTTGAGAGCAGAATTATTATCAACTATAATGAAATTGATTATCACATACCTATCATAGTAAGAGTTTCCGAAGGAGCTATGACAATTAATGAAGATGGTGGAAAATTAGGTATTGATGTTTCCAGCCCTTCTTCATGGTCATATGCAAAGCTCTCAATCATAAATCAGGAAACTGGGAAAACGTTTACAGACTCTATTGTGCCTGGTAAAAATTCAGAACTAACTGTTTATCAACCGGGTGAATACTGGATTGAAGCAGAAATAGATAGGACACTAAGTGCATACGCAACTATTCAGGTGGAAAAAATAGAACATGATGAAAAAAATCTTGCAAATGCGTTGAATTTGCCTGAGAAACCCATTCTGATAATATCTGCTATAATGATTGTAACTGTTATTGTAGGCCTATCAATAAGAAGACGTTAGAGTTTTGGTCCAGCCAAACGTATTTCTTCCGATACATCCTCAAACTTTTTGAAGTTGTCTACGAACATTTGAGCCAGCTTTTTTGCCGAAAGATCATAGCTGTCTTTATCAACCCATGTATTTCTTGGTTCTAAAACTTCTGAAGGAACATCAGGACATTCGGTTGGTACATCTAGATTGAAAAGATCATTATGGGAAAACTTTACAATATCTAATGATCCGTTTATGACTGCAGTTACCATTGCACGGCTATATTCTATCTTAATTCTTTTACCAACACCATATGGTCCTCCAGACCAACCAGTGTTGATGAGGTATACAGATGTGTTATGTTTGGAAATCTTTTCGCCAAGCATTTCTGCATAGACTGATGCCAAACGCGGCATGAATGGTGCGCCAAAACATTTGGAGAATGTAGCCTTTGGTTCTTTAATACCACGTTCAGTTCCAGCTAATTTGCTTGTATATCCTGACATAAAGTGAAACATTGCTCCATTCTTGGAAAGTTTGGAGAGTGGAGGTAGAACTCCCATTGCATCTGCTGTTAAAAATATAATGACTTTAGGATTACCTCCAACACTGGGTATGACAGCTTTTGGAATGTAGTCGAGTGGATATGCCGCTCTTGTGTTTTCGGTTAAACTGCCATCATCAAAGTCTGGTTTTAGTGATTCTTTGTCTATGACTACGTTTTCTAATACAGCACCATTTTTGATAGCATTCCAAATTTGTGGTTCAGATTTTTCCTTGAGATTAATACATTTTGCATAACAACCTCCTTCTATGTTGAAAATTCCTTTATCTGACCAACCATGTTCGTCATCACCAATCAACATCCGTTCAGGATCAGCAGATAGTGTAGTTTTACCTGTACCTGATAAACCAAAGAATAATGCTGTATCACCATCCTTGCCAATATTAGAAGAACAATGCATTGGGAAAACATCTTTTGACGGTAGAAGGAAGTTCATTACAGAGAAAACTGATTTTTTGATTTCTCCTGCATAATTTGTTGCTCCAATAAGGACAAGTTTCTTTGTTAAATTAATTAGTATGAATGCATTTGAATTGGTACCGTCAATTTCTGGTATAGCCTCAAAATCATTAATACACATTACAGTAAGTTCCGGTTCGTGAGATTCTAATTCAGCAGTTGACGGCCTTATGAAAAGCTGGTGTGCAAACAAATTTTGCCATGCATGATCAGTAATAATTCTAATAGGTAATCTATTCTCAGGATCAGCACCTACAAAACCATCAAATACGAACAATTCCTTTCCACCAACGAATTTTTTCATTTTTTGAGATAATTTTTCAAATGTTTCTGTTGGAAGTTGTTTGTTGACTTTTCCCCAATGAACCTTATCATGTGTAAGATCATCAAAAACAATGAATCTATCATCTGGTGATCTTCCTGTGTATTTGCCCGTTTTGACTGATAACGAACTAGTTGAGGTTACCATTCCCTCATTTTTTTCAACAGAAATTTCAACTAGTTTTTCAACTGACAAGTTTCTGTAAATTTTTGATGGGTTTATACCAAATGCAGTAACTTGTGCGTTAAACTTGGTTGTTGATTCGGATTCATTCATCTATATTCAACTCCCATGCTAAAAAACCCAAACCAGTTTCATGCATTAGGATCTTCACGCAATAAAAAACATTATTATCTCTTTCTAAGATCACAGATTTTTCATTGAATTTTAGCAACCTATTTATGTAAAAATTCAAGGTTTATGGTCATGCCAATAAACAAGGAAAAATTAGAGCTTCGTGATAAAGTTGCTAAAAGTAGACCTGAATTTAAAAGACCTGAAAGCTGGCGGTATAAGAGATTAGAAACAACTTGGCGAAAGCCAAAAGGCATTGATAATCATCAGCGTAAACAAAAAAGTAGGGGTCGACCAGGTCTTGTTAAAGTGGGTTATGGTGGTCCTAAAATTTCACGTGGATTGCATCCATCTGGTTATACAGATAATTTAGTTTATAATATTGATGATTTAGAAAAATTAAATCCAAAAATTGATGGGGTAAGAATAGGTCATAGTGTTGGAACAAAGAAAAGAAAAGAGATAGTTATCAAATCAATAGAAAAGAAATTCAAAATATTTAATGCGAGGGTGTCTGAACGTGCCAGTAAATCTTAAAGCAAAAAAGCATCTAGTCGCACGAATGTATAAGGTTGGAGTAAACAGAGTGTTGTTTGACTCTGATCATCTTGATGATATAGCTGATGCAATTACAAGAGAAAACATTCGAAGTTTATTTACGGCAAACACAATTAAAATTAAACCAATTGTTGGAACGTCAAGAGGAAGAGCAAAAGTAAAAAAAATTCAAAAAAAGAAGCGTGGTGTAAAACAGGGTTCTAAGAAGGGACGTAAGGGTGCTAGAGTGGGCAAAAAAGAAGTTTATGTAATAAAGGTAAGATCACTTCGTTATAGATTAAAAATTGCTAAGGATAGGAAAGAGATTACAAATAAGGAATTTTGGGAACTTTACAAAAAGATTGGTGGAAATACAGTTAGAAATATTGCGCATCTAAGAACATTGATTGAAGAAATAACATCAAAACAAAAAGGTCAGAAATAGAATTTTTCCTTATCAAAATCCATAATTTTTCCATCTTTAATTTTAATCCCTTCTTTAGTAAGCATTTTGAATTTCACCATCTCACCATAAGTATATCCACCAATTTTACCATCAGATCTCACCACCCTGTGACATGGTATTATTACAGGAAATGGATTATTTTTCATAATCGTGCCAATTACGCGTTGTCCATTTTTTAATCCAACTGCTTTTGCTAGATCACCATATGTTGTAACTTTTCCTTCTGGAACCTGCAAAAGTTTCGTGTAAACTTTAGTACTCAAAGTCAGAGCTTGATTACCTCTAAATCTGTTCTTTCAAGCATTTCAAGAATTTTTTGCTTATTTTTTCCCATACCATTCCAATCCAATAATGCTGTAGTAGCACCAATATTTCTTTTAATTATATGAGAAAATAACAGTTGATCTATTTGTTCTAATGCATATTTTGGAATTACTGTACCCAATGAATATTTACCATGAGTTAATTCGTTAGTAAATTTTTCAGGATAATGTGTTCCACCAAAACATATTGCAATTGGATGTGATTTCTGTTCTTCTTTCATTACATCAACTATAATTTGTCCAACTGAATTACACAGATTCACATCATTCCATTCTTTTTCTGTTGTTCCAATTTCAATGAACAGAGCAGGTTTATTTAATGCAGTTGGTCCGTGGTGAGTTGCCTCAATTGTTATTTGAAATCCTGGAAACTTGCCTCTGGCATTCCAAAGATTCTGAATATATGATTTTTGAATATGTGGGTGTGGGACTGATACTTGACGGCTATAACCACCAAAATTAGCATCAGAAAAATTTCCTGTGTTATGACAAGTAAGTGCCAAAACACCTGATTCCGCCGCATGTTTTGATAAAAAAATATACCCATCATAATCAAATTTTTCTTCTAACCAATCTGCAGAAATTGCCGGACTTGAAATTATTGCTAAATCAAAATCTTTTCCCTTGTAAACATGATCGTTTTTCTCCAATTCTTTTGAAATAAATTTTGCAATATTATGACCTGCTGGGTCTTTTTGATATGCAACGAGTAATTCCATTAGATAAAAGATATATTGATACTTTATTAATTTCCAACAAATGCAGATTAATCTTCAGCGTACATTAATGAATATGAAAAATACCATCAAGCTTACCAAAAAATCTGATAAGGAAGTCTATATGCAACATCTAAGGCTTGTGTTATTTGGGATTGGAGTAATAGGCACTATTGGATTTGGAATCCAGTTCATTTTTTCAGTTTTGACATTTGGAAGATAAAATGTCAGAACCAGAATCATCAGATGGACAGCAGCCAGAATCTACTACTGAGCCAGAAACTGTAGCTGAGCCAGAAACTATAGCTGAAACGGAAACAGATGGAAACTCGCACCTATTTGCAGTAAGAACAACTGGTGGCCAAGAAAAAATTGTTATGAGATTGTTAGAAGCAAGAATAAAAATGGGAAAAATAAACATCCAGTCAGTAGTTTTGTTATCTGATCTGAAGGGATATGTTGTAGTTGAAGCGCAGGATGTATCTGCTATGTTTGACGCGATTCAAGGAATTAGGCATGTACGTGGTCAATTAAGGGGAGAGCTAACATACAATGAGATTGATAAATATTTAATTAAAAAATCTACTGTGTCTGAACTTGCTGTTGAAAAGACTGTTGAAATAATTGGTGGTCCATTCAAAGGTATGAAAGCTACTATTACAAGAGTGGATAAAGAAAAAGAAGAAGCCACAGTTATTTTATTAGATGCGACTTATCAACTACCAGTAACTGTTGATGCAAACTATCTAAAATTAGTTCCAGCATAGCAAGGATTAAATTTTCAAAATATGGTGCAAGGTTGTGGGAAATAAACAAACCGTTTCATCGCTTGTAACCGGTGGAGAAGCCTCAGCTGGACCACCTCTAGGACCATCATTAGGTCCAATGGGAGTGAACATCCTGCAAGTAATTGAGGCTATTAATGAAAAAACTAGTGAGTTTAAAGGAATGAAAATTCCAGTAACTGTCTCAGTAGATTCTGATACTAAAAAATGGGAAATTGAGGTAGGAATACCGTCAGCTTCTGCACTTTTGTTAAAGGAAGCTGGTATTCAAAAGGGCTCTGGAACATCTGGAACTGAATGGGTTGGAGAAATCACTGTTGATTCTATCGTTAAAGTTGCTAACGTTAAATTGGAATCATCATATGCTACTTCTTTAAAATCTGTGGTAAAACAAATAATTGGTACATGTGGATCATTAGGAATTAAAATTGAAGGAAAAACTCCTAAGGAGTTTACTTCTGAAGTGAACGAAAGCAAGTGGGATAGTAAATTCAAGTAATTTCTTGCTAACTAAATATTGATAAGTGATTAAATAGAGATTTTACGGTTTTCTATACATTTTTGGTAAGATATCCAAGCTCCTTGTCAGTTTTTTGTAATTCCACAAAAGTTTCAGTGTTTTGTATGCCCTCAATTTTTCCAATTTTTTCTATAACAACAGTATGCAAGTCTTCAAGATCCTGAGTATAAACTCGTATTATGATATCAAATCTTCCAGTAACTTCGGAGATAGAAATTACTTCAGAAACTTCCAAAAGTTTTTTGTGAATTTGCATTTTAAATTTAGGGTCTCTGTTTATACCAACAGATGCTTTAACGCTTATTCCCAATAAAGAATCATCTATTTCAATGGTAAATTTCTTAATCAATTTCTTTCGCACAAGTCGTTTAATTCTGCTATACAATACAGATGCACTAACTCCAAGTTTTTTTGAAAGTGTGGGAACAGAAATGTTTCCATCTTTAGATAATTCAAAAAGTAGTTTCATATCAAGATCATCAAATCGCTGCAACAATCGGAAAAAGGCCTATTTAGTAATAAATGTAGATTTTGCCAACATTATAGATGTTAATTTCAATTAATATAATATAAAATGGAAAATTTTCAAAAATTATTGGAATATGATCTTTGTATCTCTAAACGATTTTAAGTAGGGTTTTAAAAAAAATCTTCATGGCTGATGAATCACAATTTGTTGAAGTAATAAAACAGGCAAAGGAAAGTGATAAGGATCGTAAATTTAAACAATCTGTAGAGATGATAATGGTATTCAGGGACGTTGATGTAAAAAAGGGATTTGCCATTAGTGAGACTGCTCAACTGCCAAAAAAAATGACTATACCTGCTTCAGTATGTATAATGGCATCTGGGGATATGGGAGTCAAAGCAAAAAATGCAAAAGCTGACATGGTAATGGATGAAAGTGAACTAACAAAATTGAGCGCAGATAAAAAGAAGGCAAAAAAATTGATTAACGATTATGATTTCTTTTTAGCAGATACAAAACTCATGCCAGCTGTGGGTAAGAAGTTGGGACAGCTTCTAGGACCTAGAGGTAAAATGCCAACTCCAGTTCCATTTAATGCTCCTATTGAATCATTTTTGGAACGCTTTAGATCATCTGTAAAGATTAAAGCTAAGGGGTCTTTATCTATGTCATGTAAGATTGGAGAAGAAAATATGGATGATGCTGACCTTGCTGCAAATGCAAATGCTGTAGCAACAACAATAGAAAAAATATTACCCAATGGAAGTAAGAATGTTAGAAAAATTATGTTTAAAACAACCATGGGAAAGGCGATTCGGGTAGAACAGGTGAAGAAATAGAATGCATGAAAATAGAACAACATATCCAAAAAAGAAGGCACAAATGTATCAACTTCTACAGGATCTACCAAAAAAGTATAGCGTTACAGCACTAGTACGATTGGAAAAAGTACGTGCATCTCAATTGCTACCCTTAAGAAAAAAACTTCTGGGTGAGGTGGAAATTGTTAGCATTAAGGATAAAGTTGCAAAAAAATCTCTCGAAAAATTAGATATACCTGGCATTGAAAAACTGAAGGAAAAACTGACCGGCCAATGTCTATTTATGTTTACAAATATGTCTCCGTTCAAGCTAAATGTTCTACTTGGTAAAAACAAGGTACTGCTTACAGCAAGAGGAGGAGATATTGCAAGCATAGATGTGGTAGTGCCTCCAAAAAATACAGGAATAGCACCTGGTCCAATGCTTACTGAATTCAAGGAAAATAAGATACCTACTAAAATTGACCAAGGAACAATCTGGATTCTCAAAGAAACAACTCCTGTAAAAAAGGGTGAGCCTATATCAGCTAAATTAGCAGCGTTATTGGGAAAGCTGGATATCAAACCAATTGAAGCTAAAATAATTTTAAACTCGGCATTATCTGAGGGAATTCTATTTGCTGAAGAAGAACTTGTTGTAGACGTAGAGAAATTCAAGGAGAAATTAATACAAGCTGCTCAAGAAGCAAAGTCATTATCAATTGAAATTGCATATATCACACCTGACAATGCTGAACAATTAATTTCAAAAGCAGCACAATCTGCACGTTCTCTTTCAATCGAGTCTGGTTTTCTTACCGATGAAACAAATGAGCAGATACTTCAAAAGGCTCATGGACAAGCGCAAAATATCGCAGCTAAATTGCCTGCTGAACCAAAAACTGATGCTCCTGCTGAGAAAGCAGATGTAGAACCAAAGGCTGATGCTCCTGCTGAGAAAGCAGAATAAAATTACAGTTTTTTAAAAAATTTAAACTTCAACGCTTGGATTTTCTGATTTTAGCTTTTCCCAGTCATCTAGAAATGCTTTCAAGCCCTTGTCAGTCAATGTATGATTAAGCATCTTGCCAAGAACTACTGCTGGGACTGTTACAACATCAGCACCAATTTTTCCAGCATCAACTACATGCTGTGGGTGTCTAATGCTTGCAACCAGAATTTGTGTTTTAAAATCATAGTTTCCAAAAATCTGTTTAATTTCTTTAATCAGATCCATGCCAGTGTGACCAATATCATCTAGCCGTCCAATAAACGGACTAACATATCTGGCACCAGCTTTTGCAGCTAGAAGAGCTTGGTTTGGAGAAAATACAAGAGTAACATTGACCGGAATTCCTTCTGCAGTTAAACTCTTACACGCTTTGAGTCCTTCTCCGGTCATTGGACATTTAACCACAACATTATCACCATATTTACGAAGTCGTCTTCCTTCCTCCATCATTCCATCATAATCAGTACTTACAACTTCAAGACTAACATCTCCCTTGATAATTTTTGAAATCTCTTCCATTGTTTTTTGTGGATCACCGCCTTCTTTTGCTAGTAATGAAGGATTTGTTGTAATTCCATCAACAAGCCCCATGTCATTATACATTCGTATAGCATCAAGATTAGCAGTATCTAGAAAAATTTTCATTGTTTTTGTCCTCTTGCTTCCTTTACTGCATTTGCTATATTAATAGATGTTATTCCATGTTTTTCAAATAATTGTGGAATTTCATTATCACGTGCTGATTCTCCAAACTTGTCCTGTACGCCGATTCTTCTTATTGGTACAGGATAGATTCCGATACAACTTCTGACACTCTAGAACCAAATCCGGCCATA
>OFBY01000086.1_pt1 | contig 12220 bp, 12 predicted proteins | sample 1520751 | NCBI WGS metagenome assembly OFBY01 (sample SAMEA3696450, study PRJEB22514) | metagenome | biome: water; feature: marine; material: hydrothermal vent | place: Pacific Ocean | collected 2014-08-16 | depth 1514 m
TGCATCTGTAAGTCTTCCGTCATCAAGAATCTGAAGGAGGATGTTAAATACGTCTGGGTGTGCTTTTTCAATCTCGTCAAGGAGGATTACACTGTAAGGCTTACGTCTAACAGCTTCTGTAAGTTGTCCACCCTCTTCATAGCCAACGTATCCTGGAGGTGCACCAATAAGCTTGGAGACTGCATGCTTCTCCATGTATTCGGACATATCAAGTCTGATGATTGCGGTCTCGTCGCCAAAAAGATATTCAGCAAGGGTTTTTGCGAGCTCCGTCTTACCAACACCAGTTGGTCCAAGGAAGAGGAATGAACCGAGTGGTCTGTTTGGTGGCTGGAGTCCAGCTCTTGCACGTCTGATGGCTTCGGAAATTGCTTTGATAGCCCTTTCCTGACCGATAACCCTCTTGTGGAGCTCTTCCTCCATTCTGAGAAGTTTCTGAATCTCTTCTTCCTGAAGTTTGGATGCTGGAATTCCGGTCATTTCAGAGATTACTTCAGCAATGTCTTCAGCTGCTACAACAGGAATGCTTTCACCCTCTTCCTTCATCTTTTCCTGCTTCTCTTCAAGCTCCTTGATCTTAGCTTCAATATCCTTGATCTCTTTCTTCAATCTCGCAGCTTTATCAAATTCTTCATTTTTAACAGCTTCATCAAGCTCAGCCCTCAGCTGGTGAAGTTTCTCTTTGAGCTCAGCAAGTTCTGGAGACATGTAAGTAGCTTCTATCTTCTTCCTTGCACATGCTTCATCAAGAACATCTATAGCCTTATCAGGTAAATATCTACCTTGAATATACTTCTTCGAGAGTTTAACTGCTGCTTCAATTGCATCATCTGTAATCTTAACTTTGTGGTGCTCCTCAAGCTTGGGCTTTAATCCTTTAAGCATCTTAATAGCACTTTCTATGCTTGGTTCATCAACCCATACAGGTGCAAATCTCCTTTCAAGGGCAGGATCTTTCTCAATGTACTTCCTGAATTCATCAACAGTAGTAGCACCGATGACTCTGAATTCACCCCTTGCGAGAGCTGGTTTCATCATGTTTGCAGCATCCATTGAACCTTCTGCCGCACCCGCTCCAACAACAGTGTGGAGCTCATCAAGAAAGAGAATGATATTTCCCTCATTTTTAACTGCATCAAGAACCTGTTTGAGTCTTTCCTCAAATTCACCGCGGTACTTTGTACCTGCAACAAGGGCTGCCATATCAAGAGCAACAATCCTCTTATCCTTCAGCTCATCTGGAACTTCGCCATTTGCAATCCTCTGAGCAACACCTTCAACAATTGCAGTTTTACCAACGCCTGCTGGACCGACAAGAACGGGATTGTTCTTTGTCCTCCTTGAAAGAATTTGAATAACCCTCTTGATTTCGTTTTCTCTGTCAATAACTGGGTCGAGTTTACCTTCCTCTGCAAGACCTGTAAGGTCTATTCCAAACTTCCTTAAAATTTCAGGAAGCTGCTTTCCACCTCTCTTAGCTTTCGCACCAATTTCCCTTGAAACTTTTGCTTTACCTTCTCTGTACTTCTTAACAGCATTCCACGCTTCCTCTTTCTCAAGACCAAACTTGAGAAGAATCCTATAAGCCATGCTCTCAGGAACTTCATAAAATGCCAAGAAAAGATGTTCAAGATCAACACTCCTTGCTTTCATCTGACGGGCAATATCAATTGCCGCATCAAAGACCTTCTTCATTGTTGGAGTAATGTAGATTTCTTCATAACCGGTATAGCTTGATGGAAGTCCAAGCCTTCCTACCCTATCAACCTGTTCTCTGATAAACTTCTTAGCTCTCATAGGGTCATAACCTGCAAGTGTGAAGATATCAAGAACTGGAGAACCTGGCAGTTCTACCATTGCAAGTAAAAGGTGTTCTGCATCTACATATCTCTCACCAAGCTGCCTTGCAATTTCTTGAGAAAGGAGTATTGCATCCTTTGCTCTTCCACTTAAGATATCCCAGATGTTCATCTCTTCCCTCCTATTTTGTTTGATTTATCTTTCAAGAATGCTGAGGAGCTTTTCAGCATCGAGCTCCTCAAACTTCATCTCCTTTAAAAGAGAGATAAGCAATTTCCTTGCAGTATCGTCAAGCTGCTCTGCAAGTGTAGTAAAAAGTCTCTCAAGATCATCTTCAAGCTTGAGTATAAGATGAGTTCCTGCAACGTTAACACCTCTTTCCCTGGTCAGAGAAACTATCCTTTTAACCCTGATCAGATCTCTCTCTGAATAGAGCCTGGTTCTTCCCTCCGTTCTTGAAGGCTTTATAAGCCCTTCATTTTCATAAAATCTAAGAGTTTGCGGATGAACTCCTGCAATCTTTGCAACGATGCTAATCATGTAAACTGGCGTATCCTTGTCAATCACCGCCCGTTCTCCTTAATCTTTACAAAAGAAATTAAGTCACTTTCAGTATTTCGTCAACTTTTTTACAAAAATATTTTAACCAAACCGACCATGCCCCATGATGATTATGATTTTGTTCTGTCCAGACAGCTTGATGAGGAAAGGGAAAACCAGCTAAACAGCATTAGAAAGCTAAAATGGATACCTTATAGGTATGCCTCGTTATATCATAGAGAAGAGAGAGAAAGAAAAGCAGGAGAAATACTAAGCCTTCAGAAGATCAATAAGGTAACGTGTTAACGTTCACATTTTCTTTGATCCACTCTATGTAAGCTGGAATCCCCTCTTCTATCTGTGTTTTCGGATACCAGTTTAAAACTTCTTTTGTCTCTGTAAGGTCAGCCTCTGTGTAGTTCTGATAGAACTCGTAAGGATTGTCAAAGTATTCAACTTCAACATCTACGCCGAGAGTCTTTCTGATTATGTCAACAACTTCATTAAAGCTTCTGGCTCTCCCCGTCCCGACGTTTACAATTCCGCTTTTATCTGTTTCAAAACCTTTTATGTTTGCTTCTACACAATCCATAACATAGACAAAATCCCTCTTCTGTTCTCCCCACTTAAAAAGTCTTGGTTTTTTTCCTTTCAGTATCTGAACTGTTAACTGGAGAACCATACTTGCCATCTTTCCCTTGTACGTTTCCCTTGGACCATAAACATTAAAATATCTGAGACCAACAACACCTATAGACGGGTTTTCTCTCATAAATCTATAGGCAACCATGTCCATGGCATACTTTGAAAAACCGTAAATGTTTTCGGGTAAAAGCTCCTGATTAACTCTCATTGGAGCAGATCCATTTCCATAGACCGCAGCAGATGAAGCATAAACTACTTTTGCTTTACTCTCTCTCGCCACGTTTAGAATATCTTTAAACGCCTCACAGTTAACTTCCATCATTTTTCTCTGATTCATATCTGTCGTATCAACATTTGCAGCCTGATGGAAGATAACGTCAAAATTGTACTTCCTGAGCTTTTCTACTGTCTCTGGCTCTGCGATTGAACCTGTGATGATTTCACCCTCAAATCCAATCAAGTTCTTGAAATGACCGGAAGAGAAATCATCAAGAACAAATATTTCCGCATTCTTGTATCTTTTCTGGAGCTCCAGTGCCAGATTAGAACCTATAAAACCTGCTCCTCCAGTAACAAGTGCTCTCATTCTCCAATCTCTCCCTTCAGGTGAGTTTCGTAACCCTGCTTTTTAAAGAAATCTGCAAGAGCTTGAGCATACTTCTTTGCAAGTCCCCACTTGTAAAAAGCTGCGTATGTAGAGGACTCAACAAGCTCGTCGCCTTCAAAGATAACTACCGAAACACCCCAAACAAATTTCCTCATGTTCTCGTCCTTATAGATCTTCTGAACGAAAACATCACAGATTTTAGCTGGCTCTCCTACGATTTCCGAAAACTCCTCAGGAGATTTTCCCAGTGCATCTGCCATCAGCTCTTTGAAAAAATCCTCAGCCACTTCATCCCCCAGATTACTTTTCAACAATGCTCTCTTTTACCTTCATACCAAAGTGTCTTCCAGGTTCTTCTGTATAGACAAGTACTTCATCTCCTTCTTTGAGATCCACAACTGAAATTGGCGTTCCATCGGGTGCTGTTAACCTGATTGTTTCAGCATTCTGCAAGATACCAGCTACCTTTTTTCCATCTTTCGTTTCTGCCTCTATCAGAAGCATTGGTCTTCTCTCAACCTTAGCTCTACCAACATAGGCGATCCTGCCTTCACCCTTGTAGTTATAAATCATTATCTCGTCACCACTCTCAATCTCTGAAAGGTATTTGGTTCTACCGTTTGGAAGTCTAACGTACATGTGAACAGCACCGGCATTAACTCTGAAAGGTCTCGCAGCAACGTATGGATTTGATTCAGTTTCCGCGTGGACAAGGAACATTCCAGCCGATGAATTACCCACAAGAGCTCCTTCTCCCCTTGTCATGTTTGAACAGGTGTCTATACAGACTCTATCACACATTCCCAGAGGCTTTACCCTCTTTATCTTCGCAACTTCCAACTTCACACTCTCACCTGCAAGGTTTATTGCCTCTCCAGCAGCCTTTATTTCGTTTACATCTTCAGTATCAAGAACAACACCTTTTACACCCTTTTCAAGAATCGTAATTGCAGTCTTCGCCTCTTCTGCATTCCTTACCCAGGCATAAACGTTATCACCCTGAGCAAGGAGGTTTTCAAGAGGAATAATGGTCCAGTCTGTTGTTTTAACGATAACGTTTTTTCCCTGCTTTAGAAGCTCTGCTGCCCTTTCTTCATCCTCTTTGCCTTTTATCTCAACAATAACGAACTCTTCACTCAGCCTATAATCCCCATCAGGAGCTATAGTCTTAACCTTTGCTAACTGCTTTACTTTCTTACTCTCAGGTTTATCTAAGAGAAGAGCAAAAATCCCTGATTCCAGAGCAGCTGTAACAACTTTTTTATTATTGGCATCCTTCACATAGACGATAAGGTGCTTTTTCATTTCACTTCCCTCCTATTAAAACCTTTAGAAGTCAAAAAGTAACCATAATGAAATAACAAGAACAAAGAGAAACCACCATTCCATTTAGTACATCCTCTCCCCAAAAATAGCAGTTCCAATTCTAACAATTGTTGCCCCTTCCTCCACAGCCACTTCAAAATCGTGGGACATTCCCATCGAGAGATGAGGAAGATTTACCCCAAGAGCATCCTCAAGATTATCCCTTATTTCTCTCAATTTTCTAAAGTAAGGTCTTACAAGTTCCAGATCTTCAAAGTAAGGTGGAACAGTCATTAACCCTTCAAGTTTCAAGTGTTCAAGGCTTAACACATATTTTGCCAGCTCAAGAGCTTCTTCTGGAGAGCAACCATGTTTTGTCTCCTCAGGAGAGAGCTTAACCTCTATGAAAACTCTCATCTTCTTTCCTACCTTAGAGAGTCTCTTTTCCAGTTCATCTGCAAGTTCTTTTGAGTCGAGAGACTCAACAACATCAAAGAGGTTTACAGCATACTTAACTTTGTTCCTCTGAAGATGTCCAATCATGTGCCATTCAATTGAAAGATCAGAAAGTAGAGGTATCTTATCCCTTGCTTCCTGAACTCTGTTCTCACCAAAAAGCCTGATTCCCGCTTCAAAAACTTCTCTGATTTCTTCTGGAGTCCTTGTCTTTGAAGCTGCAAGGATAGAAACTTCTCCGGGATCTCTGCCCGCTCTCTCACAGGCTCTTTCTATTCGTTCTTTAATTTTTTGAACGTTCTCTCTAGCCCCCATCTTCAAGCCTCTCGTAAACTTCATCTGCAAAGAACCAGAGGTCGTCGCTGAACTCTGATTCAGAATTATTAATGAAATCATCAAGCGTAGATAGTTTCTTCTCTTTGTAGTACTGGTAGCTTGAAGCTATAAACCCCTCTTTTAAAAAATCACCTTCTCCATCAAATCGATAAACCTCAATTTCAACAAACTTGTTTACCCCTGAATCAAAACAGAGCTTAGAAACTGTTTTCCAGAAGTTAAAATTTGACTTTTTCAAGATAAGCCTTGTTTTTCTCCCTCTTACTGGTTCTCCATCCCTGTAGAAAAACTGGTATTTAAACCTTATTTTCAATCCCACACCATCAGAAGTTTTCAAAACTTCAAATGAGGAAACATCAACAGGTAGAAGTTTCACGTAATATCCAATCCTTTCAGAGATTGGAGACGAATACTTCGCTCCATTGAAGATGTCTATCAGGTGATTTATTTCTTCTTCCAGAGAGGCAATGTCTAAATCTCTTACCTCTGACTCTTCAAATTCCGAATTACTCCAGAAATAACTTTCGTATAAGACTCTACCATTTTCATCAATAAGAACAGCCTCTCCAGGTAAAACTTTTAGAGTTTTTCCATCTTCAGAGTAGAGTTTAAGGGGTCTATTTAGAGAAGCAATCCTAAAAATCACATTTTCAACATGAACATTCTCTCTTTTCACTGCAATAGGTGTTCCCTTACACCAGCCAAAAACCTTATCTCCTTCCTCCTTTCCTAAGAGAATAGCACTGTTTTCCTCTAAGGAGATAAAGCCGTTATCTGTCTCTGCTTTACATGGGGAAGTTACAACAGCAACTTTTAGTTCAACCTGTCCTGTTGTTGTATATTCAGGAAGTGAACATTCGGTGTAGTCAAGGTTTATCCAACCTTTGCTAATCTTTCCCCAGAAGGAATACTTATTGAAAAGCGTCTCCGTCTCACCACCATTTATGGTTCTAACAATTTCACCATCCGGAAAATTCCTAACAGAAACCGCATCAATCAGAACCTTTAACTCCTGAGAGAAGGAGGTAAGGGGAATCATAATAAAGATAAGAACGAAAAGTAGACGGTTCATTCACTCTCCCTTTTCACAAACATTATTGCTTCAGCTTCTGCAATCTTCTTCCCATCAGAAATTCTAACCATTTGAGCCCTTGTTATCTTTATTCTCTTTCTATCTTCCTTGATTTCAGCCGTTACCTCTACTTCCTCACCGACAAAAAGAGGATTATAAAATCTAACAGCTATCTTACCAGTAAGAAATCGCTCCTCATAATTCTGAAGATATGCCATGGCTTCATCGAGGATTAGAGAAATAATTCCACCATGAATTACATTGTCGTAGCCCTGATAGTACTTTTCAAGAGAAAAACGGGCTCTGACTCTGCCGTTCTCCCTGTGAAATTTGAGGTGCATACCCTTAGGATTTTCCTGACCACAAACAAAACAGAAGTTATCTCTTCTGAGCTTTTTTCCTTTCATAGTAATTGAAATTATACAGTTATAAAATTTAAATCAGGTATCAGAAAAAACGTAAGATGGAGAGAGAATGAAAAACAAGGAACTTGCAGACATATTTGATAGGTGGGCAAACATACTGGAATTCATGGGAGACAACCCGTACCACATTAGAGCCTACAGAAATGCAGCAAGATTGATTAGAGACCTTTCTGAAGACATAGAAGTATTAGCTCGTGAAGGAAAACTCACAAAGCTTCCAGGAATCGGACAGAGACTCCAGGCAAAAATACTGGAATTCCTCAGAACAGGAAAGATAGAGGAGTTTGAAAAGCTCAAAGCAAGCGTCCCAGATACAATCTTTACTCTTTTAGATATTCCTGGTGTTGGACCAAAGACAGTTAAACTACTTTATGACCGGTTAGGAATAAGAAGCCTCGAAGACCTTAAAAGAGCAATTGAGAGAGGAGACCTTTTAAAACTTCCTGGATTTGGTCCCAAGAAAGTAGAGAAGATAAGAAAAGGGATTGAACTATTCGAAAAAGCAAGTGGAAGGATTCTTCTTGGTATTGCAGTATTTATTGCGGACGGAATTATAAATCAGCTCAAAGAACACTCTGCCGTTGAAAGGATTTCAGTCGCTGGTTCAACAAGAAGAATGAAAGAAACAGTGGGAGATATAGATATTCTGGCAACTGGAAAAAACCTTGAGATCATAGACGCCTTTGTAAACCTTCCAAACGTAAAAGAGGTTCTCTGGAAAGGAACCAAAAAAGCAACTGTAATTGTTGAGGAGGGAGAACAGGTTGACCTGAGAGTTATAGAACCCGACTCTTACGGTTCTGCCCTCCAGTACTTCACAGGCTCAAAATCCCACAATATACATCTCAGAACTATCTGTATTAAGCAAGGATACAAACTTAACGAGTATGGACTTTTCAAAGGAGATGTAAAGATTGCTGGAAGAACAGAGGAAGAGATATATGAAGCCCTTGGAATGGATACGCCTCCCCCTGAAATAAGGGAAGATACTGGAGAGATTGAAGCAGCCCTTGAGCACAGATTGCCAGAGCTCATCGATTATGGAGATATAAAAGGAGATCTCCACATCCACTCAAACTGGTCGGACGGAGCTTCAACTATTGAAGAGATAGCACTGAAAGCAATAGAGATGGGATACAAGTACATAGCCATAACCGATCACTCAAAATCTCTAAGAGTTGCAAATGGACTTTCAGAAGAGGATCTTTTAAAAAGAAACGAGGAGATAGACAGACTTAATAAAAAGTTCCAGGGAAAAATAAAGATTCTAAAGGGTACAGAAGTTGACATCCTTCCGGATGGAAGTCTTGATTATAACGATGAAATCCTTTCTCAGCTTGATTTTGTCGTTGCAGCAATCCACTCCAGATTCACACAGGATAACACTAAAAGAATCCTCAAAGCCATGGAAAATCCATACGTTAACGCCATAGCTCATCCTACAGGTAGAGTGATAGGACAGAGAGAAAGCTATCCTGTTGACATAGAAGCTGTAATTAAAAAGGCAGCTGAGACCGGAACAGCTCTTGAGATTAATGCTTATTACAATCGACTTGATTTGAAAGATGTCCACTGCAGACTTGCAGTAAAGTACGGCGCAAAACTTGTAATAAGCACCGATTCTCATCATGTTGATCATATGTGGATGATTAAGCTTGGCGTCGGAACAGCACGGAGAGGGTGGGTTGAGAAAAAAGATGTTATAAATGCAAAAGGGTTGAGAGAACTCCAGAAATTTGTCAAAGAAAAACGAAAGAAATTTGGAATTTCCTAAATCCAGCACAGGATTGATTGAGAAGTTGGTATTATTACGGAAATTTCCTGAATGGGAGTGGAAGCTTGAAGGTAAAAAGAGAAGAAGCAAAGAGGATAATAATTGAGAACTGTCAGGAAAAGTTTTTTGAAGTTGTAACCCTTGAAAAAGCCTATGGTAGGGTTCTTGCTGAAGATGTTCATTCTCCTATTGACATTCCGGATGAAGACAAATCTGCCATTGATGGATACGCCTTTAACTCGGAGTCTGTTACAGAGCTCCCGGCTAAACTCAAAATTGTGGGTGAGACTGCTGCCGGTGATATTGATAGGAAAAAGGTAGATATTGGCGAAGCTGTTTTTGTCATGACAGGGGGAATCATACCCCGGGGAGCAGATGCAGCAGTAAGGATTGAAGATGTAAAAGTTGAAGATGGGTATGTAATTATTGATTTCCCTGTAAAGAGAGGCACCCTTGTAAACTTTCAGGGAAGTGAACTAAAAAAGGGGGAACTTACCCTTGAAAAGGGAGTAAGGCTTGACTACAGGAAAGTCGGACTCCTTGCAAACCTTGGAATTTACAGAGTAAAAGTCTTTCAAAAGCCTGTGGTTGGTATTGTTACCACTGGTAATGAAGTTCTGGAACCTTATGAAAAATACAGAAAAGGCTGTGTTAGAAATTCCAATTACTACATTCTTAAAGGATTACTTGAGAGAGAGTGTGCTGAAGTAACCTATTTTGGTATTGTTGAGGATAACAAAGGACTTATGCTCAAAACTTTTGAAGAAGCTCTTTCTTCTGTGGATATTCTAATTACAACAGGGGGAGTTTCAAAAGGCAAATATGACTTTGTTAAAGATGTTATAAAGGAGTTGGGATTTGATGTTAAGTTCACCATGACAAACATAAGACCGGGCAGACCCCTTGTGTTTGGAATTAAAGAGAATAAGCTTTTCTTTGGACTTCCTGGCTATCCTTCTGCAATGGTTGTAAATGCCCTTGAGTTTCTTATCCCAGCAATCAGGAAAATGGGAGGAGTAAAACAGTTTGAAAATACCTATTTAACGGCGATAGCTTCCGAGCCTTTAAAATCAAAAAAAGGAAGAGTGGATTTTATAAGGGTGGATGTTTATGCAGAAGATGGAGTTCTAAAAGTCAGAAGTGCCGGTAGTCAGCAGACATCCAATTTTTCTTCTATGGCTTTGTGTAGAGCTCTCGCCATAGTTGACGAAAACCGTGGAGGAATTTCAGAAGGAGAAGTGGTTCAAATTTTGATGTTATGATATACTTCCCTTGTTTTCAATACCTAACATCAAGGAGAAGGAGAATGAGAAAGTTTCTACCTGCAGTGTTGATGTTTTTGGTGTCTTTTACTCCAGCATTTGGGAAAGAAAAGAAGTGTACAACAGATTTGAAGAGACCTGTTCCTCAAGAAGCTCGTGACTATGCTAAATTAATAAATGCTAATGATTCCGATATTCCGTGTCTTTCCTGTCATTTTGCGGGGAATATTATTGATGGAAAGGAAGTAAAGGATATTGGTGTTTTAACCCATCCTACAGGGAAAAAACTTAAGTGTATTACGTGCCATGATGTTAATTCAAAAAACAGGTATTTCCTGAAGAAAGAAGACCCAGAGTTATGTCTGGACTGCCACAAGGATAAAGCAGTTGTGTTTAAAGGCTCTCATGGAAAATTGGGTAGAAAATGTAGTGGATGTCACAGTGTTCATAATGCACAGGGTGGTTACCTTTCAAAGGTTGTGTATGGAGAGATATCTCCGATGGAACCACCTGTTGATGGATTCTGCTTGGCATGTCATGACCCTGAAGGAATGGCAGAACATAAGGTTTTACAATCTATATACAATGAGCACCCCTTAGGAGTTAAAAATCCAACAACAAGGCTTCCTGGAAAGAGAATTTCCTGTGTTACATGCCATGACCCTCATACCTATAAAGGAGAACTTCTCAGAATACCTGTGAAGAAAAATTCGGAACTCTGTCTTGCCTGTCATTCAGATAAAAACCTTAAGGGTTCTCCTCACAATCTGTCTAATGATAAGGGAGCCTGTTTAGCATGCCATACTCCTCACAATCCAGAATATAAGGTTCTCTGGAGCAAAAAGCCCGGCAAGGGTAAAACTATCAACGAAAAGATGTGCAGTTCCTGCCACAATACTGCAGCATGCAGTAAAAAACTTCAGACGACTGTGGATTCGAAGCTGCCTCTTATTAACCAGATGACTGGACATCCAGCTAAGAACGGAGAAAGTGGTATTGTGGACTGTGTTACCTGTCATGATCCCCATAACGGGAAGTGAAAAATTTATCTCCCCCCTAAGGGGGATTATGTTTTTCTAAACAGGAACGTTAAATTCCCTAAGAACTTCATTTAAAGAAGTTTTCTTGTCTGTTGATTCTTTCCTCTTTCCAATAATTAATGCACAGGGAAGTCCATACTCACCTGCAGGAAATTTCTTGATTCTGGTTCCCGGAATAACAACACTCCTTGCAGGAACTCTTCCTTTGTATTCAACAGGTTCATCACCCGTTACATCAATAATTTTTGTAGAAGCTGTTATTACAACTCCAGCTCCAAGAACTGCTTCCTCTTCTATGATTGCACCTTCAACGATGATACACCTTGAACCTATGAAACAGTTGTCTTCAATAATCACAGGAGAAGCGTTTGGTGGTTCAAGAACTCCTCCGATTCCAACACCACCAGAAAGGTGAACGTTTTTACCTATCTGTGCACAGGAACCAACTGTAGCCCAGGTATCAACCATTGTTCCAGAACCCACATAAGCTCCAATGTTAACGTAAGAAGGCATGAGAATTGCCCCTGGCTCAATAAATGAACCATATCTTGCAGTTGCTGGAGGAACAACCCTGACTCCAAGTTTTTCCCAGTTCTTCTTGAGTGGAATCTTGTCGTAGTACTCAAAAGGTCCAGCTTCCATAACCTTCATTTCTGAAATCGGGAAGAAAAGGAGAATAGCTTTCTTAACCCAATCATTTACCTTCCAGTTACCAACACTGATTCTCTCTGCAACTCTAATTTTTCCCCTATCAAGGAGATCAACCACTTCTCTTATAGCCTCTCTGTACTTCTCATCTTTCAGGAGTTCCCTGTTCTCCCAGGCCTCCTCTATCATCTTCTTAAGATCTTCCATTTCTACCTGGCTAACAGAACTGCACATTGGTAAACTTTGCAGCTCTGCTGGTGGGCTATTTCTATTCCGCCTTTTTCAGGATGGTCACACCCACCAGGCGGTT
>OFBY01000090.1_pt1 | contig 11914 bp, 9 predicted proteins | sample 1520751 | NCBI WGS metagenome assembly OFBY01 (sample SAMEA3696450, study PRJEB22514) | metagenome | biome: water; feature: marine; material: hydrothermal vent | place: Pacific Ocean | collected 2014-08-16 | depth 1514 m
GCAGGTGGGAAAAGGGGGTCTGTGGTCTCCCCTGGGGTTTACCTGAAAAGTCCTCAAAAGAGGGCACAATTTAAGGTGAGCCTCAAAAGCAACAGCTATGTTTGTGTATAAATGTTTACCTTTTTAGGCAGCTGTTGCAACCACATTATAGCAATCTTATAGTAAAAGCTTAAGAGGAGCCTTTCTCTAAGGAAGGTAAAAGGTTCAGCCATAAATTAAATACAAAAAGGAGCAAACCATGCGAAAACAAAAACTTTTTATCACTATGTTTATTTTTTTTATTATTTTTAGCCTTCCCCTTTGGGCGGCTGACAAGGTGGCGGTAGTAGTGGGTGTATCAGACTACCAAAGTCCTTTGGTAAATGACCTTTCCTTTTCTGATGATGACGCAGAGGTTACCTCTTCCCTTTTAGAGGCATGGGGATGGCAAGTAGTAACCTTAACTAATGCGCAGGCCACAAAAGAGGCTATAAAAACGGCTATTTTAAATAACATTCAAAATGCCTCTCAATTTCTCTTTTACTTCTCTGGACATGGCACAACTAACTGGACAAAAGGCTATATCTGTCCTTATGACACTAGTCCTTATTCATACGCAAATGACATCTCTGAAGATGAATTAGAAAATTGGCTTCTTACGGCCTCTCCCACTACAGAAATTGGTGTTATTTTAGACTCCTGTTTTTCCGGTGCCTTTATAGATAGGCAAGGAAAAAGAATAAAATTTCTCCCTAAATTAGGCATAACCCCACCCAAACTTGCTAAGCCAATTCTCTTTGGTAAAAACCTAGCCCGTAACGGTTGGGTAGTGGTTACAGGCTCGCGGGGTAATGAAACTTCTATTGAAACCTGTTTTTCATGGCCCTTTGCTGCCTGTCATGGTTTCTTAACCTACTGGTTAGATACAGCCCTTTACTATGGAACATACTTTGATGACAATCACAATGGCCTTATTGCTTTAGAAGAGGCTTTTGATGTCTTTTCCTTCTTAGGAGAATACCTAAATGTAATTGACCAGCATCCGCAGTTATACGATGGCAACGGGTCAGATGAATTTGTCATTTACGCGTTAGAATCATGTGGTAATTAAACAACCGTTAAAATTTTCTCCTTTATCTCAAAAATATTCTTACAGACGATGCCTTTATCGCAAAAATAAAAGGCATCGTCATAGGTATGCATACCCTGCAGTCCACTGCGCCCAAAGACCTTATTCACGGCTACCCTTGCCTTTAAATCATAACCATGTCTGGATAAAAGAATCAGATCAGGGGCATAGTCAAGATATGGCCCGCTATAAACCTCTTCTTTAAAAAAGACATTTCTTAAAATGGGCTCTCCTTCATATTTAATCTCTAAAAACCTTTCCTTTAACTCCTTACGCAACTTATGATAATCTCTTTCCTCTACTATGCCTAAAGGATACTTTCCTTTTAAATTGATATAAACCCGCGATGGATCCAGGGCAAAGGCAAGGCTGCCTGGAGCTATATCAGAAAGAAGTTTAGGAGAGCTTGTGCGAAAGCGAAGATAGCCATTTTCATATAGCCATCTATTAATATAGACCTCTGTTTTTAACTGGGTAAAGCCATGATCTGAAAGCATAAAAAAGGTCTTTTTCTCTGTATCTAACTTTAAGTATTTCTCATAAATCCTTCCAACAAAGCTATCTACCTTTTGATAATAAGCCACAAAGGCCTGGTGATAGGGATGGGCTGTATCCACATAAGCATCAAAAAGAAAATGTTGCAGCCGGTCAGTGCCAGTAATAACGACCATAAACAAATCCCAACTTTGGTGCTCCCAGAGATAATCCACCACTTTTTCCCTTAAACTTAGCGTTATCTCCAAATCCTTAAGTAAAAAATCCGGATCATTTCTTGCTTTGGTTGTATCTATATCTATCCGATAATTAAACGCCTTCAACTTAGGCAAAAGAGACAAAGGATAAACGGCCTTATTTAAATCAATGGCCACAAAGCCAGAAATCAGCACCCCTGCTATAGGGCGTGCGGGATAAGTAGCAGGAAGATTAATCACCACTACCTGTTTTCCCTGCTGGCCAAGCACATCAAACAAAGTAGGCACTTTTAAATCGGTAAAATTAGGAAAATAAAAATCATAAGTGCCAGGCCTTAAATCTACAAAGCCATAAATACCATGTGTGCCTGCATTTGTTCCTGTCATAAAAGAAGTCCAAGAGACAGAAGATATCTCTGGAAGACAAACAGTGGTCTCACCAAAATACCCTTGCGCAAAAATCTGCGCCATATAAGGCAACTTATGCTGCTTTATTAAATTTAACAGCAAAGAATAAGGTGTTCCGTCCAAACCAATAATTACTGTCTTTGACATGGGTCTATCTCCTAAAAATAACCTAATTCTCGTAATTTATGCATAATTTCCTCTTTCTCTTGGTCCCTACCGCTTCTTTCTGTTCCTTTAGGGTTTAAAACTGTGCAGGGCATACAGCCCAAGGAACGATAACCCTTATGATAAAGCTCACAATAAGGCACATTATATTTCCTTATGTAGTCCCAGATATCCATTTCCCGAAAGTGCAAGATAGGATGAACACGCACATGAGGTGGTTCTTTGCGGGGTGAAAGATAAACTTCGTCTTTGCGTGCCTCTTGTTCATCCCACCGCACCGCGGTAATCAAGGCCTTCCAGCCATTTTCTTCAATTGTTTGCCGCAAAGGAATTGTCTTTAGCAAAAAACAGCACTCCTTTTTATTGGCAGCGATTTTTATCGTTTTTAAAGCCTCTTCATTTTTAGCAATTATCAAATCTAACTTCCACTCCTTTGCCAGTTTATCTCTAAAGGCATAGATTTCAGGAAACTTTACGGAGGTATCAATAAAAACTACGGGGATAATTACGCTTCCAAACTCCTGTTTAATTAAATGGAGGACGGTTGTAGAGTCCTTTCCGCCTGACCAGGCCACTCCTATCTTATCCTTACCATACCTTTCAATGGCCTCTCGGATGAGCTTACGGCTTTCTGCCTCCTTTTGTTCCAATGACCAGCTGTTCATTCTTACTTCATCCATACTTTATCTCCTTAAAGCAATTTCACATAAGCAAAGCAAGCGTCTTTAAATTAGGATTTAAATAAGGGTCATGGTCAAGATACGCTTGCCATCGCTTACGCATGATATATACTTCCTTTAAAAAACGCAATCTATCCCTCTTTGTCTGCTCATATCCCCTGCTCTTTGATTCATAATGATAAAGCCTAACATGCGGCAGCACCACATGTCTATATCCATTTTTTAAAAGACGCAAACAAAAATCTACATCATTAAAAGAAACAGCCAATGTTTCATCAAAACCGCCTACCTTTTCCCACAGCTCCCTTCTTACCATCATACAGGCAGCCGTTACCGCCGCATAGTTTGTTACCACCTTCAAGTGGTCAAAATAGCCTGGATAGCTAGCAGGTTGTCCCTTAAAGGCATGTCTAGCTACAGGTGGTAGGCTTGGGTCTCCACTTACCCCCAAAAAAATACCTCCGTGTTGAATCGTATTATCTGGATAAAGAAGCACCGCCCCCACACAACCAATCTCCTCTCTTAAAGCATACCCCCCCATCTCCTCAAGCCAACTAGCTGGGCCTATAAGCTCAACATCGTTATTTAAAAGCAAAATCAACTCTCCCGCGGCTGCCTTTACCCCCTGATTTACAAGGAGCGAAAAATTAAATGGAATATCATAACGCACTACCTTAAATTGCCCCTTTAGCCGCTCTTGCCAGCGTTTAAAAAGCCTAAAAGTATCAGCCTCCTTGCTGCCGTTATCCACAATGACAAATTCAACCCTCTTATAGCTTGTCTTTTCTACAAGCGAACGCAGACACTTCTCTAGCAAATCAGCCTTATCCCGCGTAGGGATCACAATACTAATTAAAGGCTCGCCTTTTAAAGGATAATGCACCAAATACCGTCCCACAAACCCTTCAACCTCCTCCACCCATCCGCCTTCGCCTCTGCGTTTTAAAGCCTCTTTTATAGCCTTAAGGGCATTTTGATAGGCATAATGTTTTATGTGCGGATTGCCACAGGCAACAGAACCTTGATGAATACGCCAGTGATATAACACCTTTGGAATATGAAAAATATTGTCTGTTTTTTCGCTCAACCTTAACACCAAATCATAATCCTGACTGCCTTCAAATCCTTCTCTAAATCCACCTATTTCTTCTAACAATTTTTTTCTATAAACTCCCAGATGCGAAGTATACATCTGGCCTAAAAATAGCTCTGGTGACCAATCAGGCTTAAAATGAGGCAGAATATATTTGCCAGAAGGACTAATTTTATCTTCATCGCTATAAATCATATCTGCCTGCGGATAAGCATTTAAAAGCCTTGCTACTTCTAAAAGGGCATCAGGAGTCAACTCATCATCATGGTCAAGTAAGGCAACAAACTCCCCCTTTGCCATCATTAAAGCGGTATTTAAGGCAGAAGAAATATGCCTGTTACAGCCATGATAAACCACCTTAATCCGCGCATCCCTCCTTTTATATGTCTCTAAAATCTCCTTTATCCTTTTATCTCTAGAACCATCATCCACAACACACGCTTCCCAGTAAGGATAGAGCTGATTTAACACTGAATCCAAACACGCCTTTAAATGCTGGGCAAAGGGGTTATATACGGGGATTAAAACGCTGATTAAAGGCTTATGCTTTAAGTGCGCTAATATTTGTTTACACTGGGATATATCTGGGGGTTGATACTTATAACCCGCCTTAACCCTTAGTCGCCACCAAAAAAGGGCCTTTTCTAAACTTGCCTTAAGGCCATACCTTTTAAGATACCTAAAAAAACGCAGACCTAAACTAACACACTCAGACAAACCTTCCACCATAAACTAAAAGGAGAAAAATAATCTTTTAATCTTCTCTTCAATTCCTTTTTAATGCGCCCAACACTATCTCCTAAAAATCCCTCGGCATGGGTAACGCCTTGAGGGGTTAAAGGAAAGGCCCGGCTCCTATTAAGGGCAATACCTATCTCTAAATAAGGCAACTGTGCTAGCTGACTCTGATAGCAAGAAATAAACTCTTTCTTTTTCTCTATCACCGCTGATATATCTATAAGACAATTTACCTCAGAGTGGCGAGAAATCTCATAAAGATAAAGTGCGGCCTCATACTTTTCTCTTTGCCATCCCTCAAACACCCACAAAGTCGTGGCGCGGTGATCAGGATGAAACTCCAAAAGAGAAGGTGTAAAAATGGTTTTAGGCGTAAGTTTACGGTAAAGAGAAAAAAAATGCCTTAAAAAAAGCTCTTTTTTTCTGCTTACCTGTCTATCCCCCAAATCCCAAAAAAAAATCTCTTTAATCCCGGCAAATGCCGCTGCCTTCTCGGCCTCTTTTTTTCTTCTTTCTGCCTCTCCTCCCAGCTCACCACTTGTAACAAACACCACAAATACCTCAAAATGCTTTGCCGTCGCCAAAAGGATGCTTCCGCCCATGCCAATCGCTTCATCATCTGGATGGGGAGCAAGGACAAGCCAGGGAGATGGAGGAAGTGCTGCCGGTGTGTAAGGAACAAAAGATATCTCTTCGGGGAAATGCATAATTTTCAGTTTAACTTTAACTTACCAGGAAGTAACGGCGCATAATATATGCTATATCGCTTCAATAGCATTTTTACTTATGGCTGTCAACGCTTAAAAAACCTCTGGGCCGTATTCTTGCTTTAAAAGCGGGTTTTTAGCCTATTCTATCATTCAGCCCCCAAACCCAATTGACAAACCTGCTCAATAGAGCTAACCAATTAGCCTAAAAAACAAAGAAAGGGCCTAGACGGATGCATCCTCACTTAACAGAACAGCGCAATTACAACCTTAACTTTTTAAGCTATTTTTATCTCAAAGGTGTGGGCATAGAAATTGGCCCCCTAGACAGACCCTTGCCTCTTTATGCAGGTGTGAAAAAATGTTTTTATATAGACATAAGACTACCCTCTGAATTAAGGGAATGCTATCCTGAAAGGAAAGGAAAATTCTTTGTAGACATAAAAGGTGATGGTGCAGCTCTGCCTTTTTTAAAAAAAGAAAGCCTTGACTTTATTATCGCCCTAAACTTTTTAGAACATACACCAAATCCTTTAGGCACCATTGTAAGCCATCTAGAAAAACTAAAGCCCAATGGCGTTCTTTTTTACAGCTTGCCTGATAAACGCTATACCTTTGACCGTGAAAGACAACTAACTACCCTAGACCACCTTATTGCCGATTTTAAGGGAAAAGACACAACCGAAGAACACTACAAAGAATGGATTGAAAAGGTAGAAAAAATCACTGCCCCCAAAGAATTTGAAAAAAGACTGCATTTTTTAAAGGCCATAAACTTTCCCATTCACTTTCATACCTTTATCCCTGAAACCTTTATAGAAGCCATCTCTTTTTTAAGTTTTAACCAACACCTACCCCTTTATTTAGAAATCCTTTTAAGAGAACAAGACTTTTTCATTGTCGTTTTAAAGAAAAAACCCATAACCAAAATCATTAGCTCTATGCTAGGCTCTCAGTGGTATAAAGACTTTCACAAAATGCAAGTCATAGAAGATGCCCTTAAAAAAGCACGCAAACACGCTGCCTTTTTAGAGGCTATGCTTGCCCGCACCAAAGAACATGTCAAAAACTTAGAAAAAGAACTAGCTTTAACCAAGGCCCATGTTGCTAATTTAGAATTTAATAATAAATAACTAACCTTACGCAGAACACAAGTTAGGTAGGAGATAGGTTATAGGGGGTAGGGGTTAGGGATTAGGTTATAGGGGTTAGGGATTAGGGGTTAGGGATTAGGTTATAGGGGGTAGACCTCTACCCGCTATTCCCTACCCGCTATTCCCTACCCGCTACCCCCTACACGCTACCCCCTATACGCTACCCCCTACACGCTAAAACCTACACACTATCCATACCTAACCTTAATCAAAAAACAGCTTCACACTTATTCCCAACATCCAGCTATCCAAATCTATATCTTCCTCGTGTGTTTGCGTAACATTTAAAGTAGGATTGGTAATTTCTTCCTTCATAGTTGCCGAGGCCCAAAAATAACGTGCCTCAAAACCAATGGCAAAGTTCTTGTTCGCAAAAATATCTGTCCCTACCCCTATATGAAAGCCAAAACCACCGTCAAAATTAAGATCAACACTATTGGGAGCATTATACATCTGATACTCACCGGACACATCTCCACTTGCAAAATAATAACCAATCCCAAAAGTCAAATAAGGAACAATCCAATCATAAAATTCGGGATTGGAAGTAATATAACGTATCTGGGCAGACAAAGTAAACGGATAAACATGCATATCCGCTAGCTTCATGCCCAGGGTATTATCCTTTATCTCAGTGGCAAAAGAACCATCAAGGGCTACTTCCAAGCTCAGCCAGCGGTTAACACCATAGCTCACAGCCAGCCCTAACAAACCCTGATTATCCCTGTCTATATCCCGACCCTGATAAGTATCAGAACTCGTCGTCATCATACTACCTCTAAACGCCAGTCCAATCTTACCGGTGGTGTCAGAAACTGGTTGCGCCATCACCCCTCCAACTCCTACCCAAACACAAAAAACAACCATTGCCAGGCCAACTAAAAACCCTCTCTTCATTACTCCTCCTCCTTGAAAAATATTTTATGGATTAAAAGGTGCTTGTTTCCAGATAGTATAATCCATACCATCCCAGTTTTGAATGACTAGCTTGACATTAACTGTGCAGTCAGCATCTGGATAAACCGAAAGTGGAAATTCAAACAAAGCAACATTATTTACCGTATTAATAGACCACTTAGTAAAGGGCTCAACTTCTCCTATAGGACATCCTATGATAGCATCTTGACAATTTACCTCCATTGCCCAAGTATTATCACTCTTATATTTCTGTACATACACACAACATTCAACGGTATCTTCTGTAAAAGCTAAATAAGTGCACTCATTCCACAAATACACATCCGCCGGCAAGCCCTGCCAGTCATCAGGCACATAAAAATTAGCATAGGCTCGCAAATAATCACCATCTTCTTCAACATATAACTCCAATTCAGGTGGATTATCATAATCAAAAGATTGCGCTATAAGATAAAACTCATCTGTATCGGAAAGATAATGCGTTGTTCCTGTTACATCCGTAAAGGTTAAAACGGCCGTAATCGTATAATGACCTGTGCCCATAAGCGAAAATAAGTCAAAAGTAGAAATACTAAAGATATTTTCATCTACTTGCGTCAACTGCCAATTTTCCCAAAAGGGCGCCTCCCCATTACTTAAACCTAAGGCGGTGATATACATTGTGGTAGCGGTATTATAATTAGTAATCACTATTTCCAGATTAGCAGGTGTGCCGGCATAGTCCTTAGGATCAATACTTAAATGCAATTTAATACTATCAGAGGCATTAACTTCTACTTTTCCGCTTGGTTCAACGCTTAACTCCATCTGTGGCAGTTCAAGCTGCGTCTCGTCAGATGAAGGAAGATTCTCTATCACCTCTGACCCAATATTTTTTAACAGAAAAATCCCCTTTCCTTCCTTGGACACATAAATCACATCCTGATCACCATCAAAGGTAAAATCATCACTCCACACATAAGTCGGTGGGTTAGACAGCTGAGATTCATAATTAGAAAAAACATAATTTGCCTGTCCTTGATTGACGATATAAACAATTTTTTTCTCTGTCTCTAGACTTACGGCCATATCTAAAATCAAATCCTGATTATAATCGGTCAGCCCTATAGCAGTAGGATAAGAAGAGGTAGCAATAAATAAAGGACTGCTTAGCGAAAACTCTCCCTCTTCTCCCTCATGTCCATAAAAGACATTTATACCGTCAGAAGTCAAAGCAAGCACATCAAAAAGACCATCATAATTCACATCAGCAACATAAAGATTATGGGCACTAGAAGTCATATAATATGTCTGGGGCGTAAAAGAAGAAACATCCGTTTCCTCTTCCTCCTGAAACAGAATACATATCCTCTCATCACTCGTAGCCACCACAATATCCAGCAAACCATCACTATTCATATCCTTTAATTCCAGAGCCGTTACTGCTCCGCCAAAATTACTTAAAGCGCCTTTAAAAAACCAGCTATTACCATTAAACGCATACCAACCTGGATCAATTCCCCACAAAATAAAAACTCCACTTGTCGTTCCCAAAACAACATCCAGATAAGGGTCTTCATTTACCATTCCTACTGCCACACTCTGGGCTAGCGGCACCCCGGTCTCGGTGTGCACAGAAAAACTATCTCCCTGCTTAAGAAGGAAATAAAGGGTCTGTGTTTCCTTATCCTGCACAATCAGGTCTTTTTGACCATTACCATCTACATCAAAGCTGGCAAGCACATCGTTTTGATGGTGCTTATCAAACTAGGTTGCAGTTCCAAACTCTGTGTCTGCGCATTATAATAAGTATAATAAATCGTAATTCCATTCTCTGTAGCCACCACTATATCATCCATACCATCACTATTCATATCCGCCATTAAAGCTGCCGTTGGCGTGCCATCTAAAGAACCAAGCCAGCTTGCCTGCACCCCAGTTAACCAAACCAAAACAAAGACTACACCTAAAAAAGCCCTTCTAAACAGGTTAAAACTTCTCTGCCTCATTTTATCTTCTCCTTTAGCTTAATATAAGCTAAAAACTATTTGACTCGGCAAACACTGTATATGTCCAGCCATCCCAATTAATAATCTTTAACCCGGCCTTTAACTTACACTCATATTCTGAGGGCAAGGCACTTACAGGAATAACAACAAGCGGTGAATACGGCACATCCGTTACAATCCAACCCGTGGCAAAAGGTGGAATATCGTTTATCTCAGGATAATTTATCTCTGTCTGGGTAGGTGGAACAAAAGGATCAATGGTCTGCGTATTACACTGCACATCCTCTGGATAATCCCAGGGCTCAAATGGATACGGTTTATACCAATCACAATACTCTAGCGTCCACTCACCTGTATTTGGGTCTTGATAACTTCTTTGCCGGGTGCACTCTAGCCACAAATAGACATCAGCCGGTTTTCCCCAAGCATCATTCGCCACAAGCGACACATAAGTTTGCACTTCATCACCGGCCCTAAAGGCATTGATGGTTAAAACAGGCAAATTACCAATCGGTGCGGGTGAAAGCGTAAGGTCAACTGTATCACTGACATAAAACTGAGCTAGCGGTAAACCTTCTTGCTCCTTAAAGACAAGCTTGGCCCTGATGGTGAGAAAAGAAGGACTACCTAAAGTCTCAAACAGATCCTGCGTAGAAATACTATAAACTGCTGAAAGCGGCAAATTCGTAATCTGCCAGTCCGGCATAAAAGGCACTTCACCTTCCACAATACCTGTGCTGTCTATACTATAATAGGCAACAGTAGTGGTAGCGCTCGCCCCTTCCGTGCTCATCGTAACCGAGCTAATTTCTAAATAAAGATCAGCCAAATACCCATGGCAATTATTGGCCTCTACCCCAATATAAATTTGCAAACTCTCATCCTGCCCTACAGTAACAGAAAGCGGCCCATCGGTTGGCGCTTCCCCATCTACCCCTACCTTTACATCCACCTGCGGCAGGTTAAAGCCTAACTCTACATCTATTTCCTGATCAAGAAAGATAGATAGACTATTATCTCCATCATTAAGCACAACCAAATCTGCCCGGCCATTGGTATTAAAATCCCGCGCCAATACAGCCTGCGGATGAATACCAACCGCCACAGGTGCACTTATACTAAAATTACCAAAACCAGTATCTATCAAAAAATAAAGATTATTACTACCCTCACACGCAACCACTACATCCAGATAACTATCACTATTAAAATCAGCGATAGCCAGGGCTGTTGGTGAACTGCCCACTTGATAAAACACAGGTGCACTATATTGCCCACTGCCAAGACCAAAATATACCCCCACACTATTGCTTATCTTATTCGTTACCACCACATCTGGCACATTATCATGATTAAAATCAGCAATCGCTATATCACTGGGATCACTGCCTGTCTGAAGCACAGCAAGCAGGCTAAACTCAGTCTCTGTCTCTGTCTGTATATTCTGCAAGACATACAAATTATTATTTCCCACCACTAATACATCTAAAAGACCATCCATATTGACATCACTCAGCTCAACGGCCTGACATAGATATGGCACAACCGGATACTGCACAAAACGAAACCAACTGCTCTGCCCTATATCCCAATTACCCTGACCATAAAAAACACCTATACCGCCACTAGGAGAAGCAATCACAATATCCAGATAAGGGTCATTATTCACATAACCTACGGCCATATCCCGTGCGGCACAAGAATTAAGCTCATCATGCAGGGCAAAGACTCCCCAACCCTGATTAAGCAAAATCTTAAGATGAGCTTTTAAGCCATCACTTATGACCAGATCCATCCAGCCATCGCCATTAATATCTGCACTCACCATCTTATCCGCTCGTCCATTAAAAGGAATATATAAGGCATTTTGCGCGCTAAACTGCCCATTACTACTTCCCCACAAAATCATCACTGTTCCTTCAAGCCCAACGGCAATATCCTCAAGCCCATCCTGGTTAAAATCACCAGCGCTAAGGCTATAAGGCTTTCCTGGCAATGTCAGCGCTAGGGCCAAACTAGCTACCTGCACTAACCCCAACACAAGCAAAAAACAGAGACCTTTTTTCATATCTCCTTCCTTAAAAAGATTTTTTTTATTTTTACCTTTTTATAGTTAACCTTGTCAAGTAAAAACGCCATTTTGGCAGCGTATAGGTTTTAGCGTATAGGGACTTAACCCCTAATCCCTAATTTTTAGGGAATAGGTTACAGGTTTTAGGGAACAGAAACCTAACCCTTACCCCCTACCCCCTAATCCCTATCC
>OFBY01000091.1_pt1 | contig 11837 bp, 10 predicted proteins | sample 1520751 | NCBI WGS metagenome assembly OFBY01 (sample SAMEA3696450, study PRJEB22514) | metagenome | biome: water; feature: marine; material: hydrothermal vent | place: Pacific Ocean | collected 2014-08-16 | depth 1514 m
ATAACTACGGCGTAGACTTTATCGAAGCCACCCGTGAGATTACCAAAAACCTACCGTATGCCAAAATATCAGGTGGTGTGTCTAACGTATCGTTCTCCTTTAGAGGTAACAACCCCGTACGTGAGGCAATTCACTCAGTGTTTTTATACCACGCCGTAAAAGCTGGTATGACCATGGGTATTGTTAATGCAGGCCAGTTAGTGGTTTATGACGACATTGATCCAGAACTTAAAAAAGCGGTAGAAGATGTTGTGCTTAATAGCGACGCAGAAGCAGGTGAGCGTTTAGTTGATATTGCGGGTAAATTTTCTGGCACGGGTGAAATCCAAGAAAACAAAAGAGATCTAGAGTGGCGCACTTGGTCAGTTGAAAAACGTTTAGAACATTCTTTGGTTAAAGGTATTACCGAGTTTATTGACGAAGATACAAAAGAAGCACTGGAAAAGTTAGGTCGCCCTATTTTGGTGATTGAAGGCCCACTGATGGATGGTATGAACGTGGTGGGTGATCTGTTTGGCGATGGAAGAATGTTCTTACCACAAGTAGTAAAATCTGCCCGGGTGATGAAAAAATCCGTGGCTTGGTTGGATCCTTATTTAGAAGAGGAAAAAGAAGGTTGTGGTGTTAGGACCCAAGGCAAGATCCTTATGGCTACCGTTAAAGGTGATGTGCACGATATTGGCAAGAATATTGTTGGTGTGGTTTTATCTTGTAACAACTATGAGATTATTGATTTGGGTGTAATGGTGCCGGCTGAAACCATCCTTGAAACCGCCATTAAAGAAAATGTGGATATTATTGGCTTGTCTGGCTTAATCACCCCATCACTCGATGAAATGGTATTTGTAGCCAAAGAAATGACGCGCCGAGGTTTTGAACTACCCTTATTGATTGGTGGTGCTACCACTTCAAAAGCACACACAGCAGTTAAGATTGAGCCTGGATATGACAAGGGTGTGTTTTACGTTAAAGATGCTTCTAAAGCTGTTGGTGTTGCTACCTCACTGTTATCAGACAAACTAAAACCAGCCCTAGTGCAAAGCACCAAAGAAGAGTACGAAGAAGTACGAGTACGACGTGCCAAAAAAGGCAAGACCAAACTTATTAGCCTTGAAGCTGCCAGAAAGAACAAACCCAAACTCAAGTTTGATCAAATCACCACGCCAAACAAATTGGGTGTTCATGTGTTTGAAGATTATGATCTGAATGAAATTTTTGAATTTATTGACTGGGTGCCCTTCTTCCGTACTTGGGAGCTTGCTGGAAAATTTCCTGATATTTTGACTGATAAAGTTGTGGGTGAATCTGCGTCGGCACTGTTTAAAGATGCAAAAGCCATGTTTAAGAAAGTCATGGATGAAAAGTTACTCCAAGCCAATGCGGTGGTTGGTATCTTCCCAGCCAATAGTGTGAATGAAGACATTGAGCTCACTGATAAGAATGGCAAAGTATTAATGACACTCAACCAACTGCGTCAACAACTGGATAAAAAAGGCAACACGTCTAACTTCTGTTTGAGTGATTTTATCGCCCCTAAAGATGGTGGTGTGCAAGATTATATGGGTGCATTTGCAGTTACTGCTGGTATTAACATTGACCCATTAGTAGCGGCTTATGAAGCCGACCACGATGACTACAACTCCATTATGATTAAAGCTGTGGCTGATCGTTTTGCTGAGGCTTTTGCTGAGATGATGCATTATAAGTTCCGTACTGAGCTATGGGGCTATAGTGATGAAGACTTTAATAACGACGAATTCATTCAGGAAAAATACCGTGGTATTCGTCCTGCACCTGGCTACCCTGCTTGCCCTGAACACAGTGAAAAAGAAAAAATATGGGCGCTACTTGATGTAGAAAAAAACACCGGCATGACACTGACTAGCTCATACGCCATGTTGCCAACAGCCAGTGTTAGTGGTTGGTATTTTGCGCATCCTGAATCGCGTTATTTTGGTGTGGCAAAGATTAATCAACAGCAAGTTGAAGATTACGCTAAACGCAAAGGTGTTTCTGTTGAAGATGCAGAAAGGCTGCTGTCGCCTAATCTAGATTAGATTTCTAGCGCAAATACTATTTCTAAAATTAGATTGAGTGAATGCATTCAATTAACCGCTCAACTTGACGAGTGCAACAACCATTACCACCAGTAGCATAGGTTCGATTTCTTACTTCTTCTACAGTTATGGCGCCATTGGCAATGGCATTAATAACGTCAATTTTTATCACTTCATTACAAACACATAGATTTTTATCTATATTTCGTTTAAGAATATCTGGTAGTTTTTCTAATGGATTTTTAACAAGGATAGGTTTCATGAAAAATATTTAGCACGCTAAATGTTTAACCTAGGCATTAACCTCAATACTGCGAAGCTCTTTAGCCAGCTGGTCAAGTGATGAGTTGATTAACTTATATGCACCTTCAGCACCATATAGCTTGGCAATCTCAAGTGCTTCATTGATAACAACCTTGTATGGCACTTCAATGCTATTTTGAAGTTCATACGTACCCAAGTAAAGCACCGCGTGCTCAACCGAACCCAGCTCGTCAGTTTCTCTAGAGATGGTGGGTGCAATGAGATCGTCTAATTCAGTTCTATTTCTTAAGATATTAAGGAACAGGTTGGAAAAAAATGCTTTGGAAATCTTACCTTCTTTTTGATTAAGGAATTGCTGTTCAATTTGCAACACCTCGCCACCTGATACTAGGTATTGATATAGAGCTTGGACGACACGCTCGCGTGAACGTTGTTTTGGGGTTTTAAAAGCCATAATCTAAAACGCTTGGCTATCAGCCTGATTCATCAGATAAAGCATTTCAATCATCGCCATAGTCGCCTCTTCGCCTTTGTTGCCTTTGTAGCCACCTGCACGACCAATGGTTTGCTCCATGTTTGAAGTGGTTAGTACGCCAAAAGCGGTAGGAATTTCATACTGGTAAGAGACATCAGCCACACCGCGGGCACATTCGTTACAAACAAAATCAAAGTGTGGGGTTTCGCCATTAATCACCGCACCTAAGGTAACAATGCCATCGTATAGATTTTCACCGGCTGATTTTTGCCCGGCTAAACGTTTAGCCAATAGTGGAATCTCAAATGCACCTGGTGCATAAAACACGTTAACGTTGTTTTTATTAATGCCGTATTTTGCTAAAGTTTCATGCGCTGCCGCTAATAGTTTATCACCAATATCTTGATAAAAATAGCCGACAATAATAGCCACTTTAGCATTCGCTAAAAAATCTTGATTGGCATCGCGATCAAATTTAAATTCCATCATTTTCCTTATTTTTGGGTGTCAACGTATTCAACCACTTCCAAGCCAAAACCTTTGAGGCCATGTAGCTTTCTAGGGCTGCCTAGGATTTTCATTTTCTTCACACCAAGATCTGACAAAATTTGCGCACCAACACCGTAAGTTTTAATATCATCACCGCCCGCATCTCTAACGGTAGAATCAATATTTTGCAGGATGGATTTGTCAGTTTGTTTTCTTAATAACAAGAACACGCCAACATCTGATTTGGCAATATGCTTTAATGCCGAATCCACATTAAAACCAATTGAACTCTCTTGCAACACATCTCTAAACGTATCTTCCATATGCACACGCACACAAGTAGTACTGTCATTGGTAATGTCACCCTTAACCAGTGCTAGGTGTGTTTCATTATGAATACTGTCAAGGAATGAAACCAATCTAAAAGTTGCATGCTCGGTTTTGAATTCACGTTCATTAATGCGCTCAATGGTTTTTTCATTTTCAACACGGTAAGAGATTAAATCTTCAATTGTGCCCCATCTAATATCGTGCTTTTTGGCAAAAACTTCTAAATCATCACGGCGTGCCATGGTGCCATCTTCATTAAGGATTTCAACAATGACTGAGGCTGGCTCGTAACCTGCTAGACGTGCGAGATCACAACCCGCTTCAGTATGCCCAGCACGAATCAGTACACCACCAGGTTGTGCCATTAAAGGAAAAATATGGCCCGGCTGTACAATATCAGCAGGTGTTGCGTCTTTTGCCACTGCATCCAAAACTGTCTTAGCTCTGTCTGCAGCTGAAATACCCGTGGTCACACCTTCTACGGCTTCGATAGAAACCGTAAAGTTAGTACCATTAGCATCGTTATTTTGCGCCACCATGAGTGGTAAGTTGAGTTGTTTGCAACGCTCTTGAGTGAGGGTTAAGCAAATCAAGCCACGACCATAAGTTGCCATGAAATTAATGTCTTCTTTGGTACAAGTAGCCGCAGGAATAATCAAATCGCCTTCGTTCTCACGATCTTCATCATCCATCAAGATGATCATCTTGCCTTGTTTGTAGTCTTCTAAGATTTCTTCAATCGTTGCTTTCATTATGATTTGTTATTGTTTAATAATTGTTCAAGGTGTCTGGCAATTAAATCAACTTCAAGGTTGACTTGGTTGCCTATATTAAGCAACCCTAGTGTTGTTGCTGTTAATGTATGTGGCACAATGTTGACATCAAATACGTTAGTATCAATACTGTTAACCGTTAAGCTCACACCATTAATGGTGATTGAGCCTTTTCTAGCAATGTATTTTACCAAATTCTGTGGGGCACTTATTTTAAAACGCGTTGACTCACCCTGGATAGTTCTATCTACTACCTCACCCTGTCCATCAACATGACCACTCACTAGATGACCATCAATACCTTGATTGAGTCTCAAAGCCTTTTCAAGATTAATATCATCACCCACAGATAAATCGCCAAAAATAGAGCAATCTAGCGTTTCTTGAGAGAGATCTGCTTTAAAACTGTTGTCGCTAATTTCAATCGCCGTTAAGCACACACCATTCACAGCAATACTATCACCAATCGCAACATTGGAAAAATCCAGCTCGCTTGAGGCAAAACTCAACACCGCACCTTTGTCGTGCATGTCTTTAGTTTTGATTTGACCAATGGCTTGAATAATGCCTGTGAACATATAAATTTAACTATATTAAAGTTTGCTAATTTTACGCTAATTGTCGAGTTTGACCAACTCTTTGTTTTCAAAGCAATAACAAAAGCTAGCCCCTAACAATACGATTATCCATGCTAAGTAAACCCATAACATAACCAACAACAATATCGATAAAGTGCCGTAAATCAACTCGTATACGGGAAAATATTGAATATAAGCAAACATAGCATACTTAATAACTTCTAAACCTATTGCCGCAATTACACCGGCTTTAAGCGCATTACTAAAACGCACGCTTTCTAACGGAACGGCATAATACAAAATTGCAAAACCTAGGCTAGACAAGACAAATGGCGCCATGAATGGCGCATAACCCGCCATTGGTAGTTGATTAAAAAGCTCTAAGGCCATCACATAAGAACTAAAGAATAACGAGGCACCAACAAAAATTGGCCCTAAAAATAAGACGAATAAATAAGAAATTAAACCCTGCATCCAGTGACGATGATGGTGATCATGCCACATTAAATTAACACGTTTATCTACTTCATACAAAAGCAACATTACCGCAAACACTAAAAAACCAGAGGTTAATCCTTTAAGTGACTGTGCTTGCAGGATGAATTGTTGAATATAGTCTTTAGCTGCATCGTAGTTTTGCGGTAACAACTGTGTGAACAAAAATTGTTCTAGGTGTTGTTGTAGATCAGCAAAATAAGGGGAAAGAGAGAAAACACTTAAGCCTAATGCCAAGCCAGGCACAATGGCAAACAAAGTATCGAATGACAGTATTGCAGCGGAATCAAAGCCTTGACGCTTAACAAACCTTTTCAATACTGCTGTAATCATCTTATCCTTGTGATTTTAAGTAGTCCTCATAATTGCCAGAATAGTAATGCATGCCATCCTCTTTAAGCTCTACCACTTTAGTAGATAACGATGACACAAACTCTCTATCATGACTGACAAAGATAAGTGTACCCTCATAATTATCCAGTGCAAGGTTAAGTGCCTCGATTGACTCCATATCCAAGTGGTTAGTTGGCTCATCCATCACCAATACATTTGGTTTTTGTAACATCAACTTGCCAAATAACATTCTGCCTTTCTCACCACCAGACAGTGATTTAACACTCTTGATGATGTCATTCTTTCCAAATAACATCTTGCCAAGAACGCCACGCATGGCTTGAATATCATCTTTTTCACTCTTGAATTGGCTCATCCAATCTAATACGGTCATGTCTTCTTCAAAATCGGCAGTGTGATCCTGTGCATAATAACCAATATTAATATTTTCACTCCACTTGACCTTACCCTTATCAGTTTCAAGTTCGCCAACTAAGGTGCGCAATAAAGTCGTTTTACCAATACCATTTTGACCAATAATAGCCACACGCTCACCAACTTCAAATAAGAAGCCGATGTCTTTTAAGACCTCAACACCATCGAAACTTTTTGCCAATCCTTCCACTTCTAATACATTTCTATGGAGTTTGTTTTCTTGATTAAAGTAAATGTACGGACTCACTCTTGACGAAGGCTTAATATCATCAAGTTCAATTTTTTCAAGTTGCTTTTGACGTGATGTTGCTTGCTTAGCTTTAGAAGCATTTGAAGAAAAGCGAGAGACAAAATGCTTAAGCTCTTTAATCTTAGCTTCTTTCTTAGCATTGTCCGTTTGCATTTTTTCTTGAATGGCGGTTGCAGCAATCATAAATTGATCGTAATTACCCGGGAAAGTATTCAATGCACCGTAATCCAAATCAGACATGTGGGTACACACTCCGTTTAAGAAATGTCTATCGTGAGAAATGATCACCATCGTAGCTTTACGATCATTTAAGACATCAACCAACCAACTAATAGAATTGATATCCAAGTTGTTGGTTGGCTCATCTAATAATAAGATTTCAGGATCAGAAAATAGCGCCTGCGCAAGTAAAATCCGTAGCTTCCAACCAGGGGCAATCTCACTCATTAAGCCGTAATGTTGCTCCTCAGGAATATCCAACCCAAGTAACAACTCACTGGCAGAAGATTCAGCCATATAGCCATCCATCTCGGCAAATTCCATTTCCAATTCCCCAACCTTAATGCCGTCTTCGTCACTCATTTCTGGCAAAGCGTAAATACGGTCTCTTTCTTTTTTTACTTTCCAAAGTTTTTCGTGACCCATGATCACTGTATCAACAACACGGAATTCCTCATAAGCAAATTGATCCTGGCGCAAAACACCCAATCGCTCACCATCACTAATACTTACCGTACCATTAGAGGGTGTTAACTCACCCGTTAAGATTTTCATGAAAGTTGATTTTCCACAACCGTTTGCGCCAATTAAGCCATAGCGATTACCACCTTGGAATTTGATAGAAATGTTTTCAAATAAAGGTTTTTCACCAAATTGCATGGTGATATTGGCAGTAGAAATCATAATAGCTGGGCAAATTTACAAAAAGCAACATTATCCCCTAATCACGATAAAAGCTCAACTATTAGCCATTGCTTTTAGGGTATAAAATATAAGCTCTTTATCTATTCACATTACAACCTTGATATTTAATAAAACTGGCCAATCTCCTGATACAAAACTACTCGTCACTATTGTGGTTTTAATTATCTTCGGCTGGATACTGTCCTTTTCTGCCTCACTTGCACACTTTGATAGTTATTCCTATGTTCGTAAACAAGGGTTTTATATTGTGCTTGGCCTTATTGTAGGTTTTTTTGTTTTAAAAACACCTTTGTCTTTTTTCAAACTGCATTCGAGAAAATTGTTTATTTTTAGTTTGATTTTATTGGGCATTGTTTTATTGCCTGATCCAATTGGTTTTTCAGCCAACGGCGCAAGACGCTGGATTAACTTTGTTGTCTTTAAATTTCAGCCTTCTGAAATGATGAAATTAGCCATGATTTTATTTATGGCTGGTTTTTTAATCCGTCAAGAAAAAGAAGTAACTGGCTCTTTAACCGGTATAGGAAAAACCTTACTTATTGTTGCCTCATCTGGCTTGTTAACAATGCTGGAAACTGATTTAGGCGCCACCATCATCATTACGATTACCGCACTTAGTATGTTGTTTATTGCCGGATCTTACATTAAAGAATTACTCATGGCAGGTGCTGGAATACTTGGAGGGCTTGCTTTATATGTTTTTTACGACCCTACTAGATTAGATAGATGGTTGTCGTTTTGGATGAACGATCTATGGGGCAAGGATGGTGTGCACCAAACTCAACAAGCCTTGATTGGTATTGGCAGAGGAGATTGGACGGGCACAGGGTTAGGCGCTGGTATTCAAAAATACACCAAATTACCTGAGTCTCATACTGATATGATTTTTGCAATTATTGGTGAAGAGCTCGGCATTATTGGTATGTTATTTGTTTTATTTAGTTTTGCCTACATTATTAACAAAGGCTTTAGTATCGCCAAAGAGGCACTTAAACACGGTAGAAAATACGGCTCTTATGTGGCGTTTGGCATATGCACTTGGTTCTCAATGCAAGTCGGCGTCAATATTGCGATGAATCTTGGTCTGATACCAATCAAAGGCTTTACATTGCCACTGATCAGTTATGGCGGTAGTAGTATGATTTTTTCTATTATTGCCTTAGCAATCATTCTTAGAATCGACATGGAAAACAGAGCGCCTTATAGCAAACAAAGAGATTATGTCTAAACAAAAAAAGACAATTTTAATTATGGCTGGTGGCACCGGCGGGCATATATTTCCAGCCTTAGCCATCTCAAAAGTGCTCAAGCAGCGCTCGGCTAATATCGAGTGGTTAGGATCAAAACGCGGCATGGAAAATACATTAGTGCCTAAGCACAATATTCCATTACACACAGTCAGTGCCGTGGGTTTGCGCGGTAAAAATAGGTTGGCACTAATCAAAGCGCCCTTCTTATTAAGTCTTGCCTTTATCCAGACAGTACGTGTATTTGCTAAGGTAAACCCCAGTGTTGTACTTGGTATGGGTGGCTTTGCTTCAGGTATTGGTGGCTTAGTGGCTTGGCTGTTACGTGTACCACTAGTCATTCACGAACAAAACTCAATTCCCGGCACCACTAACAAACTTTTATCAAAGATTGCCACACAAACTTTTCAAGCATTTGACGATAGTTTTGATCGTTCAACTGAGATTTTTACTTCTGGCAACCCGGTATTGTTTAAGCCTAAAAAGAAAAGTGCTAACAATAAAAAACTCAACTTATTAATTGTTGGTGGCAGTCTAGGTGCCAAGCCTATTAATGATATCGTTACTAGACTCAATATTGATATCAACATTTGGCATCAAACTGGTAAACAGCACCTAGATAGTGTTAAAGCTCAATATAACAATAAAAATGTAAAAGTAGAGGCGTTTATTGATGATATGGCAAAAGCTTACGCTTGGGCAGATATTGTACTTTGTCGCGCAGGCGCGATGACAATTTCAGAGTTGATGCTTTCAGCCACGCCCAGTATTTTGATTCCACTGCCACATGCAATTGATAACCATCAATTTTACAATGCCAAAATCCTTTCTAGTCATAACGCTGGCATTTTGATTGAGCAAAAAGATTTAAGCCTTAAACTGCTTGAAAAAACATTGTTAGATATTGATGATACGCAGATTCAACAAATGTCTGACTATGCAAAACAGCTGGCCAAACCTGAAGCAGCAAAGATGATTAGTGACTACTTGCTTGAGATTGGTTAATACCTAATCTGCTAAATAACGCTTGATCAGTATTGGTGTCAGGATTATCCGTCGTTAACAACTGCTCACCATAAAAAATAGAGTTAGCCCCTGCAAAGAAACACATGGCTTGCATCGCCTCACCCATTTCAGTGCGACCAGCTGACAAACGCACCACCGATTTTGGCATCATGATGCGTGCTACGGCAATGGTACGCACAAACTCACTCTCAGTTGGTGGTGCTACTTTTTCAAATGGCGTACCTGGAATTGGCACCAAAAGATTGAGTGGCACACTGTCAGGGTGTGCTTCTAAATTAGATAAAGATCTGAGCATAGAAGCACGATCAGTCTGCCCTTCTCCTAAGCCCAAGATACCGCCACTACAGACATGAATGTCAGCATTTTGTACAGATTCAAGCGTGTCTAAACGATCTTGAAACGTACGTGTGGTAATCACATTGGCATAATTTTCTTCTGAAGTATCGAGATTGTGGTTGTAATAATCCAAACCTGCTTCTTTTAAAGTAAAGGCCTGTTCTTGCGTTAGCATGCCTAGCGTCACACAAGTTTCCATACCCATGGCTTTAACACCTTGAATCATAGGAATAACTTTATCCAAGCTTTTATCAGTAGGATTACGCCAAGCAGCGCCCATACAAAAACGCGTTGCGCCCTTGTCTTTTGCTGATTGTGCCTGCTCTAATACTAAATCAATCTCCATGAGTTTTTCACGCTCAAGACCAGTGTCGTATTTAGAACTCTGCGAACAATAAGAACAATCCTCTGGGCAGGCACCGGTTTTAATATTAAGCAAAGAGCTTACTTGTACATAATTTGGATCAAAATTATCTCTATGAATTGTATGTGCTTTAAAAAGCAAATCATTAAATGGCATGGCGAATAAAGCCTCAACCTCTGCTAATGTCCAATCATTTCTAAGTTGTGTCATAATCACTAATATAATATTTTGATAGTTATTTTACGCCTCAGATAACAAAAAAGGCCGTGCAATTGCACGGCCTTTTTCTATGAATTGAAATTAAATATTACAAGCTGTAATACATTTCATATTCAACTGGATGAGTTGCACAACGAAGCTTAGTCACCTCTTCCATTTTAAGATCAATGTATGAATCAATCATATCATTTGTAAACACACCGCCTGCAGTCAAGAAGTCACGATCTGCATCTAGAGCCTCTAACGCTTGATCAAGTGAAGATGCTACTGTAGGGATCTTTGCCTTGTCAGCTTCAGACAATTCATATAAATCTTCTGTCGCAGGTTTGCCTGGATCGATCTTGTTCTTAATACCATCAAGGCCGGCCATTAACATTGCAGAAAACGCTAAGTAAGGGTTTGCTGTTGGATCTGGGAAACGTACTTCAACACGCGTGCCTTTAGGGTTTGCAACAAAAGGAATACGAATCGCAGCTGAACGGTTTTTAGCAGAGTATTGTAAAATCTCTGGTGCTTCAAAACCTGGTACTAAACGCTTGTATGAGTTAGTTGATGCATTACAGAATGCATTTAACGCTCTAGCGTGCTTAATAATACCACCGACGTAATGTAGTGCCATTTCACTTAAGTTGCCGTAAGCACCTTCTTCATAGAACAAGTTGACGCCGTCTTTAGCCATTGACTGGTGAACATGCATACCGTTACCGTTGTCACCAACGATAGGCTTAGGCATAAATGTTGCTGTCTTGCCGTATACGTGTGCTACATTTTGAACACAGTACTTTAAAATTTGAGTTTCGTCTGCTTTTTTAACTAACGTGTTAAACAATGCGCCGATTTCATTTTGACCTGCTGTACCCACTTCGTGGTGATGTACTTCAGTGGTCACACCCATGCTTTCGATTGCTAAACACATTTCAGCACGTAAATCCATCATTGAGTCAACGGGTGGCACTGGGAAGTAACCGCCTTTAACGCCTGGACGGTGACCGGTGTTACCACCGTCAAAGTCACTACCACTTTCCCAAGCAGCTTCCTCAGAATGTACTGAGTAACTACATGCGCCCATCGTATTGTCAAACTTAACCGAGTCAAATACAAAAAATTCTGGCTCGTTACCGAAATAAGCAACATCAGCAACACCTGAATCTTGCATGTACTTTTCAGCACGCTTTGCGATTGAACGTGGATCTTTTTCATAGCCTTTCATATCTTCTGGCTCGATAATATCACAACGAACAA
>OFBY01000092.1_pt1 | contig 11609 bp, 13 predicted proteins | sample 1520751 | NCBI WGS metagenome assembly OFBY01 (sample SAMEA3696450, study PRJEB22514) | metagenome | biome: water; feature: marine; material: hydrothermal vent | place: Pacific Ocean | collected 2014-08-16 | depth 1514 m
AGAAAGATAATAAGAATGTTAAGGGAGGCAGGAGCAAAAGAAGTACACATGAGAATTAGCTCTCCACCTACCAGATGGCCATGTTACTTTGGTATCGACACTCCAACGAGAGATCAACTGATAGCTTCCTCTCACTCCATAGAGGAAATATGTAGGTACTTAGAAGCTGACTCTCTCGGGTATCTCTCTCTCGAAGGAATGATAAGGGCTGCAGGAGGAAGCAAAGATAACTACTGTACAGCCTGTTTTGATGGGAACTATCCAGTAGAGATCCCGGAAAACATCGTCAGACAAGCTGAAAAGAAGTAGTGGCGCGCCTGGCGGGACTTGAACCCGCGACGCTCGGATCCGGAGTCCGAGGCTCTATCCAGCTGAGCTACAGGCGCATAATTTATTATGTTGTAGGAGAATAATATAGCGCTCTGGAAGCAAGTGTGAAGAATTCGCTACGGTATATATGTATTTTAAGCTACATTGCAACAGTAGCTGCTGTTATGCTGGTTAGTTTTAAAGTAATTAACATACGTTCCATGTGTACTTTTGAAAAGGCAAAGATAACAAAACTGGTCAAGAGAATAGAGCGGCTTAAAGAAGAGAACAATAGACTAACCATTGAGTTCTATAGAAAACTAAAACCTAAGACAGTTGATTCAATGACAAAAGAAATGGATTTACTTCATGAAAATGAGGTCAAATACCTGAGATGAAGCTTTTTTACCGTATAAAGCACTTTATTTCAAAGCTTTACAACTTTATTAAACCTTTCAAAGATGACAGACTGAACCTGTTCATTTTCATCTCTATTTTCCTGTTCGTCGCCTACTCTGCCAAACTTCTTTCCCTATCCCATTTTAATCGGAATTTCTGGATTCACCTTGTAGAAAAACAGTTTGAAGGTGCCATAAAAGTCGCTTCTGAAAGGGGAAAAATTTTTGATAGAAATGGAATTCCTCTTGCAGCCAGTGAAAAAGTTATCTCTTTCTATATAAGACCTACAGAAGCTGAAGATAAGGAACTTCTTCTAAAAATCCTCCTGAGGAAACCTGAAGTTATTAAGAAATATCTACGGGAAAAGGGTTCTCTAACCCCAGAAAACGTGAAAAAAATAACCCAAAGACTTGAAGTCTTTTCCCTAATCAGTGATGAAGAAATAAATAAGGCATACGAGAAGAAATACACAATAGTAAAGGTCAAAGGAGATAATGGGAAACATAAGGAGATAAAAGTTCCTTTTGTATGGCTGAAAAAAGATCTTTCTATTTCAAGGAAAAAAGCGTTTAAGGCTGTATCAACGGCTCTAAGGATCTATTACACGCTATCAGGAGAAAACAGGTTCAGGAAGAAATATCCTGATCTCTTGGGTTATATTTCAGAGTTTCAGAGAGTTTATCCCTACTCTGTAGGGTCTGTAATAGTTGGGGTCACGAACAAGATGGGAGAGGGGCTCTCAGGGCTTGAATTCATCCTGGAAAAAGAAAAGGTTATAACCGGTGACACAGTGCTGCTCTCAGGGCAAAAAGATGCAAGGGGAAGAGTCTATCTTGGAAAGGAAGCTTCTATCTTCCTCACAAAGAAAAAAGGAAACAATGTTGTAACGACTATTGATGGTAACCTCCAGTACATTTTTGAAAAGACCCTGAAAAAGTATGGAGAGGAGTGGCATCCAAAGTTCATAAACGCAGTTCTAATGGATCCATATACAGGGGAAATAATTGCTGCATCGAGCTATCCTTTCTATGATTATGGCGAGAAAAAGGACAGAAGTTTTATTTCAAAACTGAATCCACGGTTCATCACGGCTCCTTACGAGCCAGGTTCCGTTATGAAACCCATTGTAATAGCTGCTGCAATCAATGAAGGAGTGGTTACAAAAGATACAATTATTGACTGTCCTGCTAATTACAAAGTTGGAAATAAAGTGTTTCACAATGAATTTCATGGAAGAAACGTAAAACTAAGAACCTGGGAAATAATCCAGTACTCAGACAACGTTGGAGTAATAAAAGTTGTCCAGAAACTTGGTAAGGAAAAGTACTACAGATATTTGAAGGCTTTCGGCTTTGGAAGTAAAACAGGAATAGATCTTCCCGGCGAAAATTCCGGAAAATTAAGAAACTGGAAAAAGTGGAGAGATGTAGAGTTTGCAACCCTCGCTTTTGGTCATAATATCTTAACCACAACACTACAACTTGCCGCAGCCTATTCGGTTCTTGTAAATGGGGGATACTACGTAAAACCGAAAATTCTTTCCGCTATTGTCGATGAGAAAGGAAAAATCCTGAAGAGATTTCCATCTATTAAAGAGAGAAGAGTGATTTCCGAAAAGACTTCCAAAATAATGAGAAGAATCTTAACCATGGTTGTAGAAGGTGGAACAGGTACAGGGACTAAATTCCAGAACTTTTTCGTGGGAGGTAAAACTGGAACAGCTCTTAAATACGATCCCCAAATTCGCCAGTACAGTAAATCCAAAATTACGGCAACGTTTGTTGGTGCATTTCCAATGACCAACCCCCGATACGTCTTAGCTGTAACAGTAGATGAACCGAAAGTCCCCAAAAACATGCTATGGGCAAGTAAAATTGCAGTTCCCCTCTTCAGAGAACTCTCTGAAAGAGTACTTCTTTACGAAAGGGTAGCTCCGGATAAAAGGGAGTACATTCTAATGAAAAATGGGGAAATAGTTTCGAAAGAGATAAATCAAGATTTCATACTCAAAAATGGGATTCAGAGTAGTAAAATTAGCCATTAATTTCTGGTAGAGAGGTAGGAAATGATTGAGATAGAGCTTCCAGACGGTAGTAAGCTAACATTTGAGAAAGAAACAAGTGTAAAAGAGATCGCAGGTAGAATAGCTAAAAGCCTTGAAAAGAATGCTATCGGAGCTCTCTTTGACGGTGAACTTATCGATATACATACCCCCATAACAAAGAGTGGAAAAATCAGAATAATCACTCAGAAGGATTCCGAATCCCTTGAGATTCTCAGACACAGTGCAGCCCATATTCTTGCAAAAGCAGTCAAAAGACTCTACGGAAGAGAAAAAGTAAAGTTAGGAATTGGACCAGCCACAGAAGAGGGTTTCTACTACGACTTTGATCTCCCGGTCTCCATATCTGAAGAGGATCTACCAGAGATAGAAAAGGAGATGGAGAATATTGTAAAGGCAAAAGAGTTTTTTAGAAGAGAAGAGATAACAAGAGAAAAAGCTAAAGAACTTTTCAAAGATGATCCTTACAAGTTAGAGCTCCTTGAATCCATCCCGGAAGATGAAACAGTAACCATCTATTGGCTTGGAGAGGACTTCTTTGACCTCTGTAGAGGTCCCCATGTTGAACACTCTGGAATGGTAAAAGCCTTCAAGCTTCTCTCAGTTGCTGGAGCTTACTGGCGTGGAGACTCAAGAAACAAAATGCTCCAGAGAGTCTATGGAACTGCCTTCTGGAAAAAGAAAGAGCTTGACGAATATCTCACGAGACTTGAAGAGGCAAAGAAGAGAGACCACAGGGTTCTGGGAAAACAGCTTGACCTCTTCTCCATTTATGAAGAAGCCGGTCCTGGACTTGTCTTCTGGCATCCAAATGGTGCAATTATCAGGCGAGAGATCGAAGAGTGGGTTGAGAAAGAACACGAGAGGAGAGGATACCAGCGAATCTACACACCCCACATAATGAAGGCAGACCTGTGGAAAATTTCAGGGCACTACGACTTCTACAAGGAAAACATGTTCTTCGTTCCGGTTGTTGAACATGATGAAGAGGAGAGGCTTGGAAATGAAGAAGTTCCTCTCACCTGTGAAGAGATAGAAAAAGCCCACTGGTACGCAGTTAAACCGATGAACTGTCCTGGACACATTTTGATCTACAAATCACAGGTCAGAAGCTATAGAGATTTGCCAATAAGGTTTTTTGAGTTTGGAACAGTTCATAGATACGAAAAGAGCGGATCCCTCCATGGACTCTTAAGAGTAAGAGGATTCACTCAGGATGATGGACACATCTTCTGCCGTCCAGACCAGTTGAAAGAGGAAATACAGGGAGTCCTTGACTACGTAATGGAGCTCCTTACAACGTTCAAGCTTGACTATGTTATGAACATTGGAACAAAACCAGAAAAGTACATCGGAACAGATGAAGCCTGGGATCACGCAACAGAGGCTCTAATTGATGCCCTGAAAGAAAGAGGCTTTGAGTACAACATCGTTGAAGGAGATGGGGCTTTCTACGGTCCAAAAATTGACATAGCAGTCTTAGACGCAATCGGAAGGAAGTGGGACGGTCCAACAATACAGGTTGACTTTAACCTGCCAGAAAGGTTCGACCTTACCTACGTTGACAAGGATGGTCAGAAGAAGCGTCCTGTTATGGTTCATAGGGCTATAATGGGTAGTATCGAGAGATTTATAGGTCTTCTGATAGAGCATTACGCAGGTCTTTTCCCGACCTGGCTTGCTCCTACTCAGGTTGTAGTGATTCCAGTAAGTGACAGGTACCTTGACTATGCAGATGAGGTTTATGCAAGGTTGAAGGAAGCTAAAATCAGAGTAAGGCTCGATGATGAAAGTGGTAAAGTAGGATACAAGATAAGGAAAGCTGAACTTATGAAAATTCCTTACATGCTTATAGTTGGTGAAAAAGAACAGCAGAGTGGAACAGTTTCTGTCAGGTCAAAGAGAGAAGGAAATCTTGGAGCTATGGAAATATCTGTCTTTTTAGATAAAATTTTGAATGAAATCAAAGAAAAACTTTGATAGAAAGGAGGGTATCATTAGTAAGAAACTCGATCAAATCAGAGTGAATGAACGAATCAGGGCAAAAGAGGTTCTCGTTATTGATAGTAACGGAACCAAACTTGGAGTAATGCCAGCACTGAAAGCACTTCAGCTGGCAAAAGAACAGGGTCTTGACCTTGTCGAAGTTTCCCCCAATGCCAATCCCCCTGTCTGCCGCATCATGGATTACGGAAAGTACAAATACCAGCAGCAGAAAAAGATGCATGAAGCAAAAAAGAAACAGAAAACAATCGAGGTCAAGACCGTAAAAGTGCGTCCAAGAACAGATGAGCATGATCTCCAGGTAAGAATAAAGCAGACCAGAAAGTTCCTTGAAAAAGGGAACAAAGTAAAAGCAGTGGTCATGTTCAGGGGAAGAGAGCAGGCACATCTTGAGCTTGGAGAAGCACAGCTCATGAAGATCTATGAAGCTGTTCAGGACATAGCTGAAATTGAGAAAAAGCCCAAGAAAGAAGGTAGAGATATGATTATGATACTTGCGCCTAAGAAAAAATAGACTATAATTCACTCTCGTTTTCAAAACAGAAAGGAGGCTCTAAAATGCCGAAGATTAAGACAAGAAGGTCTGCTGCCAAGAGAGTGAAGGTAACAGCATCAGGCAAAATCAAACACTGGCACCCTAACAAGAGCCACATCCTTACAAAGAAGAGCAGAAAGAGGAAGAGAAAACTCAGAAAAGCTGGTTACCTTGAAGGAGCTCAGGCAGCAAACTACAAGCAATTGGTACTCTACATGTAGGTGATGCAAGCAGGCTGAAAGCCTGAAAAGGCGCCTGCAGCTCACAAAAAAAGGAGGAGAGAATGAGAGTAAAGACAAGCCCAAGAAGGTATAAGAGGAAGAAGCTCAAAAAGCTTACCAAAGGTTACTTTGGCGGTAGGTCAAGACTCTTCAGAACGATGAAAATTGCTGTAATGAAATCCCTCTTCTACGCTTACAAACATAGAAGAGAGAGAAAGAGGGATTTCAGAAGGCTCTGGATTGCAAGGATCAATGCAGCTGTAAGACCACTTGGTCTCAACTACAGCAGGTTTATGAACGGTCTTAAAAAAGCCGGTATCGAGCTCGACAGAAAAGTTCTTGCAGATATCGCTGTAAGAGACCCTGAAGCTTTCAAAATAATAGTAGAAAAAGCAAAAGCGGCTCTTTAAGAACCAATCTTTGTCCCGCCCTTCCGGCGGGATTTAAGTGATAAAAAGATGATAATCAGAAAATTGGATAATGGTGCCACCTGTTCTATTAGAGAAAGAAACGATCTTAATTCTGTAACTGTTAGCGTCTGGATAAGGGCAGGAGCAGCTTACGAAGATGATAGGACAAGAGGAATTGCCCACTTCTTAGAACACATGATGTTCAACGGAACAGAGAACTACCCTCCCGGTTATATTGATAGGGAAGTTGAATTCCTGGGGGGTGAGATAAACGCTGCAACTTCTTACGATTTCACCTACTACTACGTAAACCTTCCTTACGAACATGGAGAAAGGGCTGTTGAACTGCTCTCAGAACTCGTCCTACACCCTCTCTTCACCGAAGAAATGGTTGAAAAAGAAAGACCGATAGTCCTTGAGGAGATAGCAAGAAGTAAAGACAATCCACAGGAAGTATTTATAGAAACCTTCATGGAAAAGCTTTACAGGAAAGCCCCCTACAGGTATCCAATTTTAGGTTTTGAAGAGACCGTTAGTACGTTCACAGCTGAAGATGTTAAGGGCTTTTATGAGAAGTTCTACACTCCAGATAGGATAACCGTTTCAATTGCAGGAAAAGTAAATACTGAAGCAATGTTTGAATTAGTTGAGGAGAAGTTTGGAACGTTTGAGAGGAGCTCTAAGGTTGATGAACCGGAAGTTGAGGAAGCAATAACTCCAGCAGAAAAGTTTGAAGTCAAGCACCCTGCAGTTGCTGTTCCAAACCTCATCTTCGGCTGGAGATTGCCACCGTGCAGCAGAGAAGACGTCTATTTCGAAATACTTGATTCCCTTCTCTCTTCTGGAAGGAGTAGTATTCTTTATCAGAGGTTAAGAGAGACCGGAATAGCCTACGCGGCATATTCAAACTATCAGAATCTCCTCTTTGGCTCAAACTTCTTCATAGCAGTAATAACCGACAGGCTCAAAGAGAGCGAAAAAGCTGTTAGAGAGGTAGTGGAAGAAGTCGTTTCGATTTCTGAAGAAGAGTTTGAGTTTGCTAAAGCAAAACTCCTTAAAGGAGAGATATTTGGCAGAGAGAGTGGCGAGGCAGAGGCTGACGCCATAGGTTATGCTCTGACGGTCATGAGAGATCCAGACTACTACAGAAAGTTTTTTGAAGATCTAAAAAAAGCCAACTTTAAAACATTTAGAGAAAGAATCTCTTTCCTCTTGGAAGAGCCTCTCATTGGAGTTTTGAGACCAGTTTTTTAACCACAAGATCAAAATAACTGCTGTCTTCTAAGGACTCTATCCAGTCCTGAGGAATGGCTGAAACTCCGAGATAACCTCCAACAATCCCGCCTGTGATGAACGCAATTGCGTCTGTATCGCCACCGAAATCTCCATAGGAGTTAACAGCTTTAAGGATGGCGTTTCTAAAATTCCTGCTGTTTTCCATAGCCAGAAAGAGTGCTATTGAAAAGCTCTCAGGAGCAAAACTTCCGTTTCCAAGAAGCAGTATCAGGTCATCAATGGAGTCGATTTCCTTTAATATTGCCTGCGAAACCATATCGAGATAAGCTCTAACCATTTCCGTCTGGGCAAAGCTTTTCAGGATTTCAATAAATCCGAGCCTGTCCTCTTTTGTGGCAAAAATTACCCTTCCACCAATCACTTCAGACACCGCAACTGCCAGAACCCCTGCCGTATCGAGGAGGGCTTCATCATCGTGGGTTATTGAAGCTATTCTTACCCCATCCTCGTAGGCGTCGTAACTGCTGTCCCATCTGAAAATCCCTGCTGCAAAGGCTGGAATTGCTCCATCAATATCGGCACTCTTTACCCTTGCCTCAGTTGGATCTGCTCCACCGGCATAGGCAAGAGCTGCGTTAACATGGGAACCTGCAGGATACCTGTGGGACTTTTCATCTTTTACCCACTCAATTAACCTCTCTATGTAGAGCTCCTCGTCGAAAATTCCCTTTTCAGCATAGACCTCAAGAGCAGTGAGAAATATCTGGGTTTCGTGGGAATACTGACCTTTTTTAAGGAAAGGACAGACAGAAAGATGTGATGGCTCTGCAAACCCTATGATTGGTCCCCCATAGGCTTTCTTCACAGTCTCTCTGTCCATCTCTTCAACAAGAGTTCCCAGAGCGTCTCCAATTGCAGCACCAAGAACGGCACCTTTTATCTTTTCGTAAAGCATTTTCAAATTCTCCCGGATGAATTAGGATTTTGATGACTGAGAATTATAATTATAGAATCATAATCCAGAATGGAGGTTTGAAATTGGAAAAGTTCTACGTTACAACACCGATTTACTACGTCAACGATAAGCCACACTTAGGGCATGCATATACAACAACTGCTGCAGATATCATTGCAAGGTTTAACAAATTCTTAGGAAGGGATGTTTTCTTCTTAACGGGGACAGATGAACACGGACAGAAGATTCAGCAGGCTGCCGAAAAGAGAGGAATGACTCCAAAGGAGTTTGTGGATGCTCTTGTCCCGAAGTTTAAGGAACTCTGGGAGAAGCTCAACATTTCCTATGACCACTTTATAAGGACAACAGACCCTGAACACATAAAAGCTGTTCAATACATCTTCAAGAAATGTTACGAAAACGGAGATATTTATCTCGGAGAGTATGAAGGCTGGTACTGTATCCCTTGTGAAACCTACTACACAGAAAAGGATCTTCTTGAGGGTAAACTCTGTCCAATGTGTAAAAGGGAAGTCGTAAGAGTAAAAGAGGAGAGTTATTTCTTCAGGCTCAGCAAGTATCAGGACAAACTCCTGGAACTCTACGAAAAGAATCCGGATTTCATAGCTCCCGACTTTAGAAGAAACGAAATCGTTAACTTTGTGAAACAGGGACTTAAAGACCTCTCTATTAGCCGAACAAGTTTTACATGGGGAATTCCTGTTCCGATTAACGAAAAACACGTCATTTATGTCTGGTTTGATGCCCTTACAAACTATCTGACGGCAGTTGGTTATCCAGAGGATACAGAGAGATTAAATCACTACTGGCCTGCAGATCTTCATCTCGTTGGAAAGGACATTCTCAGATTCCACACAGTCTATTGGCCGGCTTTCTTAATGTCTGCCGGTCTTGAAGTTCCGAAGAGGGTATTTGCCCATGGCTGGTGGACTGTCAACGGCGAGAAGATGAGTAAATCCAAAGGAAACGTTGTTGATCCGTTTGAACTTGTTGAGAAGTTTGGCGTTGATCAGGTAAGGTTTTTCCTCTTCAGAGAGGTTTCATTTGGACTTGATGGAGACTTTACCTATGAAAAGCTTGTTGCAAGGATAAACGGAGAACTGGCAAACGATTTAGGAAACCTCTTTAATAGAACTCTTTCAATGCTCAAGAAGTACAGAAGTAGTATTGTGCCGGAACCAAAAGGCGTTGAAGATGAATTGGACGTTAAACTGAAAAACAAAGCCATTGCGACTGTTTCAAAGCTAAAGGAGCTCATACCAGAAGCAGAACTCACAAAAGCTCTCGATGAAATCTGGCAGTTTGTCTCTTTTGTAAACTTCTACATTGACAGAAGAGCTCCCTGGTCGCTGAACAAAGAAGGAAAAGAAGAGCTCGATAGAGTTCTCTACAACATGGTTGAAGCATTAAGGTTCATAACCGCTTTTGTATATCCTTACATGCCTTCTTCTGCTGAAAAGATGGCTGAGATGTTAAAACTCGAGAAAAGGGCTGAAGAGTTGAGGATTTCAGAATTTGAAGAGTGGGGTGGAATAAAGCCAGGAACAGAGTTAGAGAAGGGTGGTATTCTCTTCCCAAGGGTTGAGTACAATCCAAAGACTGGAGAGGTCTCAATAGCCAGGACAAAGAAAAGTAAATAGAAAACGGAAAAAGATGAAAACTTTTCATCATCTCTACTTTTTACAGGACGAAATTCTTTCTGCATTATCAGAGTTTGCGAAAAAGAATGACTTTCCTTTTGTCCTGACTGGAGGAACTGCTCTTGTGCGGTTTCTCCTTAAAAGTTCTTACAGAGTCTCTTACGACCTTGATTTCTTCTCGGTAAGAAATATCTCGGATAAAGAAGTTCAAGAAGTAATTTCTTTTCTATCACAACGGTTTGATGTAAGGTTTAATGTATTAAACCGTTACCTGATTTCGTCTTTGATGACTTTTGTAAAGTGTGGAGACAAAACTTTCCAACGAAGATTGACCCTGACTACATAAGGAAAACCTTGAGAAGATTATTTCTTGACATTGGATATAGAAAAGAAGAAGTTGCATCAGTATTAGAAGAGATTTACTTTTCAAATAGGACTGTTGAGGAAATAGAAAGATGGTTATTAATCCAGCAGGAGAAAATAAGAGTAAAAGGGAATTAGAATTTAAATCCATAGCTGTTAGTTACTTGTGGGACTTTCCTGAACTTGTGGAGAATCCTCAAAGAATAATGGATGCTGTGAAAAGGTACAAAGAATGTAAGATGCTTCCTTTAGATAATGTCATTATAAGGGTTCTCAAAAGAAGACTGTCTCAAACACGAGAAGGAAGAGAAATATACGTAAAGCTGTTTAATGAAACTCCTCCTGAGTATAGAAGCTGGTTTATTCCTCCTGATAAACTTGTTGAAATGTTAGCTAAAGATGGATAGAAGAAAGGTTCCGAAGAATCTTATCTATGAAATGGTTAACAGTAAGCCTATCTACTACCGGAACTACAAAAAGGTTCTTAAGGGAGAACTTCCACCGGAAGCAGTTGTGGGTTCGGGATATGTGCAGTGGAAACTTATTTCCATAATACTTCAAGCTCTTTTTCGAAGTCTTGATATGAACAGGTATGAAATAGCTACAAACGAAGCGGGATTCCTCCTTGCTCCTGGAACTTACAGGGCACTTGACATAGCCATTTTTGAAAAGGAAAAGCTAAGGGAGTATGAAGAAAAGAATTACGCCGGTTACGTTAAAGTTCCTCCGGAGGTTATTATTGAAGTAGATACAAAAGCAGACCTTTCTAATTTTGAAAACGACACTTTCTCGTACGTAAAAGAAAAAGTTGAAGACCTATTAAATGCAGGCGTCAAAAAGATTATCTGGTTCTTTACCGGCAGTCGGCAGGTTCTCATAGCTAAAAAAGAGGAAAGGGACTGGATACTTTCTGACTGGAACAAAGACGTTGAGATAATTAACGGTATAGTTGTGAATGTCAGCCATCTGTTAGACAAGTAACTGACTTCGAAAATTTGTTAAATGTCCTCTCTCGTGAGATTCTTTACGGTCTAATTCTTAATTTCTAATTTTAGAAATAAGCTATAATAATATTACTATCTAAGGAAGAGGAGGGAGTAATGGAAATGGCTATCATTGGTAGTTTAGTTATAGTATTAGTGTTGTTAATTGCTATTCTAATTCTAATTTTCCTGAAATTTGGAAAAGTTGATCAAAGGATAGAATCCTTGCATTCCAAAAACGAAGACATTCTTAGAGAACTAAAGCAATTAGAATCTTACTTATCCAATGAGCTTAAAGCAGTAGAAGAAGGTATAAATGATATCATTGAAGAATTAAAGGTATCTATCTCTCAAATGAGTGTGTTTGAAAAATCACTACAACAAACACAGCACATAGATTAAACAGAACAAACTTCGCAAGAACAAACAACACAGCAATATGAAAACTCTTAGTCCTCTCATAACTACCAA
>OFBY01000093.1_pt1 | contig 11597 bp, 8 predicted proteins | sample 1520751 | NCBI WGS metagenome assembly OFBY01 (sample SAMEA3696450, study PRJEB22514) | metagenome | biome: water; feature: marine; material: hydrothermal vent | place: Pacific Ocean | collected 2014-08-16 | depth 1514 m
CTTCAAATTAATGGAAGTCAAGAAATAATTATCACCAAAGAAGATAATGATAATATATATGTTAAAAAACTTCGAGTTTCTCACAAAGGCAAAAGTAATATTGAAGTTATGTTTGATTTAGATGAAGAATCAGATGGAACAATTAGATTGCTAGATTTTGCTCCGGCTTTTCAAGATGTTGCTATTAATAAAAAAGTTTATGTAATTGATGAAATAGAAAGAAGTATTCATCCACTGCTTATTAAAGAATTGGTTCGTAAATTTTCAAAAGATGATCAATCAAAAGGGCAGCTTATCTTTACAACACATGAATCAAATCTATTAGATCAATCTATTTTTAGACAAGATGAAATTTGGTTTACAGAAAAAGATAAAAATGGCTCTACAGATTTATATTCACTTAGTGACTTCAAGGAGCATAATACAATAGACATTAGAAAAGGGTATTTAATGGGGAGATATGGTTCTGTTCCTTTTCTTGGCAATTTAAAAGATCTAAACTGGCACGATTATGACACTAAAAACTAAAAACCTTTTATATACAAGAGTAGAACCAACAAAAGATGCTAAGTTAATTGTTATCTATTGTGAGGGTAAAAAGAGAGAAAAAGATTATTTTAATTACTTTGCTGAGATAAGCTCTAAAATAAGACTGGAAGTTGAAGAGCCATCTCAACATGATGATAATTCTCCCAAAGGATTATATAATAAAGCAGTAAAACATACTACAAAATCATTAAACAACCCAAATCCTAAATATGATTCAGATGATGAAATTTGGATAGTTTTTGATACAGATAAATGGGGAGAACAGATTAATACAGTAAGGGAAAATGTTCAACAAAAAGGTTGGTATATAGCTCAAAGTAATCCCTGCTTCGAAGTTTGGTTATATTATCATCTATTTGAATTTCAAGAATTTAATGGAATGGAGATTCCGGATAATTGGAAAAATTTTGTAAATAGTAAAATTAAAGGCGGTTTTGATAGTAGAAAACATCCTATTTTTATTAAAACTGCTATAGAAAATGCGAAAGCAAAGTTTGATGAAAAAATGACTATCGGTTCAACAGAAGTCTATAAGTTGGCAGAAAGTTTTTATCCTTATGTATCTAAAGAAATAGAAGATGCTCTAAAACAAGTAACTAATCATTAGGTATTCGGAAACAAAGGGTAATCTCCCCGAAAAACCACTCTTTCCAAAAGTAGCGAATAGCGGTTGCGGAGCAAACTTTCTGTGAAAAGTAGAAAATTCCAATAAAATGAGAAGAGGAGTTTTCTATGAAGAAGTCACGATTTACCGATAGCCAGATCATGGTGATATTGAAACAAACTGAAAACGGTGTACCGGTTTCCGAGTTGTGTCGGGAGCAGCGCGACATTTTATAATTGGCGGGCCAAATATGGTGGCATGGATGTTTCGATGATGAAACGGCTCAAAGAGCTCGAAGAAGAGAACCGTCGATTGAAAAAGATGTATACTGAAGAACGCCTGAAAGCTGAGTCGTCCAGGAGGCTCTTGATGAAGCGTGGCGCAATCCCACAGCGTAGCGAGGAGAAACAAAGTGGTGAGGCCATCTTCGAGAAAGAAGATGGCCCAACATGCCGTAGAAGAGAAAGGCATTTCGTATCAGTGAGTCTTGTTAGCGGTACGAAGTGAAACTGAGCGAAGAGAATATCTTGATCGCCAATTGGCTGATCCGTCTGACGAACACATATCGTAACTGGGGATTTGGTCTGTGTTTTCTCTATCTGCGTAATGTCAAGGGATATTCATGGAAGCACAAACAATCTACCGCCTTTACCGGGAACTGGAACTCAATTTGAGGATCAAACCCAAACGGCGGATTCAACGGGATAAACCCGAAGCGCTACATACGGCCACTTCTCCCAATGAGGTATGGTCGATGGACTTCATGCATGACGAACTCCTAGATGGAAGGAAATTCAGACTTTTAAACATCTTGGACGATTTCAACAGGGAAGGGCTGGAGATCGAAGTCGACTTCTCCCTGCCAGCTCTAAGGGTTATACGGACTCTGGAGCGGATCATCGAACAAAGAGGAAAACCAAAAAAACTGCGGTGCGACAACGGATCTGAGTATATCAGCCATGCTTTGCAGAACTGGGCCAAAAAGCAGGAGATCACCCTAGAGTATATCCAGCCTAGCAATCCACAGCGTCCGAGCAAAGCGACAACCCCGCAGGGCGAAGCCCGAGGACAAAATGCCTACATCGAACGCTATAACCGTACAGTCAGATATGACTGGCTCAATCAAGATCTCTTTCACAGCCTCGATGAAGTCAGAGATCATGCTACTAAGTGGTAAACTGCCCCTGATAAAGTCATTGTAGGCACGCTGAAGCGTCGCGACGATAAAAATATCGGACGCCACCTTTTTTTGCGGATCGTTGTTCCAAAGTATCGCTTTGGGCAAGCCCGCCTCAATAAGCTCCGCAGCCGTAACAAACTCTTTTTGTGCGGGCATCTGACGAAGCAGTACCATCGCATACGCCGGAACATACCCTGACTTTTTCCAACCGGCAACGGTAAAGTAAGGTATAGCGCTATACGCCGAAAAGGCTTTTTGCTAACACCTTTTCGTTTTAGCAGTGTTTCAAATGCATCGTGTTCGATTTTCATAGTTGTCATTTTAACCAATTGGTAGTCATTTGTTAAATTGACAAAACCTTGCTACATATAAATCGCCTGGAAGTAATCGGTTTACCTTCGAAGCATATGGCGTGGCCCGTGGTGAGAATTTTGATGTAATGCCCTGCTGCACGGGCTTTGATTCGTTCTCATAACCCGAAGGTCGGGGGTTCAAATCCCTCTCCCACAACCAAAACCTACTTATACTTTTCGACTTTCATTTCAATCTGCTACTTAGGCTATAATAAGTTAAATATTTTGGAGTTTATAACGAAACAAGCAAATATCAATCCTCTAAAGACGATTGAACATAAAGTATCTTATATACAAAAAGCACTTCTTTGGATCAGAAAAAACATTTAGGGCAGTTTAGATAGCTTATGTCGTCATCATGCCGAGTATTTTGCCCAAAGAGATTCCGAGTTGTTCGATTCTTCGTTTTTCATATTTTTTTACCGGACTTCAGTCTCGTTGAAAACGAGTACCGCTATCGCAACATCACCTTCTGCATAAGAGATTCGAAACTCTCCACTACATCGTATCTGACACTGCCGGATGTGATTTTGTCGAAAAACTTTCGAGCGCACTCTATTTTGACCTCTTCGATTTTGCGTAGTTCCATCGTGGAGATGGAGCCTTTGGTTTCGGCTACGAAATAGATATGCCGTACCTTTCCTTCGTCGAATGCGATAGCCCAGTCGGGGTTGTAGCGTCCCACGGGTGTGGGGATGAAAAAGCTTTTGGGCAGTTTCGCATATACGACGACTTCCGCGGCACTATCGAGCTCTTTTGCAAAGCGCTTTTCCACCTCGGAATCGCTGACGACATAGTCGTAAACATGTTTGCTGGCTGCCTGTAGTTTGTCGAGTTCGTGTTTTCTATTGGCCTCTACGGTAAAGATCTCCTCCATCGTATGGGTTCTCGTTGTGGTATCGTAACTCAGATACTCGACGATGGTCGTCGCTTTCTGTTCGTTGATGATGCGAGCAGTATTGCCGATGAACTCTTCGGGATTGATGGAGAAATTTCGGAAAGTTTTGTCGCTGATCTTTTGCAGTATCGAACCGATGGTGCGCCGCGTCAACTTCGTTTCCGAAGCCAGTTTACCTATCAAATCATAAGCGACTGCCGTATGCATACTCTGCTTGTACTCTTTTCTGACACTGCCCGTGGAAGAAAATGCGTTACCCTCTTCAATGTCTTCCAGGCGCTGTCCGGCTTCCATCTCACCGGTTGTGATGTGATACTCCAGTCTCCGTACCGTCAACTCTCTATCGAGGGCGTTGGCAGCCTTGTCGATAAGCTCATTGGAGTCGAAGTGAACGGAATAGACCGCTTTTTTGTTGATTCGTTCCCACAATGCGAGAAACTCTTTTTTCTTCAAGTTTTTTTCATTGATGGGGTTGGGTTTGAGTCGATACTCGTTTTCGAAGCTCGGAAGCAGCGCATCGCTATAGAGGCTGTCGATAAGTGTGAAGACCTGGGGAGCGATGGGTGCGAGCTCTTCGGGCAATGGGGCGAGGGTGCCTTCTTCTTTCGCTTTGTGATACTCCTGTGTGATTCTACCATCCACATCTGTATAGTCGTTTTTGATGAGATAGCGCTCTATCAGTTTCGCCTGTCGTTCTTCGATGATTTTTCGTGTACCATCTTCCGTTTCGATGATTTTTCCGACGAAATATCGGGTATCGGCGACCTTGGGACGCTCGGTCAGAGTGGCGGCTATCTCTTTTTGCAGGCCGTCGACGAACTCTCTGTAGCTTTCACTGGCTACGACGCTCAAAACATTGATATCATGCACCGTAGAGGGGTCGTCCATCCGTTCGCCATTTTTATCGACGCAGATACGCATACCGCGCCCCACCTCCTGACGCCGGGCAATGGTATTGTCGCTATGTTTGAGGGTACAGATGACGAAAATATTCGGGTTGTCCCATCCTTCCCGCAGTGCGGAGTGGGAGAAGATGAAACGGGTCGGCTCGTCGAAAGAGAGCAAGCGCGCTTTGTCTTTGAGAATGAGGTCATAGGCATCCACATCATCGCTCAAGCCTGCATCCTCACCACGGCTCTTCACTTTGGGGTCGGTGAGGCGGTTTTTCTTTTTGTCGATGGAGAAATAGCCCTTATGGGTATTGTGAACTTCTATCGAGTGTAGATACTCCATATAGTCGGGTTCGTCCAATACCCCAAGCTCGTTTAGAACGGCTTTGTACTCCTCTTCGAAAATTTTTGCATAGTCACCTTTCTTCTCTTCCCCATCTTCCGTATAGAGTCTGTATTTCGCCACCTCGTCGATGAAAAAGAGGCTGAGTACTTTGACGCCTTTGGGGTAGAGAGTCTTCTCCTTTGCCAGATGGGATTTTATCGCCTCTCGTATCTGGATACGGCGCAACATCATCTCATCCACATTGCCGATAGCCTCTCCCACCTGAAGCTTCTCGCCATTGCTAAATTCTATCGTACCGCTATTGGCATCGATATCGCTCAGCACGAAATCCCGATACTGCTCCAGCTCGTTGGAGAGGGCGAAGAGCTCATCTCCCTTTTTGAGACGCCTGCTTGTGCGCTTGATACCGCCACTGTACTTGAGCTCCATCTCGACCGTAGCCACGGGCGGCCTGTTTTTGCTGACGACGATATCCTGGAGATAGAGATAGGAGTTGGTCCCGCTGAGCCCTCTGACACTGATTCCCTTGACGGCTATCTTTTTGACCAGCTTCTGGTTGTATGCGTCCAGCGCGTCGAGGCGGTAGATGAGATGGTGCCTCGCCGTATGGGTGGCGGAGTACCTGAAAACCATCATGGCATTGAAATTTTGGAGAGATTTGAGTGTTTTGTCTCCGGAGATCTTTTGCGGTTCGTCGAGTATCAGAATGGGGCGGTTCGCCTTTATCAGGTCGATGGGACGGCGTGACTCGAACTCGTCGAGCTCTTCGTAGATACGCCTGGCATCCTTGCCCGTGGCGTTGAAAGCCTGCACATTGATAATCATCACCTGAATACCGCCATCGGTAGAGAAGCTTTTGATATTCTGGGGTGATTTGGAGTCGTAGATAAAGACATTCGCCCGCTCTTTGTAATCTTCGAGGAAGTGCTCTTTCGTCAGTTCGAAAGATTGCGCCACCCCTTCGCGGATGGCGATGCTTGGTACGACGACGATATATTTGCTCCATCCGTACTTTTTATAAAGCTCGAATATCATTTTGGTATAGACATAGGTCTTGCCCGTCCCCGTCTCCATCTCGATATCGAAGTGGTAGGGTGCGATGGCAAGAGCTTTTTTTGTATAGGGGCCATTCTCGACGAACTTGTCTCTTTTGAAAATTTTGAAGCTCTTCAAAGAGTCACTGATGTGCAAATTTTGCTCTTGCTGAACCCTCTGGATGTTTTTCAGCAAAGCTTCATCGCTGATAAGGAGCTCATGGTTGCGAAAACCCGTCTCTTCGATATCCCGATAGAGGGCGAGCTGTTCTTTGGCTGTCTGGGGGCGACCCGGGTCGATGCGGTACTCCACCCCCTCTTTTCGTGGTTGTCCTTCGAAACAGCGGACAATGGCTTCGACGGCTTTTTGCTGATAGGCTTGATGTTTGAAACGGATTTTCATAAGGCTCCTTTCTGAGGTGGCTATTTTATTCTAAGGTTTCAGTCGTCTTTTAGTATGCTATGGATATAATAAAACTTCACAAACGCCAAGCCTCTGCGTTAGAGCATTGCGCTTTAATGAAACGCTTGGCTTTTTTATCAAACAACAGTCAAATAAAATTTTCTGCTTTTTATCATAAAGCGGGCTTTGCATTTTTCTCCTCTTCCTATTTCCATTCATGGGGTTTGCGTAAAATATATCCGTCGCTTTTCACAATTTCTTCAGGTAGAAGATTCTTTCGTAGTTTATCTTCACCGATATGGAAATAGCCCGAAGCAATACTTTGTAGTTGCTTGGAGTGTCTATTGGGTGGGAGAGCGACTACAACTCGCTTATTGGGAAATAGTTCCAGAACTCTTTGTATAGGTGTGGTCAAGTCACTGTCACCGGAGACAATAATTGCCGTATCAAAATTATCTTTGCAAGCATCTACGAGAAGTTGAGTAGCGATATTGACATCCGTCATCTTCTCTTCCGCATCTTTCCATGTAGCTCCACATTGCCGACATTTTTTAGATTTGAGTAGATAGTGTCCATAATGGATGGTAATATCACTTCGTGTTTCAAGCGCTTCCAACCATACATTTTGTCGATGCGCGCTCTGTCCGTGGCTACGCGCTCTGATGCGTGCCGTAAAATAGTGACACGCCACTAATGTTTGATTCGGTTTAAGCAAAGCCTCAGACATTGCCGCAAGATCGGTCCAATAATATTTTCTCCATCCTTTGCTTTTTAGCCCGAAATAAAAGTTAAATCCGTCAATATAGCTAATAACACGCTCCATTCATAAAAGCCTTTTTGAGATCATCTTTAAGTAATACATGGTATAATATGATTCTACCACCCCGGAGATAGCATCTCCGGCCTGACGCCGTTTCGACGGCGTCTCTTGTTTTGTCTCTTTTCATATCACTCTCACTTCCGTTCCCTGTGCCAGTTGGGCGAAAATCTGTTCGGCGTTGATTTTGCTCTCGTCATCTTTGAATCCACCCTCTTTGAAGACCACGCGCATCGCCTCTCTTTTTGCCAGGGCTTTGAAAAACGCTTCGTCCAGGTTTTCGTCGAAGCAGGCGGCGAGGTCGTCGTGGCCGACGAAATAGACCGTTTTGCCCTCTATCTCTTCTTTATGTATCGGAAGGGTCAAATCCACACCCCAGTCCACCAGCACGCCAAAGAGCAGGTCTTCGGCACTGCGGTCTTCTTTGATATGCTCCACCGTATCGAAAAGGTTCTCTTTGCTCACTTCATCGGGAGTGAAATAGACATCTTTCATATTGGAGCTGTCGATTTTGAGTACCCGAAAGCCGATATCGAGATTTTCGATGCCCTCTTTGTCGGCGTTCTCCTCTCTGATTTTCCTGCCCGCACGGCGGATGCGCTCTTTGCCGATTTCGGCGATGGTTTTGTATCCCGCTTTGTAGGCTTCGCTCTTTTCGTCGGTCTCTTCGGGAAGCTGCACCATAATGAAGCGGCGCTTTCCGCCATCCTCGGCGTTGAGCTGCATCACGGCGTGAGCGGTGGTGGCGGAGCCGGAGAAAAAATCAAGGATAATATCTGAGTTTCCAGTGGATGGTTGTATTATTTTCTTTGATACATCTGTTACTTTGGGGGTGTCAAAAACTATACCTAATTCAGATAGTAAAGAATCATCACTCCCGCCATAGTATAGAAGCGAGGATACATTCTCAAACATATTTTCCTCTAATAAGTACTTTCTTGTTGGTTGGACTGTTTCATCTTCGCCAAAAATTATTAGATTTCTCTCCAATAATTTTTTCATCGTTGAAGGTGGATTTCTCCAACCCCTTTCGGGTACAGGACATTTTTTATTTGTTATCGGATGTACAAGTGGTACAAAATAATCATTGGGTGCTTTTTTCTTATTTGGCCATGCCATTGAAACAGGACGATATACTTTACCATTCTCATCAATATGACTATATGCTTTTTCTCCAGCAGAAAAATTTTGTTGTTTTAACCAGTTTTTATATTGACTTCTAACTGCATCTGTAACAATTCCCCCTTCTTGTTGAATTAGTTGTTTGGCTTTTTCAATTATTTTAGTTGCATTTTCTTTTGGTCTTTTAAAAGTGATAGTCTTTGAAAAAAATTCTTTGTTCTTACAATAATAAATAATATATTCATGTTGATATGCGATTCCTGTTGCGTCTCCTTTTGGATTGCGTTTATCCCAAACAATAGTTCCGAGATTATTCTTCTCTCCAAAAATTTCGTTTAATATTTTTTCAAGATTTGCACATTCATGCTCGTCTATATGGATGGCAATCACCCCGTCATCCCGCAGCAGGTTTCGCGCCAGCCGTAGGCGCGGATAGATCATACTCAGCCAGTCACTGTGGAAGCGGCCGTTGCTCTCGGGGTTGGAGACCAATCTTCCGCCTTCTTCATCTATTTGCCCGCTTTCTTGCAACTCCTCTTCTTTGCTTCGGGTAAAGTTGTCTTTATAAACGAAGTCTTTGCCGGTATTGTAGGGCGGGTCGATGTATATCATCTTCACTTCACCCAGATAGCTCTTTTGCAGCAGTTTGAGGGCTTCGAGGTTGTCCCCTTCGATGTAGAGGTTGCGGGTGGTGTCGAAATCGACACTTTCGTCTCTGGCAGGACGGAGCGTTTTGGTAATGGGTGTGTTGGCCGCCACCAGCGATGCCCGCTTGCCCGGCCACTCCAGCCGATAGCGCTCTCTGGGGCCGTCGACGATGTTTTTAGAGAGCTCCTGCTTGAGCAGGTCGAAATCTATCGCTCGGGTCAATCCGCCCTCTTCGTCTTCACTCTCCACCACGCAGTGGGGAAAGATCTCGGCGATTTTGGCGATATGCTCGTCGGTAAAGTCGAGGCTTTTCTGTTCGAGTCGTTTCATGATGGGCATCCTTTTCGATTGGCTTCGAAATATCCATTGTTTTTCAGGTATTCCAGTTCTTCTACCAACAAATGCATATGTGTGGATGGATTGTCTGTTTTTGCACTCTTGGCAGCACGCAAAGTTGTTCGACTGTTACGCATAGCGTTTTTTAGTCTTGTTTCGATCAGCTCTTTCGCTCTGGCTCTATCCGTTTTGCTGTAATTTGGTATATGCTTTTTCAAAGCGGAAGAGATAAGATGATTGCATGGAGGAGAAGAGCCTGTTCCATAAAGTGCGGTGCTTTGTATAAAATGCATCAATATCCAATATTCGAAACAGGGCACCGAAGGAATAGCACATAAAATCGTGGCGCAATGATTCGAGGAAATTTTATTGAAATCCTTTATAGCTTGTAGTGAATTTTGATATGTCGGATGGGTATCTTTGTCGATGACACAAAAGACTTTCGCAAAGGGTTCGCCTCTACTGCATGCATCTTCGCAATATCTCTTTGCAGATTCGACCACACTAATAGGCGCAGAACCGGACGAATCAGCAATCTCCACCGCAGCATTGTGCAATTGTAAATGCTCTTTTAGTGCATGGAGATAATTGGGCTCCGTTTCATCTCCTTCGCAGACAATAAGAACCGTATCTCCCTCATAGCGACGCCTCTCTTTTCTTCTTTTCGCACCTATTTTTCTATTTCGCGCCATCGAAAACCCCCATAGCCAGCCCGATGCTCGTAAAGAAAGGCAATGCACCATATCGTCCCGAAAGATAGGCTTTTTCTATATCGGTAACATTTTTTCTCGGTTTGAATTCTACGAGTGAAAAGAGCTTCGTCGCCTTGTTTTTCTTTTCACAAAACCATACCTGATCTCTACGAAAGATCTTTTGACTCAATAGCGATGTTTCGTGGGATGTAAAAAGCAGTTGAGCATTTTTCGGATTTGTCTCGTTGTCGTGAAAAAGCCCGATAAGAAACCTCACCATAAGCGGATGAAAATTGTCATGTAGTTCATCGATAATAAGAACATATCCGTTTTGCAGCGTATCGATCCAGGGACCAATGAAGCTGATGAACTTTTTTGTACCGTCCGATTCGTCTCTATCGATATTGAAGCGCACCTCGTTGCCCTGCAGATCTTTATGAATCGAATAGGCTCTCTTCATTTTTTTATTTTTCAAATCGTCCACAATCTTTTCTCTAAGTTCACTTGGCATATCTTCGGGTAAAACCTCCGGATCGAACGGTTTCTCTTCGATATCCAGATCGGCGATATCCAGATCGGCGACTTTTAAAAAATCTAATACCTTTTGCTTTTGTGCCTCATCTTCATAAAGGCTATATGTAAAACCGGGATGCCAGATTTCGCTCGGACTGCTCAATACACGAAGTTTCTGCTTGAACCAGTCATATACCGGCTGAAGCTGAATACTGTTTAGATGAAGGGCTGTCGAAAGATATAAAGCATTGTTTCTGGTTGCACTTTCCCATAACTTCTTACTGCCGGTAAACTTGCTACCATATTCCATCGAGATCTTTTGCCTGTGGCTATCGTATGAACGAATGAACCACTTTTGCGCTCTTCCCTCTGGAAAGGCATAGAGCCACTCTTCATAGACGACATTTTCATCGGCGGAAAATCCATATTGATATTGCACCCCGTCCTGAATAAAAATCAGCTCAAATGTAGAAGGTTCGTGTTTGTACTTCTCGTCCAACATAAAAGGGGTAATAGGTAGTTTGTCTCCTCTTTGTGTAATTATATGCGATTGTACAATGAGTGTCTGCATAGTATCGAGCGCTTTGATGATATTTGACTTTCCGGCGGCATTCGGACCATAAATCGTCGAAGTTCTAAGAAGTTCGAGTTGTCTTTTCTTTTTAGTGGGTGGCACAAATGTGTTCGTCTCTTGCAGTTCGTTACCCGAAGCTTTGACCATCGAAAGAGTCACCTCTTCAGCTATAGATCGGAAATTCCTTACACTAAACTCCACCAACACGATAATTCCTTTTGATTTTATGTTAAATTTTGACATTTTTTTGCAAAAATTGTGCTGAAAATAGTTATCTATCGGCCTAAGCGATTCTGCACTTTGTATTATCCGCTCTCTACGGACTTCTCTCGCCGGTAAATCTCGCATAGAGCAATATTCAAATTTAGCCGTTGCAGGATATAGGTCAAACGCAAAGGAATCAGAGGCTTCGGCTCTGCACAAATGATGGATGGATTTTTGCTTTCCATGTCGTTATTAAGCTCTATGGTCGTCGATATGATTCCGCGACTGAAGTCGCGGCCCCAAGTAGATGGACTTCTACTTTCCTATGCGATGGTGAGCCTGCAAGGACTTTTGTGTTGAATCCGCGACTGAAGTCGCGGCCCCGAAGTGTCATAATCATTTCATCATGACTTCACTTGGGCATTGAACTCTGC
>OFBY01000098.1_pt1 | contig 11313 bp, 13 predicted proteins | sample 1520751 | NCBI WGS metagenome assembly OFBY01 (sample SAMEA3696450, study PRJEB22514) | metagenome | biome: water; feature: marine; material: hydrothermal vent | place: Pacific Ocean | collected 2014-08-16 | depth 1514 m
TGATGAGGCTGACGTTTTCTTTGATAGCCCTGTTTATTACTGCTTCAACGCCAGTAAGGACTTTCTCTGTCTGATCGAGGAAGCCATAGAGGATTTTTTGCTCCTTTTCCATCTCTCCAAATTTGTAAATAACGTCTCCTGCTTCGTAGCTGGAGACATGAATTGAAGGAACGAGTTCTTTTGAAATCATCTTTCTCATAACTCCTCTAATTGAGTCTGTAGAAGCCATTCGGTTGATTTCAAGAATTCCTGCGAGCTCCGCTGCAAGTTTTGATTTCCCAACTCCTGTTGCTCCGCCTATAAGGATGATTATGGGCTTGTCCAGTCTTTTCATCTGGCGCCAGAGGAGATACCTCTGGGCATACTCTTTTCCGAGCTTTTTCTTGAGGAATCTGCTTGTGATGTCACGGAGCTCAGACCTCTTTATTCTGAACTTTCCTTTTTGTCTCAGGTAATCTGCAATCTCCTTTGCGATTTCAAAGGCTTCCTGAACGTCAACTCCAGCGGATCTGATAGATCCAGCAAGAATTCCCCTTGAGAAAGGAACAAAAGTTTTCCCATCCGATTCAGCAACTAAAATATCTTTTTCACCTACTAACTGTCTGTACTTTTCTGCAACCTTTTTCCCGTAAAGGGACTTCAAAACCTTAAACACTAAATTTGTTAACTCTTCAGAAGTAATTGTTCCTTTGAATCTTGATGCAACTTCATCTGCAACGTTGTAAGCTTCATCTATTGAAAGACCGGTCTTTGTCAGGGATCTGACGAGAACACCCCTTGAAAACGGGTACTTTTCTCCAGAGCTATCTATTACGTATCTTTTCCTTTTTCTCTTTTTCTCCATTCCTGTAGATTTTCCTGATTAGTTTTAAATGTTGATTATAGCTCTTTGAGAAAATGTGTTCCTGGTCTTTTGCAACAAAGTAGAGGTATGGAGTCTTTTCTGGATACATTGCTGCCTTTATCGAATCGAGTCCAGGATTGCAGATGGGAGTTGGAGGCAGTCCTCTTATGTAGTAAGTGTTGTATGGAGAGGGAAATGAAGTATCGCCTCTATGAAGTTTCTCTTTCTCTATTCCTGCTACTTTGTAGGCATAGAAAACGGTTGGATCGCACTGAAGTTTCATACCTCTTGTGAGTCTGTTGTAGATAATGCCAGCAATTATCGGTTTCTCTTCGGGAAGAGAGGTTTCCTTTTCCACTATTGATGCGACTATCAGGATTTTGTCTTTTGTGACTTCCTTTAGTCCTCTTTTTACAATTTCTGGAGGGTCATAGTCTTTGAAGAGAGATTTTGTTTTCCTGTTAAAGTTTTTTACAGTTTCTTCTAAGATTTCTTTACAGCTTGCATTCTCCCTATGGTAGTATGTATCTGGAAAGATATAACCTTCAAGGAAATTTAAGCGTAGGGAGTTTAGAAACTCTTTATCTTTTGAAAGTTTCAGAACTTCTCCTTTTCTGCAGAATCCTTTTTCACTGAGGATTTTATCGACGTCAAAGAGGTTTGCTCCTTCCGGAATTGTTACCTTTGTAAGGCAGGGAGAGCCTTTTGTCAGTTCCTGAACGACTTCTACTGGAGAGTAAGTACCTTTTAACCTGTAACAGCCGGCTTTTATAGGAATGTGTTTGTATCGGATCCAGAAATAGAGGATCTGTTCATTTTCTATGACATTAAGTTCCTTTAGTCTTTTTAGAACTTCCCGGGTGCTTTGGTTCCTTTCTATCCGAATGTTTACATTGATTTCCCGTTTTTCATTGAGAGACCGGTAAGCATAGATGGAAGTGACGAAAGTTCCTGTTACAATGGCAATTAAAATCAGCAGAAGAACTCTTTTCACCTTTTGAGTTTCTCCGCAGCGCAGAGTAATCTCTGGAATGCAGTAATGTTTGAAAGAACGGCAAGGATAAGGAGGCATTCAACAAGAAATCCAGTTATAAGTCCGGCAAGGAGAAGGAAAAATCTTTCAGGTCTCTCAAGGATTCCAACCTTGCACTCTATGTTGAGAGATTCGGCTTTTGCCCGTGCATAACTTGTTGCAAAAGAGCCGACAGTTGAGAGAAGAGAAAGGATAAAGAGATTGAAATCCTGAAGGTAAAATCCCAGTGCAGCTATACCTGCAAGGGGGAAGAAATCTGAATATCTGTCAAGAAAGGAGTCAAGAAATGAGCCGAACCTTGAGGCTTTTCCGTTAACTCTTGCAATAATGCCGTCGAGCATATCGCATAAACCCGATAGAATGAAAAAGAGTGTTCCGACAAAAAAGTTGTTCATACCTATTGTGATACCTGAGATAAAAGAGAAAATAAACCCTGTAACTGTAATGATATTTGGTGATATCCCTGCGGACCCTGCCCGTTCTGCAAAGGGTTTGAGAAGTTCTTGAGTCTTTCCTTTTATATTTGTGGAACTTATCATTTTGTTTCCCTTGTGATTGTTAAGAGGAATTATAAATTAAAATTTTAGAAAATCTGAAAAATCTGGAGGGATTGAAGATGGAACAGGGACTTTCAAGGGAAGAACTGATTGAAATTATAGCAGCAATAATGGATGAGGAGGGGTTTGAAATCTACGAGCCTGAATCTGAAGAGGAGTATCTTCCTGACTTTTTGGCTGTTTACACCGATGAGAGTGGGGAAAAGCAGCAAATTGCTGTTCAGGTCGAAGATTGTCAGACTCTTCAAACGGAAGAAACAGAGAAGAGAGCAAAAGCAATTGCGGAGCACTGCAGAAGGTCGGGAGAGGGGTATCTCTTGGCTATTCCAATTGAGTGTGAGGACATAGGTAATCAAAAATTTGATGAGTGGGGACTCTCCGATGTTGCAGAGCTCATACCTGTCGGTATAGAGTTTGAGGAGGAAGAAGAGGAACTTTAATGGAGAGATATTACTCCTATTCCAGATACCTTAAAAATCTCTTTGGAGAGAGGGTCTATCGAGTAACAGTAGATGCCGGTTTTACCTGTCCTAATAGGGATGGTTTTAAAGGGAAAGGGGGATGCATTTACTGTTACTCTGGTTCTGATTATGATCCTGAAAAGAGAAGGAAGGAGATAGAGAAACAGATAGAGGAGGGAATAGAAAAGGTTAAGAGGCGCTACAAAGCAAAGAAATTTTTAGTTTACTTTCAGGCATACACCAATACCTACGCTCCACCGGAAGTTTTGAAGTCCATATACGATGAAATTAAGAAATTTCCGGAAGTTGTAGGTCTTATCATTGGCACCCGTCCAGACTGTGTTCCCGATGAGACTTTAGAGCTGATAAATTCCTACACGGACAGATATCTTGTCTGGATCGAGTATGGACTTGAGAGTTCCCACTTTAAGTCTTTGAAGTGGATGAATAGGGGACACGGTGTTTCCGATTTTGTGGATGCCGTTTTGAGAACCCGGAAGTTTCCGAAAATAAATATTTGTGCCCATACAATTTTAGGTCTTCCAACAGAAGATTACGATGACATGATGGAGACGGCGGATTTCTTGGCAGCACTGAAAATTGACGGTGTAAAAATCCATCCACTTCACGTGATAAAAAATACCGCACTTGAGAGAATCTACCTTGAGGAGCGGTTCAGACTTTTAACGCTTGAGGAGTATGTGGATTTAGTTGTTGACTTTATCGAAAGATTACCTAAAAAGACTGTTGTCCAGAGAATTACCGGAGAAGCTCCAGAAGACCTTTTGATCGGTCCCGAGTGGTGCAGCCATAGGGAGAAGAACAGAGTAATTCAAATGATAAGAAGAAGATTTGAGGAGAGGGATACCTATCAGGGAGTGAAGAGCCGTTTTTAATTGCTATACACAAAGATTGCGTATAATTTAAAATAAAGCCTTTTGAGAGGAAATTATGGGTGCTGTTAAAAAAGTAAGAACGAATATTTATCTTAATTTGGAAGTTAGAGAAAAGGCAAAGAAAGTTTTAGAACGGTATGGATTGAGTCTGTCAGATGCTGTGAATATATTTTTAACCCAGGTTACTCTTGAAAGAGGCTTTCCTTTTCCTATTCGAATTCCTAACGAAGAAACAAAAAAGGTTCTTGAAGAGGTGGAGAAAGGAGAAAATTTAGAAGATACAACTTTGGAAAGGATTTAGAGAATTTCACATAGGGGGAGATTTAATAGTTATCTACAAAAAGGAAAATAATAGACTGATATTGGTTCGCATAGGAACTCATAGTCAACTTTTCAAATGAAGGTTATAGCAGCGTTCAGTAGTAGATAGTTGGCTATTCTCGATGATAGGGTGTTCCTTTAATTATCTGCTCTGCCCTGTAGAGCTGTTCTAAGAGGACAATCCTTGCAACGTCGTGCTGAAGGGTCATTTTTGAGAGGGATAGGAGAAAGTTACTCTTTTCTCTGACTTCTTCCGAGAGTCCATCTGCACCGCCTATGAGAAATGTAATAAAAGGGTGTTTTTGAACAAAGGAGGCGAATTCCCGTGAAGTCATCTCCCTCCCCCTTTCGTCAAGGGCGATAATGTAACCCTTAGCTTTCTCCAGTAGCTTTTTCCCTTCCTCTTCCTTTGTTCGCTGTTTTTTGACTTCTACGATTTCTATGTTCTTAAGTTTTCTTAGATAGTAGTCCTGTGCTTCTTTCAGGATTGGAGAAATCTTACCGACGGCGACAACTTTTACTTTCAAACGCCTGTTTCCTCCGGTAGGAGGTCTGCAATCTCTACTCGTGGAGCATCCATCCAGAGTGATTCAAGGTTGTAGAGTTCCCTGAATTCAGGTCTGAATATGTGAATAATGAAATCGCCGTAGTCCATTAAAATCCAGTTTGCATTGTCGTAACCTTCAATGCTCAAGGGAATTATTCCATTCTCCTTGAGTTTTTTCTTTATCTCATCGGCGATTGTCCTTCCGTGGACGTCAGAGTTTGCAGTGAGTAGCAGGAAGTAGTCTGCAAGTGTTGTGAGGTCTCTCAAGTCGATAACTACAGGATTCTCAGCCTTTTTGTTTAGCGCAATTTTCAGGGCAAGTTTTAGCTTCTCTACGGTATCCAAATCCTCCTCCTTAAAGGGTTTCTTTTATTCTCCACCATAGTGAACGTTTTAAAGGATTGGTAACAGGTTCAACGTTAAGAATTTCCTCTCCATTCAGGATTCTTCTTGCCTTTTCACCGTATTGTGAATGGGGGTATTTTGATACCACTTCAGAGAGAATCTTCTTACCTATGCTTTGGTTTTTCTTTGCAATCTCTTTCCACTTTTCAATATCGCTCTTTATAAGTTTAATTCTGTTCTCTGCAACTTTTCTAACCTCTGGATCGTCTGACTTCAGTTTTTCCTTCTCCTTTTTGAGTTGATTCTTTAACCTCTCTATTTCTTCTTCGGACTGGATGGTAGTGAAGAAATAAGCTCTTCCTAACAGGTAGTCAAGTCTATCCATAGGTTCTACGTCGCTGAATTTCCCTTTTATGTCTTTGTATCTGTGAATAGAGGCTGTGAATTTGTGGATCATGTCGTAGGTTCCAGCAATGTAAACTTCGTGTTCTGCAAGTATCTTTCTTCCAATTTTTCTATAGGTTCTGGCTTTTTCCACTCGTGGGTCATCAGGATATCTCTTTATAAACTCTTCAAATGCATTAACTGCTTTCTTTGTAAAGGTCTGATCCCATTCGGGTCCTTTCACAAGGTTAAGATAAGAAACTCCAAGCCTGAATAGAGCATCCTTTGCCTTTGGAGATGCAGGATAGAGTTCTAAGAACTCCTCGTAGTTGAGGGCTGCATTTTCAAAGTCTTCATCGTTAAAGTAGGCATTTGCAAGGGTAATCTTTGCTATCTCCTGTTCCTTTGGGGGGAGTTCTCCCTGAAGGGCTTTTTCTAACATCTCAGCTGATTTCCCCCAGTCTTCTTCAAGTGCAGCCTGCATTCCCTTCTGGTAGAGACCTTCTGTAGTCTTTGGAATCCTCTCGCGTGAGAAGAGAAACATTAAAGCAGCGATGAAAATTACCCCTTTTCGCAAGATCACCTCCTATCCTCTTACAACTGTAAATTTTTCAATGTGGTAGTAATCAACAGGAATAACCTTGATTTCCTTTTTGTAAATCTCTTCAATTCTATCAATTATATCTTTTTCATCTCCTTTTAACTTCTCAGCTACTAAGGGATTTGCATAGACCTTTATTACCCTTGAGCTTGAATGGTTTATTTTTAAAAGGGACAGAATCTCTCTTTCTATTTCAAAAGCTACGGTTTCAACCGATTTTACTCTTCCCTTTCCTTCACAATAGGGGCAGGTCATTGTGAGACTTTTACCCAGACTCTTTTTGACCCTTTTTCTCGTCATTTCTACAAGCCCAAGGTCAGACATGTTGACTATCTTTGTCTTTGCTCTATCCCTGGAGAGCTCTTCTTCAAGGGTTTTCAGGAGGAGTTGCTTGTTCTCCTCCTCTTTCATATCAATAAAGTCAATGACAATAATTCCACCTATGTCTCTCAGCCTGAGCTGTCTTGCAATTTCCCTTGCGGCAGCAAGGTTTATTTTTAAGGCTGTTTCTTCAAGAGTTTTCGTCTTCCTGAACTTTCCACTGTTTACGTCAATGGAGACAAGAGCTTCGGTTTCATCTATCACAATGTAGCCACCGTTGGGAAGATAGACCTTCCGCGAGAGGGCTTTTTCGATGGCCTTTTCCACTTCAAACCGCTGAAAAAGGGGGATATCCTTATTGTAGTATTTTATTCTTCCTGCAAGTTTTGGAATGAAAGCTTTTGCAAAGTTTACAGCTCTCTCAAACTCAGCCTTTGAATCTATTATAACTTCTGAAACATCTTCTGTGAGAAGGTCTCTCAGGGTTTTCGGTACTATTTCCAGATCCTGGTAGAGGAGTGATGGAGGGGGTCTGTTTTCAGATTTTTCAAGTAATCCTTTCCATACCTTTAGTATGTAGTCGAGGTCTTTTTTCAGGTCTTCTTCTGTGGCTCCTTCTGCTGCCGTTCTGACTATGATTCCATACTCTTCAGGTTTAATCTTTTCTGCTATCTCCTTCAGTCTCCCCCTTTCCGATTCGTCTGTGATTCTCCGGGAGATTCCGATTTTGTTTACAGTTGGAAGTAGAACGAGGTAGTGGCCGGGAATTGTGATGTTTGTTGTTATCCTGGGACCTTTTGTTCCTATGGGTTCTTTTGAGACCTGAATAAGGACTTCCTGTCCTTCTGAGAGAACCTCTTCTATGGATGGAAGTTCAATTTCCTGAGTTTGTGTTGTTTCGTCAAATGGGTCATCTTCTTCCTCAAATTCAACTGTAACTGCATCTCTCACGTAGAGAAATGCCTTCTTTGAGATTCCAATGTCAACAAAAGCTGCCTGAACGGCAGGGACAATTTTTATAACTCTTCCCTTGTAAATGTTTCCGACAATTCCCCTATTTCCCTTTCTCTCGACGTAGAACTCCACAAGCTGACCATCTTCTAAAATGGCGATTCTGACCTCTTTTGTATGGGCGTTTATCAGTATCTGTTTCTTAGGTTTGGATGAGTGCTTCTCTACACACCTTTGCTGTTCCAAGGTTCAATCCTATCCAGTTTAATATATCCTGAATGTTTAAAATATTGCCATCTATTACGTTTATGGCAATTTCTATTCTGTCATTCTCCTCTTTAAGCAGAGCTATGTAATCCTTTAGAATGACCTCTTTCCCTTTTCTGCTGGTTAGTTTTTCCTCTTTAAGCGGGGAGAGGTCATATTCAGTAAATGGAACAATTGTGTATGTTACCGTTTTTATTTTACTTAAAAGAGTTTCCTTAGGTTCAAGGTCTATGAAGCCTTTGAACTTTAAACCTTCTGGCAGGAAGTCCTTCGAGCATCTAATGAACTTTTCAAAGTTGAAGCTTTCTTCCGTGAGTTCTATCTCAACAATTTCTCCTTTGCCTTCAACGCCTACGGGGAGTCCAAGGAGGATGTTTATCTTTGGATGGGGGTTAAACCCTTGCGAATATCTTAAGGGTAGCCCGAACTTACGGAAGGTTCTTGTAAACGCCCTTGTGAGGTCGAGGAGAGAGAGGTACTTCGCAAACCCTGTCTTTTCAAAGACAAGGGCAACTTTTCTTTTAAGTGGAAATTCCCTCTTTGGTCTTGGGGGGACTTTGAACTCTATCTTTTCCGGTATAGGATAGTTTTTCAGGTCTTTTATCTGTTGTGGTGTGCAGGCTCCACAGGCGTGACAGCCGACAATTCTACAGTCTCGAGTCCACTGTTCCTCTTCTGCCTTTTTGAGTTCTCTGAGGAGAAAGTTTTTGCTGACAACACCATCTATAAAATCCCAGGGGAGTTCTTCTTCAAGACTCCTTCTTCCTGTTGCCTTTTCAATGTTAAATCCTGTCTTTTCAAAAGCTCTAAGCCATCCATCCCAGTTAAAAAACTCGTTCCATCCATCAAGCTGGCATTCTTCAATGTGCGCAGCTTCAAGGAGCCTGCTGGTCTCTTCATCACCTCTTGTAAGTATTGCTTCAATGAGAGATTGCCTGTAGTCGTGAAATCGGAGGATAAAGCTTCTGGGAGCTTTCTTTTTTATGTACTCTATTTTTTCTTTTACCTCTTCTTCCTTTGCAAAGGGTTCCCACTGGAATGGGGTAAATGGTTTGGGAACGAAAATCGATATTCCTGCAGCAAGGTGTTTCTTTCCTCTGTATTTCCTTCCGATTTTATAAACCTGCCAGAGCAGACCTATAAGAGAATCAATGTCTTCATAGAGTTCAAAAGGCAGACCTATCATAAAGTAGAGTTTCAACCTTCCCCAGCCTCTTGAGAATAGACCTTCTACAGCTTTAAAGAGGTCTTCATTTGTAAGCTCTTTGTTGATTATCCTCCGGAGCCTATCTGAACCTGCCTCTGGAGCAAGGGTGAATCCTGTTTTCTTAACCTGCATTATTTGAGAGGCAAGATCCGGGTTGAATCCCTTTACCCTCATCGATGGCAGGGAAAGGGAGATCATCTCTCTATAGCAGGTTTCCATTATTTCAGGGACAAGGATGTTGAACCTGCTGTGGTCGGAGATTGAAAGAGAAGATAAGGAGGCTTCCTCGTAACCCGTGTTTTTAAATGTTTCTTCTATTAGTTTTTTGATGAGCTTTTCATCCTTCTCCCTGTAAGGTCTGTAAATGTAACCTGCCTGGCAGAATCGACATCCTCTGAGGCATCCCCTGGCAGCTTCAACTGCTATCCTGTCCTGAGCCGTTTCAACGATTGGAACAGGAGGAGAGGTTGGGAAATAACCCTCTTTTACTCCGGTAAAAACCGCTTTCTTTACAGGGTACTTTCCAAATGCCGGAACCCAGACGCCCTCTATCTTTTTAGCTTCATGGAGGAAATCCTCTTTGCTTGCGCCGGATTTCTTAATTTCTCTCAATAATTTTGCTATTTCAACAAGAGTTTCTTCACCGTCGCCGATGGAAACAAGATCCACAAAGGGAGAGATGGGAACCGGGTTATACATGCAGGGACCGCCGGCAAAGATGATGGGAAATCCTTCCCTCTCTTCTCTTCTGAAAGGAAGTCCCGCAAGCTTTATCACCTGAAGTGCGTTTGTAAAGGTGAGCTCTGAGGAAAAGGAAAGTCCCCAGAGGTCGTAATCTTTCACCGGGCGGAGAGCTTCAAGCGTGTAGAGAGGGATTCCTCTCCTTTTCATTAGTTCCTGCATGTCGGGACGGGGAAGGTAAGCTCTGTGACAGAGAGCAAAGTCTGTCAGGTTGTTGAGAATATGGTAGAGAATCTTTCCACCTATGTGGGAACTTCCAACTTCATATAGGTCTGGATAGGTGAGGACAAACCTTACTTCTCTCTCTTCAAATGAAGGAGCTCTCTGGTTTAGCTCCAGAGGTAAATAAGCAGATGGTTTCTTTACGTTGTAGAGCTCTTGAATGAGCTTTTCGTCCTTAAAAATCGTCAAAGAAGTCTCCTGTATCAAATTCGTTGTCATAATCTACAAAGTCATCTTGAATAGTGTAATTCTTTTCTTCATCGTGGTTATCTAAGCTTGAAGAATCAGTATCCTCTTTATGAAATTCTTCGGCTTGATGTGCAACTGCTTCGTGTATTGAGTCTGCTATAAGATCTGCAATTAAAAATCCTGCAGCAGTTCCAAGGATTGTTCCAAGCCATGGGAATCCCGGAGTGTAGGGCTCTCCAGATGGGGATTGTGTTCTTGAGAAGAGTTTCTGGAGTTCCTCTTTTCTTACAGGAACGGTTATTATCTCTCTACCGTTATCCAATTTGATTTCGTAGGTATTCTCATCTAACTTTTCAAAGGAAAAGCGTTTGAGCTCGGAGCTCCTGAAAAATCTGAAGCTTCCTTCCTTGAAATAAGAGACACCATCTTCTGAAAAGTTGAGAATAGAACCATCGATTCCTTTAATCTCTACAGTTCTTCTTCTCCTGTTGTTTTTTATCAGCGTAGGGACAATTACCAGAGTGAAGATAAAAAAGAGAAAGAGAATCAGAAACAGCGTTATTCTCATATCATTCTCCTTATCAGGTATTCTAAGATAAAAATTAGGCAAATAGGGTATTCAAGTCCCACTGACCTTCAGGTATATCCTGACATGTTAAAATCCAAAAGGAGAACTCTGCCAGAAAAAACCTCTCAGTATTAAAAGCTGGATAGAAAAATCAGGAATTCTCTCATTTTATTGAATGCTCCAGCAGTTGGTTCAAATCTTCAAAAGATTGCTACTTCAACACTCCTAAAATCCTCAGCAAAAACGTAACAGCATTCTGGTTCATTAAAACAATTAAAAATCCGAGTATCAAAAGCTACCTTTTCTTTTAACTCCTGATGAGGAATAACTCTGATGGCTGAAACAGTGATGTTCATTGGTATTTCGCTTTTGCCTGGAATTCTCTTCTCTACTACTTTGGGATTGTTTATAAACCATCTAAAGGTTTACCTTAAGCCTGAGATGTTCAGGATAGACAGCTTTATATTACGATCTGTCCGGATCTGACTTTCCTCTTTTTGCTGAAATACTCAACAACTTCTTCAGTGGTCATCTTTAAAAGTTTCTCATTCAATTCCTTAAGGATTTCTTTCCTTTCCTCCGTCCAGTTTCCTTTTGCACAGCTCATGAGTTTTATAAACCTTATAAAGTCCTCGAGTCCAAGTTCTTCTACAAGAGCTTCACATCCTTTTCTGATAAGTTCTCTGTCGTTCTCAACTGCTGGCATAGCTCCTCCAGAATTCAACCGGGTTCATTATTTCAACTTTCAAGTTATTGAGTTTTTTTAGCTTTTTCAACAAGCGTTTATCAACTGTGAGAAACACATCAGCCCCATCTTCGGCACAAACGACATGTAAGGCATCAAAATACGTAATTCCT
>OFBY01000103.1_pt1 | contig 10971 bp, 12 predicted proteins | sample 1520751 | NCBI WGS metagenome assembly OFBY01 (sample SAMEA3696450, study PRJEB22514) | metagenome | biome: water; feature: marine; material: hydrothermal vent | place: Pacific Ocean | collected 2014-08-16 | depth 1514 m
TTTTGTAATGAAATGTAGCGAAATATAATGAAAAGCTGAACTGTTTTTGAGGAGGTTTTTTTGAAACAAAACGATAAGGTTTTTAAGCTGAAAATAGAAAAGCTGGTTTATGGTGGTAAAGGTCTTGGCAGACATAATGGTAGGGCAATTTTTGTTCCACAGGTTTCTCCCGGAGATGTTATTCTTGCAGAGGTAGTTGTAAGGAAGAGCGGATACAGTGAAGCTGTGTTTAAAAGACTCCTTGAAGCTGGAGAATCGAGAATAAGACCAAAATGTCCTTATTTTGGAAAGTGTGGAGGGTGTGATTGGCAGCATATAAGGTATGAAGATCAGGTTAAGTTTAAAAGAGATATTCTGGAAGAGAATCTTCAGAAGATAGGAAAAATAAAGAAGCCTAACATTGATGAAATTATTCCTTCTACGTCTTGCTGGAATTACAGAAATAGAGCACAACTGAAAGTAAAAAATGGAAAGGTCGGTTTCTTTGCAAAGGGAAGTCACAATATTGTTGACATAGAAAGATGCTTACTCCTCAAGGAAGATATCCAGGATGTAATGCCGAAGTTGAAGAAGTTACTTGCAGAACTTCCAACAGAGCCGGCGGAATTTCACATTTACTCATCTTCTAAAAATGAGGTCCTACTAAAAATTGTCTATTCAGGAAAGTTTAAGAAAATCAATCTAACTCTTGAAAGAATCAGAGAAATTTTAGAATTAAACATTGTTGGATTTGGTATTTACAAGGTTGGATTGGAAGGATATCCGGAAAGGATTAAGTTTTTCGGTAGAGATTTTACTTATGAGATTGTTGATAAATTCAAGTTCAGAGTTAGTGCAGATTCTTTCTTTCAGGTGAACATATTTCAGGTTGGAAATCTGATAGACAGGGTTTCAAGAGCTGCGATGGAGTACCAGTACATGCTTGCTGGGGACCTCTACTGTGGCGTTGGAACGTTGACAATTCCGGTGGGAAGGTATGTTCACAGGGCATTTGGAGTTGAATCAAACTTTTCTGCAATCAGCGATGCTCTTTACAACAAGGATATAAACGGCTTGAGAAACATAAACTTTTACTGTAGAGAAACAGAAGAAGGACTGGATATTGTTAAGAACTACAATCCAGATTTCATTGTGGTTGATCCTCCAAGGAGTGGATTGAGCCAGAGGGTGGTTAGAGAGCTGGCAAACCTTCCAAGATTGAAGAAGATAGTCTATGTTTCCTGCAATCCTTCAACCCTCGCAAGGGATATTGCTCTATTTCACACTTTCGGAATCAACATGGAAAAGGCAAAATTGATAGATATGTTCCCACAAACTTACCACGTTGAAACAATAGCTTTCCTGAGGAAGGTAAGGTGATGTTGAAAGTGGAGCTATTTGGAGTTGAGTTTGAGAATCCTGTCTGGACAGCATCTGGAACGTTTGGTTTTGGACTTGAGTATGCTCCTTATATTGACCTGAATAAAGTTGGAGCTGTTTGTGTGAAAGGATTATCCATAAATCCAAGGGAAGGAAATGAGCCTCCCAGGATCTGGGAAACTCCCTGTGGAATGCTCAACGCAATAGGTCTTCAGAATCCAGGTGTTAAGTACTTCATTGAAAAGATCGTTCCAGAGATCCAAAAGTACAGAACGAGAGTGATTGCAAATATTTACGGTTCAACAATTGAGGAGTATATCGCTGTTGCAAAGGAGCTAAAAGGCGTTGAAGGGGTTGATGCTGTAGAGCTAAATATTTCATGTCCAAACGTTAAAAAAGGTGGACTTGCCTTTGGTGTTGACGCGAGAGAAGCTGCAAAGCTTACGGAAGCAGTAAAGAAGAGCACAGATAAGCCTGTAATAGTAAAGCTCTCACCGAACGTTACAGATATAGTAGAAATTGCAAAATCTGTAGAGAGTGCAGGAGCTGATGCCCTTTCAGCTATCAATACACTTCTTGGGATGGCGATAGATATTTATAAAAGAAAGCCAAGGATAAAAAACAGGTTTGGAGGTCTTTCAGGTCCTGCAATCAAGCCTGTGGCAGTTAGAATGGTCTATCAGGTATCAAAGGCTGTAAAGATTCCCGTTATTGGAATAGGGGGAATTTCCACCTGGGAAGATGCCGTTGAGTTCTTCCTTGCTGGGGCTTCCGCTATTCAGGTGGGAACTGCCAACTTCTTTAATCCAAAAGCAGTTGAGGAGATAGTTGATGGACTTGAAAAATACCTGAGAGAGATGGGATACGGTAGTATTAAAGAACTTGTTGGAGATTTAAAAGACTGACTGATACTGTAAAATTTCAGAAGAAATTTAAAGAGGAGGAGACTATGATTCTTTCCTTTGGTGAAATTCCACAGGAGCACGATATTGTGAACATTGCTTACGCTTTTGCTCAGCAGAAACAGAAGACCTGGTTCAACGGGGAACTTCCAATTGATCCTGTGATGAGAGTTGTTTCAATGCTTGAACAGCAGGCTGAGCAGCTAAAGGCTGATGGAGTTAAGAATATAACAATCAGAATCTTAGAAGGGGTCGATACAGACGGAGACAAAGTTGTCAATGTCTGGGGAATGGGAACAATTGTAAAGCTTAAGTAAGGGAGGAATAGATGAAAATCGGAATCATTGGCGGAAGTGGTCTTTACGACATTGAAGGGCTTACAGATATTGAGGAAATCTCCCTTGAGACACCTTTTGGGAAGCCTTCTGACAGCTATATCCACGGAAAACTTGCAGGAAAGGACGTTTACTTCCTTCCAAGGCATGGAAGAGGACATATTTACCTTCCATCTGAAGTTCCTTACAGGGCAAACATCTACGGTTTCAAGATGCTCGGTGTTGACTGCATAATTTCTGTTAGTGCTGTTGGTTCTATGAAAGAGGAAATAAGACCTGGGGACTTTGTAATAGTTACTCAATACTTTGATAGGACAAAGAACAGACCTTCAACCTTTTTTGGAGATGGAATTGTTGCCCATGTTGCATTTGATAAGCCTACCTGCGAACTTTTAAACGAAATCATTTACAACGCCTGTATAGAAGAGGGAATTCCTGTTCATAGAGAGGGAACTTACATCTGTATAGAGGGACCTCAGTTTTCAACAAAAGCGGAATCTAAGATTTACAGGAGCTGGGGGGTTGATGTAATCGGAATGACAAACATTCCAGAGGCTAAACTTGCAAGAGAAGCTGAGATTCCATACTCAGCGGTAGCTCTGGCAACAGATTATGACGTCTGGAAAGAGGGAGAAGAAGTTAGCGTTGAAAAAGTCCTTGCAACAATGGCTAAAAACATAGAAAACGCCAAGAAGATGCTGAAAAGAGTTATAGAAGCTCTTAAACCTGAAGACCTTGAAAACTCTCCGGCAAAAACAGCCCTCGTTGGTGCTATCCAGACAAAGCCTGAGTACATAACAGAGGAAGTTAAGAAGAGACTGGAACTATTGCTTAAGGACAGGATTTAACCAGGAATATTTTCCGGGTGGGGTAAATCCCCACCCAACGTATCAGTCAAAGTAATTTATGGTCTTGTAAGGCCTGCAATGTCATCAATGGTTGCAGATAAGACCTTAACATTGTCAAATCCTTTCATTCTCAGAAATGCATAAGCTATTCCGGCTCTGATTTTTCCAGGACAGAAAATAGCAATAAGCTTGTCTTCTGGAAGTTCTTGATATCGATCTGGAAGTTCGTTAAGTGGAATGTTTACTCCACAGTTAATTGATACGAGGTCTGTCTCTTCTTTTGACCTTACATCAAGGATTATGGCTTCCCCACTTTTCCACTTCTCGTAAAAGCCCGGAGCATTGATCTTAAGCTGACTTGCAAGGAACTCTCTGGTTTTCTCTCTGAGAATATCTTCTAAGCTTCTTTCCATTAGAACCTCCTAATTTTTTGAAAATAAAATTATTCTGATTTTAGTTCCTTGCAAATATCTTCCAACTTTATTTTTTTTAATTTCTCCCTATCTCTCTTCACAATTTCCCATTCTTCTCCGACACCTTTCAGGAACTGAACTAAGGCATTTGTTTCAGGATCTTCAGGTTCTATAAGAAAATATTTGATCTTAACGCCTTCTCTTTTATCTTTTACAATTCCGAAGTATTTGAGCCGCGAAAGATGGGAGGAGACTGTAGCCATGGAGAGATCAAGAATTGATGCAATTTCACAGACGTAGGCAGGTCTCTCCTGAAGGAGTTTTAGAATTCGCAGTCTGTTGATTTCTCCCAGTGTTTTTAAAGCTTCTACAAACTTTCTCACTGATTACTTTCCTTTAACTTCTTAACAAGTCCGGGATTAATTTTGTTAGCGATATCTGCAGTATTAGCATCGAGAATTTTTACATTATCAAATCCTTCTGATATGAGATAGGTATAAGCTATAGATGCTCTAACTTTTCCGTGGCAGACTACAGCAACAAGTTTGTTTCTTGGTATCTTATCAAGGTTTTGTGGGAGTTGATGAAGAGGAATGTTAATTCCAAGGTTAAAGGATGATAGTTCAACCTCTTCTTTGAGTCTAACGTCAAGAATTACGGCTTCACCCTTATTCCAGAGCTCCAAAAATCTGTCAAGACTTATTTTGTGACTGCTCGAAGTTAGGAACTCCATGTCCATTTTTGCGATTTTCTCTCCTAACATTACAACCTCCATTAGATAAGTCTCGTCAGAAACTTAATTCCAAGCAGGAAGAAGATTATTCCAAGGATCTTCTTAATGTGTTGAGGTTTCAGGTATTTGTGACCTGTGTATGCTGCTAAGTACCCGGCAAATGCGGCAGGAACTGCGGAAGAAAGAGTAATCGTCCAGTTGACATTTCCCATTTTCCAGTAGGTGAAAAATCCTGTTATTGAAGAAAAAGGAACAGCAAAAGCTGTAACTGTTGCAACCTTTTTGGGATTAAATCCAGCAACTATCAGAATTGGAGAAATCAACCCTCCGCCTCCAACTCCTAAGAATCCTGAAACAAAGCCAGCTACGCTACCTGTGAACAGAGGTAGAGCGGTTGAGGAATTTTCTCTGAAAATTCCTTTCTTAGGGATGTAAACCATAACTCCTGCAAAGAAGAGAAAGGATGTAAACGCTATGCCGACAACTTTTTCGGGAACAAGGTGAGAGCAGTAAGCTCCAACCGGAGCTGTTAAAATGGAAGTGATGACTATTGGGAACGCAAACTTGAAGTCTATTAAATACTTCTTCTGGTTGTGAACTGCCGCAGAGAAAGTTGAGACAAAGTTTGTGAAAAGTCCTGCAGGTCTTGCCAGAGAAAATGGAACTTCAAGGAATACTAAAATCGGTATGAGGGCAACGGCTGAACCGAGTCCTCCAAGACCGAAAATAAAAGAGGTCAGGAAGGAGACAGTAGCTATTTCAAATGTGTTCACCATTCTGGATATCTACCTTTCCTAACCAAATCCATCTTCTACCGTTCTTTCCAACTCTTCAAGTTTCTTCAGATTTTCCATGTCTTCTGCAAGTTCTTTTGCGGAATCAATTAGATTCTCGAGAAGCTCTTGTTTCTCGATCTCTCGTTTGTAGATAGGGAGGACTTCTTAATTTAAAACTTAAATTGCAAATTAACAAGTTAAGTAGAACGGGCTTGACCTCACTTTTACATCTTGATAAGTTTACATATAAACAACTTGCAGAGGCAGAAGATGGCAACGATAAGTTTTATTAGAGACTTAAAGGTAGAAGACCCTGAAGCAGTGAAAAGGCTTGTGGATGATTTGATTTCAGGAGGAAAACCTTTAGTTATTCCAGAAGAAAGTCTCAAGAGAATGAGAGAAGAAGAAGAGAGAGGAAGGAAAAACTTGCCGAAAATTATAGAGGCTATTAAAAAACTCAAGTAAGTTATGGAATTCTTACAATTAAGAGACCTCATTTGCTCTGGTGCTCTTTCTGATACAGAGATTCTAAAGTTACTCAATACTTTTCTCTGTTCTAAAGAACCTGATGTAGAGGATTTTCTGCATACAAAAGCTCTGGACTTTGAAAAAAGGCACCTGAGCAGGACTTACCTGTGGCTTAATGAGTCCTTTTCAAAAGTAATGGCTTACTTCTCTATTTCGCTGAAATCTTTAGTGATTGATACAAAAACTTCTTTCCTTTCTCGCTCCAAGCTAAAAGAACTTTTTTACGGTTTCCCTCCAACAAAAGAAGAGATGGAAGAGGGAGTCCTTAAACCTCTTCCTGTATATCTCATAGGTCAACTGGGAAGACATGAAGAGATAAGCCCTGATGTTTTTCCAGGTGAATATATATTAGATACCGCAAAGGCAAAAATTAAGGAATGTTTTGAAACTGTAGGTTGCAAACTAATAATAGTTGAAGTTCTGGACGGAGATTCTGAAACCAAACAGAAGCTGGTGGAGTTCTACACCCGCAATGGATTCAGAAAATTAGATACATTTATAGAGGAAGGCAAAACACTGACCAGATTTTACTATGTGATAAAAAACTAAGTTTTAGAAAATTATTTTTAAGTTCTTCTTGATCCATTAACCACTCTTATAAAGTTCCTGAACTTGAGGTATGAAGTATTTCCACCTGCTCCTTTAAGCAGGAGCAAGAATCCCCATGGTAATTGACAAAATATTAAGTATCAGATAGCTTTTCAATGGAGGTTAAAGTAATGAAAGAACTTATTTTTGCGTTAATTCTTTTTTTATTTTCGTCTGCCGGTGCCCTGACTTTAAGAGAGGCCGAGGAGTTAGCTGTAAAGAACTATCCGGAACTTAAAACCTTGGAGCTCCAGTCTGAAAGTAGCAGAATAAAGGCAAAATCTATAAAACTCAGTAGGTTCGGCGAGATTGATTTAAACGCTAAACTTTCAGACTTTAACAGAAACTACATGTTGGTTCCCATGTCCCACCTGCCAAATCCACAAAACTCTCCTCCTTTTGACAGTAAGACCTTTTCCTACGGCATTTCCTATTCAATGCCTCTTTACCTTGGGGGAAACATTTCGAGGCAGGTGAAAATTGCGGAGCTCCAGGCAGAGATACTCAAAAATCTTAAAACGGCAACGGAGTGGCAAGTAAAGTATAACGTTGATGCACTTTACTTAAACTACCTTTCTCTTTCCGAGACAGAAAGAGCTCTAAAATCCTACAGAGAGAGCCTTCTTAAACTTCAGGAAGATGTCAAAGCCGGAATAAAGGCTGGAAAGTTTGCAAAGGTTGACCTTCTAAAGGTTGAGTATTCAGTTGAAGATGTTCAGTCAAAGATAGATGAGATTAAAGCTAAAAAGAGTGCAATTATTACAGCCCTTGAAACTCTAATTGGGAAGAAGATAGATAAACTTGAACCTGTAGAGGTTAACTATCAGGAGAAGAACTATTCACTTGAAAAACTTTACAGCGAGCTCCTTCGAAGAAATCACTTTCTCAGAGTAAAGGAAAAAGAAATCAAAGTTTCTTTGAAAGAGATTGAAACAGAAAAGGGAAAGTATGGTCTGAAAATAAAACTTGATGCTCTCTACGCAAGAAACTACGGATTTGACTCTGAGGAAAACGAGGGATACGGGACAGTAACGTTGAATTTTCAGCTTCCAGTTTTTGAGTTTGGAAGGAAAAAATACGATATCTTGAGCGCAAAACTAAAGAAACTCTCAAAGGAAAAAGAGTTTGATAAAGTAAAAAGAGAGCTGAAAAGAGAACTGGCAGAGACAATCGCCGATTTAAATTCCATCCAGTATGACATAAAAGCTCTCCAAAAAAAGCTTGAACTTGCAAAAGAGGTTGAAAGAATAGAAAAGCTCAAATATGAAAGCGGTAAGGGGGATATGGATCATCTTCTCCTTGCAAAAGCAAAAAGGTTTCTCACAGAAGCAGAACTGAGCGCTTCTTACTACAGGTGGGAAAGCACTTTAAGGAGAATCAATGCACTTCTGGAGGTTGAAAGATGAAATCACGAATAGTCTTTATTTTGATTTTAATCGTTGCAATTATTCTTGGTGCCGTTGCTATAAAGAAAAGAAGAGCTGAGATAGCAAAAGTTCCTCCTCCAAAGGTCTATCCTATCCGCGTCGAGTGGACAACTGTCAAGAATGGGGAGCTGCGAGAGGAGTTTAGTTACGTTGGAACAGTTAAGCCTTATAGTTATGCAACGATCTCTACAAAGGTCTCTGGAACGATTTTAAAAGTTTATAAAAGAGAAGGGGATCATTTCCAAAAAGGAGAGCTCCTTGTGAAAATAGACAGCTCTGAGATTACAAACAACATACTTGCCCTAAAAGATGAAAAGAGAGCAAAGGAGAGTATTCTTCCAGGACTAAAGGCAGAGCTTAGAGCAGCAGAAATTACGCTAAGGAATGCTAAGGAAGAGTTTAACAGGGAGAGATTCCTCTACGAGAGAGGAGCTGTTCCAGAGACGGATGTTGAAAGAGCAGAAAATCAACTTGCAGCCGCTGAGTCGAAGGTAGAGACCCTTAAAGCAAATATTGAGGAGCTCAAATCAACCATCTTTTCAATAGAAAAGAAGATAAAAGTTCTTAAATCTCAGCTGAAATACACTGGAATCAGAGCAGTTGACGATGGAGTTGTTTCAGAAGTCCTTGCCTACGAAGGAGATATGGCACTCCCGGGAAAACCGATAATGAAGGTCTACTATCCGAAGTATGGCTTTAGGGTTTTAATTAACGTTCCTCCAGAAGATGCTAAGGAAATTCCGATTGGAAGTTCTGTTTTCAGCGATGGAAAAGAGATTGGAAAACTGGTTAAGTACTATCCTTCTGCAAATTTTAAAAACTCTCTCTATGTGGCTGAAGTAAAGGTTAGCAAAACCTCTAACTTAAAACCCGAAGAGAATTTATCTCTTCAGCTCTACGGAAAGCCTTACAAAGGGCAGATTGTTCCCATCTATGCCATTCTTCACATGAAAGATGGAGACTATGTTCTGGTAATAGGACAGAACGGGAAAGTAAAACCTATCAAGGTTAAAGTCCTGAAAACAGTGAAAGATAAGGCACTTATCTCCTCTAATCTTCCAGAGGGAACAAAGTTAGTAGTTGGCAGAGAGAGCAAACTCCTTGAGGTTATGAGAAGGGGCGAAGCCGCTCTAAGTGAGAGGGAATACTCTTACCAGGAAGGATAACCTGGAGGCTTTTGATGGATAAGATAATTGAATGGTACGTAAGAAAACCCCATGCGATATTGGCAATACTTTTTTTCTTCTGCGTCATTGGACTAATTGGTTTTAAAGAAATTCCAAGGAAGTTCTTTCCTGATGCAAATAGACCTCAGGTTGCAATAGTTACGGTTGAGCCGGGAGCTTCAGCGGAAGATGTTGCCTCTCATATAACAAGACCAATTGAACAGCGGATGAAAACCCTTGATCTCGTCCGTACAGTTAGGTCTATTTCAAAGGATGAGGTTTCTGTAGTTACTGTTGAGTTTGAATACGAAAAAGGGATAGATGCAGCAGCAACTGACGTTTCAAACGAACTCTCAAAGGTTTTACCCTTCCTTCCAAACGATATTCTTCCTCCACAGGTATACAAAGTAACCGATGCAACGAATCCTGTAATGGTCATTGCAGTATCTCCTAAACAGAGGAGTGGTCTTTCACTTGCTCAGGTTAGGGAAATTGCAGAAAACGAAATAAAGGACAGACTTTTAAACCTTCCCAACGTCTCAGACGTGGAAATCTTTGGCGGATACAAACGTGAGATAAGGATTTATCCAGACTATTTGAAACTTGCAAAGTACAACATTTCTCTTTACCAGCTTGCTAAAGCCATAAGAGAGAACAACAGAAACGTTCCGGTTGGATTGACGATAAATAGAGAAGGTCTTGTAGTTCTAAAGCTTGAAGATGAAGCAGACAGGATAGAGAAACTGAAAAATATCTACGTTGCTCCAAACGTTCAGCTTAAAGACGTTGCAAAGGTAGAGTGGGGTTATAAGGAGAGGCTCTCTGCCTACCACGGGAACGGAAAACCAGCGATCGGAATAAGCATCTTACGTTCTCCAAAGGGTTACGAGCTTCCAGCCATTGAATCTGTCATGAACTTTTTGCCAAAGCTCAAAAAACTCTATCCACAACTGAACTTTGAGATTGCCGACACACAAGAGTGGATGATTAAACTTTCCAACAAAAACATGTTTGAAGCCCTTAGAGATGCAGTTTTAATGACTCTCTTTGTAATATTTCTCTTCCTTGCAAACATCAGGATGCTCATAGTCTCCTTCTTCTCTATTCCGGTAACTTACCTCATAACGATCGGTCTTATGTGGCTCTCTGGATTCAACTTCAACATAGTCACTCTGACTGCCATTATCCTTGCTCTTGGTATGCTGACAGATGATGCGGTTGTAATCGTCGAGAGTATTGAGAGACACTACTTTGAGCTGAGAAAGGATATCTGGAAGGCAACCATTGACGGAACAAGAGAAGTAATGTTAGCTGACTTCAGCGGTACCTTCACAACGATAGTTATGCTTCTTCCGATAGTTTTTATTGGTGGATACGTTCAAAAGATACTGGAGCCTCTATCTCTCGTTCTCATTATTTCCCTTGTTGTCTCTTACATTGTCTCAATAACTCTACTTCCAATGATAACTCCCTACATTCTCAAAAAGACGCCGGATAAGAACTTCCTTGAAAGAAGGGTTTACAGTTTCTTTGTTAAGGGTTTTGTCTTCAGAACTGGCAACTTTTACGCTTCTGTTGTTAGCTCAGTTTTAAGCAGTCCTCTAAGGAAAGTAGCTTTTCTCCTTTTAGCCGTTGTCTTTTTTGGATTAACTATGAAAAATGTAATGCCTCTCCTGGGCAGGGATTTAATGCCTCCTATGGACACAGGGCTTGTAATCGTCAGGGCGGAGGCAGACCCAAACTCTTCACTTGAGAAAGCTGAAGAGATACTCTCAAAGATGGAAAAAGCCATTTACTCGATGCCGCAAGTTTTAAGAGTTTCTTCAACCATTGGTTCAGAGCCGGGAGTTCTTTCCTTTGGAAGTGGAAAGCTTCCCCAGCAGATTGAGATGAAGA
>OFBY01000105.1_pt1 | contig 10697 bp, 13 predicted proteins | sample 1520751 | NCBI WGS metagenome assembly OFBY01 (sample SAMEA3696450, study PRJEB22514) | metagenome | biome: water; feature: marine; material: hydrothermal vent | place: Pacific Ocean | collected 2014-08-16 | depth 1514 m
TCCTCTGACATCAGACAGGTTCTCTGAAACGCTAAAGGATTTCCTTGGTGAGGATTACCTGAGCTTTTATGATGCAATTTCTCCCATCGTATATGCCGACTCCATTGATTACTCAAAGTGCTTCTGGGGTTCAAGGTATGGAAAGGGGGGAGATGATTACCTTAACTGCCCGATGACTGAAGAAGAGTATGAGAGATTTTACGATGCTTTAGTAAACGCTGAAAAGGTTGAGTTTAAGGATTTTGAGGAGACGAGGAGAGAAATAGATGGATACATAGGGTTTTAAGTTTAAGAAAGGGAAAGAGGGGAAAGCTTCCCCTCTTCGGATTTTGCTAAAGTCTATAGTATACGTCTCTGTAACCACCTGTATAGTCGGCACTGGCTTGAATGGAACCCGTATTATACACACCGTCGTCAAATTCCTCATCAAGTCTTTGAGCTACTTCAGAAGGTAGATTGTCAATAAAGATGTAGTTATATGTAGCAGTTCCAAAACTTCTGTTAGAAAATCCATATCTACCACCATATGGGTTGGAAGGTCTCGTTACGGCAGATTCATTAGGACTTCCGGGAACTATACCAGCAGCTCTTAAATGTCTCCATATTTGAACAGATTCGTATGCATTATTTGTAGATGTTGGACTTCCCTCTATCAAACCGTCACCGTCTCCATTTTGTATGTTTGAATAGGTACTACCCCATCTATCTACTGCTTTAGGGTCATCTCCTGGCAGTGCCTTATACCTGTCATAGTACGTATAGACTGCGGCTACAAACCCGTTGATATCATTTACAAGTCTCTTGTACTTTGCATTTTGAATAAGCCGCTGACCTGTCATAACCGCACCGAGAATCAATCCTATGACTACCAGAACTATTGCCAGTTCTACTAACGTGAAACCTTTGCGTTCCTGCATGGTTCCCCCTCCTTAAATTAGATTAGGTTAAAGACTTGCTATCCTTATAATGCAAGTTAGATTCTCGGTAGTGTTTTGTCAAGGGAGTAACTTCCAGGATTGTTAAATGATCTCTCCCTGGAACCACGTTTAAAGTGCAATTTTTCGTTTCATTCCATAAAGAAAAAGCTCCTTCCAATCCGGTAACTGTATCTTCTTCTCCTGCAAAAACAACTACTGGAACTGTCACTTTTGGCAAGTATGGAGCAAGGTTAAGCCAGGCAAAAGATTCAAGAAGTTCTCTCGCTTTTTCTTCACGCAGGGTTGGGATAAACCAATCTCTGGAGGAACAGAGACTTCGAAAATAGTAAACGGTTTCCATAAAATCTCTTTTTAACTTTCTCAGAAACCTCTTTACAACCACCTCCGGCTGGGAAACCCCAGAAAAAGCAGAAGTGGGAGCATACAGTATCAGTTTTTCAACCTTTTCAGGATAAGAAACAGCTGTCATAACAGCAACAGATGCACCCAAGGACCAACCAACAAGAGTAGAGCCTTCAGGAATAAACTCTCCTACCTCTCTTGAAAGACAAAGGATATCTGTAGATTCAAAAGGGGAATCTCCATGACCGGGAAGTGTTAAGTGAACAGCATCTCTAAAAGGAGAAATCGACCAGATGGAGCCATCAAAGCTCCATCCGTGGAGAGTGAAAACTTTTTTCATGCCGCTTTTCTTTGAGCCACTTTATCCTTCTTCATTAGCTTCTGAATCAGATGAAATTCTTTAATTACGTCAATTGCCCTTCTTAACTGGCTATCTATTCTCTTCTCCCTTTCTTTCCTTATCTCTTCTGTTTTCTCTGGATGCTCCTCTATCTCTTTAAACTCTTTCTTAAGCTGTTCAATATCTTTCTTGGACAGTTTCACTTCAATATCAGGCTCTATTCCTTTTCCATCAATGCATTCGTTGTTTGGCATGTAGTACTTGGCAGTCGTAATCTTAACAGCATAACCCATTTCAAGCGGGTAGAGGGTTTGAACAGAACCCTTTCCAAACGTCTTTTCACCTACAACAATCGCCCTATCATTGTACCTGAGAGCTCCCGTCAGAATTTCAGCTGCACTTGCAGTACCACCGTTAACAAGCATTACAACAGGAATATCAAGTGGAACCACAGGATCACGTGTGGAACGGAACTTCTTAATACTTTCAGGAATCCTTCCCTTTGTATAGACGATAAGAGCTCCCTTTGGAAGGAAGTAATCACTTATTGCAACAGCAGAATCTAAAAGACCACCCGGGTTGTTTCTGACATCAACGATAATTCCCTGAAGCTTTTTATCCTTGTTGAGCTCCTGAAGAGCTCTTTTAAACTCCTCAACTGAGTTCTTCTGGAACATTGTAAACCTGATGTATCCAATATCCCCTTTAAGTATTCTGTATTTAACACTCTGGATTTTTATTATTGCCCTTGTTATCGTGAACTTCCTGGGTTCAGACCAACCCTTTCTCCAGATCCAGATGGTTATTTTCGTTCCCGGTTTCCCTCTCATAAGTTTCACAGCTTCCATAAGGGTCATATCAGAAGTAACTTCTTTATCCTCTATCTTCACAATGATATCTCCCGGTTTAACTCCAGCCCTGAAAGCCGGCGTATCCTCAATGGGAGCTATTATCATCAATTTTCCATCTTTTGTTTTTGTTATCTGAATACCAAGTCCTCCAAATTCTCCCTGAGTCTCTACCTGAAACTCTTTGAGTTTATCAGGAGTAAAGAGTGTACAGTGGGGATCAAGCTTGTTGAACATTCCCTGAATAGCACCTTCAAAGAGTTTCTTTGGAGTTACAGGTTCAACGTATCTCTCTTTAACAAGCTGATAGGCTTCGGTAAAAAGCCGAATGTATTTAATCTCTTCCCTTCCTGTAGATGTTCCTTTCTCAACCGCAGAAAGAGAAATCTTCCCCAAGGAAAAAACAAAAACTATCATAAGCGAAAAGAAAAATATTGACTTAAAAAGTTTCCTCATCTTTTCCTCTCAAGGACTTTTTTAACCTTCTCTATTATGCCCTTTTCGTCAAGCTTGAAGTAGTGTAAAAGTTCCCAGCCCTTTCCGGACCTTCCAAAGACATCAGGAATTCCAAGTCTTTCCACTGGAACTGGATAGTTTTCTACAAGAGCTTCAGCAACGGCAGAACCAAGTCCTCCAACTATTGAATGCTCTTCAGCAGTAACAACCGCTCCCGTTTTTGATGCAGATTCAACAAGAAGCTCAACGTCAATTGGTTTAACCGTTGGCATATGAATGACTTCAATTGAAATACCTTCTCTTTCCAGAATATCCGCAGCAAGTAAAGCAAAAGAGGTCATTACGCCATTTGCCACAACAGTTACATCCTCCCCTTCTCTCAGAACAATTCCCTTTCCCAGTTTGAATTTATAGCTCTTATCAAAAATTCTTGGAAACTTTTCCCTACTAAGTCTAACATAGAAAGGACCTTCCGTGTAAGCTATCGCTTTTATCACCTGTTCAGTTTCTACATCGTCTGCTGGAACAATAATCCTCATGTTTGGAATGTTTCTCATGTTGGCAACATCCTCGAGAGCCTGGTGACTTGCTCCATCCTCACCAACCGTAATTCCACCGTGGGTACAAACAATTTTTACACTCAAGTTAGGATAACATATAGTCTGTCTTACAGCTTCCCATGCCCTCCCGGTTCCAAAGATTGCAAAAGTACTGACAAATGGAATTTTACCAGTTGCAGCCATTCCAGCAGCAACGTTCATCATGTTGGTTTCGGCAATTCCCATGTTAAAGAATCTATCTGGAAAAGCCTTAGCAAACTTGGAAGTCTTGGTAGAACCAGAAAGGTCGGCATCAAAAACAACTATTCTCTCATCTTGTTCTCCAAGCTTAACTAAAGTATCACCATAGGCATCTCTAAGACTAACCTTCTCCATTGTTTCCTCCTAAACAATCTCTCCCAATTCTTTAAGTGCTTCCCTGAGCAAGTCTGGTGGAAGAGCCTTCCCATGCCACTCAGCTCTATTTTCCATGAAGGAGACACCTTTCCCCTTGACAGTTTTCGCAACAATCATTGTCGGTTTATACTTCACAGTATCCGCTTCATCAAGGGCAGCTTTTATCTCTCCGAAATCATGTCCGTTTATCTCTATAACGTGCCAGCCAAAAGCTCTCCACTTCTCCATCATCGGATAGATCGACATGATCTCGTCAACAGGACCATCTATCTGAAGGTTGTTGTTATCAAGAATTACGCAGAGGTTGTCAAGGTTATAGTGAGACGCTGCCATTGTTGCTTCCCAGACACTACCCTCCTGTGCTTCACCATCTCCAATCATGCAGTAAACCCTGCTATCGCTCTTATCAAGTTTAAGAGCAAGAGCCATTCCAACAGCAGCTCCAATCCCATGTCCAAGCGACCCCGTGCTTATCTCAATTCCGGGAGTTTTCCTCATGTCCGGGTGTCCCTGAAGATCTCCATCTATCCTTCTAAACTCATTTAATTTCTCAAATGGAAAATATCCTGTCCTTGCAAGAACAGAGTATAGTGCCGGACAGACGTGTCCTTTTGAAAGAACGAACCTATCTCTCTTTTCCCATTTTGGATCTTCTGGATTATGTCTCATTTTGTAGTAGTAGAGGGTAACTATTATGTCCGTTGCAGACATTGCGCCGCCAGGGTGACCTGAGTTGACGGCAGAAGTCATCTTCAGGATGTCCTTTCTAACTTCTCTGGCAATTACACTAAGGGTGGCTTCGTCTATATCCCTATTTCTCTCCGTAAAGAATGATGGTTCAAACCTTATCATTTAAACCTCCGGATAGATTCTGATTCCTCTTTTTACCTCGTTTTCAACAAAGCCCAGGGGATCAGACCAGAAAATAATTGGTTCAATTCTATCGTCATACTTTCTGGCAATTCTACAAACAACTGGAATAATTCGAAAATACTCATCTTCAGATAGTTCACCAGAGACAATTATGCCAACATCTATATCACTCCACTCATCTGGATTTCCATAAGCATAAGAACCATATAGAAAAACCTCTCTTATTCCAGGAATAAGCTCCAGAGCCACTAATTCTTTAACAAACTTTTTTACGATATCAATTACTCGCTCTCTCTCCTCAACAGTCGCTGGCATATCTGCTCCGTAAAGTTCAAAAGTTCTTCAGCTCGCTTCTTGGAAACGTTTATCAAATCAGGATATCTTACTTTCAGGTAAAGGTCAGATAGAATGTCCAATTTTCTAATCTCATCGCTGGTAAAACTAATCTTTGCAAGTTTAGAAAGCCTAACAAGATTATGAATTCTCGGAGGACTCAACTTTTCCGAAATCATTCCCTTTAAAACTTTCTCGATAGCCTGTTGACACATAAACGGAACGTAACGGTATCTACCCGTTTCAAACATTACTCTTGCCGTTTCCAGATCATAAAGAGCCAGCTTAAACCACTCTTCCTTCTTACTCAAATCCTTCTTCCTCTTTAATTCTATCTATCTCGGACTCAACCTGCTCTCTTGATGTTCCGCCAATTATATTCCTGCTGTTGATAGAACCTTCTACGCTCATAAGTGAGAGAACATCTTCCTCAAATTTATCTGAAAACTGCTTGAATTCTTCAAGCGTCAGGTCTTCAAGACCATTACCCTTATCAAGACAGTATGCCACCAGTTCCCCAACTATCCTGTGAGCCTCTCTGAATGGCACTCCTTTTCTGGCAAGGTAGTCTGCAACATCCGTTGCAAGGGAAAATCCTTTCTTAGCCTGTTCTCTCATTCTCTCTCTTTTAGGTTTCATCCCGGAAACAATCTTTGCATTAACTTTAAGGGCAAGTTTAACCGTATCTATTGCATCAAAGAGTGGCTCTTTGTCTTCCTGAAGGTCTCTATTATAGGTAAGTGGAAGTCCTTTAAGAATTGTCAAAATTGCCATTAAATCCCCATAAACCCTTCCTGTCTTACCTCTGGTGAGCTCCGAAACGTCAGGGTTTTTCTTCTGGGGCATAATTGAGCTACCTGTACAGAAAGCATCTGGAAGGTCAATAAATCCAAACTCCTCAGTTGACCAGAGGACAAGCTCCTCGGAAAGCCTTGAAAGGTGCATCATAACCATTGCACAGTTGAAGATTGTCTCAGCAACGAAGTCCCTGTCACTGACTGCGTCCATACTGTTTTTAGTTACACCTGAAAATCCAAGGAGCTTTGCTGTGAACTCCCTATCAAGTGGATAACTCGTCCCTGCAAGTGCAGCAGAACCTAAAGGGGAAATATTAACCCTTTTCAGCGCATCCTGAAACCTTTCTGCATCTCTTTTAAACATCTGGTAGTAGGCAAGCATATGATGGGAGTAGAGGACTGGTTGAGCAATCTGAAGGTGGGTGTATCCAGGCATTACAACATCTAAGTTCTCTTCAGCCTGTTTTACAAAGGCTTTCCTTAACTCTTTAAGGAGTTCTAAAATCTCCTCTATTTCATGTCTTACGTAAAGTCTGACATCTGTGGCAATCTGGTCGTTTCTTGACCTTCCTGTGTGAAGTTTTCCTCCAACAGGACCTATTCTCTCTGTCAACCTCTTTTCTATGTTCATATGGACGTCTTCTAATTCCGTCTTCCACTCAAAACTGCCACTCTCAATCTCATCAAGAATCTCGTTTAAACCTTCAATAATTTTCTCTGCTTCTTCCTTCTTCAGAATTCCCTGCTTTTCAAGCATTTTCACATGGGCAATACTTCCGGCTATGTCAAACGGAGCAAGTCTCTTATCGTAAGAAACAGATTCTGTGAATTTCTCAACCAACTCATCGGTAGATTCTTTAAACCTTCCGCCCCAGAGCTTTTTCTCTTCCGCCACAATTACCTCCTCTGGTTTGCTCAATTCTATCAAACAAGTTGCCTTTGGTTTATCAGAAACCTATAATTTCTAAAAGCTTTCACGGAGGAAAATATGCTCGAAAAAGGTATAAAGGAAGCCCTCACATTTGATGATGTCCTCTTACTCCCTAACTACTCCGAAGTTCTCCCAACCCAGGTTGACGTAAGAACAAAACTCACTAAGAGAATCACTCTCAACATACCGATAATGAGCGCTGCAATGGACACCGTTACCGAATCAGAACTTGCTATCGCTATTGCCAGAGAAGGGGGAATTGGAATTATCCACAAGAACCTCTCTATTGAAGAGCAAGCCGAAGAGGTTGATAGGGTTAAAAGGTCAGAAAGTGGAATGATCGTCAAGCCCGTTACCGTTTCTCCCGATCAGACGATAGCTGAAGCAGAAGCTCTAATGAGAAAGTACAAAATCTCAGGTCTTCCTGTAACAGACGAAAATGGAAAACTCCTTGGAATTATCACAAACAGAGATATAAGATTTGTAAAGGATTACAGCAAAAAGATTAAAGAGGTAATGACAAAAGAAAATCTTAAAACAGTTCCTGTGGGAACTACCCTTGAGGAAGCTAAGGAAATACTCCACAAATACAAGATTGAAAAACTTCCTGTTGTTGACGAAAACGGCTACCTTAAAGGACTTATAACAATAAAAGACATAGAGAAAAAGGAAAAGTACCCTAACGCCTGCAAAGACGAACTCGGCCGCCTTATGGTAGGTGCTGCAATTGGCGTTGGTCCTGAAGGTTTCAGAAGGGCAGAAGCTCTTATTGAAGCAGGTGTTGATATTATTGTTATTGACACTGCACACGGACACTCAAAAGGTGTTATAGAAATGGTAGAGAAAATAAAAGGACTTTATCCTGACGTTGAGGTAATCGCCGGAAACGTTGCAACTCCTGAAGGAACAGAAGCACTCATAAAAGCTGGAGCAGATGCTGTAAAGGTGGGAATCGGACCAGGTTCTATCTGTACAACCAGAATCGTTGCAGGTGTGGGAGTTCCTCAGCTCACAGCAATTGCCCAGTGTGCAGAAGTTGCAGATAAGTACGACATCTCAATTATTGCAGACGGTGGGATCAAGTTCTCAGGTGACATTGCCAAAGCAATTGGTGCTGGCGCAAGGGTTGTAATGATTGGTAGTCTCTTTGCAGGAACAAAAGAAAGTCCAGGAGAGCTTGTTCTCTATCAGGGAAGAAGTTACAAAGCTTACAGAGGTATGGGTTCCCTTGGAGCAATGAGGAGAGGAAGTAAGGACAGGTACTTCCAGGCGGAAGTTGAGGAGAAGAAGTTAGTTCCAGAAGGAATTGAGGGAATGGTTCCATACAGAGGTCCTCTTGCTGATACCATCCACCAGCTTGTAGGCGGACTTAGATCTGGCATGGGCTACTGCGGAGCAGCTAACATTGAGGAAATGAGAAAGAAAGCAAGGTTTGTAAAGATTACCTCAGCAGGTCTCAAAGAATCCCATGTTCACGACGTTATCATTACAAAGGAAGCTCCAAACTACTGGGTAGAAAGATAAAGGGGGATAACTATCCTCCCCCTATTTATATAGCTTCCTTTTTAATATTCACACCGTAAGTAGCTAAAACTTCCAGAAATTCTCTATTAAGCTTATTTCTCCATCTATTTAAAGCTATTTGAAAACCTGAAGGTTTCTTAGGTTTGTAAAGAAGAACCATTCCTGCTTCTTCTGGTGTCTTACTTCCTTTTTTTTGATTACACTCAGAGCAGCAAGTAACTAAGTTTGTCCACTCCCACTTACCGCCCCTGCTCTTTGGAACAATGTGGTCAACTGTGACCTCACTGTCCTTTACTATTTTCCCACAGAAAGCACATGTGAAATTGTCCCTTATAAAGACAGCCCTTCTGGTTGGAGCTGATGATTGCCAGTGTCTCATCAGAACGGGAATTCTGATAACAAGGGGTGCGGGATAATCCATAGTAGGAGAAGAGAGCTTCACACTTTCATAGTACTGGAGAACTTCACACTTGTTGAGAAGGTCAAGAATAAAGGCTTTCTTGTGGGAAAAAATGGAAACAGGAGCATAGGTTCTGTCAAGAACCAGAACAGGATGTAGTTTCATTTCCCGATCTCCTGAAGGTTAAATATTATATATTCCAGAATTTTAAAAGGAGCAATTATGGAAGACCTGCTGAAAGTCTTAAAAGAGTTTTCAAAAGAAGATATAGAAAGGCTTGAATCATTTGATAGACAGTACAGAGCTCTTGAGAAACTTCACAAAGAAATAAAAAATCCGCCAGATTTCCTTAAACTTGTCGTAATCAACGCGCTCATGTCCTACCAGCTTCAGATGAAGGGAGAAAAGTACTGGGAGACCTTCTCAGAGTTCTTCTCCGAAAAACCTGAAATCGAAAGATTTGAAGAGTTCATTAAGACTTACAACAAACGATTCTTGAATGCGAAACTTAAAAGACTGGATAAAGTCATAAAATGTGTTGAAAAGCTATTTTTAAACCACCCTTTAATAGATCTGGGTAAAGATTTAACCATTCTTGTGAAAGAACTTTCAGAGTGTCTCAATCAGAAAACAGACAGCAAAACAGTTGTCTTTGCTGCAAAGATGTTTATGTACGGCTACCGTATAGCTTTCGGCGAGAACCCTAAAAAGCTTGAAGAAATAGCAATCCCAATAGATTCAAGACTTTCAAAAATAAGCTCTGACAAAAACTTCTGGAAGGAACTTTCAGAAAAATCTGGAATACCTCAAATAAGACTTGATGCTGTCCTGTGGATACCAATGGGGCTGGAAGAAAGCTTCTTGAAAGAACTTCCAGAAGAACTTAAATTGAAAGTTGGGAGGATTATAGAGCTTGTCAGGGAAAAGAATAGCTCTCGTAACAGCTTGCGGAAATAAAAAAGAAAAGACTCCACAAGAAGCGGGGAAACTGTACAGGTCTGCAAGGATAAGACACCTCTACAGACGTTCAAAAGAATTAAACATTCCACTTTTTATCATCAGTGCAAAGTACGGTCTTGTAAGCGCCGATGAGATTATAGAACCTTACAACGCAGTTATGACAGATGAGAAGTGCAAAGAGTTGAAAGAAAAGATGCTGTCTAAACTAAGAGACTTTGACATTATCATATACTACAGGGGCGGAGCTCGGAAAACCTACTTAGACTGTATTTCTGAAGCTGCAAAAGAGCTCGAAAAAGAGTTAATAGTTTTTGGTTACGGAAATATGGGAGACATAGGAAAATTAACAGATATTTTAAATTCTGTGAGGAATACCGCAGATGGCACGAGAGATAGGAAACATTGGAGTTAAAAACATTCGTTTTACAGAAGATAAAATTTACTTTGAACTTAAAGACGGTAGAGAGATAGGAGTTCCTCTCGAATGGTTCCCGAGACTAAAGAATGCTACTTCTGAAGAGAGAGAAAACTACTACCTTACAGCAAACGGCACCGGAGTTCACTGGGAAAAGATAGATGAAGACATATCTATCAAGTATCTCCTTCAAGAAAAGTTTTACCTTCTCCAGAGCTCGGTTGAGAAAACTGTTTAATAATGCCGGGTAGGATGTATGAAAAATTTTTAGGGAAGAGGGTTATTATCATCGAGTGGAGTGTCCACCCAAGTGTGTAAAAATTGGACACAAACCTAAAAGAAGGAGGGTGGACACATGAAAAGGAAGTATGATCCAGAACTCATTAAGGATGACCTTAAAAAGCTCATCCAACAAACATTAAAAGAAGCATTAGAAGCAGAACTTGAAGAATTCCTTGGCTATTCAAAGTATGAGCGTACTGATTCTAACAACTCCAGAAACGGCTATATCTCCAAGACTGTTAAAACTGCAGCTGGAGAAGTAGAGATTGAAACTCCAAGAGATAGAAAGGGAGATTTTGAAC
>OFBY01000106.1_pt1 | contig 10579 bp, 10 predicted proteins | sample 1520751 | NCBI WGS metagenome assembly OFBY01 (sample SAMEA3696450, study PRJEB22514) | metagenome | biome: water; feature: marine; material: hydrothermal vent | place: Pacific Ocean | collected 2014-08-16 | depth 1514 m
ACCTGCGATTTTCACATCCTTGATTGTTACCCTTTCCCCTTCATCTATTGAAAACACAACCTCCGCATGGGAGTTTCCCTCTTTTATCGTTCCGTTTACCGTAGCAAACGGATATCCGTTGTTTTTGTAGTAGTTGAGTATGTTGTTCTTTGAATTTTCAAGCTCAAACTCATCAACGGACTTTGCCTGCGAATCGTTCAGTATGGACGAAATGGAAACTTACGAATTAAAAAGATACATGCAGTTAAAAAAAGAAATTATAGGTATTAAAAAAGGAATATATTTTTCTTGATTGAAAACGGTGAAGAGAGGTAGAGTGTATGTTTGAAACAAGAGTTCCTATGAGGAAATGTTCTTTTTGCGGAAGAGCTCAGTCAAGTGTAGAGGCTCTTATAACAGGTCCAAACGGTGTGGCAATTTGCAACTACTGTGTTGATGAGTGTTACGAGCTCATACACAGTGAGGAAAAGAAGCAAGGAAAAACTCCCGTAAGCGTCGATAGATTACCAACACCTAAGGAAATAAAGGAGTTTCTTGATCAGTATGTTATAGGTCAGGAAGAAGCGAAAAAGGTTTTATCAGTTGCTGTATATAATCACTATAAGAGAATTATGTCAAACGAGGATACTTCTGACGTTGAAATTGAAAAAAGCAACATTCTTCTGATTGGTCCAACAGGTTCAGGGAAGACCCTCCTTGCAAGATCTCTCGCAAAACTTCTTGACGTTCCATTTGCGATAGCTGATGCCACAACTTTGACAGAGGCTGGATACGTTGGAGAAGATGTTGAAAACATTCTCCTCAGACTCATTCAGGCTGCTGACTTCGACATAGAGAAGGCAGAGAGGGGAATTATCTACATAGATGAAATCGACAAAATAACCAGGAAGAGTGAAAATCCATCCATAACGAGAGACGTTTCTGGAGAAGGTGTTCAGCAGGCACTCCTTAAGATTCTTGAGGGAACAATTGCAAACGTTCCTCCACAGGGTGGAAGGAAGCATCCACACCAGCAGTATATTCAGATAGATACCTCAAACATTCTCTTCATCTGCGGTGGAGCGTTTGTGGGACTTGAAAACATAATTGCAAAGAGAATTGGTAAAGGTGGAATGGGCTTCACTGCCGACGTTAAGAGGAACAAATTAGAAAGGAGTGAGCTCCTTAAACACGTTGAACCAGAAGATCTTGTTAAGTTTGGTTTAATCCCCGAGCTCATTGGAAGGCTTCCAGTTATTGCAACTCTCAATGAGTTGACAGAGGAAGATCTGATCAGGATTCTTGAAGAGCCAAAGAACGCCCTTGTTAAACAGTACAAGAAACTTCTTGAGCTTGAAGGAGTTGAATTGGAGTTTACAGAGGAAGCTTTGAAAGAGATTGCAAAAGAGGCTATAAGGCGTAAGACAGGCGCAAGAGGACTCAGGGCAATAATGGAGAAGATAATGACAGATGTTATGTTTGAAGTTCCTCACAGGAAGGATATAAAGAAGGTTATAATTGACGCTGATGCTGTAAAAACGGGCAAGCCAAAGTACGAGCTTACAAAGGCTTCATAGCGGGGGAAGTTGTGAGAAGGCTTTTAATTGCTGGGAACTGGAAGATGCACAAGACTATTCCGGAAGCTCTCGACCTTGTCAGGGAGTTAAAAGAACTTGTAAAGGATGTCAACGATAGGGACATCCTGGTATGTCCACCATTTACAGCTCTCTATCCGGTTTCGAGAGAGCTTGAGGGTTCAAACATTGTCCTTGGTGGACAGAATATGTATTTTGAGGAGCAGGGAGCTTTTACAGGGGAAATTTCACCTTTGATGCTCAAAGATGCCGGTTGTTCTTACGTTATACTCGGGCACTCTGAGAGGAGGCACATTTTCGGAGAGACCGATGAACTTGTAAATAAGAAGGTTCTCTCTGCCATCAACCATGGGCTTATTCCAATTCTCTGTGTTGGAGAGCTTTTAGAGGAGAGAGAAAGCGGAAAAACGCAGGAAGTTGTTGAGAAGCAGGTTAGAGAGGGATTGAAAGGCGTTGATGGAGACAATGAGTTCGTTATAGCCTATGAGCCTGTCTGGGCGATAGGAACTGGTAAAACGGCAACACCTGAGCTTGCTGAAGAGGTTCATTTATTTATACGTCAGGTACTTTCGGATATGTTCGGAAGTGAGAAGGCAAACTCTGTAAGGATTCTCTACGGCGGAAGTGTAAAGCCTGAGAATGCTGCGGGATTGTTAAATATGGAGAACATTGATGGAGCTCTTGTTGGTGGAGCAAGTCTTAAGGCTGAAAGCTTCGCAAAAATAGTTAAGTTTGATATGGAGGCATGATGTTTACCGCTTTGCTTATCTTTCATGCAATTATTGCTCTTCTTCTGATAATAGTTGTTCTTATCCAGCCCGGAAAGGGGGATACCAGTTCACTCCTTGGTGGAGGAAGTGCATCATCTGCCTTTGGGGCAGATACAGGGGCAGTTCTTACAAAGACTACTGCTATACTGGGAGCTCTCTTTATGCTTAACTCTTTGATCCTTTCGGTTGTTGGTTCAAAGCTTGCTCAAGAAAACTCTGTTGTTGAAAGGGTAAAGGTGGAAAGGACAAAGTAACCTCAATAAAGATTAGAGGGTGAAGTTTGAAGGGTGAATTTAAGAAACTCTTTTTCTATGCTGTCTTTCTATCTTTTATTCTCTTTTCTTCCTGTCAACAATCCCATGTAGAGAGTACTTCTCCCTCTGAAGTATCTATCTCTCCTTATTTCTCTCCACGTGGTGGCTGTACACGTGCAGTTATTTCCGAAATTAACCGTGCTAAGAACCGTATAGATGTAGCGGTTTTCAGTTTTACAAGTAAACCAATAGCAAGAGCTCTGATAAAAGCCCATAATAGAGGTGTTAGAATAAGAGTTATCATTGATCAGGGAACAGCAAGATCAAAGAACTGTGTTGGTCCTGTTCTGGAAGCAGCGGGTATTCCTGTTAGATACAAAAAGGGGAATGGTGGTGGCCTGATGCACCACAAGTACGCTGTGATTGATGGGAAAACCCTCATAACTGGCAGCTTCAACTGGACAATAAGTGCTGAGAAGAGGAACGATGAAAACTTAGTTGTGATAAAGGGTGCCGGAGAAGTTATAGAGGCTTACGAAAGGAACTTTGAAAAGCTCTGGGAAATGGCAGGTCTTACAAATTGACAATAGAGACTCTGAAGGAAAAATTTTTCTCTGAAAGAGAGAGGATAAAAAAGCTACACCTTCAGAAAGAGACAGGGTTCGCTGTTGCTGATGAACTGAGAAAAGCCCTTGATTCCCTACTAAAGCCAGCCTTTAATCACTTTTTCGGCAGCTGGGATGTACCGATAGCTTTTTATGCTCTTGGTGGATACGGTAGAGGGGAACTCAACTTCCACTCTGACATAGATGTGAATCTGATTTATTTCGGAAAACTCTCTGAAAGTCATCTTGAGGATATTGAGGCTTTTTACTATTTCCTCCTCTCTCTGAAACTTGACCTCGGATTTGCTCCAAGAAGTACCTTAGAGGCTCTGGAGCTTGCAGAGTCCGACCTCTCAGTTTTTACGAATCTTCTCCAGAGGAGATTCCTTGCTGGTGATAGAAGTATAGATGAAAGGTTTGCGAATGAATTTGGCACCCTCATCGAGAACAACAAAAAGTCCTTAGTTGAGGAGATAATCATAAGCAGGAACGATAGATACAAGCGGTTTTACGGAACTGTTTATTATCAGGAGCCAAACGTAAAAGAAAGCAAAGGTGGATTGAGGGATCTCCACGAAGCTTTCTGGGTGTCGAAAATTGTCTATTCAATAGATAACTACTCCGGTTTCCTGGATAAAAAGATTCTCGATTGGAAAAGTTTCAGGGATGTTGTATCAGCTTACGATTTCCTTCTGAGGGTGAGAAACCACCTTCATATCTCTTCAGGAAGAAAGAGTGATATTCTTTCGTTTGAAATGCAAAAGGTTGTAGCAGATTTCTTTGGCTTCCCTCGGGATAGAAGGGGAATAGAGCAGTTTATGAAAAGTTACTTTAACGCTGCAATAGATTTATCGGTCATAACGAAGGAAGTGATAAAAGGAGCTCTTGAAGAATTAGAGAAAAAGGAAAAAAGGTTTTCTTTCAGTTCTATCTTTCAATCAAAGAAATTGATAGAGGATACGTTTTACGTAGTGGAAAATGTTCTCTATATTGAAGAAGATAAAGAAAGTGAGCTGGTAAAAGATCCTCTTTTAGTTTTAAAGGGATTTAAGCTGGTTCAAGAGAAAGGACTGGCGCTTTCAGCAAATGCCTTTTCACTTTTCAAACTTTCAGCAGAGACGAATAAAGAAAAGTTCAGAAAAAGGGAAGTTCTTAACGAGTTTAAAGAAATTCTCCTGAACTTAAAAAGGCTCTCCTACACTCTTGAGCTCATGCATAACTGTAAGGTTCTTGATGCTCTCATCCCGGACTTTGAAAGACTCAGGGGACACTTTCAATTTGATACCTATCACAAGTTTACAACAGACATTCACTCAATTTTCACGGTAAGGGAGCTTGAGAAGATAGAGGAAAAAGGAACAAATGTGACCTCCGTTAGAGAAAAGCAGGATTTCTTCCAGATACTTCAGGATCTTGAAAACCCTCACGTTTTATACATAGCTGCACTTTTCCACGACATTGGCAAGGGCAAACCTGGAAGGCATGAAATAGTTGGGGCTGGCTTAACAAGAAAATACCTTTCTGAAATGGGCTTTTCTCCTGAGGAGATAGAAGAGGTTGTCTGGCTTGTTAAAAACCACCTTCTGATGTCCCACCTTGCCTTCCGGAGGGACATTTCCGATCCAGAGTTGATAGAACAGTTTAAAAATGAATGTAAAACAGAAGATAGACTGAAAAAGCTCTTCCTTTTGACCTATGCAGACATTAAAGCTGTAGGTCCCGGGGCATGGGACAACTGGAAGAGTTCCCTCCTCTGGAAACTTTATAACGTTACTCTTTCCCTGTTTGTTGAAGGAAAGAGTGTCGAAGAGCTTATATCTGAGAAGCTTCAAAGAAGAAAGGATAAAGTCAAGAAACTTCTCCAGGGAAAGATTCGTCCTGAATCCGTAGAGAGATTCTTTAAAAATGCTGATAGAGATTATCTGATTACCTATCCATCAGACGAAATTGCCAGGCATCTCATTTTAATGAAAGAGGTGAGAAAAAAAGGAAAGGAGTACACAGTTTACCACGAGAGTTACCCGGACATAGGCTTCACAAAGCTAACTATAGTTACAAAGTACAGGAGAGGGCTCTTCAATAAGATTGCCGGGATTCTCTCTTACCTTGGAATAAACATAAAGGGAGCCAACATAAACAGAGCTATAGAGGATGACTGTGAGTGCATGGTTTACACAATTCACGTTTCGACGGTAGCAGGAGAAGTACTTTCCTGTGATAGAGTGAAAAAATTTGAGGAAATCCTTGAAAAGCTCTATCTTGGAGAATTTGATCCTGACGACCTACCGCAGGATTTGATGAAGCCGAAGAGTTTTAGAAGAAGTGTTCCTCTTCCTGCAAATAAGGTGAAAATCGATAATAAAACTTCCGATAAGTACACGATCGTTGAAGTCTCAACTTACGACAGGTTAGGCGTTCTTTACGCAATAACGAAAGTTCTCCTTGATATGAAAACCCGTTTGAGAAGGGCAATCATTGCCACAGAAGGTAACAGAGTAATAGACAGCTTTTACATAACGGATATGGAGTATAAAAAGATAACTGATGAGCAGTTTCTAAAAGAATTAAAGGAAAGAATTCTGCAAGTTATTGAGTAATAAACATTCCAATAACCATCTTTAAAAGCTCAAAAAAGTTTGGATTAAACAGAGTAAAGCCTATGATTACAAGGACAATCAGAAACTTCATGTAAGCTCTGAGTTCCCTTATTTCTCCCTTTAGCTCTTGCCGAACAGTTTCTATTTTCTGGTCAAGTTCCCGACGAACTGTTTCTATTTCCTGTCTGAGCTTACCAGTCTCTCCGAAGAACTCCTCCTTTGTGACAAGTTCCTTTCTTAGTTCATCTTTCAGCTCAGCCTTGATTACGACTTTCTGTTCCCTTGCTTTTTCCTCTATTACTTCAAGACTTTTCTCTATGGTTTTTACTACTTCTTTAGCTATCTTCTCATCTTTTACCACCTTCTTTATAGCGTCATACACTTCTATTGGTATGGCGTAGCTCATAGAAAGAGTACCTCTTCAAGGATTTTTCTCGTGTCACCATCAGGAATAAAATTATACATAACTGTATTAAAGTTCAAATTTTAAAGATATCGTCCAGGATATCTCCTTCTATCTTATAGGGCATTCTGTTGGATATTATTGAAGAGATAAAAGAGGTTGTAATTATTACCAGAAGGAGTGCTACATACGTTTCTTCGTCAATTATCCCTGCTTTTAGCCCAAAGAGTGAAGCAACAATTCCAAAAGTCAATCTCATGTTGAAAAAGAGCCCTGCAAGTTTGTAAACAGTTCCCCTGAAGAAGTTTATCGTTGCATATACCGTTCCAATATACTTGGTTACAAAAGCAATTGTTCCGAGAAGAAGTGACAGGAAAACAACTTTCAAAGAGACTACGGAAAGTTTTACCGTATATCCTGCCTTGAAGAAGAAAAACGGAGCAAGAAAGCCAAAAATAATGGCTCTTATCTTCTTCTCAGTTAAACTGTCTTTTCTGAAAAACTCTGCAAAGAAGATTCCTGTTGTAAATGCAAGAACAGCTTCATTTATGTGAACAGTCTCTGAGAGAAAACCGAGAGCTATCAAAATCACAATGATGAAACGTGTTCTAAACTCTATCTGGTTTCCTGCGTATCTCTCAAAGAGCTCTTCTCCCCATTTGGGAAGTCTGATAAGGAGCAGAATAAGGGCAACAGAAAATAGAAAGTTATAAACGTTTATTCCTTCAAAGAGGAAGCTCATCGTTAGCATGCTGGAAATGTCAACAATCATAGCTCCTGCAAGGAGAACCTGACCGGCGAGAAGCTGAAGCATTCTCTTCTCCTTAAGGAGAGGATAAACGAGAGCCAATGAGGTTGTAGAAAGTGCAATTCCTATGAGAAGAGAAGCTTCAAAAGGGTATCCTAAAATGTAGTGGGTAACATAGAAAATACTCACTAAAGGAAAAAAGTAGGAGCAAAAACCTATAAAGAGACTTTTCAGAAGGTTTTTTCTCACAAGTTCCGGATCTGTCTCAAGTCCTGCAAAGAACATTAAACCTAAGAGACCGAGATTTGAGAGAAACTCTATCCAGCTGAGGTCTCCAAGTTTTAGAAAGTTTGAAGCAAAGACTCCAGTCAAAATTTCAAGTATGGACGAAGAAAACCCAATCTCTAAGGCGGCTATCCCTGCTAAAATTATGAGAATGCTTACAACAAGGCTTTCTGTCTGTAGCTTCACATAACCTCCGTAATGGAAATTTTAACAGACGAGGGAAATCTTGAGAAACATAAAGCTTACAATTGAATACCTTGGCACCAATTACTACGGCTGGCAGATATTGCCGGGAAAACCAACTATTCAGGGGAAGATTACAGAAATTCTTGAGGAAATTCTCCAGCATCCTGTAAAACTCATCGGTGCAAGCAGAACTGATGCGGGAGTTCATGCACTCGGTCAGGTGGCAAATTTCAGAACAGAAAAAGAAATTCCTCTCTATAAACTCCAATCTGCGTTAAATGGTCTTCTTCCCCCGGATATAAAGATTGTTTCTGTTGAAGAGATTCCCTTTGACTTTGATTCTCGAAGATGGGCTAAGGGAAAACGCTACAAATACAGAGTTTTCAACAGGGAGATTCCGAGTCCTTTTGAGTACAGACGTTCCTGGTTTGTTCCGTATAGACTTAACATCGCAGCGATGGAAGAAGCAAAAAGATTTCTCATCGGCACTTTTGACTTTACTTCCTTTTCAAAATCGGACAGGAAAACAGAGGTAAATCCCGTTAGAAGGGTTGACTCGATAGAAATTAGAAAAGAAAACTATCTGGTTGAGTTTGTTTTTTTTGGCAGGTCTTTCTTAAGGCATATGGTGAGGATAATGGTTGCAACTCTTATTGAAGTTGGAAGAGGAAGGCTTTTCCCTGAAGATATAGAAGTGATCAGAGATAAGAAAGATAGAAAGTTCGCTCCTTTTTTAGCTCCGCCGGACGGACTTTACCTTGAAAAAGTATATTACGATGACTATCCTTATTGAGAACAATTTTCAATTATAGGAGTGAGAAATGGCAAACTTTGTAACCCTTGTGATTTTAGATGGTTTTGGATACAGTCCTGAAAAAGAAGGAAATGCAATTGCTCTGGCAAATACTCCATTCTGGGACTACCTCTGGAATACCTACCCAAAAGGTCTTCTTAAAGCATCAGGCGAAGCCGTAGGACTTCCAGAAGGTCAGATGGGAAACTCTGAAGTTGGACACATGAACATTGGCTCTGGAAGAATAGTCTGGCAGGATATAGTTAGAATCACAAAATCAACAAAAAACGGAGACTTTTTTAAGAATCCTGTAATCAAGAAAGCAATTGATACAGCAAAAGAGAAAGAGAAAAAACTTCATCTTATTGGTCTCCTCTCTGATGGTGGTGTTCACAGCCACATTGAGCACCTCTTTGCGCTTCTTGAGTTTGCAAAAAAGGAAGGATTGGAGAAGGTTTGTGTTCATGCGATTCTTGATGGTAGAGATACACCTCCCAAAAGTGCAGAAAAGTATTTGAGAGCTCTTGTCAAAAAAATTGAAGAGCTCGGTGTTGGAAAAATTGCCACAATGGGTGGACGCTATTACTACATGGACAGAGATAAGAGGTGGGATAGAACGGAGAAAGCCTACAATACAATGGTTTTAGGTGAGGGTTTTAAGTGCACAGATCCAATAGAAGCTCTTTTCCAGGCTTACGATAGAGGCGAAACTGATGAGTTTGTTAAACCTTACGTAATATCTCCTGAGTGCCTTGTAGAGGATGGAGATGTTCTTTTCTTCTATAACTTCAGAGCCGACAGGATGAGACAGATAGTTTCCGCCCTTGGACTTCCTGAGTTTAATGGTTTTGAGAGGAAGAAGGTTATTAAACCGTCCTACATTGCAACAATGACTCTTTACGATGAAACTTTTCCGTTTGACGTAGCTTTCCCACCGCAAGATCTAAAGAACGTTCTGGGAGAGGTTATATCTAAGCTTGGCTACAAGCAGTTGAGAATAGCTGAAACAGAGAAGTATGCCCACGTTACCTACTTCTTCAATGGAGGAAGGGAAGAACCTTTTCCTGGAGAGGAGAGAATCCTCGTTCCATCTCCAAAGGTTCCAACTTACGATTTGAAACCGGAAATGAGCGCTTTTGAGGTAACCGATAAGGTTGTTGAGAGAATAGAGAACGGCGATTACAGACTCGTAGTCCTGAATTTTGCAAATCCAGATATGGTTGGTCACACGGGAAATCTTGAGGCTGCAATAAAGGCGATAGAGACTGTTGACAAGTGCCTCAAAAGAGTCGTCAAGGCAACACTCAAAAAAGGAGGAATCTGTATAGTAACTGCAGACCATGGAAATGCTGAGCAGATGATAGATCCGGAAACGGGAAATCCCTGGACTGCTCACACCACAAATTTTGTTCCTTTCGTTGTTATCAAGGGAGAATGCGGCTCTTACGGAGTTAAAAGAAGAGAAAAGAAAGACGTTGAACTTCCAGAAGAATTTGCAGGAATTGCTGTTATAGGAATTCTTGGAGACATAGCTCCATCTATTCTCTACATTTTAGATGAAGAGATTCCTCCTGAGATGACAGGAGATATCATTGTAGAAGGAAGCTTCTAATTATATTCCTCCTCCCGTTTGGGAGGGTTTCTCTCCTTGTGAGTTCCCTTAGGGGGGTCATAAGAAAACCAAATTATACAGCACCTTTTATCCTGGCGATTTTTTCTTTTAACTTTCTTTCTACAAATTCGGTAACAAACTGAGAGACGTCACCGCCGTAAAAAGCTATTTCTCTGACAACAGATGAAGAAAGATAGGCATACTCATCAGAGGGCATGAGAAAGACAGTTTCAATTTCCGGGTAGAGTTTTCTATTGATGGAAGCCATTGTGAACTCGTGATCCATATCAGATATGATTCTTATTCCTCTGAGTATTGCCACGGCTCCTTCTTCCTTTGCGAATTCAACAAGAAGAGAATTGAACGTTTTTACTTTTACTTTACTGTAAAGTCCCATCTCTTTGAGGCTTTCTTCAAACATCTCCTTTCGTTCTTCAAGAGAAAATAGAGGTTTTTTCTTTGGATTTTCGGCAATTCCAATAATCAGTTCCTGAAATATCTCTATTCCCCGTTTTACTATGTCAAGGTGACCAAGAGTGACCGGGTCAAAGGTTCCAGGGTAGATTGCCTTTTTGATCATTTTGCTCCTTTCAAGTAACCCTGTCGGAAGTTTTGGAATATTCTACAAAAATTTTCCTATTCCTGCTTCAAAAAGCCCGCAAGCTTAAATAACGAAAACCTTATATTCAGTCTAAGTTATATAAAGAAAATATTATCTATATTTAGAAATTTCTAAACTCTTGACTTAATCA
>OFBY01000107.1_pt1 | contig 10550 bp, 11 predicted proteins | sample 1520751 | NCBI WGS metagenome assembly OFBY01 (sample SAMEA3696450, study PRJEB22514) | metagenome | biome: water; feature: marine; material: hydrothermal vent | place: Pacific Ocean | collected 2014-08-16 | depth 1514 m
GAGAAAATTGGTTTCCTGATGAAACATCTCGCTTTTGAGTGGGTGAAGATATCAGAAGGTTCTTTCCTTGTCGGGAAGAACATGAAAGAACTGGAAATTCGTAAAAAGTACGGAGTAATAATCGTAGCAATCATCAGGGACGAGAACGTTATCGTTTCACCCTCACCCCTTTTCCAGTTTCAGCCTGGTGACACAATCGTAGTCGTTGGAACTCTCGATAACGTTAAGAAGTTCGTAAAACTGGTTGAGGGTAAGGAAGAGTAAATGGAACACTTCATTTCTATTTTCGCTGCATTTGTTACAACCTTAACGGCATCCTACGCCATTTCGGTAAAGCTGAAATTTCCGGTTATTCCCCTGTATATAATTGCCGGGATTCTCATTTCTCTCATTTTTCACATTCATGATATCCACATATTCGAAGTCCTTGGTGTTATTCTCCTTCTGTTCTACATTGGACTTGAGTTTTCAATTGCAGAACTCCAGAAAAATTTCAAATCGATTATCTCAGTTGGTCTTGTTGATCTTATTCTCAACACGGTTCCGATTTTCTTCGTTGCAAAGCTTTTAGGATTCAACTCATTTACAGCCTTTGTTATCTCTGTTATTCTCTATCCCAGCAGTTCTGCCATAGTTTCAAAACTCCTTATAGATTTACGGAAACTTGCAAATCCGGAAGTTGACACAGTCCTTGCCATTCTGGTCTTTGAGGACATTGCTGCAGCTACACTCCTTGCGTTTCTTGTCAACTTCACAAGCGGAACAGTAACACCGGCTGAAACTTTACGGATATTTGTAAAGATTGCCCTGTTTATCTCTATAGCCCTCATTGTCATCATGAACGCTGGAAAACTTGTTGACCTTGTCTTCCAGAAAATGGGTACCTCGACAGAATTTTTAGTTCTATTTGTTGCAACTATCCTCTTCATAATCGTTGAGGCTACACTTGGCTTTGGACTGTCTGAATCAATTGGGGCATTTATAGCAGGTATGCTCTTTGCCGAAAGCAGTTACAAGGAAAATATTGAATCTGTTGTTATTCCTTATAGAGATTTATTTGGAGCTCTTTTCTTCCTGACATTTGGTCTCTCGATAGACCTCGAGAGTTTCTCATCCTCCATTATCCTTCCTCTCATAGTTCTTCTGATAATATCTTTCATCACAAAGATTTTGACAGGACTTGTATCCGTCAGGTTTTACAACCTTGGGGCAAAGAGAGGGCTTTCCGCCGGACTGATGCTACTGCCAAGAGGTGAATTTTCCATTCTTGTAGCTGCAACAACGCCAAAACTTGTACCACTTACAGCTGCTTATGTTCTGTCATCATCCATTCTGGGATCAATAGCAGTCAAAGAGTCTTCCAGAGTACTCAACCTCATCTTCAAAGAAAAACCCAAAAAGAAAAGCAAACTTACCAGATCTCAGCTTCTGGGGGATTAAATGTTTATAACCTTCGAGGGCATTGAAGGATGTGGAAAGAGCACTCAAGCGAAACTCCTGTATGAGTGGCTCCTTGATAACGGAAAAGAGGTCATCCTGACCAGAGAACCGGGAGGCACTCCTGCTGCTGAGGAGATAAGAAATTTCATTTTAGAACCAAGAGAAGAATCTTTCCCGCCATTTTCCGAGCTTTGTCTCTACATGGCTGCAAGGGGATTCCACGTTGAAAATCTGATAAAACCCTCTCTGAGAGAGGGTATCTGGGTTATATGCGACAGGTTTGTAGATTCAACTGTTGCATACCAGGGGTATGGAAGAGGTATTGATGTTAAACTCATAGAGAATTTGAACAAAGAGGCAACAGGAGGACTTGAACCTGATCTTACATTTTTGATAGATGTTCCGGTTGAAGTAGGCTTTGAGAGAATTGAGAAGAGGAAACAGGACAGAATGGAAAAGGAAGAGATAAACTTTCACAAAAGAGTAAGAGAGGGATTTCTTGAAATTGCCAGAGCTAACCCTGAAAGGGTTGTGGTAGTGGATGGAAGAGGCAGTGCTGATGAAGTTTTAAAAAATATCATAGAGATATTGAGGCAAAGAACAGATGCCTTTTAGCAGTGTTGTTGGACACTCAAAACAGATTTCAATTCTGAAATCTCTGCTCTCTTCAAAGAGATTTCCATCCAGTTCTCTCTTTGTTGGTCCGGAAGGAGTCGGAAAAAAATTGATAGCCACAGAAGTCCTGAAACTGCTCACGGAGAATCCACTCAACGTCAGAATCTTAGGAGAGGAAAAACCGGGTACCATAGAGGAAATAAGAGAAGCTTCGGCCTGGCTCTTCACAAAACCTTCATCCGGGAAAGGGAAAGGGCTGATAATAGACAACGCCGATGAAATGAGAAGTGAAGCTGCAAATGCTCTTCTTAAAACCCTTGAAGAACCTCCAGATTATGGATTCATAGTATTAATAGCAAAAAACGAAGAGGCTGTTCTACCGACTCTCAGATCAAGATGTAGAGTATTCAGGTTCGGAAAACTCAGCGATTCTAACATTGAATACCTACTTGAAAAACTTGGACTAAAACCCGATAAAAGAGTAGTGAAACTATCAAATGGAAGCGTAGGAATGGCTGTAAGGCTTTCAGAAAGCCAGGTTCCAGAGCTTATAAAAGAGTTTATAAACCTCATGAAGTCAAAGGATAAGTTAAAGGGAATCATTTCATTCTCCTCAAACTTCTCAAAACTATCGAGGGAAGAAACTCTCCTCTTTTTGAATGCTCTTGAAAACCTCCTATCGCAGAAGGACACAGTTTTAAGGTGGTTTGAAGCTATACAGAAGGGAAGAGAGTTTTTAAAGTTCTATGGAAAGCCCCAATCTGTTGTTGAATGGATTTTGCTGGAAGTGCTACTCAAAACTGAACGTGAATCCTTTTAACCTTTTGTTTTCTTATAGCCTCAGGAATATCCTCAAGGAGTTCGTGATTCCTGATTTCATCAGGATCTTTTAATCCATTGAAATTAATTAAATAAAAGTTTATCCTATCTCCATAAATCCCAGACTCGTCAAGAACAAGTCCACAAATGTAGAGCTTTCCTTTCGAAACAAGGTTTTCAAACTCTGGAATGGAAAGAAGATTATCTATTTGCGCATCTATGTTATTTCCATCAGGGCAGCATTCAACTGCTTCTCATTTCCTTCGTAGAGAGGAAGGAGAATATCTATGTTGTTTTCATAAACCTTTCTGAGAAGTTTAAATTCAACCTCTGCTGCCTGAAAACCAAGCTTTATAAATTCCTCAAGGTTTACTGCTGTTGTCCCTGTAATCGCTATAAGTGGAACCTTCAACGTCTTTACTGAATAGTAAATAGAAGCAAGGTTTGGAAGAATCTGAGAAGCTGTATTTGAAACTATGCAACTCCCTGGAAGGAGCTGGGAAATTCTCCAGACCATAGATGAAGCACAGACTATACAGGAATCATACCTCTCGGGTTTTTCACGGGATATACAATCCCTTATTAAGAGTTTCTCTATTACCTTTACAGCTTCCATTAAACCACTCTTATCTCAACCAGATTTTGAGAGGTATCAAGTATAGCAAAAGTGGATTTCCCTGTAAGATATCCGCAGAGCTCCCCAGGGTTTACAATCTGACAACCATTTAAAACTCTTGTATCGATCTCATGGGTATGACCGTAGAGAACGTAATCGAAATCTCCAGATTTTGCCAAGGAATCAACAAAGAGAGGTTCATGCATGATTGCGAATCTTTCCCCATCAATTTCCCTGTAGATAGGCTGTTTAGCTATCAATCCTCCTGAAACTTTCAACAACCCTCCAACTTCCCCATCGTTGTTTCCAAAAACTCCAACAAAATCACATTTTAGCTTTGAAAGAAACAGCTTTACAGAAAAAGGAGAGACAAAATCTCCACAGTGAATAACAAGTTCTATATCCTCAGCGTTAACCATTTCTACAAATTTCTCTATTTTCTCAAGGTTATCATGGGAATCAGAAACCACTGCAATTTTCATTTTCTGTCTCCGGAGGGTGGTTTATTTGAAATAAAATCACATTCGGGATACCTGCTGCAACCGTAAAACTTCTTTCCTTTCTTGCTTCTTCTTTCAACGATGTCACCCTCACCGCACTTAGGACACTTTCCGTAGGTAATTGGAGCAGTGTACTTACATTCCGGGTAGTTCGTACAGGCTATAAATTTACCATATCTTCCGCTCTTTATTACCAGATCACCACCACACTCTGGACACTTCTCTCCGGTTTTTTCAGGTTCCTCCTTGAGACTTTCCTTATACTTGCATTCAGGATAGTTTGAACAGGCTATAAAGGTTCCATATCTGCCGTGGATTTTAAGAAGAGGAGCTCCACATTCAGGACACTCTCTACCAATCTCCTCCCCCCTGAGATTCTTCAGCTCCTTTTCAGCCCTTTCAAGCAGTCCTTTGAACTCTCCAAAGTAGAACTCCTTCAGTACTTCTCTCCACTCCTTTTTGCCTTCCTCTATCTTGTCCAGCTCCTCTTCCACACTCGCCGTAAACTTCACATCAACAATCTTAGGAAAAAGCCTTTTCAGTATATCGTTAATAAACTCTCCAAGCTCTGTGGGCTTTAGTTTTTGCTTATCCTTTTCTACGTATCCTCTCTGAATGATGTTTGAAATTATCGTTGCGTAGGTCGATGGTCTTCCGACTCCTTCTTCTTCGAGTGCCTTAACAAGGGTTCCCTCGGTATATCTTGGAGGAGGCTCTGTAAAGTGCTGAACTCCTTTTATCTCTTCCGGTTCTACCTTATCTCCTTCGTTCAAATCGGGAAGGAGCTTTTCCTCAACTTCCACAGGATAAACTTTTAGAAATCCTTCTTTTTTCAAAGTGCTTCCAGTAGCCCTAAATTTTAATCCGTTTCCCTCAATATCTGCAGAAACTGTATTAAATACTGCATCTTCCATTTGAGAGGCAACAAACCGTCTCCAGATGAGATCGTAGAGCCTGTACTGTTCAGGAGTCAGGTATTCCTTAACGCTCTCCGGGGTTCTGTAAACAGAAGTAGGTCTTATCGCTTCGTGGGCATCCTGAGCAGATTTTGGAGTTTTTGTCTCATAACTTCTCTTCGTTTTTGGTAGATACTCCGAACCTATCTCTTTCTTTATAAACTTTCTGACCTCTTTAACCGCCTCATCAGAAATCCTTGTGGAATCTGTTCTCATGTAGGTAATAAGACCAACCCTCTCGTTTCCAAGGTCGATACCCTCGTAGAGCTGCTGGGCAATCTGCATGGTCAACTTTGCAGGAAATCCAAACCGCTTTGATGCTTCCTGCTGAAGAGTTGATGTAATGAATGGTGGATAAGGTTTTCTCTTTCTTTCCTTCCTTTCAACTCTTGTAACTGTGAAAGGCACCCCTTTTGCCCTTTCAACTAACTCCTTGGCACTTTTTTCATCAGGTATGTCAAACTTATCAAGTTTTTTTCCATCAACTGCAAAAAGCTTTGCAGGGAACTTAGAAGTTTCTTTTCTGAAAATTCCCTCAATTGTCCAGTACTCTTTTGGAACAAACTTCCTTATCTCCTCTTCTCTGTCACAGATAAGCCTCAGAGCAACAGACTGAACTCTACCGGCAGAGAGAGCCTTCTTAAATCTCTTTGAGAGTAACGGAGAAATTGTATAACCGACGATTCTGTCAAGAATTCTCCTTGCCTGCTGGGCATTAACCTTGTTTTCATCAATCTGGTCAGGATTTTTGATTGCTTCTTCTATGGCTTTTTTCGTAACTTCATGGAATCTTACCCTGTAAATGCCATTCTTCTTTATCCTTTTCAGAGCATTTGCAATGTGCCAGCTGATTGCCTCTCCTTCACGGTCGGGGTCTGTTGCAAGAAGAACTTCATTACTTTCTTTTGCAGCCTTTTTGAGCTCTCTAAGAATTTTGTCTTTTCCCTTTATTGTTACGTACTTTGGCTTGAAATTCTTCTCTATATCTACTCCAAACTCCTTCTCAGGAAGATCTATAACATGTCCCATGGAAGCTTTTACGATAAAGTCTTTCCCTAAATACCTCTGGATTGTCTTGGCTTTTGCTGGCGATTCAACTATGAGGAGTTTTTTCTTTCCCATCCAGACCTCTAAGTTTAGTTCAACTTTAGCGAATAGAGTAATGTAACGAAAGAAAGAGAAGAAGTCAAAAAATTTTCGTCAAAAACAGCTACTTATATCAATTTTCTCCTGTAATAGTTACTGTAAAGAGCTCCAGCAGGGTTGTGGGCTAAAACTCTATCTTTAACAATCAGCGTAGTTACAGGTGCTCTTGAGTGCATCTGGAAAAGCATGTCGTGTCCAACGCAAAGACCAACAATTATATTCATATCGGTTTCAACTTCGTTCAGAACCTCTGCCTGACCAACAGGATTACAGGAAGCCTCTAAGAACTCTGGTTTCATCTTTTCAATGTTTAGCTCCGCTTTATCTACAGCCCCTACCTTGCAAACCACTGAGAAAACCTCAAACCCATTTGATTCAAGGATTTTCGCAAGAATTCTTGTCTCTTCAAAAAGACCAATACAAAAAGCTATGCCGATTTTTTTAAACCCCATCCTTTTTGCAAATTCAAGGAGCTCTTCAACCCTTGTCAGCTTGCAGTAGAACTCCCTTTCAATGTCTGAAGAAACCTCCAATAGCTTTCTCTCAAATTCGGGCAGACCCTTCAAAAGCTCTTTCAGATCCTTACACTCTTTTCCTTCTCTGTAACAACCGGGCGAGTGGCATCTGTGACACTTCAATGGTGCTCCTCCTCGTTGGGCTCAAGGAGTTCCTCAAGCTCCCCCTTCTTAAACCTCTCAACTGCATCATCGAGAAATTTCACCTCAGGTGGAATCAGGTAAATCTTAACTCCTAAAACATTCCTTACTTTATCAAAGGAACCGGGACCCATCTCCTTTACAAGAACAGCATCAACTCCTTTCTTTCCAAACATTTCAACGATGCGAATTCCTCTTCCCCTTTCAACGTGGAGCCCTGGATTTTTCACAATCTCAATATCCCCTGTGTTAGTATCGACAATCGCAAAGTGGTTTGACTTTCCAAAGTGGGCATTAACCAGTCTTCTTCCATGAACCTCAGTATCAAGTACTGGAACTGCAACTTTCACTTTTACCTCCAGACTTATATTTAATTGTTAAATTCCAAACAGCTTTGTATTCAAATATTGTCTTTGGTTTGATTTAAGTCAAGGTAATTCTAAGAAATTGCCTGTATTCTTAAAACTGAATAAACTCAATCAGGAGGAACAGGATGTTCGGATTCTTTAAGAAAAATGGAAACGAAAACCAAAAGGAACAACAAGGTAACTTCTGCGTGGAGTCTGACCTCTCCACAGGTGTTGGTCTCAAAATGCCAAGTTTCCATGAGAGTGTTAACTACATGTACCAAAAAGTAAAGGAAGCTCAGCTCTCAAATGTTGCCGACAGATTCGAGGCAATGGAAAAAGTCAGATGTAAATTCTGTAAAGAGGGCGTTTCATGTACTCTTTGTTCAATGGGTCCATGTAGAATCACACCTCAAACTCCAAGGGGTGTTTGTGGTATCGATGCCCATGGTATCGTAATGAGGAACCTCCTCATCAAGGCTAATATGGGACTTGCAGCTTATACATACCACTGTAGAGAAGCTGCTCTAACACTCCTTGAAACTGCAAAAGGAAACACAATCTATGAAATCAAAGACCCTTCAAAGATTGATCTCCTGGCAGAGGTTCTCGGCATTGACACATCACTGCCGCTCAACGAAAAAGCAAAGTTAGTTGCTGAAGGAGTTCTGAAAAGTCTTTCTGAAAATAACTACTCAGTCTTTGTTGAAAAACTTGCTCCAGAGAGCAGAAAAGATGTCTTCAGAAAGTTAGGAATAATGCCAAAAGGTCCAATGAACGAACTTGTTGACTCCGTTTCAAGATCAATGACAAACATCGATGGTGACTACATCACTCTTGCCCTTGCAGCCCTCAGAAACGGCGTAGCTTCAGCATTTGGAGCCCTTGTCCCTCTTGAAATCATTCAGGATGCTCTCTACGGAACACCTACTCCACACGAGTGTGAAGTTGACTTTGGAATTCTCGATCCAGACTACGTAAACATCCTTCCAAACGGTCACGAGCCATTTGTTGGAATGGCACTTGTTGAACTGGCTAAAGATCCTGAAATTCAGAAGATGGCAAGAGAAGCCGGTGCAAAAGGAGTAAAGATTGTAGGTTCTATTGAAACCGGTCAGGAAATGATGGCAAGACTTGAGTGTGATGATGTTTTTGCAGGTCTTACATCAAACTGGATATCCCTGGAATACTTCCTTTCCACAGGTGCAGTTGACGTTCTCGCAATGGACATGAACTGTTCACTTGCAAACCTCAAGGAGTATGCAGATAAGTACAACTTCAAGCTAATTGCCGTTTCTAACATCATTGGTGTTCCAGGAGCAATGAGACTTGAGTACAAGCCTGGAAAAGAGAGAGAAATTGCAAAAGAAATCATCAAAATAGCAATTGAGAACTTCAAGGAGAGAAAGAACAAGCCTACAGCAGATGTGGCAAAATTCAAACAGAAGGCTATCGTTGGATTCTCTGCTGAAGCTATTATTAACGCTCTTGGTGGAAGCCTCAATCCTCTCCTCGACGTTATTAAGAATGGAGATATTAAAGGAGTTGTAGCTCTTGTTAACTGTACTTCTCTGGCTAACGGTCCACAGGACAGCACGACTGTTCAGATTGCAAAAGAGCTAATTAAGAGAGATATCCTCGTAATCGGCGCTGGTTGTGGAAACGCAGGTCTCCAGAAGGCTGGACTTGAAACACTCGAAGCTGTAGATAAATATGCAGGTCCAAAGCTTGCAGGAGTATGTAAAGCCCTTGGAATCCCACCAGTTCTTTCTTTCGGTACCTGTACTGATACAGGAAGAATAATCATGACAGTTATAGCTATTGCAAATGCTCTTGGTGCTGACCCATCTCAGCTTCCCGTAGCTGTTACTGCTCCTGAATACATGGAGCAAAAAGCTGTAATCGATGGATTCTCAGCAGTTGCAATGGGACTTTACACCCATGTTTCTCCAGTTCCACCTGTCACAGGATCCGATAAAGTTGTCAAACTTCTCACAGAAGACGTAGAAGGACTTACAGGTGGCAAAATCGCAGTTGGAGATGATCCAGTAGAAGCTGCAAATGGAATCGAGGAGCATATCATGAAGAAGAGAGAGTTACTTGGAATATAATTTTCCACCCTCAACGCTTCTTCATCTCCTCCCTCCCACCCCTCCCTCTCGGGAGGGGATCTTTAATATGGAGCATGCGATGTCCATCGAAAGAGAAAAACGAACAATAGAAAAGATGATTAAAATATACTGTCGGGCAAAGCACGGCTCTCCAAAAGGAACCCTCTGTCCTGAATGCCAGGAACTCCTCAACTACGTCTTCAAAAGACTGGATCTTTGCCCCTTCAAAGAAGAGAAACCCACATGTAAAAAGTGTACAGTTCACTGCTACCAACCGGAAAAGAGAAAAAAAATAAAAGAAGTAATGAGATTTAGCGGTCCAAGATTGCTTTTCTATGACCCTTTTGGTTGGCTCATCCACGAGATAAGAGAGAAATTTGTAAGACTTCAATCACTCAGATAACTCTAAAAGAGCATTTTTGTTTTTTATCCTGATTAGATTGCCGTTCTTCTCGATAATTCCCATAGATTTAAGCTTTGAAAGCATTCGTGAAACAGTCTCTTTCGTTAGCCCAAGTTCCATCGCTGCAATATTCGTGCTGAATTTAAATTCATCGTTATCCACTTCCTTACTGTTTCTCAGAATGTAAGAAGAAACTTTTGAAAGCGCATCCTTAAGAGAAAGACTCTCTATCAAACCTGTCAAATAGATTAGCCTTTGCGCCATGACAGCAAGAAGTCTCATTCCTATCTCAGGATCTCTTTTCATCAGTTCCAGAAATTCCATCCTTGGAATAAAAAGAATTTCACTGTCCTCTATGGTCTCTGCCCAGGCAGGAAAGTTTTCTCCTGTAAAGCTTGCAGCTTCTCCAAAGAACGTTGGTCTGGAGAAAATTCTGATTATCTGCTCTTTCCCCCTACCGGATTTGTAGATCTTTACCTTACCTTTTTTCAAAATGTAAAAACCCTCTGCTTTCTGAGAGGGATTGAAAATTACCGTTCCTTTGGTGTAACTCCTGACAATTGATATCTCCTTAATTCTGGTGAGTTGTTCTTCAGAAAGCTCTGAAAGAAGTGGTATCTGCCTCAAGAACCTAATCAAATCTTCCATCCTTAAATCCCCTCTGTCGAATTATACAGAAACCTACCTTCAATCAAAGAAATTGTTGATGGTTTGAAAGTGATAAAATCCAGATGGAGGAGGATTATTATGAGTAACTGCTTCAACTACCACATTAAAACGGCTCACACCTTTGAGAGTGTAAGGAAATCCCACTACCTTGACTGGTCAAACTATCCCAACCCGTTTAAGGTTTATAAAGGCGTTAAAAAGTTTCCCCTTCTCTCCTTTGATGGACACACTCAGGAGACACTTGATGTTCTCTACAGGATTTGTAGTGAAGG
>OFBY01000109.1_pt1 | contig 10445 bp, 8 predicted proteins | sample 1520751 | NCBI WGS metagenome assembly OFBY01 (sample SAMEA3696450, study PRJEB22514) | metagenome | biome: water; feature: marine; material: hydrothermal vent | place: Pacific Ocean | collected 2014-08-16 | depth 1514 m
TTTCTGCTTTTGTAACTGAAATTATGATATTTTTTGAAAATGGAGTTAGAAGAAAAGAGTTAAAAAATCAAGATTTTTTTGTTGCCTTTGGTCTGTTTATGGGGTATATAGGGGGGATTGTGTTTTTAAATAATGACGGGGTTCTCCCTAAACCTTTAATGGAATATTCAAAAGATATAAGTGAGAATATTTATAATGCCCTTAAAGCCTAAAATTATTTGGATTGATGGAGTGGGGTGTAATGGGTGTAGTCACTCATTTTTTAATCTTCCTAACATTGAACAACTTTTTAATAAAGTTGAATTTCTCTATCATCCACTTATCGATACCCCTGAATTCAAAATTCAACAATCTGATATCTTAATTGTGGAGGGTGCTTTAAGGGATAACTTTCTAAAATTTAATTCAACTTTAATTCCTATAATTGAAAAACTTTTTGTTGAAGCAAAACATGTTATTGCTATTGGAACTTGTAGTAGTTTTGGGGGGATTTTTGGGGAAGGGTTGATATTTAAAAAAGGGGAAAAAGGGTATTTTTATAATTATAAGAAAAAGGTTATAAATTTACCAGGTTGCCCTATCCACCCTGAATGGTTGGGGTATGTATTGGAAATGATTATTTTGAATAAAGAGATTTTAGTTGATGAATTAAATCGTCCAAAAGAGATTTATGCTTATACAAGTCATAATGGTTGTATAAGAAATGAGTATTTTGAATGGAAAATAGATGCAAAAGATTTTGGATTAAAAGAGGGGTGTTTATTTTATGAACAAGGGTGTCAAGCACCTTTTACCCATAGTAATTGTAATAAAATTTTATGGAATGAGACAAACTCTAAACCTCGTGCTGGAACCCCATGTTTTGGTTGCACTGAACCAAATTTTCCAAAAGAGAATCTATTTCATACCGATACAATGATGGGTATCCCTGCTAAAATCCCTTTGGGAGTTAGCAAAAGAGCATATTTAACACTTGCAGGTATTGCTAAAAGTTTGAAAAATGAGAGATTAGAGGGGAGACTTTTTTAAAAGGTAAATAAAATTTTTGTTATAATAACCCAAAAAAAGAGTTTAAAATGGTAAAAAAACTAATCACAAAAATAGAGGGAGAAGCAAATCTCAAAATATATGGAGATAGTGTAGTTGATTTTGTAGAGATTGAATTTTTTCAATTTAGGGGGATTGAAAACTATCTTAAAAATAGGCATTTTCTTGATGCGGTTGTTATAAATCCTCGAATTTGTGGAATTTGTGGTCATTCTCATCTAATAGCTACTGCAAAGGCTATTGAAAATGCTTTTGATGCTAAAATATCTACAAAAGCAAAAATAATAAGAGAGGTAACTTTAAATTTAGAGATTATTGAAAATCATATTAAATGGTTTTATATTACACTATTTCCCACTCAAATAAAAGATAAAAGTTATCTATTTAAAGCCCTTGAATACTCAAAAAATATATCAAAAACTATCGCTATAATAGCGGGACAATACCCTCACAACTCCTATGCTCTTCCAGGTGGGGTAACTTGTGATATTACCAATTTAGAGTTAGTAAAAATTAAAAACTCTCTTTTAGAACTTTATGAAAAGTTTAATCTATTTGAAGATATTGAACTTTTTTTTCAACATATCCCAAAAGAGATAGGTAAAAGTGTAAATAGATTTTTAACTGCTTCAAATTGTGATATATCAAAGATAAAAGATAACTCTACAAATTACCAAGATGTAACCTACAACGGGGAGTATTATGAGGTGGGGCCTCTTGCAAGAATGGTAACTCACCCTACAATAGATAAACTATATCAAACCTATCAAGATAGCATCTATACCAGAATCTATGCTCGAATTTTAGAAGCACACACTCTACTTCAAAAAACAATCTCTTTAATTGATACAATAGATTTATCTGAACCATCATATATAAAACCAACTATCTCAAACAGCAAAGGTTATTCAATTATAGAAGCTCCAAGAGGAATACTAATTCACCAAATAGAGATAATAAATGAAAAGATAGATAACTATAATATAATAGTTCCTACTCAATTTAATCTATCAAATGGCACAAAAGAGAACCCGTCCCCTGCACAAAAGGCGATTATGGGGGAAAAAATAGAGTATGTTGATACAATTTTTAAATGTTTTGATATTTGTGCAGTGTGTGTAGGACATTAAAATGTGTTACCAAATAGTGCTTTTTTTTAAATTCTTGTTAAAAAAATGAATAATCATTTATAAAATTATGTTACAATTATGGCGAAACTATTTTTTTATGGAGGTTATTATGAATGAGGCAACATTCAAAAAAATTAAAGAGAGATTAGAAACTCTTAAAAAACTTCCAAGCATTGCTGATAAATCTATCAGTGAAGTAATGGAAGAGAGAGGTTTTAGTAGAAGAGACTTTTTAAAATGGGCGGGTGCTATGACTGCAATGCTTAGCTTACCAGCATCATTTACTCCACTTGTAGCACAGGCTGCAGAGGTTAGTGATAGATTGCCAGTAGTTTGGCTTCATATGGCAGAATGCACAGGGTGTAGTGAATCGTTAGTTAGAAGTGATGCTCCAACTATTGATAGTTTAATTTTTAACTATATAAACCTTGAATATCACGAAACACTTATGGCAGCAGCAGGATGGCAAGCAGAAGAGAATCTACAAGAAGCTCTTAAAAAGTTTGCAGGTAGATTTGTTTTATGTGTAGAGGGTGGTGTGCCAACTAAAATGGATGGTAGTTTCCTAACATTAGGGCCACATGCAACAAAAGGGATAGATTTACTAAAAGAAGCAGCTGACAAAGCGGCCGCTATTATTTCAGTGGGGACTTGTTCAAGTTTTGGAGGAGTTCAAGCAGCAGCACCAAATCCAACAGGAGCAAAAGGGGTAGATAAAATTATCGATAAACCGGTTGTTAATGTTCCAGGTTGTCCTCCAAGTGCTAAAAATATCGTTGGAACTATTTTAAATGTAATTTTATTTGGACAACTTCCAGCAGTTGATAATTTCAACAGACCAAAATTCGCTTATGGAATGAGAATTCACGATTTATGCGAAAGAAGAGGACATTTTGATGCAGGTGAATTTGTAGAAGGATTTGATGATTTACAATCAGCTGAACAAGGATTTTGTCTATATAAAGTAGGGTGTAAAGGTCCTTATACATTTAATAATTGTAGTAGAGAAAGATTTAACCAACACACATCTTGGCCAGTTCAAGCAGGACATGGATGTATCGGTTGTAGCGAACCAGATTTTTGGGATACAATGGCACCATTTGAAGAACCTCTTGCAAATAAAAAATTTGAAAGTATTGGTGCTGATGCTACAGCAGATAGTATTGGAAGTAGTATTTTACTTGTAGCGGGTGCGGCAATGGCAGCTCATGCAGCAATTAGTGCGATTAAAAATCCTAAGGAGTAATGAATGGCAAAAAGAGTAGTAATAGACCCAATTACAAGAATTGAGGGGCATTTAAGAGTAGAAGTAGTAGTAGATGATAACAACAAAATTATTGATGCTTATTCAAGTGCAACACTATGGAGAGGTATTGAAGTTATTTTAAAAGGTAGAGACCCAAGAGATGCGGGATTTATGACTCAAAGAATTTGTGGGGTATGTACATATTCTCACTATAAAGCAGGGATTAGTGCGGTTGAAAATGCTCTTGGGATTGAACCACCACTAAATGCAAAACTTACAAGAACTCTAATGGATTATGCTCTATTTTTACATGACCATATGGTGCATTTTTATCAATTGCATGCACTTGATTGGGTAGATATTGTAAGTGCATTAAGTGCAGACCCTAAAAAAGCAAGTGAAGAAGCTTTTGAATATGTTCCACAAGGGTATAATCCAATTGCAACAGGTGAAAATGAATTAAAACAAGTTCAAGAAACACTTAAAAAATTTGTAGATAGAGGGGATTTAGGACCATTTAAAAATGCTTATTGGGGACATACAACTTATAAATTCACACCAGAACAAAACCTAATCGCAGCAAGCCACTATCTTAAAAACCTTGAAATGCAAAGAATTGCAGCTCAACTAATGGCAATTTTTGGAGGAAAACAACCACACCCTCAAAGTTTAACAGTTGGTGGGGTTACTTGTGTTATGGATTTAGAAGACCCAGCAAGACTTGGAGAATACTTAACTAAATTTAAAACTCTTGCAGATTTTGCTCATAGAGCATATTATGCTGATATTGTAATGGCCGCAAAAGCTTTTGGAACTGAACCAAGTGTAACTAAACCTTTAAATCTTGGAAATTTCTTAACTCATAGAACTATGCAAGATAGTGCTACAACTTGGCTATTTGATGCAAATGGATATATTAAAGATTTTGATTTAACTAAATTTTATCCAATTGATGAAAGTAAAATCACAGAAGAAGCAACTCACTCTTGGTATAAAAATGATAGTGCTCTTCATCCATATGATGGTGAAACTGAACCAAATTATACAGGATATAAAGAGGGTGAAAGTATCGGACCAGATGGTAACATGGTGCATACAAAACTTGTAGATGAAAAAGGAAAATACTCTTGGATTAAATCACCAAGATATGATAATGAACCTATGGAAGTGGGACCTCTTGCTTGTATGGTGGTAAATTATGCATCAGGAAACAAAAAAGTTCAAAAAGCGGTAAATGATTTTCTATCTTTTACAGGACTTCCAGCAAAAGCACTATTTACGGTATTAGGAAGAACTGCCGCAAGAATGCTTCAAACTATTGTAATTGCTGAGCATGGATTAAATGCTTTTAATAATTTAGTAGAAAATCTAAAAAAAGAGAAAACAACTGTTGCTCCTTATGTAATTGATAATAATAAAGAGTATAAAGGTAGATTTATCGGAGATGTTCCAAGAGGAATGTTAAGTCATTGGTGTAGAATTAAAGATGGAAAAATTGAAAATTGGCAAGCAGTAGTTCCATCAACTTGGAATGCAGGACCGGCTGATGGTAGGGGTAAAAAAGGTGCTTATGAAGCTAACTTAATAGGAATGACTTTACAAGACCCAACTAAACCACTTGAAGTAATTAGAGACATTCACTCATATGACCCTTGTATTGCTTGTGCAGTGCATGTAATGGATGTAAAAGGTAAAAAACTTGGGGCTATGAAAATTGACCCATTATATGGTGGATGTAGTATATAAGGAGACTAAAATGAGTAAATTTATAGAAAAAAAAGGGGGATATGAAGGTGGTATAGAATTTGGTGCTGGATATAGATGGCAACACTGGATTAGAGCAATTTCAATTTTTGCTCTAATTTTTACAGGTTTTTATATCGCTGACCCATTTATTACTTATTCAAATATCAGTGCAGAACCTACAAGATTTTTGCATGCTGAGATTAGAGAATGGCATATTATTTTTGGTTTTGCAATGATTGGTGCAGTATTATATAAAACATTCTTTTTCTTCTTCTCAGATAGAGGAGTTTATGAAAGAGAAAGCCTAAAAGATGCTTTTAACTTTAAGATGATGCTTGATCAAGTAGGATACTATCTACTTATCTCTAAACATCCTCATACAAAAGGGATTTATAACCCATTACAATTTTGGGCTTATACAGCTTTATATGTATTCTTTTACGGGATTATAATTACAGGTTTAGCACTTTATGCAGAAGTATATCACGAAGGACTTGGTGGTGCTCTTTATGGATTTGCTAAAGCTGTTGAGAGTATGTTTGGAGGACTTGCAGAAGTTAGATATTGGCATCACCTATTTATGTGGGGAATTATTATAGTAGTATTTGTTCATATCTATATGGCTGTTTATAATGCTGTTTTTGGTAAAAATGGTAGTATGGATGCTATATTTAGTGGTATGAAATACGAAAAAGAGGACCACTAATTTTTTCCCTTCGGGGAAATTTTGAAAATGTGCCAACATTCAATATAGGCAGTAACTAAATAAAGCGAAACAATTGCAAATTTTAACGAAGTAAAAGTGTTAAAAAAAGTGCATTCAACCCCGAAGGGGCGCTTGCGTTTGCACTTTTTAACTTTTACGAAGTGGCAAAAATTTGCACTCTTGTTGAGATTTTTTAGTTAGTGCCTATTTTAGAATATAGAGTATCTTTTCAAAATTTAAAAAAAGGAAAATAATGAAAATTTTGGTGTTAGGAATTGGAAACATTTTATTTGGAGATGAAGGGATTGGAGTTCATCTTGTAAATTATATTGATGAAAAATATGAATTTAAAAATCATCAAGTAGATTTAGTTGATGGTGGGACTTTAGCACAAAGACTTATTCCTATTATCACAGATGGATATGATAAAGTTTTTGTGTTTGATTGTGTAGATGTAGAGGAAGCTGAGATTGGAGAGGTTTATTTTTTTGATTTTACAGATGTTCCTGAATGTGTAAGTTGGCAAGGGAGTGCTCATGAGGTTGAGATGCTTCAAACTCTTCAAATGATAGAGATGATGGGAGATTTACCTGAGACAAAAATTATAGGGGTTGTTCCTTATGTGATAGGAGAAGATACCACTTTTGCTATAACTGAGCCTGTTCAAAAAGCTGCTAAACTTATGGAGAAAGTGTTGATTGATAGTTTAGAAAAAGTTGGAGTTGAATGTAAAATCAAAAATCCAAACATCAGTTTGAATGAAGTTAAAGAAATTTCTTATAAAAGAGGTGTAGAATGTATTTAAAATTTATAATCAATTATCTATCAGATAATACTCTTGTAGAAAAGATAGCCTTAAATACCGCAAAAGAGACCGATACTAAAATAGGTATAACAAAAGATAATGAAAATGTTTATATCTTTATGGAATTAGATGAAGAAAAGATAAACAAATTTGCCACAACCCTTGATAAAAATCTACCTGCTTCTATATTTTTAAAAAAAATAGATGCAGTGGTAGTAGATGAATTTGAAAATAGCAATATAACACTCAAAAATCCCTCTATGCCTCCTTGTCCAAAATGCACTATAAAAACTCTAAATAGTTACGATTTTTCTATCAGTTGTGATGTGTGTGGATATGATGCAAAAATAGAGAGTAGAAGTTATGAAAAAGAGATAAAAGAGTGGGCTAAAAAAATAGATAATAATGAATCTATCACAATACAAACTATGAATGGAATCTATGAAATATCAAAAGTAAAAGAGGATAGTGAAGTTATTGTAGCAAAAGATTTAGATGCAGTTGCAAAATACTTTGTAAGTTTTGAGGGGGATGGAAAAGCACTTGCAACTATTGAAAAACCTACTTTGAGAATGAAAGTAAATATAAATTTTAGAACTCTTACAAACCTTTTTAGAGTTAATAGTTATGATGTAAAATTACCAGATGATACAATTTTACTTCTTTTATCAAATGAAGTTTCAACCCCTTTGCTTGGATTAAAAAAGGCGACTAATCCTATTTTTGAATTTGAGGTAAATTCTCCTACTCCTCTAAAAGGTGTGGTAACAGATACTAAAAATCACGATTTTTTGATTACATCAGGGGAGCGAAGTTTAATCAAACCACCACAAAAAGAGTATGATGAAAAGAAAAAACCATATTTTGGATACTTTGGAGTGTTAAATCAATACAATCTATTAGATAAAACAACAATGGCTTTTCCTCTTTATAAAAAACACCCATCAAAAATATTTATGAATTCACCTAAATTTGGATTAGTTGAATATGTAAATTTCGATTTTGAATTTAGTGATTTTAGTGAAATTTTTGCACAAATTTCTCTTGATGAAAATGGTAAAAAACTAATTCAAAACTTTAAAGAAAAACAAAACACTCTATTTAATAATGCTCTAAATTCAAATATAAAAAGTGATTATAAGGGAATCTATTATTTATGGGGTCTTATCGGCTGTGTGCTTGGATTTGGAGATAATATCGAAACTTCAAGTAAAAAACTGCTTCAATATGCAAACGATGCCCTTACAAAAAAAGGACCAAGAATTGATTATAAGGTAGAAAACAACAATCTAAATCCATTATGGGCTATTAGGACAGCTATCAGTTTTAAACTTGCTGGAGTTGATGATAATCTTATCTCATATGGAGTAATTGAAAGTTTTGCTGAATTTTTAAATAATCTGTATGAATCTACAAATCAAGATACCGAGCTTGATGGTGCAATAGTTGTAGGTGATTTGTATGAAGGGGAATTTTTAAATAAAGTATATACTTATCTATCAAAAAACTATCCTACTTTTACACCAAAAGCGATTCCTATGAGTGGGTGGATAGAAGGATATGGAAGTTATAAAGTTTAAATGAAAAAACATATTATTACAGGAATTGTTCAAGGGGTTGGATTTAGACCAAGAGTAAAACAACTTGCCGATAAATTAGGGGTAAAAGGGTATATTTTAAATAATGGAAGTGGAGTTGAATTAGTTGTAGATAGAGATGATTTTATAGATATTTTACTTTCAAACCTTCCCCCTCTTGCAAAAATTGATAAAATTGAAACTTTTGAAATAGGTTATAAAAATTTTACTTCATTTGAGATAAAAAAATCGGAAAACTCACAAAAAATAGTCTCTATAAGTCCCGATATATCGATATGTAGCGATTGTTTAAAAGAGTTATTTGACAAAAATAACAAAAGATACTTATACCCTTTTATAAACTGCACAAATTGTGGTCCAAGATATACGATTATAAAAGATATACCTTATGATAGAAAAAACACTTCTATGTCTGAATTTGCTATGTGTGAGGATTGTAAAAAAGAGTATAATGATATAAATAGTAGATTTTTTCATGCTCAACCGATAAGTTGTCCAAATTCAAAATTACAACTTTCAACCTCTACTCACAATATAATCAACTATCTTAAAAATGGGAAAATAGTCGCTTTAAAGGGATTAGGAGGGTATCATCTTGTTTGTGATGCTACAAATTCTGAAAGTGTAAAAACTTTACGACAACGAAAAAATCGCCCTTTTAAACCTTTGGCGATGATGTTTAAAAATATAGAAGTTTTAGAAAATTATTGTCAAATCACATCACAAGAGAAAGAGTTAATTTTATCAAAAGAGAAACCTATTGTAATAGTCAAAAAAAAGATAAACTTAAAATATATTGCAGATGGGATAAATTATTATGGGGTATTTTTACCCTATACCCCTATTCATCATCTAATTTTTGAAAAGATAGATTTTCCCCTTGTGATGACATCTGCTAATATCTCGGGAGAGCCTATTATAAAAGATAACTCTATAAAACAGCTATCAAATGTTTATGACTTTTTGGTGGATTATAATCGTGAAATAGTGAATAGTTGTGATGATAGTGTAGTAATGGCGATAAATGATAAAAAAATAACTTTACGAAATGGGAGAGGGTATGCCCCGACAAATTTTTATATCGACAAAAAAATTAAACCAAATGTTTTGGCAGTAGGAGCAAATCAAAAATCAACTATCTCCCTTGCCTTTGGAGATAAAGTTATTTTATCACCTTATATTGGAGATTTGAATACAATTAAAAGTGTAGAGTATTTTGAAAAAACAATTGAAAGTTTTAGAAAATTTTATAATTTTAAAGAGGATATTATTGTTTGTGATAAACATCCAAATTATGAAAGCACTATTTGGGCAAAAAATCAAAATAAACCAATTATTCAAATTCAACACCATTATGCTCATCTTCTCTCTACAATGTTTGAATTTAATCTTAAAGGGGATTATCTTTGTTTCTGTTTCGATGGGACAGGATTTGGAGATGATGGAAACATTTGGGGAGGGGAAGTTTTTATTGCAAATCAAAAAGAGTATAAAAGAGTTTATCATTTTAACTATTTTAAACTAATCGGTGGGGAAAAAGGGGTAAAAAATCCCAAAAATATGGCTCTTAATCTAATCGATAATAGATTTAAAAATATCCCTGCCCCACTTACAAGTTCAGTTGGAAGGTTATTTGATATTGTGGGATATTTAGGGGGATTTATAGAAACTAACTCTTATGAGGGGGAGAGTGGAATGAAAATTGAAGCTTTTTACAATTCAGATATTAAAGAGAGTTATAATTTTATTTTAAAAGATGGAGTTATCGATTTTTCCGATATGATTAAAAATATAGATAATCAAAAAGAGTTAGTTGCTTCAAAATTTATCAATAGTTTAGTGGAAGTTATCAAAAAAATTAGCAACGAGATAAATTTACCAATTATTTTAAGTGGAGGGGTGTTTCAAAACAAAACACTACTTACACAAATTCTAAAAAATATTGATAAAAAAATATATTTCAACCAAACAACCCCTATAAATGATGGGGGGATAAGTTTGGGACAAATTAAGTTTTTAATTTAATTAAATTTCAATTTATCTCCTATTTAACAAATTCTTGGTAAAAGTTCCCCTTTTGGTAAATCTATATATCTTTTTGAACCATAAGGGGATTTTAAAATAACTCTATTTCCCTCTTTTACATTCCCTATAATCTCTGCTTTTT
>OFBY01000110.1_pt1 | contig 10408 bp, 8 predicted proteins | sample 1520751 | NCBI WGS metagenome assembly OFBY01 (sample SAMEA3696450, study PRJEB22514) | metagenome | biome: water; feature: marine; material: hydrothermal vent | place: Pacific Ocean | collected 2014-08-16 | depth 1514 m
GAGTCTTGCATAGAGCAACGGCTAAATTTAGCCCTCTCGATATGAAGTCCGAAACTCAAAGGAGTCGGAGGCTTTAGTCCCGTATAGAGTATCGAAAGGGGTGATAGAGCAGTCGTGGAACTCTTCGGAGTCAAAGCGTATCTTTTGGTGTGATTAGCGATATGCTTTTGCAACTGCGAGGAGAAAGTTCGCTCCATGATTCTACGCTGCAATCCAAAATAGCTACGGTGGATGTCTTCATCCATTTATAGATTTTCTCTCCGGTCAAGGCGAGGGCTGTATCTGTAATGATGGGATTGTGTCCTACAAGCATGATCGAATCGTAATCTTCGCTCGTCTCTTGTATCACTTTCAGATACTCCTTGACACCACTTTCGTAAAGATTGGCTTCGAGTGTGGGAGGCTCTTCGATATTCAGAGCTTCTGAGAGTATCTTCGCCGTCTCCATCGCTCTTGTCGCATCGCTGGAGACGATTATGGAGGGAATGAATCCTCTCTCCTGTAGATACTTTCCAACTTTCGCCGCATCCTTTCTCCCCCTTTTTTTCAGGGGTCTGAGATGATCGGGTAGAGCCTCTTTCCAGCTCGATTTGGCATGTCTTACAAGATAAATTCTTTTCATAAGCGGGATTTTATCACAAAATATAGGTGATTTAGGATAAAATAAGAGTTGATTCATCACACTATATTAGGGAAAGAGTATGGAAAATTTTCTGGAGAGAGCGAAGCGTTGCAGAGCGGTGGCGGCTGTTCTGGACGGGCGTAGAAAGAGTATGATTCTTCAGGAGATGGCCGAAGCTATCGCAGACTCGAGAGAGAGGATAAAAGAGGCCAACTCTCTGGATATGCAGAGGGCCGAAAAAGAGTCTCTGAGTCCGGCCCTCAAGGATAGACTGCTTCTGGACGACAAGAGGATAGCGGCCATGGCCAAGTCGCTAAAGGAGATAGCCGCACTGAGAGAGCCTGTAGGGAGAGTCATCGACGGATGGCGCAACGAAGACAATCTTCGGATAGAAAAGGTCTCCGTGCCGATAGGTGTAATAGGGGTGATATACGAATCCAGACCGAATGTTACGGCCGATGTGGGGGCACTCTGCTTCAAAAGCGGAAATGTAGCCATACTCAAAGGGGGCAAAGAGGCCGAGAACTCCAATAGAGTCATAGCCGAAATCATGCAGGGTGTTCTGGAGAAAAACGGGCTGCCGAAGGAGCTAATATCCATGCTTCCGGACAGTTCGAGAGAGGGTGTGGCGTATCTAATACGACAGGATAGATATGTTGACCTTATCGTTCCGAGGGGAGGGGAGGCGCTGATACGCTATGTCTCTTCCAATGCGACGGTGCCTGTGGTCAAGCACGACAAAGGACTCTGCCATACCTACATTCACGAAGATGCCGACAAAGAGATGGCTCTGAATATAGCTATCAACGCCAAATGTGACAGACCGGGAGTCTGCAACGCCATGGAGACTCTGCTGGTCGATAGAGCCATAGCGATGGAGATGCTGCCTATGATATACGACGGATTCCTGGAGATGGGAACGGAACTCAGAGGAGATGAGAGTACGAGAGAGCATATAGATGTCTCTCCCGCGAGTGAGGAGGATTACGATACGGAGTATCTGGCGAATATCCTGAGTATCAAGGTAGTAGATGGTCTCGACGAGGCGATAGAGCATATCACGAAATACGGTTCGGGGCACTCCGAAGCCATCGTTACCGAAAACTACAGTGCGGCCGAGAGCTTTCTCGAGCGTGTGGATGCCGCCTGTGTCTATGTGAACGCCTCCACCAGATTTACCGACGGGGGCGCTTTCGGTTTCGGAGCGGAAGTCGGGATATCCACAAACAGGCTTCACGCTAGGGGGCCGATGGGTATAGATGAGCTTACTACATACAAATACAAGATATACGGCAACGGACAGGTCAGATAGCTTATGAGAAAGGAGAAGGAGTCGAAGAGAGATATAGTCCTGTCTATAGAGAATCTCCGTTTCGGATATTCCGGAAAGGGACTGATATACGACTCTTTCGACCTGAAACTCGAAAGAGGGGAGTGCGTCTGTATAGTGGGGCCGAGCGGTTGCGGAAAATCGACCCTTCTGGAACTTGTAAGTGGAGGTCTGAAGCCCATAGAGGGTAGAATAGAACATGGCAGGATAGGATGGATTTTTCAGGACCCATACAGCTCTTTCCATCCGCACTATACGATAGCGGAGCAGATAGAAGAGGTGGCATCCGAAGCTATGGACGACGAACACCTCCGGAGGCTGGGGCTGGAGAGAGCTATACTGAGCAGATATCCTTCCGAGCTCTCTGGAGGACAGCTGCAAAGATGCAGTATGCTAAGAGCTCTGGGTATGAAGCCCGACCTTCTGCTATGTGACGAACCGACCAGCGCTCTGGACAATATCACTCAGCTCGAAACCATGAGACTGCTCGTTTCTCTTCTGGAGAGAGTAGGAATACTGCTTATCACCCATGATATGGATTTGGCGAAATGGATGGCCGACAGGATCGTCGATATAGGTAAAAACGCTGGAGAGAGGGCGGCATGATGCAAAAGAGTCTAAAAAACATTGCAATTACGGCTCTGTCGATGAGTCTGACAGCGACACTCCTCTTCTCCCAATCCAACTCGACAGAGTGGAAAAGAACGAATGAGAGCGGCACGAAAAGAGTCGCTCACAAGAGCTACAAGATAGAGCTTGAAGGCTTGAAGAGTCTCGAGCCGAATGAGGTCTATTCCGTTTTGGGAGTTCCACTCAAACCATGGTTTCAGTTTTGGAAAAGTGATGAGAAGAGGATAGATGCCTCGCTGCTTCACTCTATCTCCGATACACTCAGGGGATATCTCGATAGCAAGGGTTACTACGATGCCACATTCAAGATAGAGAAAAAGGGTGAGCTCGTCGTGGTGAAGATAGATGAGAAGAGTCCCGTAAAGATCGAAAAGATAGAGATAGAGAGTGATTTTCCCATCAGGGAGCTTATCTCGTTTCACAAGGGCGAAGCTTTCGATACCGAGCGTTTCAGCAATATCAAGAGTGCTATCAAGTCCGAACTTCTCAAAAAAGGCTATTGCAGTTACGACCTAGATACCAAGGCCTATGTCGATCTCGACAAAAAGAGTGTGGAGCTGAAATATAGTTTGAAAAAGGGAGAGCTCTGTCGATTTGGAGATACCAAAATAGTGAAAAAGCCGGCCGATATTCCCGAAGAGGTTCTGCTCTCGAGAGTGAGGTACTCCAAAGGCGAGATCTTCACTACCGAGAAGATAAACAATACCTATTCCGCGTTGAACGAGCTGGGTGCTTTCGGAGAGGTACTCATAGATACGGACAAGAAATTTTTCAATGTCGTACCGCCTGAGATTAGTGCCGGATTGAAAGAGAAGCTTCATAGATATACTATTGCCGGTGGATACGATTCTGTCGTAGGTGCCAGGGTCAAGGCTACCTACAAACATTACAACTTCTTCGGAGGAGCGAGAAGATTCGAGGCTACGGCCGAATATTCCGGCGAATTGAAAAAGGGGGAGATCAATTTCTTCCAACCGGCCTTGATTGGGTGGAATATGAAATATTTCGATCTCTTCGCCAAAGTGGGCTATTTCCGAGAAGAGTACGATACATACGACGAAGAGAACGCCTATGCCAATATCAAACTCAGACATATGAGTGGAGATTTGACAGCAGATATAGGCGTGGCGCTGGAGAATATCGATATTGTCAAAACGGCGAAAGACGACTCCATAATCGGTGGGAGTTTTTTGATGTTCTATCCCTACATGGAGCTGGTGTACGACGGTCGCGATTCCAAGCTCGATCCGAAAAACGGATATTTTCTATCTCTCTATGCAGAATATGCGCTCCCCTTCGACCCAGAGGCGAGCAACTATCTCAAGACCCTTATAGAGACTAGGCTCATACGCACTTTCAAAGAGTTTACATTTGCCGGAGTAGGCAAAGTAGGCTCTATAGACGACTCCGCGGGGGTGTTGCCGGCTTCGAAATATTTCTATGCCGGAGGCGCATATAGCAACAGGGCATATGGAGAGAGAGATATGGGTATGACCTTAAGCAGTACCGAAGATGACTCTCTCGGGGGTAAGACATGGCTCAACTTCAGTGCGGAAGTCGATCATCCGATTGTAGAGAAACTATCTGGAGCCGTTTTTTACGATGCTACAATGATAGCGGAAGATACATACGATTTTAGTGCCCCTTGGATAGAGTCGGCGGGGATTGGCTTTAGATATGCTACCCCAATGGGGCCTGTGAAGTTGGATTTCTCGGCAAATGTTCACAGTTTCAGTACCAATAGAATATCTTTTATGATAGGGCAGTCCTTTTGAAAAAGACAGCGAAATGGATAGCGATTTGCATATTTCTGCTCATAGGCACACTTTATATATTGGTAAACTCCTCTTATGTCATCAACTTTATAGCTGAGAGATACGCCCCAAGGTATGGATTTACTTATGAAAAAATAGACGGTAATGCGCTCTACGGAATAGTTTTACATGGATTGAAATATAAAAAGAGGGCTATGGCCGATACAATCAGATTGCATATCAATCCATTTACAATTTTAAACGGCAAGATAAGTGTCTCGAGCTTAAGTCTTCTCGGAGTCAATATGGCGGTTATGCAGAAGATGGTTTACGACTTCACTCCCGCAGAAGATAAAATGGGGAGTCAGGAGAAGCAAGAGAGCATCTATATCCCTTTTTCTTTCGCGATGGACGATATACATCTGAGGCTGAAACCCTTTACTTTCCAAAGAGTGAGGATAGAGAAAGAGGATCTCGAGATAGACTCTATCGAATATGATGGAGAGAGATTTATCGTAGGAGATCTAAAACAGTCCGCTACAACTTCCATAGGAGATATAGAGCTAAGAGGAGAATATCACCGAAGAGTATTGGATGTAGAGTATCTGAATATCTCTGCTATGGATATGGAGGCGGTTATGAATATTGTAGGCTCCATTTCGAACGGGAATACAGACGCTACTGGAAGTGAATCTGACGACAAGATAGCAAGCAATACAATTTTCATACCCAAAGAGATAAAGGCAAAGAGGATTCATCTGACGATGAAGCCCTATAGGATATACGATAGCGATATATCCTCACTTGAAATAGAGGGCGAAAATATCGATATCGACCTTCTGACTTCGAGCATAAAAGATGCACTCCTGCATTTGAGAGTATCGAGCGATATTGTCGATTCTCAGATAGATATGGAGGCGGACGGCGGTACCTATAGAATCAAAAGAGCCTCTCTTAAAAATCTCGATGTAGATGCACTCAAGAGGATGCTTGCCATCCTCGAGAGAGATAAGAACTCGTCCAAATGCAAAGGAAACAGCTCCAAAAGTGCTGCTGGGAAGCTGAGCTCTTATCCCTATGTACCGGAGTTGGTCTCGATAGACAAATTGAGTCTGCAAATCTCTCCATTCGTTTGGAATGGTGTGAAGCTAAATGGTGCCGGACTCTCCGCCGATGGTCTGGAGATAGATTTTCAAAGCGAGAGATTCAGAGGAAGAAGGTTGAGCATCTCCGCGGATTCGCCATATGCGAAACTCTCGTTGAATGCCCATATAGGCAATAGAAGTATCTTTATAGACGAGTTCAATGCCAGCTCGATAGATGTGGCGGCTATAGAGAAGCTCAGCTCCAAGATGAGCAAAAAGAGGGCTACGAAAGAGCCCGAAAAGAGCTCTTCTTCAAGCTCTAAAGAGAAAAAGAGTAGTGACTATAGGGTACCTTTCCTGCCCCGCTATCTGGCTCTTAAAAGATTGAATATGGATATTCTACCTTACAAAAGAGCCGGTATTACAGTTGATAAAGCCGAAGTCTTTGGCAGGAATCTGCTTATGAAGCTCGATGGTGCCGTGATGCAAGAGGGTAGTGTGAAGCTCTTTGCCTGGAGTGATGCGGCGAAGGTAGAACTTTCCGCTCTCCTGAGGGGGAGGGCAGTGATACTGCAAAAAGGAGAGAATAGAATTACTCTTCTTCAAGGATTTTTCGAAAAGTACAAGATACCTTTGAAGGCATCCGGGATGAAGCCTCTGGATTTAACGGGTATAGTGGATGAAAAGAGTGCTCGCATAACCCTCACTACTTCCGGCAAGAGTCTCTATGCGGATTCGAACGCCTCTTTCGATATCGATATGGCACTGGGCAAGACAGATATAGACTATAGTTTCGAGAGTGGAAAGTTGAAGATGAAGGGTGCGGGTAGATTCGCCCTGCCCCCATATCTGCCTTCTGCAAATTTGACTTTTGTCGGCAAAATGCACAAGAGTGCCCCGTTTGTCTATTCTGGGTCGCTAATACTTCCCAAAATAGATATTCCAGATAAAAGTATCTCCAAAAGAGTAGGAAAGGTAAAAATCAATTTCAGAGGAGATGCGAAAAAACTCTCTGCCAAGCTCAACTCTTCGCTATTTCGAGCCACTTTCGCAACACCCGATATGAAAAAAGCCTCTTTACATATCTTCAGCAATGGCTCTTTGGCGCTTGCTAATTTCGTGAATCTTCCCTCCGGGCTCGAAGCAGCAAAAGCTTCGATTGATATTGGCAGCGAACTCAACCTCTCGAAGATAATGCCCCTGAAGGCGAAGTACAGCATAAAGTCCAATATTGCAAATATTGACGGTAAATTGTCGTATGGTAAAAACCTCGAAAGCAAAGCACTCCTGAGAGTACCCAAAAAAACTCTACTCAAAAAGATGGACAAAAATCTGAAAGTGGAGAATATTTTTCCTCTGAAAATGGCTCTGAAGCTGGATGGGAACGATACTATACTCAGGCTCTTTTCTAAGAATATCTCCGCAAAAGCTGACTACTCTCTCGAAAGTGAAAAGATCGAAGGAAAAATCTCTCTTGCGGATAGTGTCGTGAATATCTCGGGCAGTCTGAAAAAGAGAGTGAATATGCTGATGAAGAGCTCGTCGGTCAAGAAACTCTTTAAGAATATAGGAAAGATATACAAAATGGAGCCACCGGCGATAGATGGTGATCTGAGCGTAAAAGCGAGTTATCTCGCTGCGAAGGGGAGTATAAAAGCCTCTATCAGGTCGAAGAGATTCATCCCCGACAACAAAGCGAGAATAAAAAAACCCATAAGAAAGCTCTCTGTAGATTTGAGTGCCGACTTGAAGAAAAAGGCTCTGAATATAGAGAATTATTCCGTGGAAGTTGCGGGTATGAAGTTCTTTTCAAAAAGGACTTCCAAAATCATGTTCAAAAAGAGTCTCCTGAAAATAAAAGAGCTCTGGATAAACGATGAACTCAAAATAAAAGGTAGATATGATGCCGCAAAGGATAAAGGCAGAATCAGTGCAAAAGCGTCCAGCTTCAAAATCGAGCATGAAAATGCCAAAATGAGAATATCGCTCGACCTCGATACTAGGATATCCAAAGGCAAAATCGACAGTGAGGGCAAGATATATATTCTTGGAGGGAAGGTTTTCTACAATATGAAGGCCAAGCACTATGCGAGTGACGAAGATATCATAATAGTGCAACATATGAGAGAGAAGAAGAACAGCTTTTTCGAAAAAAATGTCAGATTGAAACTCTATGTAGAGAGCAAGAGATCTCTCCTCTTCAAACAGAAAGATGTAAAGGTAGAGTTGAAACCGCAGATGAGTATTCTCAAAGAGTACAAATCGCCCGTTATGGTATTGGGCTCGATAGATTTCAGGAAGGGTGGCTACTACAATTTCAACGGTAAAAAATTCGTACTCGAAAAAAGTGCGGTATATTTTACTGGCAAGCCCACTTCTCCACTCCTGAATATAAAACTGATCTATAGAAGATATGGCAAGGCTATCTGGATATCGGTATCGGGCTCAGGGAGCGAACCGGTACTCAACTTCTCCAGCTCACCGTATATGACGAGAGACCAGATTCTCTCCTTCATACTCTTCGACTCCGAAAATTCGGGTAACAGCTCTGAAGATATGCTATCCATGGTTGGCGGAGGTTTGGCGAAATCCATTCTTGGCAATATGGGACTCAAGCTCGATACACTGGTATTGAGCCAGAAGGGTTTCGAGGTGGGCAAAAAGATAAGTAACAAGGTTTCGATAATCTACGATCAGAAAGACGAGTCCAAAATCATAGTGAGAGTGGAGCACTCTCCCAAGGTGGAGACCGATATATCGATCGGGCAGGAGTCGCAGAGTATAGATATCATATACAAAAGGGAATTTTGATGAATAGAGTCGAAAGTATGTTGAGACTTCAACAGGAGCTCAATGACGATACCAACGGTAAAGGATGGGAGAAGGGTATCACGAAAAACGGCAAAGTCATAGACTGGAGACGCTGCATATATCTCGAAGCTGCGGAGTTGATAGAGAGCTATCCTTGGAAACACTGGAAAAACATAGCTGCCGAAGCAGATTACGAGAATATCCGAATCGAGACCGTGGATATCTGGCACTTCATAATGAGTGAGGCGCTGAGGCTGGAAAAGCTCGAGCGGGATGGAAATATAGCTGATCTTGTGCAGACTATAGAGTCTCTCGAGGCTTATATCCGTTTCAGAGATGGAGATAGAGCCGATACGGGAGGGGATATATATGCCGAAATGGCACTGGTGGAGCGGCTGATAGAGGGGATATTCTGCGATGAAAGGATAGAGAGGCTGATGAGCGACTTTTTTGATATGGCCTCTGTATCGGGTTTGAATCTCGAGAGCCTTTACACTCTTTATATAGGCAAGAATGTGCTCAACCGATTCAGACAGAATCATGGCTATAAAGAGGGGGAATATCTGAAAATCTGGAACGGCAGGGAGGACAATGTGCTTATGCAAGAGATTCTGGCATCAAATAGCGGGATATCTCCCGAAGCTCTCTACGAGGCTCTCGAAGAGATATATAGCACACTTCAAAGCTGATTACCCAAACAAAGGGGTCAGGTGAATGTAATCGTAAGTCATCTTCTGCTATACACTCCAAAAGGAGAGAAGCAATGCCTAGAAAGCCTCGTATAGAGATGCCGGGTTATTACCACATCATCAACAGAGGGGTAGAGCAATGTGTGGTATTTAAAGAGCTCTCAGACTATGAATACTTCAAAGAGCTGATGTGCTTCTATGCCGAAAGCCATAACATCACCTTCCATAACTACTGCCTCATGCCCAACCACTACCATCTGCTCATAGAGATCACACAAAAGAATCTCTCCAGGTATATGCGGCAGCTCAACATGAACTACGCAATCTACTTCAACAAAAAATACAAAAGGGTGGGACATCTATGGCAAGGAAGATTCAAATCATGGTTTGTTACCGATGAAGCCTATCTCTATACCCTCATGTGCTACATCGAACAAAACCCCCTCAGAGCCAAGATGGTCAAAACATTGGAAGAATACCCATACAGCTCTTATAACCACTTTCTGACAAACGATATACCAGAGTGTCTACAAAATGCTTGGATCATGCAGCACTACCCAGAAGACAAAGAGGCAATCAGAGCCTTTTTACATACTAGACCGGATAGCAGTCAACTCTCAGATATGAAAAAAGCGTCTTCTTTAGTAGAGATACCCAATATCGACACAAAACCCAAAGCAAAAGATCTAGTAAAACTGTTCAAAAACATCACGGATATACCCCAAAGAAACAAAGTGATCTACCAAGCATATCAGCAAGGTTATTCTCAACATATGATTGCTAAAGTACTGGGCATGGCACAGTCAACGGTCAATGGGATTGTGAAGAGGATGAGTAGATGATATGATTACGTTCACCTGACCTCTTTTTGTACTCAAACTTTTGGTGTATTTAAATATTTTTATCGTTTAAAAACTACTTTATTCAGAAATAATGTTTTAGTCTGTTCCATTTCTTGCCAAAATATTCCTTTTATAACATCTTAAGGAATTTAATGGCATAGTTCATCTATATAAACATTTTTTGTTTGCATATATAATTTTAAGGAGATTTGGATGAATGAAAACAAACTAAAAAGATTGGATATGAAAGAGAGCCTCTATTCTGATATCTTAGCATATGCCACTAGTCAGGCTATAGAAGGAAGAACAAGAGGAGAGAGGGTGTTGAAAACTATTGAGTACATGTACAACAATACTATTGATATAGATACAGCATCTATGGTATCAATCGATGAAGATATAAAGAAAAAAATAAAACTTTTTCAAATGGTTGGTATCTTAGATGAAGATGATATTACAAAAGCTATCAATGAGGCTTTAAGTGAATATATAAATACCAATAAAGAAATATTACAACAAAAGATTGCAGAGCTATGAATAGCGAACAAAAAACAAATTTTGCACTTTTTGCAAGTGCAAAGTTGAATGACAAAAAGGTATTTGAGCAATGTAAAGATTCAATTGATAATATTATCAAAAATTTTG
>OFBY01000113.1_pt1 | contig 10251 bp, 9 predicted proteins | sample 1520751 | NCBI WGS metagenome assembly OFBY01 (sample SAMEA3696450, study PRJEB22514) | metagenome | biome: water; feature: marine; material: hydrothermal vent | place: Pacific Ocean | collected 2014-08-16 | depth 1514 m
AAGTTTAGGGACAAAATTCTAATTGCAATTGCCCATAGACTTTCTACTGTTGTTAATAGTGATTTAATAATTTTCCTTAAGGAAGGTAAAATAGCGGGAGTTGGAAGTCATAAAGAACTTTATGAAAAGCTTGAAGATTATAGGAAACTGTGTGATATTCAATTCAAGTTAAACCTTGAGTAAAGAAAGGGAGCTTCTGAAATGAAATTGGTTGTGTTTTGATAGTTCTTGATTCCTCAGGTTTGAAAGTAACGAAAAGAGGTGGTTTGGAGAGGCAGTTATTCGTTATAGGTCGGTTCTGCAGAGAAATTTTTATTGGACACAGTATAAAGAAACTAAAATTGAGCTCCGAAAATCCACGAAATGTATGGTTTAATTTCTTCTGAACAGATTATCTCTTCATTTAAAAACAGGGTAACTCCTACGTTGTAGGAACCCTTGAAGCCAAACCAGATGCTCTTTGAAATAAAGGAATTTCTTACAGCCTTTTTTACAGCTTCTTCAATCTCTTCAGCCTCTAAAAGGAGAATAAAATTGGAGAGGTAGTGGTCTTCTGGAATTTTTAGAAGTTTTCTTGAGACTCCTAAAAATATATTCCACAGGTCTTTAAAATCATTGAGTATGAGTTTTTGATATCTTTTTCCGAAGATATACAGGAAACTTCTTATTTCGTAGTCTTTCATAAAGAAGGTTGTATGCACTAAGCTGGTTTCAAGATGGGCGAAAAAGTCAAAAGTGGTTCCGTTCACAGTAAAGGGTTCCAGAAACTCTCCATAAGGTAGAACTTTCCTCTTAACTTTCTCACTTAACAAAGAGGATTACCTCTTCTCTGTCTTTCTTTCCCTTTAGGAGCATTTCCCTGGCAAGCTTCTGATAGTAAAAATCCCTGTTCTTTTCAAAAGCAGTAATCCTCTCTTTGAGGATTTCGTTCCGGTTTTTCCAGTAGTTCTCTTCCTTTTTTAGCTCTTTATAGGTTTCCTTTAGCTTTCGGTAAGTAGAGAGGGAGTTATCTCCCAGAAAATAACTGTAGAAAGCCCAGGGGGCGAAAAAGATCCAGAAAAGGATAAGATATCTGAACCTACACTTCAGATTCTGTATCAATTAGTCCTCTCTCAATCAGTTCTTCATTATAGTAGCGCCTGTAAAGGGCATACCATTCGGGAGTTCCCTCGTAGATAGGTCTTGAGTGAGAAGCTATTTTCTCTCTAACTTTTTCGTCTATCTCTTTTCTGAGTTTTGCAATCTCTTCAAAGGATTTGACGATGGTTGCCCTTATGACGCCTCTTTCCTGTGTGTAGTCCAGTTCTTCATCTGTCAGTATGAGTTTGAGAACCTTTCCGGCAAGGTAGTTAGCTTTTTCTCTGGAGAAAATGCTACCAACTACGGCAATTCCTCTCTCTTTTGCCAGCTTTTCCTTTATGAGCTTTCTTGCCTTGTGGATGGAAACTCCTCTGTATGTAACCTCTTCGGCGTTTTCCTGAATAATTCTTTCAGCTTCTTCTTCTAACTCTTTTTCTGTGATGTAGTCATTGTAGAGGATGTCGTACACTTTCTTCTTGAACTCTTCTGGATTATCTGCAATGACGTACTCTTTTTCTAAGAGGTTATTTGCAATTCTATCTGCAAGGAGTTTCAGAAATCTATTCTGTTTTGCCATCGCTCCTCCTTAATTCTTATCTGCTATAAAAACTATTTACTTTGCTTAATCTCAGGATTGTAATAAGTCGCAATCAGCATTCCAATAACGAGTATAAGAAAGAACGAACCAAGTATCAAAATTAACCAGAGCATTTGTTTCCTCCTAATGCATCAAGTTTTTTTCCTATTTTCAAGATTATGCCAGCACTTATGAAAAAGCACATTCCAAGAAACCAGAGGGTTACTATTCCTGCAATTACCCATTGTGACATACCTTCCTTGTAAAATACGCCTACAGTTGCAGAAACGTCAACGATTATAGCTGTTAGAACTGTTTTCAGGATGCTTTCCCAAACTATTCTCTTAGCTTCAAGATAATTTTTCACATTTTCTCCTTTTTCATCTTTTGCAGAAGAGATTTTACCTTTTCTGCAGCTACTTCGCCTTCTTTTGTACCTTGCTTCAGTTTCACAACTTTCTGGTAGAGCTTGAGAGCCTGTTTGTAATCTCCTTTTTTCTCGAAAAGCTGAGCTGCTCTGTAGAGCGATGTGGAAGCCCAGGGTTCAACGTCGCTGTATTCGTAATTTATCTTCATATAGTTGAGGATTGCTTCATCGATGTTGCCTTTTTCAGCTTGAATGGAGGCTTTCCAGAAGAGGGACTCAACTTTCTGATCTTTTGTCTTTGCCTTTTTTATTGCTTCATTGATAAGTTTCTCGGCTTCATCTAACTTTCCTTCTTTTTCGGAAAAGATTGTAAGCCTTATAAGGTCGTCGTAATCGATGGTTGAAAGGTTTCCTGAGCTTACTAATTTGTCAACAATGGCTGATGCTTTTTCTTTATCTCCCATTAACTTGTAGTAGTTGGCGAGTTTAGCTAAGAATGAGTTTCTCTCATTTTCAGGAACGTTGTTGATATCCTTTATAGACTGGGCTGCAGTGTAGGCATCCACGAGTCTTCCTAACTTCAGGAAGATTTTGAACTGGAGGAAGTTCTTGAGATCCTTATCGGACTGATTTCTGTCTGGTAAGAGCTCCACGTCTTTCAGAGCTCTACGGTAATTCTTCTCCTTCAGGTCTATATCTACCAGTTTCTCTATGATTCTCTTTCTGATTTCGTCTGAGGTTGTCCTTTCAAGTGCCAGTTTTAGCAGTCCATAAGCTTTTCCGTAATTCTCTGTTGAGATGTAATCCTCAGCCTTTGATATGAGGGTATCAACAGATGTTATTCCATTTTCAGGGTTGTAAGCTATGAACTGAGGGTCGTTGAAGAGTACAGGTTCAAAGTTTCCTGATTTAAATGCAAGGTGGTTGATCGTCTGTCTGGCAAAGTTTGATACTACCTCATCGGTGGAGTGGTTGAAGATGACTGTAAGGTACTCCATTGCCCTGTCAGGTGCTGACTTCTCGTAAGTAAGGGATAGGTAAAGAGCAGCAGCAATCTTTTCATTTCCGGAAAGCTGAGGCAGTAGTTTCTCTACCTCTTTAACGTTGTTTGAGGTTATGGCAGCCATTAGCTGAACAGATGGTGATGTAAAGTGGAATTTCTTTAAGTCCGATTCTTTCTGTAGGAGCTTTGAGAGATAGACCAGTCTGCCGCCGTTAACTTCTGGATAGAGTCCATTTGTCTTCAAGTGGTTTTTCAGAACTTCATAAGCTCTCTTTCTGTCTCCGATCTGAAATAGGTCAAATGCCAGGAATGTATTTGTATCTCCATCTTTGAAAGAAACTCTTGAGAGATAAAGAGCTCCTTTTTTAAAGTCCTTTTCGTTTGTGTAGCCAAGTCCCAGCAGCTTTTTAACTTCGTCAGTTTTCAGTCCAAGCTGGTTCTCCGCGTACTTGAGGAGTTTTACCGAAAGGACTGTATTTCCGCTGTAGAGGTAGGTTCTGGCAGCAGAAAGTATGGCTTCTCTGTAAAAGGGAGTGTTCTGATAGCTCTTCATCAGCTGTGTATAGACAACAGAAGCAACTTCTGTGTTGAAGCTGCCAAGCTTGCCAAGGAGGTAGAGAGTTCTCGGCATGAGAAGTTTGTCTGATGGGTTCTGAACGGCTTTTTCGAGATAGGAGAGGGCTTTTCTATAAAGTCCTCTTTCGTAGTAGATGTAGCCAAGGTCGTGGTAGGAACCAACCTCTTCTGGTACTTCTGCTCTTAAAGAGAATATGGATGCTTTCGGATAGAGCTCGGGATAGAGCTTTTTGAGCTTTTCAAAGTGAAAGTTGCACCTGAAAAAATCCAAAAGGACTTTTAACTTGTCCGGAATTTCAGGTTTTGATACATTAAGCCCAATAATTTCCGGAATCTTTTCGGGATGACCCAGTTTGAAATAGCACCACGCTTTTAAGTATTTTGCTTCTTTTGAGTTAAGGTCTTTTAAGGTCTGGAGGGCTTCCTGGTATTTTCCATTCAGGTAGTAAACCCTTGCAAGTTCAATTCTGACGTTATCGGATGGATATTTCTTGTAGAGTTTTTCCGCTTCGACGAGAGCTTCAGGAAATCGTTTTTTCCTCTCGAGGTACTTGACGTATTCTAAGATTTCTTCCGGGGAGCTAAACCATTTGCCGTAATTGTCAAATATGAGGTCGATCAGCCGGTAATCGTTTTTTTCAAGTGCAGTCTGTAACGTTCTCTTCAGGAAAGAGCTCTCTTTGAGGGCACCTTTCAGGTCTGTGTTCTTCGATGAAATGTTTACAATGTAGAAGAGGTCATCGGAGGAGAGTGGATAATCCAAAAGAGTTTTGAAGAACTGAACTTTGTTATTGATGGAAAGTTTAAGGAGTTCATTCTGATTTATCACTTTTTGAATTGGTTTCTTAGAGTGGAGCTCTAACACAGTTTTCAGGGCTAAGAGTTCTCCTTTGTTGAAATCCGGGAAGTTCTTTTCCCAGTAGTTAACAAACTTTTTCAGATCTTCATAGTCTGTAGATTTCAGGAACGATTGGTATATAACCTGGTAAAACTTTTTAAACTCTTCCGGTGAGAGTTTTTCAAGATTTTCGCTGAAAGTCTTTGCTGCCAGTGAATAGAGTCCATCTCTGTAGAGCTTTACCCCAAGGTTGAAATCTGAAGCAAAAGCAGTGGTATAGAAGATTAAAGAAAGAGCTAAAATTTTAAACCTCATTTTTTCCCCAGACAGCAAATTTTTCAAAGTAGTCTTAAATTATATTCCTATGGAAAAGCGGTTTAAAGTTATCTCTCCTTTTGAACCGAAAGGCGATCAGCCTAAAGCTATAAGGGAATTATCTGAAGGGATTAAAAAGGGTTTAAAGTACCAGACCCTTCTGGGTATTACTGGGAGTGGTAAGACTTATACAATTGCAAAGGTAATTGAGGAGGTTCAGAAACCAACCCTCGTTATCTCCCACAACAAAGTTCTTGCAGCCCAACTCTACCATGAACTAAAGAACTTCTTTCCTGAGAATGCTGTTGAGTATTTCATCAGCTACTACGACTATTACCAGCCTGAAGCCTACATTCCGAGCAGAGACCTTTATATTGAGAAGGACTGTTCGATTAACCCTGTAATAGACAGGATGAGACACTCAGCAACCGTTTCTCTCCTTACAAGGCGGGATGTCATCGTTGTCTCTTCTGTTTCCTGCATCTACGGTCTCGGTTCTCCAGACTACTACAGGAATCTATCGTTAAGGTTTCAGGTTGGAGAGGAGATTGAAAGGGATGAGGTGATAAGGAAGCTTGTGACTCTCGGATATGAGAGAAGTGAGTACGAGCTAAAGCCAGGAATTTTTAAAGTAAGGGGGGACGTTATAGACATCTTTCCTGCCGATGTTGAAGATCACTTTATAAGGATAGAGCTCTTTGGGGATGAAGTTGATTCAATTGTTATGCTTGACTACTTCAACCAGAAAGTCCTGAAGGAGTTTGACTCTTATACTGTCTATCCTGCTTCCCACTATGCAACCCCCTATGCAAGGATAGTTGAAGCCGTTCATTCAATAGAGAAGGAATTAGAAGAAAGGATAAACTACTTTTTAAAAGAGGGAAAGGAGCTTGAAGCAAGAAGGCTTGAACAGAGGACAAGGTACGATATGGAGCTCCTCCTTGAGATTGGTCACTGTAAAGGAATAGAGAACTACTCGAGACACCTTGACGGCAGGAAACCTGGAGAGCCTCCGTTTACTCTCCTTGACTATTTTCCTGATGATTTTCTTGTTGTCATAGACGAGTCCCATGTAACGATTCCTCAAATAAAAGCCATGTGGAGAGGAGATAGAGCAAGGAAGTACAACCTTGTTGAACACGGCTTCAGACTGCCATCAGCTTACGACAATAGACCTCTAAACTTTGAAGAGTTCTTAGAACGAGTTCCTCAGGCAATCTTTGTCTCTGCTACACCGGGACCTTTTGAACTTGAGGTTTCAGAAAAGGTTGTTGAGCAGATAATCAGGCCGACGGGACTTCTTGACCCAGAGATTGAAGTAAGAAAAACAGAGGGTCAGATAGATCATCTTCTTTCCGAAATCAGAGAAAGAGTAAATAGGAACGAACGGGTTTTAATCACAACCCTTACAAAGAGAAGTGCCGAAGAGCTTACGGAGTATTTCCTTGAAAAAGGAATAAAAGCTAAGTACATGCATTCAGAGATAGACTCTGTTGAGAGGGTTGAGATTATAAGAGGTTTGAGGAGCGGTGAGTTCGATGTTTTAGTTGGAGTTAACCTCTTAAGGGAAGGGCTTGACCTGCCAGAAGTATCACTCGTTGCAATTCTTGATGCAGATAAAGAAGGTTTTTTGCGGTCAACAACTTCTCTGATTCAAACAATTGGTAGAGCGGCAAGAAATGTAAATGGAAAGGTAATTCTCTACGCTGACAGAATAACTCCATCGATGAAGAAAGCGATTGAAGAAACAGAGAGGAGAAGGAGAATTCAGAAGGAGTACAACGAAAAGTACGGTATAATACCTCAGACTGTTAAGAGAAGTCTTGAGGCAAGTATCCTTGAAGATGCGGGTGTAACACCGTTCTATAGGATAAAGGCTAAAGAAAAAGAGAGAGTTCCGAGAACAGAAGAGGAGCTCTTAGAGGAGATTGCCCGCCTTGAAAAGGAGATGAGAGAAGCAGCTAAGAACTGGGAGTTCGAAAAAGCAGCAGAATTAAGAGATAGGATAAAAGAGCTCAGGAAATTGTTAATACCTGCATAGGGAGGAGTTTATGGCTGAGGGGAAACTTGACCATCTGCTGAAAAAGGAAAGCGTTATCCATCCGCCAAAAGAGTTTGTGGAAAAGGCAAACGTAAAAGACTACGAATCTGAGTACAGCAGGTTCAGGGAAGACCCAGAAAAATTCTGGGCAAGTGTTGCTGAAGAACTCTTCTGGTACGAAAAGTGGGAGAAAGTTCTTGAGTGGAACTACCCTTATGCGAAGTGGTTTGTTGGTGGAAAGACAAACATAACTGTTAACGCTCTTGACAGACACGTCAAGAATGGAAAGAGGAACAAAGTTGCGTTCTTCTGGGAAGATGAGCTTGGAAACGAAAAGGTTGTTACTTACGGTGAACTTTTCAGGCTGGTGAACAAACTGGCGAATGCTCTGAAGGCTGCCGGAATCAAAAAGGGAGACAGGGTTGTAATTTACATGCCTCTTGTTGTTGAGCAGGTCGCTGCAATGCTTGCCTGTGCAAGAATCGGAGCTATCCACTCAGTTGTCTATGCAGGATTCAGCGTTCCAGCTCTCAGACACAGGATAGAGGATGCAGAAGCAAAGCTTGTAATTACAGCAGACGTAACGATTAGAAGAGGAAGAGCAATTCCTCTCAAGAGAATTGTTGACGAAGCAATTATGGATCTTCCATTCGTTGAACAGATTGTTGTTCTGAGAAGGCTTGAGCCAAAGGTTGACCTTATCGGTGAAAAGGAAGTTGATTTCTATGAGTTCATCGATGGGCACCTGGACTACTGTGAGCCAGAAGTGATGGATGCAGAAGATCCTCTCTTCATCCTCTACACGTCCGGTTCTACAGGTAAACCAAAGGGTGTTCTCCACACAACCGGCGGCTACATGGTTGGAACTTACTACTCAATGAAGACTGTTTTTGATCTGAAAGAAGATGATGTCTACTGGTGTACTGCTGACCCAGGATGGATTACAGGACACAGCTATATTGTTTATGGACCTCTTGTTGCTGGAGCCACACAGGTTATTGCGGAAGGAGCTCCAAACTATCCTGATTTTGGAAGATGGTGGGGAATTGTTGAAAAGTACGGTGTAAACATCTTCTATACGGCACCAACTGCCATCAGAATGTTTATGAGAGCTGGAGAAAAGTGGCCTAACAAGTATGACCTTTCATCTCTCAGGCTTCTTGGTTCTGTTGGTGAGCCTATTAACCCGGAAGCATGGCTCTGGTATTACAGGGTTATTGGTAAGGAAAGGTGTCCAATTGTTGATACATGGTGGCAAACAGAGACCGGTGCTGTGATGATTACAACAATAGATGGACTTTCAATGAAACCCGGAAGAGCGGGGAAACCTGTGCCCGGCGTAATTGCAGAAGTTGTTGATAGAGAAGGTAACCCCGTTGAGGACGATAAGGGTGGTTTCCTTGTAATCAAGTACCCATGGCCTTCAATGATGAGGACAATCTACAAGAATCCTGAAAGATACGAACAGTACTGGAATACAATTCCAAATTGCTACACTGCCGGTGACGTTGCAGTGAGAGATAAGGATGGCTACATCATGATTTTAGGTAGGGCGGATGACGTTATCAACGTTTCCGGACACAGAATTGGAACAATGGAGGTTGAATCTGCTCTTGTATCCCATCCGGCAGTTGCAGAGGCAGCCGTTATCGGTAAGCCTGATCCGGTCAAGGGTGAAACGATTAAAGCTTTTGTGATTCTCAAAGAAGGTTACAGTGCTTCTGAAAAGCTTGTTGATGACCTCAAGTACCATGTAAGGATGGAGCTTGGAGCTCTTGCAGTTCCATCAGAAATTGAGTTTGTGGACAAGCTTCCAAAGACAAGAAGCGGTAAGATCATGAGAAGGGTTCTTAAAGCCAAAGAACTGGGAATGGATCCAGGAGACCTTTCAACTCTTGAAGATTAACTGTAGTGGGGGCTTTCTGCCCCCTTTACTTTCAACTGACCTTCTTTTCCTTCCCGGGTAAATATCAGAAATAGTCAGGATTACGTTCATACTTTCTATTCTGGATTTTTAAAAAATCAAAGTTTGCGAAGAAAAACTGCTTATATTTTCTTGATGAAAAAACCAATTTGCGGAGAAGGTAGTGAAACCTGAAGTCCTTTCACCGGCAGGAAATCTTGAAAAACTGAAGTTTGCGATAGATTTCGGAGCTGATGCAGTTTACCTTGGAGGTAAACTTTTTAACCTCAGAGCGAAGGCGAACAACTTTACCGTTGAAGAAATGGCAGAAGGAATCGATTATGCCCACAAAAGAGGTAGAAAAGTTTATGTAACGTTGAACGCTTTTGCGAGAAACTCCGATTTCGAAGGAATAGAGACGTTTGTAAAAGAGGTTAAGGAACTTCGTCCGGATGCGTTCATCGTTTCGGATTTAGGTGTCCTTTCCACAGTTAAGAATATAGCCCCTGAAGTTGATGTTCACATAAGCACGCAGGCGAACACCACAAACTATAGAGCTGTGAAAGTTTATAGAGACCTTGGGGCAAGCAGAGTTGTCCTTGCGAGGGAACTCTCAATAGATGAGATAAAGGAAATTAAAGAGAGAGTTCCAGATATGGAAGTAGAGGTGTTTGTCCACGGAGCAATGTGTATGGCTTACTCTGGAAGATGTCTACTTTCCAATTACCTTTCTTACAGGGAAAGTAACAGGGGTGCGTGTTCTCAGAGCTGTCGATGGAAGTATTATTTAGTTGAAGAGACCCGTCCGGGAGAGTTTATACCGATAGAGGAGGATGAAAAAGGAACATACATATTCAACTCAAAGGATCTCTGTGCTCTTCCACTTCTTGAAAAGCTGATAGATACCGGTGTTGATTCTTTGAAAATTGAGGGAAGAGTAAAAAGTGCCTACTACGTTGCTGTTACAACGAGTGTTTACAGGAGAGCTGTTGATCTGATTTTAAATGACAGGGGAACATTCAGAAAAGAGCTTCCGTTTCTCCTTGAAGAACTTAAAAAAGTTAGTCACAGACCATACACCATAGGATTTCTTTCAGGAAACGGAGAGAATCTCCAGCACTACGAGACAAGTTCCTACATAAGGAACTACAAGTTTCTTGCAGTCTTCAAGGATGGAAAGTGGAATGTAAGAAATGCATTAAAGGTTGGTGATGAAGTAGAGATTTTTACTCCAGATGCGAAGACGAAGAAAACCCTTATAAAAGGCATTCAGATTTTCAGGAAAAATACACTTGAAATGGTAGAAGTTGCTCATCCGAATCAGATAGCTATTTTAGAACTGGAGGATGAACTGGAAATTCCAGAAAACGCAATATTGAGAAGGAAAGAATCACTTTAGTAATTCTCCCATCTTGAAGATTGGTAGATACATAGCGATGATGATAAATCCGATAATTCCTCCTATGAATACCATCATCATTGGTTCTATCAAAGATGTCAAAGCATCAACAGTTCTATCTACTTCCTCTTCGTAGAAGTCGGCAACTTTGG
>OFBY01000114.1_pt1 | contig 10193 bp, 14 predicted proteins | sample 1520751 | NCBI WGS metagenome assembly OFBY01 (sample SAMEA3696450, study PRJEB22514) | metagenome | biome: water; feature: marine; material: hydrothermal vent | place: Pacific Ocean | collected 2014-08-16 | depth 1514 m
CTCTAATTCTTCTACACTCTCTTTTATTAATTTATCATATCTTAGTATTCCCATATCGTTATTATATCAAAATTATTCAAAGTTCTTAGGTATTTTGGAATTGGTATAAGACAATAGAAAGTTTGATAGGGGATTTAGCCCTCTTGAAAACTTTTTAGTATTTTTGGTAGAATTTTTCGAAAGGTTGGGGCATCGACCTTTGGCATAGGGAATGTAAGAGGTGGTGATAGCCCAATTCCTGTTATAAAGCCAGAATCCCTCGACTTTAGTCGTGGGGAGTATATTACAATAAAGAAAAAAAAGAGTTTGAGTTAATTAAGTAAAGAGTTTAAGATTAAAAAAAACTTTTTTATCTCTTTCTTTGTTATGATTTTGTTTTCGTAAAGCATTATTGCGTGTGCCTGGCTTCCTAGAATGTCATAGAGTGCAATTTCTACATCATCGTTTAATGACGATACGTAATCCAATGTTACCTTTCCTAAGTTTTTTCCTAGCCTTGAACGATACATTATATCTAAAAGTAATAATGGCTATATATAGCATAAATAATTTTGATGTTTATGGCACAAGAGATGAAGCAGCTAAGAGTGAAAATTTTCGATGAGCTATCAGCAATTGTAGACCCTGAGATAAACGTGTCAATTACTGAATTAGAATTAATCGACGAAGTTGATATTCAGGATAGTGGTGTAAAAGTTGATCTGCATCTAACCAGTCCTTTCTGCCCGGCTGTGTTTGGATTTAAAATTTGCCAAGATGTACATGACAATCTTTTGAAGATTGATGGTATTGATGACGTTAAAGTAAATGTTTCAAATCATTTTATGGCAGAGCAGATTAATAATCAGGTAAACAATAGTCCAAACCCACACAAAAAAGAATAATTATTTTCTGTATCCTAACAGATATCCTCGTAGCAATTGGATTCCCATTGCTGGATCAACGCCTTTTGGGCATACTTGACTACAGGAACCAGCAAAATGACATCCCCATATACCATGACGCTCATCAATAATTCTAAGACGTTCATCTTTGCCTTGATCTCTATTATCCGCGATGTAGCGATATGCCTGAGCGAGTCCCTGTGGTCCAATAAATGTAGAATCCGCTGCCATAGTAGGACAGGCAGAATTACACAAGCCACATTTGATACAGCTTGAAAATTGGATATATTTTTCAACATCTTCAGGAGTTTGCAAAAATTCTTTTGTTCCAGAACTAATTTCCGAGTCTTCACGAATTATGTATGGTTTAATTCGTTTGTGAGTTGAGAACATTTTTTCAAATCCAACTACCAAGTCACGTATTAGCGGAAAGTTGTTCATTGGTTCAACAGTAATCACATCTGAATCTAATTCAGATATTTTTGTAAAACACGCAAGTTTTGGTTTACCGTTAATGATCATGCCGCATGAACCACACATTGCCTGTCTGCACGAATAGCGTACACCTATTGAATGATCATGGTAATTTTTTACTTCTAAAATTGCATCCAATACAGTGGTCCACTTCTCATACGATACTGGAAATTCTAAGAATGTTGGAGCATGATCCTTGCCAGGATTAAATTTAGAAATTCTAAGAGTTATTGTTTTGGAAGATGGTTTTACTTCTTCATATTTTTCTTGCGAGCCTGAGTCACTTGGTCTTTCAAATCCTTTTGGTAATGCGCCACCTTTATCCATTTTACACCATTCCCATACTTGCCATTATTATTGTTCTAGAACCATACGCAATAAGAACAATCATTGCTGCTAGACATCCGTATGTTACCGCATTTTCATATACACGTCCCTGTTTTATCTCAAGCAAAATTATACGTAAACCATTGAATCCATGCACTGAGATGAGTATTAGCATAGCCTCTAACACTACAGCATATGGAATAGATTTGTAATTTGCAATTACACTCTCAAATTCCAATGAATTTGAGAATCCCTGCATAACTCTAACCATAATATGAATAATTACAAATCCAACAGCTACTAGAGCAGTCAAATAATGAATTTTCATTATATGACTTTCACGCATTATACTAGACATCATACATCACTCCCAAACCATACATCATAGCTAATGCAGCGAGGCCAATCGAAACATAAATGCAAAGTTTATTCTTCATGTTTAATGAGCTTGGTGTGTAAGGATAATCAGGTCTACGTGGTTTACCAAATCCAAACCCAGATTGCGCAATCATCAATCTAATTCCATTACCTGTATGGAATACACACATGCCAATAACTAGCGTCAAGAATATGTGACCTTCTGTTGTTTGTGTTAACTCTAACATAGAATTCCAAGCTGCTTTCCATCAAGCAGACTACTTGTTTCATAAATATGACCAATGAAATAAAATAACAATCCAAGACCAGTAATTCTCATTAACCAATATGCCACACGTTCTATTCCATACCTACCTGGATTTGCCATTCCCTTGATGCCTTCCTTGCGATCTTTTTCCATCTAGTATTTTCTCTCCACAGGTTTGTAATTAGTTATTGTTACAGGGTGCTTTTTCATGATTGGTTCCTCAGGATCATAATATGCCAATGTATGATGCAAGAATTTTTTATCATCTCGCTTTGGAAAATCAGTTCTGGCATGGGATCCACGAGATTCCTTTCTATTGATTGCTCCAATCAAAACAACTTCAGCCACTCTAAACATAGAATCTAATTCCATTACATTTGAAAAATTTGTATTGTATTCCTTTGCTTGATCGTCTACATGCTTCCAAGTCATTGCCTTTAATTCACGAACTTTTTTCAGTCCTTCTAACAAGTCAGTTTGATTTCTATAAACATAGGCTTTGTCATTTAATGTATCAGTAAGTTTCTGTCTTACTTCATATGGGTTGGCTTGACCTCTTCCTCTAAAAATGCCGTCATAGATTCTTTTTTCTTCTGCGTTTACCAAATCGGTTGGAAATGATGCTACAGAGGATCCTTTCTCTATGTAATTTACAGCCTCGTCTCCCGTTATTTTCCCCCAAACTAGACATTCTGAAGTGGAATTTGCTCCTAATCTGTTTGAACCATGAATGCTGACACATGCTGCTTCCCCAGCAGCCCATACTCCTTGCAGTTCTGAGGCACCATTTATGTCAGTATGAATTCCACCCATCATATAATGGCAAACAGGTCGGATATCTAATAGATCTTTTGCTGGATCCACACCTGAAAATTTTAGTGATATTTCACGAATGCCACCAAGTTTTTGTTTTATTATTTCATCACCAACATGCCTAAGGTCAAGCTTCATACAATCTACTCCTGTTTCATGCTTGAATCCACGACCCTCCTTAATCTCAGTCATTATTGATCTTGATACTATGTCTCTTGGAGCAAGTTCCATTAGTTTGGAAGCATATTTTTTCATAAATCTATCACCATCCTTGTTGAGAAGATAAGCTCCCTCTCCTCTAGCACCTTCCGTTATCAATATGCCGGAGGGCATAATTCCTGTTGGGTGAAATTGGACAAATTCCATATCCTTTAGAGCAAGACCTGCCCGGTACGCCATATCAACACCGTCAGGCGTAGACGAATATCCATATGTTGAAAAACTGTAAATTCTGCCCGCACCGCCAGTTGCGATGATCAATGCCTTGCCCTTAATGACATGGAAATCACCATTAGACAATTCAATCGCTGTAATACCAGCAAATTTTTTCTCATTCTGTATAATAGAAGTTACAAACCACTCGTTAAGAAATTCAATATTATCAAATTTTTGACATGTATCATACAACGTTTGCATTTCAAAAAATCCAACTTTGTCTGACGCGTATGTTGCTCTAGGAAAACTATAGCCACCAAAAGCTCGTTGACCAAGTTTACCATCCTCTCGTCTGGACCATGGCATACCCCAATGTTCAAGTTGGTAGATTTCATCAGGCATCTCTTTACAAAGCCGTTCTGCAGCATCTTGGTCTGCCAGAAAGTCACTACCCTTTACCGTATCATAGATATGCGATTCAATAGAATCACCCTCATCTGGGAACAGTACTGCTGCAGTTCCTCCTTCCGCAGAAACGGAATGAGAACGCATAACTTGTACTTTGGATACTACTGCAATCCGTATCTTGGAATTTCTTCGCGCAGCTTGAATTGTAGCTCTCAAACCAGCAAGACCAGAGCCAACAATAATCAGATCGTAATCAATAATATTTGTCATTCTTGACATCAAATTTGAAACTCGAGTAAATATGTGTGTAAATTCAAAGAGATCAAAAACAAAGCATTAATATATATCACTAGTGATATCACCAGTGATGCAATCTGAATGGATTCAACGTGTTGGCAGTTCTGTTCCAAGGGGATTTTCACGACATTTCATACTTGAAACGCTCAAAAAGAAACCACATACAGGAAAAGAGCTTATTGATTTTGCTATAAAGCAAACTGAGGGAAAATGGAAACCTTCCCCAGGTTTGATTTATCCATTACTGGGAAGACTGTTGGATGAAAAATTGATACAGGAAACTACTGGCGGCAAATACAAAATAACAAAAAGAGGTACTACAACTGCTGACGATCTTAAAACAATTAATAATATTGTAAAAAATCAACTTGATGTTTTATTCAGGATTGGTAATGTAGGTAGATTTGTAGCGCTTGATATGATAGAACGAGTTTATACCTTAGGCTCAATGCTAAGTGAGAATGCAAGTCAAATGTCAAAAGAGGAGATTGAAAAATATAAGAAATTCTTAAAGTCTGAGATGGAAAAAATGGAAAATCCACCTAGTAAAAAAGGAAAGAACGTTAAGATAGACTAAATCATAAATAATTCAAGCAAATAGACGATCTGTGAAAAGCATAAGAAAACTTCTACAAGACAAATCAAAGCCATTAGTGATACCTGGAGTTTATGATGCAATAGGCGCTAAAATCGTAGAAAAAGTAGGTTTTGAGGCAATGTTCCAGACTGGATATGGAACTTCTGCTACTCTATTTGGTATGCCTGATTATGGTTTTATTGGGTCTACTGAAACTGTTGATAATGCACGTAGAATTTGTCGTGCAGTATCCGTTCCTGTTATAGTGGATGCAGATACTGGTTATGGAAATGCGCTTAGTGTATGGAAATTAGTACAAGAATTAGAAAACGCAGGAGCATCAGGAATTTTTTTGGAGGATCAAAGGTGGCCCAAAAGATGTGGACATATGCAAGGAAAGGAGGTTGTTTCTATAGATGAATATTCAGAAAAATTACAAGCTGCATTAGACGCACGCAGTGATAAGAATTTCATAATTGTAGCAAGGACTGATGCTAGAGCAACTGAAGGATTAGATAATGCTATTGAAAGAGGATTACATTACAAAAAAATTGGTGCAGATGTTATCTTTGTTGAAGCGCCAAAAACGATTCAAGAGATGAAAAAGATTGGAAATGATATTCATGCGCCTCTTGTGGCTAATATGATCGAAGGTGGTACAACACCATTAAGTTCCGCAACTAAGCTTTTTGAGATGGGATTTAAGATTATTTTATACCCACTTTCAGTTTTATTTTCCAATACATATGCAACGCTTCAAATTTTGAGAGAATTAAAAAGATCAGGAAACACTAGAAAATTAAATAAAAAACTTGTAAATTTTGATCAGTTCAATGATCTTGTAGAATTAAAAAAGTACAGAAAATTGGAAAAACAATATAAAAAATAAAAAAAACAGAGTAAAAAGAATTACGAGTTTCTCTTCACTTCGATATCTATAGTGGAAACATTTCTCATTCTTCCATCTTGAGACTCTAATGCTTCAGAGCCAAGCTTGATGTTTCCTATAGTGTATCCTGCGTTTTCTGTCTTACGTGATATTATTTGTGACACGTCTACAGCACGACCAATACTCATTCCTCGTGCCTTGATAGTTACAGATGGAATGTTAGCCAACTGGATTAGTGTGGATGTGACATAAGCCATCAATGGTTTCTTACCAATGTATATGGTATCTCTTGGCCCAGACGTTTCAGTTCGCTTTGTTGTTTGAGTTGGTTCGGTTGTTACAGTTGCAGTATTTGCTTCAGTTGCAGTATTTGCTTCAGTTGCAGTACTTGCTTCAGTTGCAGTACTTGCTTCAGTTGCAGTACTTGCTTCAGTTGCAGTATTTGCTTCAGTTGCAGTATTTGCTTCAGTTGCAGTATTTGCTTCAGTTGCGTCGTTTGACATGGTGCCATTACAATTTGCTATAATTTAAACCTAAAATCGCTGATCTGACAAAACAATCATTAATTGAAATTTTTACATACTTTGCAATTACTTTCTTGTTAATGAACGAATCTGCTAGAATTCATCAAATTCTAGATTTTGGCTCAAAGGAAGATAAAATTATTGTTTTAGAATCTTTAAGCCAATCCGGCGATCAAGAAACCGTCAACAAAATAATATCAAAACTTGATGATTCGGAAATAGAAGTAAGAGGTGAAGCATTCAGCTCTCTTTTCCTTAACAAAAATGATATATCTGAATTTTTGATTGATGCTCTAAGTTCAGAAAGTAATAACATTAAGGGATTTTCAGCTCTTGTCTTGGCTAACAGAGGAGATTCAAATGCAATCTCTATTCTTGAATTGTTAACAAAAGACTCCAGTGATATGGTTAGATCTTGTGCTCTCGGTGCATTAGGACATCTTAGGGCAAAAAAAGCTAGTAAGGAAATTCATAATTGTATATTTGATACAAATATTGAAGTTAAAAAAAGTGCAGCCTATGCAACTATTCTGATAGGAGAAAAGTTTTCAGAAGAAGAAAAAAAAGAATTAAAAAAATATGATGATAGTGATTTTGAGAAAATTTTAAGATATTAAAAAATGGTGGACCGGAAGGGATTTGAACCCTTGACCTCACCCATGCCATGGGCGCATCCTACCAGGCTGAACGACCGGCCCAATAAAAAATCAGAATACGTTTATACCTTTTAGGATTTCTAATTGATTTCTAACTATTCCCTAACTAAGGATTCTAAACAACACGCTTCATCGTTGCCTCAATAATTGGAATTTCTGGATGAACCATTTCTTCCGCAGCAGAGGCTGCATTCTTTCTTTTCTTTGTATTTTCTTCTAACATCTCATTAATTTGAGATGGATTTACTAGTTTTATTTTTTTAATAGTAGCTATTTGCTCATCAACCGTTCTCGGATCTGACAAATCCATTATCAACGTCCCTTTCTTTTTATTCTTCATAATTTTCTCAATTTTCTTAAAAGTAATTAGGAAAGTATCAGCAGTGGTTGCAACAAAGATAACGTCAAATTTGTCAAAACCTGACATAGCATCATTAAATTCTATAGGTTTTCCGCCTAATATTTTAGAAAAACCAGTTGCTCGTTCAATTGTCATACTGGTAATCTCAAATGTATAATTATTTTTATTAAGAGTTTTAGCAACCATGCCAGCTGTTTCACCCGTACCTATAAGCAGAATTTTCTTCGAACCAATATTATCCATAGCTTCTTCAGCAAGTTTCACCGCCATATCTCCAATCGATATTACTTCTTTACCAATTTTGGTAGAGTTTCTAATATTTGTTGCAACATGTAAAATGGTATCAAACAATTTATCCAATATTTTACCAGAAGTTTTAGCTTCTTTTGCAATTGATATAGATTTTTTTAGCTCTTCAACAATTTCTTCTTTTCCTACAACTAGTGAGTCCAAACCAGACGCTAATCTTAGAAGATGATCATAAACATCAGCATCTTTGTAAATCTCTAGAGTTTGGTCCCAGTGATCAAGATCAAATTGGTTTAGTTCTACTAGTGATGACCAAGTTGATAAGATCTTACTTACATTAAGTTTTTTTCCTTGCATCTTTGCCGGAGATCCATCTGTTTCAAAGTTTCTTCTTGCATCAGATACTTCCCCACTTTGTACACCACCAACAGTAAAAACTTCAATTCTGCTAGAAGTTTGAACTATTAGACATTCTGAAGCGCCAGCATTTTCCATAAAAGATTTACATGCAGCAGTAACATCTTTGAATGAAAAATTTGCTAACTTATGGAGTGGGACATTTCTAAAAGTAATTCTTGCATTCATGATTTGAAAATTATTTTCACTCAATTCATGTTACCTTTTATTCTCGAAGTGTGTCTCTACCGCCTTTTGCAGTTCTGAAAACATTCATTCCTAGGTTATAATTGTCATACAAATGATTTAATTTCTTTAGGTCAAGTTTAGCCAGTTCAATTTCCTGCTGAGTGGCTTCAGGATCGTTCAAGAGTCTATCTAATTTCTGTTTAGCTTCTTCGATCAAATCTGTTACACCAGTTTCATAATTTGTGGTTCCACCAAATTCAGGACTAAGTACATTTTCTGGATTGTATTGTGGTGTTTGATCTTTTGGAGTCTGCACTTTTCTAGCAATCTCTTCTATTTCATCTCCCGTAAGAATATGTTTTACTGGTCCAGTGTCCATTAAGAAAAATTCTGGTTCCCCCATTTCTCTTCGAAATATACGATCCTGTTTACGTTTATCAGAAAATTGTCCTGTCGGTCTTGCTTCTCCAGCTTCAGCCTTTGCCGCTTCATATTCTGCCTTCCAAACCGCTTCAGATGTTGCCCTTGCTGCTTTTGCTTTTTCCTTTGCCGCTTCATATGCTGCCTCTGCTGCCGTTACCGCTTCCGATGCCACCACTGCATCTGAAATTGTTGTTGATCTAAGTGTATCATCATCAGGTTTTGCTTGCTGCGCTTCTTCCTTTGCCGCTTCGAATTCTGCTTTTGCTACAGCTTCTTCCGCCTGAGCCTCTGAAAGTGTTGATGGTTCTGATTCTTCTTTCTCGTCGGACACAAAAATTAACTAAGTCTGGCTAAATTTTAACATTTATCATTCCAAATCCTATTTTTTGTAATATTATAAAAAAATCAAATTAGGCATAACTTATTTTTGTGAAACTTATTAACCACTAATGTCGGATCTAACGAATATGGCTATTGACAAAAAGGCTACTTTGACATACGTTCAATTAATGAAAGAGGATTTAGCAGTTTTTAGGCTTGTTCCAGAAGATGGTATAATTCCAGATTACGACGCAGGTCGGTTCATTACTGTTGGCATGCCTATACCCAGCGAAGACAATAAGCTTATTCGAAGAGCATATTCAATGGCTTCACATCCTGAAAATAAAAAATTCATAGAATTGGTAATCAGGTGGGTTAGAAAGCCACTACCAGGTCGTGTAACAACTGCATTATTCAACGCAGGTGAGGGTAGTGAAGTGTCATGGATTCCACCAACTGGTGCTGCTCTACAAATTAGTGAAAAGTTAGCGGATGGCAGCAAGGATAACAGAAGAATTGTTTGTGTAAGTGGTGGAACTGGAGTTGCCCCATTCATGAGTTTTGCTAGACATCTTCACGATATTGGTGATCATAGAGAGCTTATCAATTTACATGGTTCTAGCTATGTTGACGAATTGAGCTATAAGGACGAGTTAACTGCTCTGGATCAAGAAAGTATAGACAGAGGTCCTGACAAATGGAACTTCAAGTACAGAGCAGCCATCAGCAGACCTCAGGAATGGTTTAACAGATCTTGGACTGGTCAAACAGGAAGAGTTGAACAATTTTTAAAACCAGTTAATGGTGGCAAATCACCTCTTGAAGAACTAGTTGGAGAAAAAATAACCCCACAAAATACAATTTTTTACGTTTGTGGCTGGCAGGGAACAGTTGACGGTGTTTTGAATTATGTACGTCCACTTGGATTTCTATTAGAAAAAGAAAAAGACAAATCCAAAGATGGAAACTTTTCCGTAAAGTTTGAATCATACGGCTAAAAACTAAAAAAAATAATAGCATCCACTCCAATTTAGTTTGGGAACGTAGGTTAGCTTGGTATACTGCCAGCCTCGGGCGCTGGAGATCATGGGTTCAACTCCCATCGTTCCCATAGTAAATCAATCATTGAAATATGACTATTATTAATAATGCATAATTGACAACCGCCATCTATCTTGCACATTTGAATCCAATGACAAATGCTCACGTTGAGATTATTGAAGAGCAAAAAAAAGAAAACAAAGTAGTTGTAATGCCTGTGCGTTTTTTAAATGGGGTAAAAGAGATCAACAGCAAAAGTTTTCCATTTAGCTTTGAAACTAGAAAAAAAATGATTGAATCAGTATTTGGTGACTCAGTGACAGTTTCGTCAAACTATACATTCTTTGCACCGTTCAAAAAATAT
>OFBY01000115.1_pt1 | contig 10157 bp, 9 predicted proteins | sample 1520751 | NCBI WGS metagenome assembly OFBY01 (sample SAMEA3696450, study PRJEB22514) | metagenome | biome: water; feature: marine; material: hydrothermal vent | place: Pacific Ocean | collected 2014-08-16 | depth 1514 m
GTATCAGTATCATGTTTCAAATTAGATGACTTGGTTAGTTTTGCTTTTGGTTGTTTGTATCGTGAAAGATACTTCTGCTCGTATTCCTTGCGTTCTTTCTTCATGTCTAGTTTTGGTTTTGGTATTTCTGGTTTGTATAAATCAGAACTTGCCACTTTCTTCTTTGGCTTTGCTTTTCGTTGTTTACTATATCGTACAAGATACTGTTTTTCGTATTCTGCTCGTTCTGCTCGTAATTTCTTCAGTGCCATTGTTTTTGTTGAAATTGTAAATTTTCCTAGATCATCAGATTCTGTCAAGGATTTTGATTTCTTTATACTTGCTTTTGATTCTTTGTATTTAGAAATATACTTCTTTTCGTATTCTGTTCGTTCTGTTTTAATTTCATGTCGTTTTTTATCAACAAATGCTCGGAGATTTAATCTTCCTGAAATCAAGTCGTGATCAAGGTTTTTACTAGATGATCGTTTTGGTTCAGCTTTCAGTTTTTTCATATATCGCAAAATATATTTCTCTTCATAATCCTTTCGCTTTGCTAGATATTCACTTCGCTTGGCAATAGTATGTTTTCTAAGATTTAATCTTCCTAAATCATCAGATTTTAAATTCAATGGTTTACGTAGGTTTGCTTTTGGCTGTTTATACCGTGAAAGATACTTCTGCTCGTATTCCTTGCGTTCTTTCTTCATGTCACGTTTTGGTTTTGGTATTTCCGGTTTGTATAAACTCGAACTTGCTTTTTTCTTTAATTTTGGTTCAGCATATCTATCTAGATACTTCTGTTCATATGCTAATCGTTCTTCTTGTAATTCCTCCTGTTTAGTAACAGTATGTTTTCGAAGATTTAATTTTCCTAGATCATCATCAGACTCCGTACTTACTCCAAGCTCAACACGAAAATCATCAGATGATTCTTCAGGTTTATTTTTTTCTAGTCTTGCAATATAACTAGTTTCATATTCTTTCAGATCTTTTTCTCGCTGATCTTGATCCGTTGATGTATATCTAACAAGTTCTAGAAAGTTAATTTTTTTCTGTTTAACTACTTCCGTGCTTGGAGTATTTTCCGTGCTTGTAGTATTTGCATCATACCCCTTTGGCAATGCACCCTTTGGTTTTTCTGTTTGATCTGACAACGCTAATTATTTTAAAATTAAATGCTAATAAAGTATTATTCCTCGTCTGTACTATCTGCATTTGTTTGTGACTGCTTTTCTAACCTAGCCAGGTATCTCTTCTCATATTTTTCTAGTTCTGACACTGACTGTGATTTTTTTGATTGTACTCTACGTGGTCTTGATACTTTTTTCGTTTCCTCTTTAGATGGCTCTTCGTCTAATCTAGATAGATATTGTTTCTCATACTGTTCTAGTTTCTGTGATTTACCTGCAGAACTAGAACGTGATACACTTTTTGTTTTTGGTTCAGCATTGTTTACGAAAACATAATTCATAATCACACCAGCAAGTATTCCCCCTACAATAGGTGCAAGCCAATAAAGCCAATGAAGTTCCCAAAATCCTGATACAACTGCAGGACCAAATGTTCTTGCAGGATTCATAGACGCACCGGTTAAGGGTACACCTACTATGTGAAGTAAAAATACCATTCCCCCAATTGAAATTCCATGTATTCCTGCAGGAGCTTTTTTGTGAACAGCTGTAAGGAAGATGACTGTAACAAGGAAGAATGTTAAAATTATTTCTACTGTGATGCCAGCCATTACACTATTGTTTAGTAGTTCACTAGGACCGCCCTGTGTACCAAAGTTTACTTTAGCACCAATCTCTGGTAAAATAGCTTTAAGTGAGAACGCAGCAACTACTGCACCAATTAATTGAAAAATTATGTAGCCAATTCCATCTGCTACACTAATTTTTTTTGTAATCATCATTGGTATAGTCACAGCTGGATTGATATGAGCGCCAGATATATGACCAAATGCATATACCATCAAACCAATTGCAGCACCGTGAGCTAAAGCAATCATAATAATTGATTCTATTGACAAACCATCACCAAAAACTACAACAGACAATATTATAGCAAGAGGTCCAAAGAATACCAGAGCATACGTTGCTATGGCTTCTGCAAACCAATTACGAGGGTTAACCAATGAAGTCAACCATTTTCAAGTTCCATTTAAAACATCCGAATTTTCTACGGTGAATATAAAATAATTAATAGGGAATTTTACACTTGAATTGGTATGATTGCAGAAAATTCATCCTTGCCAAAATTTGAGCTAAGTGATGCAAATGGGAGTGTTGTTAGATCAAGTGACCTTAAAGGGAAAAAATGTGTAATCTATTTTTATCCTAAGGACTTTACTCCAGGCTGCACTATTGAAGCAGATGAATTCTCCAAAGATTACAAAAAATTTCAGAAAGCTGGCATTGAAATTGTTGGTATAAGTAAGGACGATGTGGAATCTCATAGAAAATTTTGTGATAAAATGAAAATTCCCTATATCTTACTTGCGGATACTAAGACAACAGTTTCAAAATTATTTGGTGTTTGGGGCAAAAAGAAGTTCATGGGAAGAGAGTATATGGGTATTAATCGAAGCACGTTCTTAGTAAATGAAAATGGAAAGATCTTTAAGGTTTTTGAGAAAGTGAAGGCAAAAGGTCATTCGAAGGAAGTTTTAGAAGTATATGCAACCGTAAAGTAAAAAATAAAAGAAAAATATTTGTCTAGAAACCTTTTGGCATTGCGCCTTTCTTAGAGGCTGTAGATGCTTGTGACTGTTGTTTAGCCTCCTTTTTCTTTGCCTTCTCTTCCTGTTCTTTTGCATGTCTTACGACATATTCTTTCTCAAAATCATCGAATGATTGCTCTTTGGCACTTTTTTGTGGTGGAGGTGGTGGTGAAGATGTCTCTGCAGGTTTTGGTGGTGGTGGAGGTGCTTTTTGTGTTGAAGATGTACTAGTACCAGTTCCTGGTGTAAGGAAAGTCTTGTCTCGTGGATGATATGCTAGTCTTTGTCTTGTTGCAAAATACTTGTTACCTGGTTGTGTATAACCTGTTAACACTTTTTTCTGATCATTCCAATTAGCTGATGGAACATCAGGTGCGTCTCGTACGTGAAGGCTAGCCCAATATCTATCGTTTGAGGCAGTATAACCTGTTAACACTGCTTTTTGATCATTCCAATTTTTAGTTCCAACTGACTTCCATTGTTCGTAAACTAGCACTGGTGGTGCTTCCTCCTTTGGTTTTGGTGGTGGAGGTGGAGGTGGAGTTGTTTCTGCAGGTTTTGGTGGTGGTGGAGGTGGTGTTATTTCTGCAGGTTTTGGTTCCTCTTTGGAAAGATCTTTTAATTTTTTCTCTAAATCCGCAATTTTTGATTTAATGGCTTTCTTTCTTCTCTTAGCAGGCTTCTTTTTTGCCTTTCTAGTTACTTTTCTGGCTTTTCTTTTAGTTGTTTTTCTTTTAGTTGTTTTTCTTCTAGTCGTTTTTCTAGCAGTCTTTCTTCTAGTTGTTTTTCTAGCAGTTTTTCTTCTAGTTGTTTTTCTAGATCTCTTAACTGCCATATGGATTCAATAAATGACATGTGCTTTATTTAGATTGTGCTTATAATCAGAGCATGATTTGATCGAATTTTTATAAAATGTATTATTATAGGATGACATGGATGATTTTGATAAAGAATTTCCAGATTTTGATTGGAAAAATACGCCTGCGTATAAGCATCCTGGTGGAAAAGATTGTCCTTGCCCTAAGCATGAATATGTCAGGGAACAAGTCAAATTTACGAAACAAGTAAATGAAACTGGAAAAGATGCTCGTGTTACTCTAAAATTTTGTCCTGAACACTATAATGTTTACATGAAAGAAGTAATACCTGCAATGCCAATGAAATACAAAATACTGACAAAAGTTGCATTAAAAATTGGTGCAATCAAAGTTGTAGTACTAAAACATATGCAATCAGATTTGTGTTTTTATTGTAGATTTGGTTCAGGTGGTCATGGTAAGAAAAGTGAACTTCCTCCTATGCCTTAATTTTAAGTAAAACTACGTTGGACCCAACAATATTTTTGGCTTATTTGGAGTATCATGATGACATTTCTTTCCACATAAAGGACAAGTTTTTCGATTTAAGAAAATGCACTGACAGATGTGAGATTTGAAATAACTTTCTGAAATTTTTGTAAATTCTCCAGTACCATTACAAAAAGGACATGAAGAATCCAATAATTCTATCTTGCCTTTGCCCTTACATACGGCACATTTTTTCTTGTTATCCATAAGAAATTTGTCAATTCAAAGTAATTAAAACACACACATTAAGAATTTTTTCAAACATACCAACTAGGACAAATCGAGTTAAGCTTATACTATATTCTCAAATAGAAATGTCATGCCTATTGATGACATTAGACAATTTGTAGATGAGTTGGAAAAAGCTGGGGAGTTAAAGCGTATAAAAACAGAAGTAGATACCAACTTAGAGATTGCTGAGATTTTGAGGAGAGTGTCTTATACAAATGGCCCAGCTATTCTATTTGAAAATGCTAAAGGATATGAAATTCCAGTTTTAGGAAATGCGTTTGGTTCAATAAAAAGACTTGAGATTGGACTTGAAACAACAGAGTTTTCTGAGATTGGGCAAAGAATTGCTGACATGGCAAAGATGGAAATTCCTGCTGGAATTTTTAATAAAATTAGAAAATTACCGGAGCTATCTAAAATGAGTGAATCATTTCCAAAATTAGAAAAAAGTGGCCCTGTCACTGAAATAGTAAATGAATCACCCTCGTTTGATAAAATTCCAATTTTAAAGTCATGGCCAAAAGATGCTGGAAAATTTATTACATTTGGACTTGTTGCTACAAAACATCCTGAGACAGGTGTAAGAAATTTAGGTGTTTATAGAATCCAAATCATTGATAGCACACATGCATTAATGCATTGGCAAAAACACAAACGTGGCGCAGCACATTATGACATATCAAAAGAAAAAGACAAGAAGATTGATGCTGCAATAATCATAGGTGGAGAACCAGCAACTGTTTTTTCTGCGATAGCTCCTGTCCCAGAGGGACTTGACAAATATCTTTTTGCCGGCATTACTAGAAAAAAAGGAATCAGGACTGTAAAATGTAAGACAGTGGATCTTGAAGTTCCTGCGAATGCTGAGATGGTGTTAGAAGGATATGTGGACTCCACTGATATTAGAAATGAGGGACCATTTGGTGACCATACAGGTTTTTACACACCAGAAGAACCATTCCCAACATTTACGCTTACAGGAATAATGCAAAGGAAAAATCCTATTTATCTAACAACTGTTGTAGGTAAGCCAATCTTAGAAGATGCATATATTGGAAAAGTTATTGAGCGTTCATTTTTACCACTGATAAAAATGCTACATCCGGAAGTGGTTGATTTTAGCATGCCACCTGCAGGTTGGTTTCAAGGACTAGCAATTGTATCAATAAAAAAACGCTATCCTGGTCAGGCAAAAAAAGTTATGATGGGATTATGGGGTATGGGTCAATTGGCATTAACTAAGATAATCATAGTGGTTGATCACGATGTGAATGTGCATGATATGAATGAAGTAATCTGGGCAGTTACAACTAGAATTGATGCTGCACGTGACACAATTATCATAGACAACGCACCTACAGATACTTTAGACCCTGCATCACCTAGAGTTAATTTGGGTTCAAAATTAGGAATCGATGCTACGCAAAAGACCAAGGAAGAAGGCTTTGAACGAGAGATTCAAGAAGAGGTTAAGGTTGATATTGATACAAAGAAAATGGTTGACTCGAAGTGGTCAAGCTATGGACTTTAATGCATGCAGACAGTTTGATAGAAATTATCTCTTTCTTCTGCCTCATATCCAATCTGATGAATAGAATCAATAATTTTTTTATCAGTGAGCTCTGTAGAACGAGACCCAGTACATGATACAACTTCTTCTCCAATGAGTGTTCCTCCAAAATCATCAGCACCGTACTGTAGGGCTAATTGAGCCATTCCAATTCCGTTTGTTAGCCACGATGATTGAATGTGTGGAATCAGACCATCAAATACAAGCCTAGATATTGCAATCATCTTTAGAAGTTGAACCCCACCAGCACCAAAATTAACTATCCCTTCTTTTTGCATCTGTGTATTATTTGGTTCAAAACTCCAAGGGATAAATGCCATAAAAACACCAGTCTTTTTTTGTAATTCTACAATTTTTCTAAAATGTTCAGCTATATCCTGATTTGATTCAACATGCCCATACATCATTGTGGCAGATGCTGGAATTCCAAGAGTATGTGCTTCTTCTATAATACGTAGCCATTCATCACTAGTAATTTTTTTTGGACTGATAATCTCTTTCACATTGTCGGTTAAAATTTCAGCCCCAGCACCTGGTAAAGATTGCAATCCCGCATCTTTTAGTCTCGATAAAATTTCCTTAGTTGATGATTTTTCAACCTTAGCAATGGTATCAATTTCGGATGTTGATAAGCCATGAACTCCCACTTGCGGAAATTTTTTTCTGATCATTCTGAATGAATCTTCGTAATATTCAATGCCAAGGTCAGGATTGTGTCCACCCTGAATCAATACTTGTCTTATTTTGAACAAATCATATGCAGTTTTAACACGTGATTCAATTTCATCTAGGGTTAATGTGTAAGATTCATCATGGTTAGGCGGTCTGTAAAACGCACAAAATTTACAGTCAGTTATGCATACATTGGTATAGTTGAGAATTATATTATTTACAAAAGATGCTTTTTTACCAAATTCATTACGTGTTAAAGTTCCAGCTACAAAGCCCATCATAGATACATTATCCGAGTCAAGTAATCTGATGTAATCATTGTATTCTGGTCTTATCCCCTGAAGAGAGTTTTCAAGTATATCTTTAATTTCAGTGTCATGAAGTTGATTAATAATTTGACTCAATCCAATTGTGATATTTTTCAGTCGCTATTTAATTCTTGAAAATTGGACTATGTTGCTATAATTTTTAAGTAGCATACGAAAATTATACCATCTATGACAAATGGAACCGAGATTAGATTAAACAGAATCTTAAGAAAAGGAAGAATGCTTTGCATTCCAATGGATCATGGTATTTCAAATGGTCCTATTGAAGGCCTTGAAAAACCACACTCCATGATTTACAAATGTGAAAGTCATGGAATTACTTGCGTTATAATTAACAAAGGTATCATCAAAACACTGCCAAGACCACCCAAAGTGGGTATCTTGGCTCATTTTTCTGCAAGCACATCACTCTCTACTGCACCAAACAGGAAAATGCTTACTGGTTCTGTTAAAGAGGCGCTAAGACTTGGTGCTGACGGTGTATCTTTGCACATAAACATTGGTGGAAAGGAGGAACCAGAAATGCTTGCTGACTTGGGAATGATTTCTGAACAATGTCACGAATGGAATGTTCCACTGTTAGCAATGATGTATCCTAGAGGTGAAAATATTAAAAATCCACACGATCCTGAAGTTGTAGCGCACACCGCAAGAATTGGCGCTGAATGTGGCGCTGATATTGTTAAAACGTTATACACTGGAGATATAGATTCATTTTCAAAAGTTGTTGACAGCGTTCCTGTGCCGCTTGTTATTGTTGGTGGTCCAAAGGCTGAAACAGATATGGATGTTTTACAAATGACAGAAGATGCTATGAAAGCTGGTGCTAAGGGAGTAACTTATGGAAGAAACATATTTGCACATAATTCGCCTGAAAAAATTGTAGAGGCTCTTGCAGGGATAATCTTCAAAAATCAAACAGCGAAGGAAGTGGCGAGTATAATTGGCAATTAATAAACAGTTAATCATACAACCAAAAGTTGCTAAGAATCATCTTGCAAAGTTTGTTAAAAATTTGGAAGATGAAGGTATTAGGACAGTTTTTGCAGATCCAAAAAGTTTAGGCAAGACAAAAATACAAACAGTTTTTCCGTCGCAAAATGCTGATTACGTAATTTTGGATAAACCCATAATTAAAAAACTCAAAGGAAAGAAGATTGGAAGAAAGTTTAAGGTCTCATCAAATAAAGACATTGAAAATGTTCTTGATTCTGCAAAAAAGGGATTAGATTTTGTTATAATAGAAGTGAAAGACTGGAAGATAATTCCACTAGAAAATATTATTGCAAAACTTCACAAAATACATACCAAAATTTTTTCTGTTGCAAGAAATGCAAAAGAGGCAAGAAAAATGTTTTCCATTTTAGATGTTGGTGTGGATGGTGTGATTTTCAATACAGGCTCAATGAATGAAGTTAGACAGGCATTAGTGTATTTAGGCTCAAAAAGCTTTGAACTCAGCTCTGCGAAAATAATAGAGATTCAAGAAGTTGGCGACGGCGAAAGAGTGTGTGTTGACACGGCATCCATGCTGAATAGAGGTGAAGGTATGTTGATTGGAAATAGAGCAAACTTTTTGTTTTTAGTTCATAACGAGTCAGTTGGTTCTTCATTTACTTCACCCAGACCATTTAGAGTTAATGCGGGTGCAGTACATTGCTACACTCTAGCACCTGATGGTACTACAAAATATTTATCTGAATTAGAAACTGGTGTGGAGATACTAGTTCTTGATTCTAAAGGAAAGGCAAGACGTGCTGTAATAGGCAGATGTAAGATAGAAAAAAGACCAATGCTTATGATTAAAGCCAAAGTTGGGGATGAAATAGGTGGTATTATAGCTCAAGATGCGGAGACGATTCGTTTTGTAAAACCTAATGGACAATTGGTGTCCGTGACACATCTAAAAAAAGGTGATTCAGTGATAGTACATTCAAAGGCAGCGACTGGAAGACATTTTGGAATGGAAGTGTCTGATGAATATATTTTAGAGAAATAGGAAAAATGACATACAAGACATGTGTTAGTATTGCTGAAAAAACTCCTAAAAAACTAAAACAGACACTTGCAAAAGCATTAAAAAAATCAGATTATGCTGAAATCAGATTTGATTTTTTAAACCCAAACTCAGTGCCTGAGGTATTACATCTAATCAGGAAAGATTTGAGAAGATGTGTTAGTACGTTGAGACCAATTCGTGAGGGCGGAAAATTTTCTGGCAGTGAAAAAAATAGGGTTTCTATTATCAAGTTAATTGCTGAGTATGATCCCTTTTTGCTTGATATAGAATATGACACACTAAGAAAAAATAAGAACCTACAGCGTTACCTGAAAAGTACTGGTACCCGCACTCTTGTTTCTTGGCATAATTTCAAACAAACACCTGATATTTCTATCTTGAAAAAGAAATTATTAGAAATGAAAAATTTTTCAAATAATATCAAAATAGTTACAATGGCAAAATCAATTAACGATGGATCACGAATATTGTCATTATACAATAACAGTAAGAATGTAAAACTGATTGCGTTTTCAATGGGAAATTTTGGAAAGATGTCACGTTTACTTTGCCTACTTTTGGGAAGTCCATATACGTATGTGTCATTGGGTAAACCAATCGCGCCGGGACAATTTAGCTTGGATGAGGTTAAATCAATCTTTACAATAAGAAAGTAGATGACTAGTACATATGCCGTGATAGGAGATCCAATAGATCATTCTCTATCTCCAAATATACACAATGCCGCCTTTCGCCACTTAGAATTAGACCATACCTACATTGCATACAAAATACCTGCTGGAGAGCTATCTGCGGGAATAGATGCGCTAAAGGCAATAAAAATTGCTGGATTTAATGTCACAATTCCTCATAAAATTGAAATGATGAAGTTTTTGGATGAGATGGACACAACATGCAAAGTAATTGGAGCAGTAAATACAGTATCAAATGATAATGGAAGGCTTAAGGGCTATAACACAGACATGATAGGATTTCTAGATCCTATAAAAAAAAGAAATCTAACAATAAAGGATTCCCAAGTAATGCTTTTGGGTGCGGGGGGAGCTGCAAGAGCAATCGTAACAGCTATGGTTAAAGAAAAAGCGGGTAAAATTACAATTGTAAAAAGAACTATGGAAAATGCAAATAAATTAGCAGAGTTTACAAAAAAAATTGGAGGCGATGCTGACATAGTTTCGTTACAAGAAGCCAATGAATTAATTTCAGATCACAAATTTATTATAAATTCAACTTCGATTGGTATGAAGAACGAACCAAGTCCCATCTCAACTAAGAACATAAATGAAAA
>OFBY01000119.1_pt1 | contig 9968 bp, 15 predicted proteins | sample 1520751 | NCBI WGS metagenome assembly OFBY01 (sample SAMEA3696450, study PRJEB22514) | metagenome | biome: water; feature: marine; material: hydrothermal vent | place: Pacific Ocean | collected 2014-08-16 | depth 1514 m
GTTTAAGTGAGTTTAACAGTTTCTATAACCATAGATATAGTCTATTTCCATGATAGTTGATTTGTTTATAGATGAACTTAATTTAAAATTGAGAAAAGTTTTCAGGAGGGAAAGATGGCTCTTGTGGGACAAAAGGCACCCGAGTTTGAACTTGAAGCCTACGATCCAAACACAGATACCTACACAACTGTAAAGCTCTCTGACTACGTTCCAAACAACGAAGGAAAGTTCCTTGTAGTCTGTTTTTATCCTGCAGATTTTACGTTCGTCTGACCAACAGAGTTGGCTGCGGTCGCAGCTAAGTACGATGAAATCAAGGCAAGGGGAGCTGATGTAATTGCTATTTCAACAGACACAGTTTTCAGCCATCAGATTTTCTGCAAAGTTGAACCTCTTATGAAGGACGTTAAGTTCCTTCTTGGTGCGGATCCAACAGGTGAGACTGCAAGAAAGTACGGTGTTTACATTGAAGAGGCTGGACTTGCAAGGAGAGGTAGATTCATCATTAATCCAGATGGAATCATCGTAGCTGAAGAGGTTCTCAATCCGCCTGTTGGAAGGAATGTTAATGAGCTCCTCAGACAGCTTGATGCATGGAAGTACGTTTATGAGCATCCGGATGAAGCCTGCCCGGCCAACTGGAGACCTGGCAAGAAAACTCTCAAACCTGGTCCAGAAATTGCTGGAAAAGTTGGAGAAGTTATTACTATCGACGAAATTCTTTCTTAGCGAATGGCTCCCTTTGTGGAGCCATTTATAACCAGATAAAAGAACTCAGCCCTTCTATCTGTCCTCTTATTGATACACTTTATACCTATCCTGTTCTTGAATCTGTGAAACTCAATTTCTTCCTTAGTTTCTATTCTGTTTCCGGTTCTTTTTGTCTTCAACCAGCCGTATTCAGAAACGTAGATTAAACAGTTTTTATAGTTTTCTCCATTTTCAAGTTCAAAGGAGATTTTTACAGGATTTTCTTTTAGAAGACCGTAAATCGGAGAATAGCTTTCAATGGGGAGTGGTTCAATTTTTAAAGCTCGATAGAAAGCTTTAAAGTTAGAAAAACTTCCCACAGTTGCCATTCTTGGAACTAAAGTACTTTTACCGTTGTAGCTTCCTCTATCCTGAGTCATAAGGAGTTTGTACCCTCTCTTCTCAAGGAACTTTACGCTTAATCTATCGTAGCTACCGTAAGGGAAGGCAAAGAATGCAGGTCTCTTTCCGAAAAGTTCTTTAAATCTTTTCTCTGAGAGTTCCAATTCCCTCTTTAAGAACTCAATGTATTTTTCCTCTTTTAGAGAAGCCCTGTACTTTGCAAGGTCAGGGTGGCTGTACAGATGGTTTCCAAAGGTTACTCTTCCATACTTCTTGAGTTCATCAATCTGTTTTAGAGTCAGGAAATCCGGATATCTTCCTATAGCCTCCATGTAGAGGAAAACCGTAAAGGGAAAATTGTATTTTTTCAGAACCTTAAAAGCTTTCATTGTTGTTCTGTAACCATCATCGATGGTGATGACTACAGTCTTTGGGGGTATTTCTCTGCCGGATTTAACCATTTGCCAGAGTTCATCAAGGGAAATCACTTTGTAGTTGTTTTTCTTCAAAAATTCCATCTGCTTTTCAAAGTCTTCCATCGAAACAGAGGTTGTGGGGTATCTGTTATCACCAAATCGGTGATAGATGAAGACAGTAGCGTAATCACCTCTTGCCGGGAATGTAGAGAAAACAGCTATCGTAAAGAGTAAGATGATTTTTTTCAATGACATTTTCTAATAACCTCACGTAGTTATCCCTTTCTGTTGAATAGTATATTAAAGCCCGGATGAGCGAATCCAAGTTAGCACCTTTTTCTCTTGCTTTTCTGAATTCTTCGTAAGCCCATCCGACATTCAGGTTGTATATGTAATCTTCCACAGACTGGAGGATATCATCATAAACTTTCAGGTAAACATCGTTATTTCTTGCTTTTAACTTTTTGTTTGTTGGACGGAACACGTATATTCCAAATACATTGTTTCCTTCAATGAAGAATCTTGAAGTTCCCCATCCACTCTCTATGGCACCCTGAGCAAGAATCAAACTTACTGGAACAGAGTTAACCTTTTCTAAAAGTTCTTTAAGGTCATCTGTTCTGTATTTCTTTTTCAATCTTTCAAGCTCCGTTTTTTCTTCTTCTGATATTTCTTGTTCTCTTAAAACTCTTAGCAGGAATTCCCTTTCTTTTAGAACCTTTTCATTTGCAATCAAAATTTCGGGAAGTAGCACATCTATGAACTTTTTCTTTCTTTTCTTTACAGGAAGTCTTTCAAGAGACATGACATGAGAATAGACAATGGGAACAACTTTGTTGCAGTTTACGGGTACTATTTCTTTGATATCGGGATTTTCAATGTAGAAAATAAAGTTGATTATCTCTTCTTTTTTAACTTTAACCTCTTTCTTTATCTCGGGCTTTTTGGGAAGAATTCTCCTGACGGGTTCCGGTTTCTTAATAAAAAACACGGGAAAAATCAGGACAATGATGGCAGTTACAAATAGGAGAAGAATTTCCCTCATCTTTTCTCCCTGAAATTTTCAGGGAATTTTAATCCCTTTTGCTATACTATGGTATCTTCATAAAAAGGAGGTTTTGGCATGTCTGCAATAAGGATTACTACACCTATCCTTGATGATTCGGTAGTGGAAAGCCTGAAAGCCGGGGATTTTGTTCTTATTTCCGGTGTCATCTATACGGCGAGAGATGCAGCCCATAAGAGGATAGTCGAAGCTCTTGAGAAGGGAGAGGAATTGCCATTTGACCTTAAAGGACAGATTATCTACTATGCAGGTCCCGCTCCAGCAAAACCTGGGAGACCTATTGGTTCTGTCGGTCCAACTACCAGTTATAGAATGGATCCGTATGCTCCAAGACTTTTAGAAGCTGGGCTTAAAGGAATGATAGGTAAGGGTTCAAGAAACCAAGAAGTAATCGAAGCTATCAAAGAGTATAAAGGCGTTTACTTTGGAGCTGTAGGGGGAGCAGCAGCATATCTGGCAAGATGTGTGAAATCTGCTGAGGTGATAGCCTATGAGGATCTTGGTCCTGAGGCTGTGAGAAGACTGGTTGTTGAAGACTTTCCAGCCTTTGTTGTAAACGATATTTATGGAAACGATCTCTATAAAATAGGTAGATGCCAGTACATGGAGATAGAGGATCCAGCCCTTTTCAAATGTTAAATATTTGTTACAATTTTCATGCAATTTGTTGAATATTACAGAAACTTGTTATAATGTGCATGCAAGTTACTTAATATTACAGAGGTAAGGAGAAGAGATTTGGAAAGCTATCTGGTTCTTTTTCTCTTTTTCCTGATAGCACTGGTGGTTGCTGGTCTGGTTCCAAACATAAACCTTATTACCAACAAACTTTTGAAGATTGACCGCAGTGTTAAAGAAAAGTATGAACCTTATGAGTGTGGAATTCCGAAGATTTATCCTCTGAACAGACGTTATTTTGCGTTCTTCTACGTTGTTGCTTTAGTTTTCCTCCTTTTTGATCTTGAAACCGTCTTTCTCTTCCCATGGGCGGTTGCATTTAGGGATCTCGGGATCTTAGGATTGGTTGAAGCCTTTATTTTTATTGCGATCCTCCTTATTGGGTTCTTGTACGCCATTGCAAAAGGAGCACTTAAATGGGAGTAAAGAACGGCGTATTCCTTACAAGATTGAACGACCTTATTAACTGGGGTAGAAAAGGAGCCCTTTGGCCTTTAGCCTTTGCTACTGCCTGCTGCGGAATTGAGATGATGGCAGCAGCTGCTTCCCGTTATGACTTTGACAGGTTCGGGGTAATATTCAGGAATACCCCGAGGCAGTGTGACCTTCTGATAATGTGTGGAACAATAAGCAGAAAAATGGCTCCAATTATAAAGAGACTCTGGGATCAGATGCCAGACCCGAAGTGGGCAATTGCCATTGGAAGCTGCGCAATCAGCGGTAACATCTTCCAGACCTATTCAACCCTTAGAGGTCTTGACTGCATTGTTCCTGTTGATGTCTACGTTCCTGGATGTGCGCCCAAACCAGAAGCTTTCTATGAAGCTCTCATGATGCTTCAGGAGAAGATAAAGAGAGACAAGCCAATAATCGTTGGTGGTGAAGAATGCAGTATGTAAATAGAGAGTTGGTTGAAAAGCTAAAAGAAAGATTCAAAGATGGAATAGAAAAAGTTGAAGAGTTCAGGAAGGAAGTAAGTATAACTGTTAAAAAGGATATTCTCGTAGAATTTATGAAATTCCTGAAAGATTCTCCGGATTTTGGGATGGATATGCTTGTTGACGTTACCGCCGTTGACTATCCGGAGCATACTCCAAGAATTCAAGTTGTTTATCACTTGAGGTCTCTGACAAAAAGACACAACCTGAGGGTCAAATGCTGGGCTGAAAACGAAGAAATTCCTTCTGTTGTTGATATCTGGAAAACTGCCGAATGGACCGAGAGGGAAACTTACGAAATGTTTGGAGTAAAGTTTACAGGGAGAAAGTTGAGAAAGATTCTTCTTCCTCAAAGGTATCCCTATTTCCCTCTCAGAAAGGATTTTCCACTTGAAGGTTACGAAGAACCGTGTGAAGTGTGGGACTGGGAGTAGAGAATGGCAGAGAAGGCTGATCTAATTTTAAATATGGGACCTCAGCACCCATCAACTCACGGTGTTTTGAGGCTTATTCTTGAGCTTAAAGGTGAAAAGATTATTGGAGCTGATGCAGTAATTGGTTATGTTCACAGAGGGGTTGAGAAACTCGCTGAACACAGAAAGTACATGCAGATTTTACCGGTCTTTGACAGAGTTGACTACGTTTCTTCAAACTCAAACGAGTTAGGTTTTGTCCTTGCGGTTGAGAAGCTCCTCGGGATAGAAGACAAAATACCTGAGAGGGCTCAGTACCTGCGTGTCATAATGGCAGAGCTTACCCGTATTTCCTCCCACCTCATCTGGCTTGGAACTCATGCCCTTGAGCTTGGGGCAATGAGCGTGTTCCTGTACGCATTTAGAGAAAGGGAGAAGATACTGGATCTCTTTGAGGAGATTGCAGGTGGGAGACTTCACACTGGCTATATGCGGATTGGTGGAGTTGCCTACGACGCAACAGAGAAGTTTTTAAATGAGTTGAACGAATTTCTGGAATTTTTCCCTTCAAAAATTGACGAGTACGAAACGCTGTTGACCGAGAACAGAATCTGGAAGTCAAGAACGGTTGGTGTAGGTGTAATAGATAAAGAGACAGCAATAAACTGGGGAATAACAGGACCTGCCTTAAGGGCTACAGGATGTGACTACGACGTCAGGAAGTACTACCCATACTGCGTTTACGATAAGCTAAATTTTGAAGTTCCTGTTTATCACAATGGAGACGTTTATGACCGTTACCGTGTCAGAATGTTTGAGATGAGAGAATCTGTAAAAATTATAAAACAGTGCCTTGAGAAGATGCCGGAAGGTCCGGTTAAATTGGAAGACCCAACTATAGTCCTTCCTCCAAAAGAGGAAGTTTACAACACAATGGTTGGTCTCATTCACCACTTTGAACTTGTAATCCATGGAATAAAACCGCCTGAGGGTGAAGTCTATGCAGCGGTTGAGGGACCTCGCGGAGAACTTGGGTACTATATAGTCAGCGATGGTTCAGATAAGCCCTACAGGTTAAGAATAAGACCACCATCCTTTATAAACATTGCGATAATGCCGGAGCTCCTTAAGAATCACTACGTTGCCGATGTTATAGCAATAGTTGGAAGTTTAGACCCTCTCATGGGAGAAGTGGATAGATGACGCTGGAAGAATTCAGGAAAGAAATCGAGAAGTTAAAAAGTAGTAGAAAGTATCTATACAACGGTTCTTACATACTTCCCGCTCTATGGATTGCCGAGAAAAACTTCTCAGCCATTACACCAGAAATAATGAGAACCATTGCCGATGTCCTTGGTGTCAGGCTTATAGAGGTTGAAGAGGCAGCAGAGTTTTATGCAATGTTTCATACAAAGCCAAAGGGTAAGTACATAATAAGAGTCTGTACGAACCTTTCCTGTATGCTGAGGGGTGGAGAAGAAATTCTTGAGAAGTTTTGTGATCTCCTTGGAATCTCACCAGGAGAGACAACAGAAGATGGACTTTTTACGATTGAAGCTTTTGAATGTATGGGACTCTGCGATGGAGCTCCTGCTGTGACAGTCAACGAGGAGAGATTTTTAAACGTTACGCCAGAAGAGGTTCCGAAAATCCTGAAGAAATTTGGATGGAAGGGGAAATAATGGAAAAACTCCTTCTTAGAAATGTTGATAAGGAAAATTCTCATACGATAGAAGCTTACCTGAGAAGTGGAGGCTATTCCGCTCTTAGAAAAGTCCTGAAAGAGATGACCCCCGAAGATGTCATTGAGGAAGTCAAGCGCAGCGGTTTGAGGGGTAGAGGAGGTGCAGGTTTCCCTACTGGAATGAAGTGGGAGTTTGCAGCAGCAGATCTAAAAGAGCCGAAGTATATGGTCTGTAACGCTGACGAGGGAGAACCCTGCACTTTCAAGGACAGGATAATAATAGAGAAAGATCCTCACTCAATGATTGAGGGTATGATAATAGGAGCTTATGCTACAGGTTGCAGGTATGGGTACATCTATATCAGGGGCGAATATCCGATAGGCAGGAAAATTCTGGAGCGGGCAATTGCTGAAAGCTACGATAAAGGATTCTTAGGAGAAAATATCCTTGGAACCGATTTTTCCTTTGATCTCTACGTTCACAGTGGTGCTGGAGCCTACATCTGTGGTGAGGAAACAGCTCTCATAAATTCACTTGAGGGAAGAAGAGGAGAGCCGAGGATAAAACCACCATTTCCTGTTAACGCTGGATACCTATGGAATCCAACAGTTGTCAACAACGTTGAGACCCTTGCAAATGTTCCTCTGATAATTGAAAGGGGTGGTGAATGGTACGCCTCAATTGGTTCTCCAGACTGCCCGGGTCCAAAACTTTTCCCTGTTAGCGGAAAGGTTAAAAGACCGGGAGTCTATGAACTTCCAATGGGAACACCACTTTCTGAAATCATCTACGAACACGCTGGAGGAATTATTAACGATAGAAAGCTAAAACTTGTCTTTCCAGGAGGAGCTTCAAGTTCCTGTCTTACCGCTGATGAAATAGATGTTCCAATGGATTTTCCATCCTTAGCAAAAGCGGGAACGATGCTCGGTTCCGGTGCAATCATGGTTTTAGATGAAACAGATTGTGTTGTAAGGGCAGCCTTGAGGCTCATAGAGTTTTTCAGACATGAGTCCTGCGGAAAGTGTACTCCCTGTAGAGAAGGGACAGACTGGCTTGTGAGGATAATGAGAAGGATAGAGAACGGTCAGGCTGGAGAAGAGGATTTAGATGTCATTCTATCCATTTCAGAAACTATGGAGAACTCGTTCTGCGGTCTTGGAATGGCTGCTCATAACCCTGTTGCTTCAACTGTTAAAAAGTTCAGAGATGAATACTTAGAGCACATTAGACTTGGAAGATGTCCTTTCAGGAGTAGCTAAATGGAGACATTCAAAATTATCATAGATGGAAAGGAATGTGAGGCTTACCCTGGAGAAACTGTCCTTGAAGTGGCTGAGCGTCACGGTATAGTTATTCCTGTTTTCTGTCACCACAAAGAGCTTAGACCGGAAGGTGCCTGTAGGGTGTGTCTTGTTGAAGTTGAGGGAGCTCCGAGACTTGCAACTGCCTGCACATTAAAAGCAATGCCTGACATGGTCATAAGAACAGACACAGAAAGAGTGAAGAGAGCGAGGAAGGGAGTCATTGAGCTGATTCTCAACAACCATACCTTAGAGTGTCCAATCTGTGATAAGTCTGGAGAGTGCGAACTCCAGATGACAGGTTTCAGGCATGGTCCCAAAAAGTCCAGATATAAAGAGCCGAGAAGGGAAAAGGACATTGTCATAAAAGGTCCACTAATTGAAATAGACAACGATCGCTGTATTCTCTGCCGCCGCTGCGTAAGAATGTGCGGTGAGAACATGGGAAACAGAGTTCTTGGAATCCTCAGAAGGGGTTATCAGGCTTACATTTCGCCTTTTAATGGGGATTTCCTTGAGAGCGGCTGTGAGCATTGTGGAAGCTGTATTGACGTCTGTCCAGTCGGTTCTCTTCTTGACAGGGCTTTTAAGTACAAAGACCGTCCATGGAGAATGACAAAGACGTGGACAACCTGTACTCTTTGCGGTACAGGCTGTAGGATGGAGGTTGATACCTACCATGAGAGAATAAAGAGAGTTGTTGGAAGGATAGGTGTCAACGATGGTCACAACAGAGGATACCTGTGCGTAAGAGGAAAGTGGGGATGGGATATTGTCTATACAGATAAAAGGTTGAAGAAACCACTCCTGCGGGAAGGAGAAGATTTAAAGGAAGTTTCAATCGATGAAGCTATTGAAATATTGAAAGAAAAGGTTTTAAACAGAAAAGTTAACCTGTTTATTGAAAGTTCTCTTACCAACGAAGAGCTTACACGACTTGCTGCCATCTTTGGAACTGAGAACGTTGCATCAGATGCTTTACCCTATCAGGAAGCCCTTACGGGTGTAGCTGAAATAACGGGAAGGTTTGATACGGATAAGCTCTCTGTAATTTACGATGCTGAAATCATTTTCGTGATTGGAGATTTTATAGAGGAGATAAAAGCAGATTCTACCACTCTATTTTCAAATAATCTGTTGATTTGAGCAGGATACCCCTTTTTTTCAATAACTTTAATCCCATTTTTTTTTATAAAAATATGGAAAGGGAGTAAATTAAGATAATCAATTTTACCAATTACCACGAGCCTCCACCCCCACAAAATCCCCCTACTAAACTTTTTCTATATTTTGTTGTTTTAAATCCACTATAAACAGTGGTATCAATTTTTAAAATTTGTTGCTCCACCATTCCTAAAAATATTAAAAATCCCATTTTTTACTCCTCTTTTAAATTCTCCTCTTCTTTATATGGATTCACCATCTTTACAATTAAAATCGACACTCCATATAAAACAATTAACGGAATCGCCATCAAAAATTGAGTAGCTGGGTCTGGTGGTGTTAAAATGGCAGCAACTATAAAAATAATAACTACTGCATATCTAAACCCTGAAATAAGTGTTTGATCGGTAATTAAATCAAGTTTTGCTAAAAAATATGCAAACACTGGCAATTCAAAAGCGATACCAAATCCAAACATAAATTTTGAAAAAAAACCGATGTATTCACTCATTTTTAACATAGCTTCAAACTCTATCCCCCCAAAATTGATTAAAACAGTTGCCCCAAATGGAAACACAACATAATAAGCAAATCCAACCCCCATTAAAAACATTATAGTTCCCCAAAAAACAAAAGGGATAGCCATTTGTTTCTCATTTTCATAAAGGGCAGGTGCTATAAATTTCCAAACCTGCCACATTATAAAAGGTAAAGCTAAAACAAATCCCCCATAAAGGGAGATTTTTAAAGCAGTAATAAAAGGCTCTGCCAATGAAGTAAAAATCATCGCTTTATTAAAAGCAGATTCAAGAGGTTTTTTCATCCAACCATAAACAAGTTGCCAATTCATAAAAACAATTAAAAAAGCAACCCCATAAGAGATAACTATTTTTAAAAGTCTCTCTCGTAATTCAGCAATATGTGGTCTTATTTCGTCAAGCATTATGCCTCTTTTTTAGTTTCCGGAGATTTTAACTCCTCTTTTTTCACTTCCTCAACTTTTTTCTCATCATCGCTATTCATTTCCGCTTTGAAAGTTTTAATCCCACTTCCAATCCCTTTTGCAAGTTCCGGTATCTTTTTCGCTCCAAATAATAAAACTACGATTATTAAAATAATAATCAATTCTGTGCTACTTAATCCCATAATTCAATCCTTCTGTTTTTTTAAGATAATTCTATCAAAATTTTAGATAATTTGTTATAATCCAAT
>OFBY01000121.1_pt1 | contig 9722 bp, 10 predicted proteins | sample 1520751 | NCBI WGS metagenome assembly OFBY01 (sample SAMEA3696450, study PRJEB22514) | metagenome | biome: water; feature: marine; material: hydrothermal vent | place: Pacific Ocean | collected 2014-08-16 | depth 1514 m
GGCCATCTGGTAGGTGGGGAGCTGATCCTCATGTGTACTTCTTTTGCTCCTGCTTCCCTTAACATTCTTATTATCTTTCTGCTGGTTGTTCCTCTCACGATTGAATCATCTATTACAACGATTCTCTTATCTTTTAGGAGTTCAGGAATTGGATTGAGTTTTACTTTTACTCCTATATCCCTCATTTTCTGGTCTGGCTTGATGAATGTTCTGCCAACATAGTGATTTCTTATCAGTCCCATTTCAAATGGTATTCCACTTTCCTGAGAATATCCCAGTGCAGGAACAACTCCTGAATCTGGAACAGGGATAACAAGGTCAGCCTCTACAGGGTACTCTCTTGCAAGAATTCTTCCAAACTCTTTTCTTACCTCATAAACACTGTTTCCAAAGATTTTGCTGTCTGGTCTTGAAAAGTAGACAAATTCAAAAATACAGTGGGATATCTTGCAGTTTTTACAACCTGGAATCCTGTAGGAATTCATCTCGCCATTTTCGATGACTATAACTTCTCCGGGTTCAACGTCTCTTATGTACTTTGCCCCTATGAGGTCAAATGCGCAGGTTTCAGATGCAAAAACAGGGCTGCCGTCAAGCTCCCCCATACATAGAGGTCTGAATCCCCAGGGATCTCTTGCAGCAATAAGCTTTTTGTTTGTCATAACAAGGAGTGAATAAGCACCTTTCAGCTTAGAAAGGGCATCCATCAGCTTTTCTATAAACTTCCTCTTCCTGGACTTTACCATTAAATGGACAATAACTTCGGAATCTGTTGTTCCTCTGAAGATTGATCCTTCTTCTTCTAGTTTTTCCCGGAGCTCTAAGGCGTTAACAATGTTTCCATTGTGGGCGATTGCCAACTGGCCGTATTTGTACGAGACCACTATAGGCTGAATGTTGTCAGGAGAATCAGAAGCTCCAGAGGTGGAATATCTGTTATGTCCTATAGCAACGAATCCTGTCAGATTTTTCAGATTTTCACTTTTGAAAACCGATGAAACCAATCCGAAGTCTCTGTAGTATGTTATTCTGTTACCGTTGGTTACTGCAATTCCAGCACTTTCCTGTCCTCTGTGCTGAAGAGCGTAAAGTCCAAGGTAGGTATAGTAAGCAGCGTTAGGGTTGTTGTAGATTCCAAAAATTCCGCAGAACTCCTTCATTGTTCCTCTCTTACGGAGATAAAAGTTTTGAGGTAAAGATTATAGCACCAGAAAAACGTATAATTTCACAGTACAGACAAAAACGCAGGAGGATACAAAATGGAAAAGAAAGAGAAACTTTATGAGGGAAAAGCAAAAGTTTTGTATAGAACAGATAGCGAGAACTTGCTGGTTCAGTACTTTAAAGATGATACAACAGCTTTTGATGGCGCCAAAAAAGAGATTCTGGAAGATAAAGGTGTCATTAACTGTGCTATCACAACTGTTATCTTTGAATACCTTGAAAAACATGGAGTAAAGACCCATTTTGTTGAGAGGCTTTCTCCAAGAGAAATGCTTGTTAAAAAGTGCGAAATTATTCCTGTGGAAGTTGTTGTCAGGAATATTGCTGCAGGTAGTTTTTCAAGAAGGTACGGAGTTCCCGAGGGAACCCCACTCAAAGAACCGCTTGTTGAGTATTTCTACAAGTCTGATGAACTCCATGATCCAATGGTCTGTCCAAATCATGTCTATCTTTTTGGTTGGGCTACAAGAGAAGAGCTTGGACAGATGACAAAGATGGCTCTTGAAATTAACGAGCTCCTTAAGAAATTCTTCGAAGAGATTGACATAATTCTCGTCGATTTTAAGCTGGAGTTTGGAAGACATAATGGAGAGGTAATTCTTGCGGATGAGATTACTCCAGATTCCTGTAGGCTCTGGGACAAATCAACTAAGGAAGTTCTTGACAAGGACAGGTTCAGAAAAGACATGGGCAAAGTAGTGGAAAGCTACAAAGAGATCTATAGAAGAATCATGGATAGATACGAAAAGATAGAGGAGTAAGGATGAAGAAGGAAATTCTCGTCAGCAACGTTGATAAAGAGATGAAAATTGCTCTTGAAAAATACGAAGAACCAAAGGAGATAAAAAGAGTTCTTTCAGGAATGCGTCCAACCGGAAAACTTCACCTTGGAAACTACTTTGGGGCACTGAAAACATGGCTGAAACTTCAGGATAAAGCTGAGAGTTTCTTTTTCATTGCTGACTGGCATGCGATAACAACTTCCTACCACGATACGAGCAAACTTGCCGACAATACTGTTGAAATGATGGCTGACTGGCTTGCAGCAGGTCTTGATCCTGAAAAATCAACTCTTTTCATTCAATCCTTTGTTAAAGAACATGCGGAGCTCTATCTACTTCTGGGAATGATTGTTCCAGTTAGATGGCTTGAGAGGAATCCAACCTATAAGGAGATGATGGAAAACCTTAAAGATAGGGAACTTGCTACTTACGGCTTCCTGGGCTACCCTGTTCTTCAGGCTGCGGACATTATTATCTATAAAGCTGATGTTGTGCCTGTTGGAATAGACCAGATTCCTCATCTTGAACTGACGAGAGAGATTACGAGAAGATTTAACAATTTTTACGGTAATATCTTCCCCGAGCCTCGCCCGTTTCTCTCTGAAGCTCCAAAACTTCCTGGACTCGACGGAAGAAAAATGAGTAAATCTTATGGAAACTGCATCTATCTTTCCGATTCAGAGGAAGAGGTTAACAAGAAAGTGATGTCAATGGTTACAGATCCATCAAGGATCAGAAAAACCGATCCCGGTCATCCTGAGGTTTGTTCTGTCTTTGCTTACCATAAGATGTTTACTCCCGCAGAAAGGGTAAGAGAGATTGAAGAGTCCTGCCGAAAAGGTGAGGTTGGTTGTGTTCAGTGTAAGAGAGAACTGGCTAAAAACCTCAATGGTTTCCTTTCACCAATAAGAGAAAAGAGAGAGTACTATCTCCAGAAAAAAGGTGAAATGGTTGACATATTTGTAGAAGGTTCAAAGAAGGCAAGAGAAATAGCAAGAGAAACAATGGAAGAAGTCAGGAAAGCAATGAACTTTTTTAATAGCTGAGGACACCATGAATCTGGCAAAGCATTTACCACAATATACGGTAGAGGACTATATGTTGTGGGAAGGATACTGGGAGTTGATAAAAGGAATTCCTTTTGCTATGGCTCCTTCTCCTCTCGGAAGTCATCAAGCCATAGTGGTGGAAATTTCCAGGCAGATCTCAAACCAGGTAATTGGTTGCAAGAACAGATGTTACGTTTACGTAGAACTTGATTGGATTATAGATGAACATACAGTACTTAGACCGGATGTTCTTGTCATCTGTAAGAAGATAAAAGAATATTTAAAAGAAACTCCAGAAGTAGTTATTGAAGTAGTTTCGAAAAGCACAGCTTCTAAGGATGAACACCTGAAATTTGAACTTTATAGAGACGAAAAAGTTAAATACTACGTTCTGGTTTATCCAGCTTTGAAAAAAGTAAGAATTTTTGAACTGAAAGATGATAAATATGTCAGAGTCTTTGATGGTGATAGCGGCAGTTTCTCTTTTAAGCTACGTAAAGATTGTAGTTTTCCATTAGAGCTTGAAAAACTATGGGAAATGATTTAACTGATGACTCAAGATGAAAAGTTTATGAAGATTGCCATTAAAGAGGCATACAAAGCTAAAGGAAGAACTCTTCCCAATCCAGCAGTTGGTGCTGTTGTTGTTAAGGATGGGGAGATAATAGCAACAGGTTATCACAAGAGAGCAGGACTTCCTCATGCTGAAGCAGTAGCTCTTGAAAGAGCAGGAGAAAATGCTAAAGGAGCTACCCTTTACGTTACCCTTGAACCGTGCAATCACTACGGAAAAACCCCTCCTTGTTCTGAAAGGATAATAAAAGCCGGAATAAAAGGGTTGTAGTTGGAATCAGAGATCCAAATCCTGTAGCAAGAGGGGGAGTTGAAAGGCTTAAAAGTGCGGGAATAGACGTAAAGGTTGGAGTTCTTGAAAAGGAGTGTTTTGAACTTATAGATGATTTTATTGTTAACTTGAGAGAAAAACGTCCTTTTGTTTCTCTAAAGTTTGGTGCTACCCTTGACGGAATGATAGCTGATAAAAATGGAAACTCTAAGTGGATAACCTCACCAGAATCTCGCAAATTTGTTCACCTTTTGAGAAGCTACCATAATGCTGTAATGGTAGGAATTGGAACTGTTTTAAAGGATGATCCCCTCCTCAATGTCAGAGAAGTCGAAACTGAGATTCAGCCGAAAGCAGTAGTTGTCGTTAAAAGCTTGAAAATTCCCGTTCACTCCAGGATTGTGAAGGAAAGAGCAAGAGACTTAATAGTTTTAACGGCTCAAGAATCCCTGTTTTCTTACAAGGCTGGTATTTTAAAGGATTTCGGGGTTACCCTTGTTCCTGTCTATGATTTAGGTGGTAAGCTGGACTTAAGAGAGGGACTTGAGCTGCTTAGAAAAGAATATGGTATCTATTCGGTTATGTCTGAGGGTGGTTCAAAATTAGCCTGGGAACTATTGACCAAGGATTTAATTGATAAGTTTTACTTTTTTTATGCTCCGAAAGTTTTAGGAAGTGAAGGAGTTCCTATGTTTGAGGGTGGGGTGGAAATAGAAAATGCATTTAATTTAGAGATCTTCCACCTTCAAAAGTTTGGAAAAGATCTTCTGGTAAAATCATACTCACTGAGACTTATTGAGGAATTTAAAGATTGCTGCCACTGAAACAATTTGAACAAGAAAGATAAATAAAATGATTCTGGTAACTGGAACGGACACAGGAGTAGGGAAAACCTTTGTCACAGTCTCCCTTATTGGAGAGCTGATAAGTAAGGGTAGAAACGTTTGTGCTTTTAAAATAGTTGAAACTGGTTGTGAACCGATATGTGAAGATGCGAAAAGGATTTCTTCAGTTTGTGGAAAAGAAATAAAGCCAGTTTACAGTTTTAAAACGCCTGTTGCCCCACCTGTTGCTGCTGAGATTGAGGGAAAAGAGATATCCATTGAAAAAATAAAAAAGGAAATGATGTCTTTTGCTGCTGAATACGAAAATGTTCTTTTCGAGGGAGCTGGAGGAATTCTTGTCCCTATAACTGGAAAGTACACTTTCCTTGATCTTGCAAAAGATCTAAACATGGAAGTGTTGATAGTTGCTCTGAATAAGTTGGGAGTAATAAACCACACCTTGCTAACTGTTAAAGTCTGTCAGTGTGAAAATGTCAGAGTTAAGGGAGTTATTTTAAATCACAGAGGAATGGTCGATAGAAGTGCAGAAACCAATTACGAAAGTCTGAAAAAACTTCTTGATGTCCCTGTTTTTCTCTTCTCAGAAACTGAGGACATCGTAGAAATTTCCTCCTGGTTGTGTCCTTAGGTTTCTCTACCGACTCTTAGAATCTCTCTAATCCTTATCTTTAATTTTTCTCCACGGAGTGAATGTAAGAAGTAAAAGAAGTTTAGTGTGGTGAGGAAATAGTACTTGAAAATTTTTTACAAGGAAATATTATTTTAAATAAATTCTAAACAAAATAAGGAGGAGGTAGGAGATGAGGAAGTTCTTATCTGTTCTGAGCCTGTTTGTCGTTACTGCAATCGGTTCAACTATGGGTATGGCACAAAGTGTAGTGGCTAAGGATCTCAGATCCTTCTTTACTCCCCTTCCAGCACTTCCACCAATTCCAGCCGATAACAGTTTAACGCCTGAGAAAGTTAAGCTTGGAAAGATGCTATATTACGATCCAAGACTTTCAAGAAGTAAGTTGATTTCCTGTAACACCTGTCACAACCTTTCAATCGGTGGTGATGACAACCAGAAAACTTCCATTGGACACGGCTGGCAGGCAGGTCCAAGGAACGCTCCAACAACACTTAACTCTGGATTCTTAAGAGTTCAGTTCTGGGATGGAAGAGCTCCGAACCTTGAAAAACAGGCTGAGGGTCCGCTTCAGGCTCATGTTGAGATGGACTCAACTCCTGAACTCATAATTAAAAGACTCAAAGAAATTCCTGAGTACGTTGAACTCTTCAAAAAGGCATTCCCTGGAGAAAAAGATCCTGTAACTTTTGAGAACGTAACAAAAGCTATTGCAGCATTTGAAAGAACACTTAACACTCCCAATTCTCCGTTTAACAGATATCTCCTTGGAGATGACAATGCTCTCACTTTAGAGCAGAAAGAGGGTATGAAGCTTTTTGTTAAATACGGTTGCATTGCCTGTCATAATGGACCTGTTCTCTCTGATGGTCGATTCCACAAGTTCAAGTGGAACAACGACCTCGGTAGGTATAAGGTAACTAAGAATCCTGCAGATAAGTACAACTTTAGAACACCTCAGCTTCTCAACGTTGCTGTTACTGCACCATACTTTCACGATGGCTCTGTAAACAGCTTGGAGAAGGCTATCAAGATAATGGCTGAAAAAGAACTCGGAAAGAAACTTTCCGATGATGAAGCAAAGAAGATAAAAGCTTTCCTTGAGTCTATGACTGGTGAAGTTCCTCTTGAAGCAAGAGTTCTTCCGGTTCTTCCTGAGAAAAAGTAATATGAAGCTTATAAATCCCCCCAATCTCTCTAAGGGGGGATTATTTTTTTTCATCGGATGCCCATTTCTTTCACAGGAACATTCTTCGGCTGAATTCCATCAGGAGAAGAGGTGTAAAATGCAAAAACGTTAATGTAGAATTTACGGGGTACATGCCGGTTTCAAAGGAGGAACTTTTACTGTGATAAAGCTCATAATCCTTGACGTTGATGGTGTTATGACAGATGGAACAATTACTTACGACAGCGAAGGCAGAGAATACAAGAGCTTTAACGTCAGAGACGGATTCGGAATAGTCACAGCTATAAAGAAAGGAATTGGGGTTGCAGTAATAACAGGCAGACATTCATTTATGGTAGATCGCAGATGTAAAGAGCTTGGAATAAAGGATGTTTATCAGGGTGTTGACGATAAGCTGGAAGTTTATGAAATGCTAAAGACGAAATATAATCTGAGAGATGAAGAAATAGCTGTTATGGGTGATGATATACCCGATTTGCCCCTTCTTAAAAGAGCAGGAATCTCGGGAGCTCCGTCAGACGCTGTTGAAGTGGTGAAGAAAAACGTAACCTTTATCTCCTCATTGCCTGGTGGCAGAGGAGCAGTGAGAGAATTTATAGATTATATCCTTGAGTTAAATAACGAGAAGGAAAAGATAGAGTGAAAGAAAAGATACTTAAAGTAGCTATAGTTCTTGCTGTTATCTCTATTCTTCCTTTTGTTATTCTTATAGCCAGAAAGGAGACTCCACCTGAAAGAATAGATGTAGAAACCCACAAAGAGCAGGTAATAAAAGATTTTGTACTTCAATCAGAAGGCTCTAAGCAGTGGGTTCTGAAAGCACCTGAAGCTCTTTTTGAAGGGGAAAAGAAAATACGTTTAGAGAATCCAGAACTTACAGTTTATGACAGAGAGAAAGTTCTACTAATTGCAAAGAGTGCTATTTACGATCAGGAAAAAAAGTCTGTCAATCTTAAACAGGTTGTTATTATAGGTAAAGATTTTAGAGGAAAGGCATCTCACGGGATCTACTATACGGAAAGAGAAATTTTTATCACTGATTCAACCTGTAAGATAACTTTTGACAGCAGTAAAAAAATATCGGGAAAAGGCTGTCAGATAGACCTGAGGAACAAAAGAGTTATAATCCAATCTAACGTTAAATCAAGATTTGGAGAGGTTGCAAAATGAGACTTATGAAATTCCTATTGATTTTTCTGCTGTTATTTTCTCTCCCCGTCTCCGGTGGAACCAAAAAGAAAAGCTCTATTCCAATAGTTGTTGAATCACAGAAGCTTGCCTACAATCAGCAAAAACACATGGCTGTGTATATAGGTAACGTCATAGCCCAGCGGGGAAAGACTATAATGAAAGGCGATAAGTTAATCATCTACTTTGATCCAGCTGACAGGTATATTGAAAAAATAGAGGTTATAGGTCATGTTTACATGAAAGATCCAAGAGGAGAAGGCTGGTGCAACAAACTTTACTACTATCCTGCTGAAGAGAAAGTGGTTCTTATAGGAAATGCAAAACTAAAACAGGAGAAAAACTTAGTTATTGGTGACAAGGTAATAGCCTACAAAGACGGTCGAGTAACGGTTGAAGGTATCAAGCAGAAAGTAAAAACAGTTATCTATCCTGAAGAAAAGAACAGGAGTTTTTTAGAGAGTGGAAAAAGTAATTGATTTAAACGTACTTCGGGCTGAGAACATAACCAAGATATACAATAAAAGAAAGGCAGTAGATGGCGTAACTGTTGAAGTGTTTGAGGGAGAAGTTGTTGGTCTTTTAGGTCCTAATGGTGCCGGAAAGACAACAACCTTTTACTGTATTGTTGGGCTGGTGAAGCCTGATGGAGGCAGGGTTCTTCTTGGCGAAGAGGATGTTACGGATGATCCAACCTATATAAGAGCGAGAAAGGGTATTTCGTACCTTCCTCAGGAACCTTCGGTTTTCAGGAAATTGACCGTTGAGGAGAACATAAAAGCCATTCTTGAAATGCATGGATTTCCAGAAAGAGAGATAAAAGAAAGAACAGGCTGGCTCCTTGAGAGATTTGGAATTTCCCATCTTAGAAAGCAGAAAGCAAACTCTCTTTCGGGAGGGGAAAGAAGAAGACTGGAAATAGCGAGAGCATTATCAATAAATCCCAAATTCCTTTTGTTAGATGAGCCGTTTGCCGGTGTTGATCCTATAGCGGTTTATGAAATTCAGGAGCTGATCAAAGAACTGAAGGAGATGGATATTGGAATTTTGATTACTGATCACAACGTAAGAGAGACCCTGAGGATTATCGATAGAGCTTACATAATTGGTCATGGACGAGTGATAGCTTCTGGTTCTCCAAAAGAAGTAGCAGAAAAGGAAATTGTCAGGAAAATATATTTGGGAGAACAGTTTACTCTCTGATTACCCTACCAGTTTCCCACACCTGTATCTCCCCTATAAAGCAAAAGATTTGCTTAGAGAACATGAAGGCATTAAGTTGATGTAAAGAAAAAGATAATACATGCTATTAATTTGAAAGGATTTGTATTGAAACTTACGCTGTTTGTTGTGGAGTATAATCTTCAGTAACTTTTAAAAGCAGCAAGTTAAGTTAGATTTTACTTAATTTGTTAGAATCTTACTGTAGAAGGAATGAAGCTTTTCGCTTGCCATTATACCAGAGTAAGCTGGAAGGTACAGAATGGGGATGTTAGAGCTACTGGAACTCTACAATATAGGTGAAAAGGATTTAGAGGAAATTGCTTCTCTCAAACCTTATTTTACAGATGAATTTAAAAAAGACCTCGCTGAAAAGACAAGAGATTTCGTTTTGGAAAAACTTCCTTACTCAGCAGAATTGCTTAGAAGGATGAAGGCAGAAAAAACTTTTGTCGAAATTATAGAAAGATTTTTTGACACTCTTTTTGTTCCAGAAAAGCTGGAAATATACGCTGATACTATTGCCAGAACTCATAGAAGAATTGAAATACCTATGCAGGATCTTCTTAAAGATTTCGTGATTTTTTTAAAAAACATTCTTGAATATGAAAACATACCTCCAGATAAATTGCCTGCCTTTAAAAAACTGGTTTTCCTATTAGTTATAGTTTTATATCAGATAACTATAGGCTATTTAGAGGACTTGGAGATAGAAGAGGAAATAGATCCTATAACAAAGCTTCCTTCAAGAA
>OFBY01000122.1_pt1 | contig 9628 bp, 9 predicted proteins | sample 1520751 | NCBI WGS metagenome assembly OFBY01 (sample SAMEA3696450, study PRJEB22514) | metagenome | biome: water; feature: marine; material: hydrothermal vent | place: Pacific Ocean | collected 2014-08-16 | depth 1514 m
CTAAAAAGAAACCTACCAAGAAGAAATCAGCTAAAAAGAAACCTACCAAGAAGAAGAGAGCCTGATAGTATCATTCATACTAATAATTTCTCCGCGCGGCTTTTATTATAAAATAATGTTGATTCTCTATCATGTTATTATGATGGGACTCGTCATCCCACCATTTTTTTTTATTTCAACTGAACTACAAATGATTTTAAAAATTATTCAGACTGATTTTTTATCCAAGTTTTACTGTGGCACTTACACTTACAATTATACTCACAAAAATTTGTGGCACAATACGAACATCTAAGCTTCATCATGGGTAAATCATACAAAATTTCTATTTAAACCGCAAATCACATATAGTCTCATAGATTCAAAAACTACTTTCATTTCTGCTTAAATTAAATAGTTATACAACAAGATATCATTATGGCAGGACAAAAGATAGATGGGATTGAAGTATCAAATGCGGTCAAAGAAATTTTAAAAAGTGCAGTTGAAAAACTAAATTCAGAAGATGTGATACCATGTCTGGCTACAGTATTGGTAGGGGATGATCCAGCATCTGCAACATATGTAAAAAATAAACATAATGCATGTGAAAAAGTTGGGATTAAAACAAAGGATCATAAGTTATCTGCCGATACGACACAAAAAGAACTTGACAAAATTATTGACAATCTAAATAATGATAAGGAAGTACATGGAATTCTAGTTCAATTACCGCTACCAAAACAACTTAATGAATTTGCGACCATCTCAAGAATATCTCCAATAAAAGATGTTGATGGGTTAACACCCCAAAATGTTGGATTGTTATCAATGGGAAAATCCATCTTAAAGCCATGCACGCCATCTGGAATAATGGAGATGTTTTACTATTACAAGATTAATCTTGAAGGAAAAAATGTAGTCATGATCAATAGGAGTAATTTGATAGGAAAACCACTATATCATTTACTATTACAAAATAATGCTACTGTGATTACATGTCATTCAAAAACTGAAAATCTCCATGAATATTGCAAAAATGCAGACGTAATTATAACTGCTGTTGGTGATAGAACAAAATTCAAGTTAACTTCTGATATGATAAAACAAGATGCCATAGTGATTGATGTTGCAATTTCAAGGTATGAGGGCAAACTGGTTGGCGATGCGGATTATGATGATATAATTCAAAAAGCGTCATGGGTTACACCTGTTCCTGGTGGTGTTGGACCTATGACAGTTGCCATGTTACTAAAAAATACTGTGACAGCAACATCATTGAGTAAAGAAATTGTCGGTTAATACTCAAAAGGCTGCACTAAGAAAACATCTCCTCGAAAAACGAGATGCAACTTCAGCTGAACTAAGAGAAATTTCAAGTGAAAAAATCCATCAAAATCTAAAAAAGATCTCTGCATACACTAATTCACAAAATATTGCTTGTTATTTTCCAATTGGCAGTGAAATCAATACTTATGATATAATGCTAGACATATTGGGACAGAATAAGAATTTACTACTTCCTAGGATTGTAAATGACACTCTTCAGTTTTACATTGTTTCAAATCTTGAAAAATTAGAAAAAGGAAATTTTGAAATTATGGAACCGAAAGATAGTTGTAAAAAGGCGGAAAAAATTGATTGTGTGCTAATACCTACAGTAGGAGTTTCAAAATCAGGTGTCAGATTGGGGTATGGAAAAGGCTACTATGATAGATTTCTCTCGTTGATTGACGCAGTAAAAATATCGTTGACTTATTCGAAACAAATTGTAAAATCCATACCAAATGATTCACATGATGTCAAAATAGATTGGATAGTAACAGAAGATGGGAATGTACAAATCTCATAGGTGAGATAAGCCTTTTTTTCCGATATCTGTCCTCAAGTATTTATTTTCCCAGGAGATTTTCTCAGTAACGTCATATGCATGTTTGATGGCTGATTCTAAGGTATCACCTAATGCAGTAACACCTAAAACACGACCACCGTTTGTTATGATTTTTTTATCCAGATCTTTTGTTCCAGCATGAAATATGTATGCATCATCAAAAGCATTTCCTAGACCAAAAATTTCCTCGCCTTTTGGATATGATTCGGGATAACCCTTTGATGCTAGAACAATGCAAACTGCAGATTTATTTTTCCATGAAATTAATGACGTGTTTTCCAACGTACCTTCCACACTTCCCACCAAGTATTCAAAAAGATCTGAATCCATTCGCATTAAGATTGGTTGGCATTCAGGATCACCCATTCTAACATTGTATTCAAGAACATACGGTTCACCATCCTTTAGCATTATACCTGCGTAAAGAAATCCCTTGAATGTAATTCCCTCATTTCTTAGGGATGAAATTGTTTTATCAATAATTTTTTCCTGTATTTTTTGAGAAATATCGTTATCGATGATTGGTGTTGGGGAATAAGCACCCATACCCCCAGTGTTTGGTCCTTTATCATTATCAAATATTCTTTTATGATCTTGGCTTGTAGCCATTGGTATTGCAATTTTCCCATCAGACAATGCAATGTGTGATGCCTCTATACCATCAATTCTTTCTTCGATTATGATATTGTTTCCTGCATCTCCAAATTTTTTATCCACTAACATCATGTCTATAGATTTTTCTGCTTCGGCTTTACTATCGCAAACAATCACGCCCTTACCAGCTGCAAGACCGTCAGCTTTTACTACAACATTATGTTCAATTTGGTTAACGTATTCTTTTGCCTTTACTGCATCATTAAACACCTCAAATGCAGCAGTAGGAATATTGTTACGCTTCAAAAATTGTTTAGCCCAAATTTTACTTGACTCTAATTGCGCAGCTTTTTTTGTTGGTCCAAATATCTTCAAACCCATTTCATTAAACATATCAACAATACCCATCGCAAGTGGCGCCTCTGGACCAACAACAGTAAAACAATTATTCTCAGACGCGAATTTGGCCAACTCGCCTAAATTATCGGCTGATATTGGTACGTTGTTTAATGTACCACCATTCCCAGGAGCATAAAAAACTGTATTGACATTTTCACTCTGACCTAGTTTCCAGCCAATAGCATGCTCTCGTCCACCAGAACCAATTACAAGAACATTAACCAATATCTGAATCTTAATTATGATCTATATATTCCAAGATTAAACTATTCATTTTTTAAAGTCGCGAGAATTTTTGGTAATGCATTAGCAGAAGTAGCCTGTATTGAAAGATCCATATCATTTGACATGACTGTTTTTTCAGGATTTACTTCAATCAGCGTTGCACCATTTTGTTTTGCATAGACTGGTAACGTATTCGCAGGCGAAACAACCAGAGATGTTCCAGCTATAATCATTATATCACATGTACTAGCTTCTTTCATTGCATTTTTCCAAACATCTTGTGGTAGTGCTTCTCCAAACCAAACAACGTCAGGTCTGAGCATATTACCACATTCACATTTGGGTGGAAGCGATTCAAAATTCTCAGTTATATTATCAGAAAAATTACAAACTGTACATTTAATCCGAATTATACTGCCATGTAATTCCAAAACATTTGTGCTGCCTGAACGCTGGTGCAGTCCATCAATATTCTGTGTTAGTATAATTACATCCTTGAATTTTTCCATCTTGGAAATTGCAAAATGACCCTCGTTTGGTTTTGCTGCCAAGATGTTTTTTCTTCTATCCTCATACCATTCCCAAACTAGCTTTGGATCATCAAAAAATGCATCTATTGATGCAAGTTTCATAGGATCATGTTTTCTCCAATGACCATCTTTCCCCCTAAAAGTAGGAATTCCGCTTTCCTGAGAAATTCCTGCACCAGTTACAAAAACTATCTTTTTGGAATCTCTTAATTTCTGACTAACATTGTCAAACATTTTCATTCAACTTATGTCTGACAATTCACGTAGTATTATAAGAGATAAATGTACGTGAGCGATATATGGAATTAACAAATGAGTTTAATCTAAAAGAGATTGAACAGAGTGCCAAGGATTATCTCTCAAAACTAGATTTACAAAAGATGATTGACGATTCATCAGACAAACGAGATAAAATTATGTTCATTGAGGGACCACCTACGCTAAATGGTGAACCGCATGCAGGTCACCTTAGGGGTCGTGTCTTCAAAGACTTGTGGTACAGATTTAACACACTAAATTTAAAAAATGTAATTTTTAATGCGGGATGGGATACACAGGGTCTTCCAGTTGAATTACAGGCTGAGAAGGAACTTGGAATCACAAATGGGAAGAGTGGAATTACAACCCAACAACAGATTGAAAACTTGGTTACTCAATGTAAAAAAATTGTTTCAAAATTTCATCAGAAATGGATTGATGTTGACAAAAAACTAGGAATGTCACTTAATCAAGAAAATGCATACTGGACATACAAGGACGAATATATTGAAAGGGAATGGCAATTACTAAAACGAGCTCACGAAAATGATATCCTTACAGAAGGGTATAGAGTTGTTGCATATTGCCCAAGCTGCCAAACTTCGTTAAGCCATTCTGAAGTTAATCAGGGTTATGAGATGGTTCAGGATCCTTCTTTGTATTACAAGGTAAAATTGCAAGACGAAGATGTCTATCTGATTGTCTGGACTACTATGCCGTTTACGCTTGTAACAGACGCAATGGTTGGATTCAATCCAGATGAAGAATATGTTTACGTATCAGCAGGCAACGAAACGTGGATTGTTGGAAAAATTCGTCTTGAAGAGTTCATGAAAGAAGCAAAGGTGGAAGATTACAAAGTACTAAAAACAGTAAATGGTTCTGAATTTGAAGGTAAAAAATACACACACCCACTCCTAAGCAATATTTCTAAACTAGAACAAATGGCAAAAATGGAAAACTATCACATTGCAGTTGCTGAGAAATTTGTTGATGTTAATGCTGGTACTGGTATCGTTCATCTTTCTCCAGCTAATGGTGAAGATGACTATAATATTGCAATGAAACGAAAAGTTGAAATTTTTTCCCCGATTGATGATGCAGTAAAATTTACAGAAGACGCAGGAAAGTATGCTGGAATGTTTGTACGTGATGCAGATGAAGAAATTGTACGTGATGTTAAGGAAAAAAATGCACTGGTAAAAATCGGTAAAATCAAACACAAATATCCGCTATGTTGGCGCTCTAAACATAAGCTAGTTTGGCTTGCAAGAAGAGAATATTTTTACATGCTTGACAGGCTTGATGATAAAGCAGTTGATGCCGCACAAAAAGTGGAATATTTTTTGACCAACCGAAAAACAGATTTTTGGGAATAATTAAAGAAAAGCATCCATGGTGTATCTCAAGAGAAAGATTCTGGGGTTGCCCAATACCAATCTGGAAGTGTACGGAATGTGAAAACATTGAAAGACTATTTTCAAGAAAAGAAATTATTGATGTAGCAGATGATCTTCCCGATGGACCTGACTTTGAGTTACACAGACCATGGATAGATCGAGTTTCTATCAAATGTAAAAAATGCAATGCAAAGATGCAGCGTGAGGAATTTGTTTTAGATACTTGGCATAACAGTGGTGCTGCACCTTTTGCCTCATTAAGCGATGATGAATACAAAAAAACCATACCGGCTCCATTTTTTACGGAAGGTATTGATCAAACACGTGGATGGGCATACACGCTTTTAATTGAAAATGTAATTTTTAATAATAAAGATATTTCACCATATAATTCATTTCTATTCCAGGGACATGTTCTTGACGAAAAAGGCAACAAGATGAGTAAGAGTACTGGTAATGTACTTGATGCGGCTGATCTACTTGACAAATATCCAGTTGATCTTGTCAGATTCTACTTCATGTGGAAATCAAGCCCAATTGAAACTCTAAATTTTAGTACAAAAGAATTGATGTCAAGACCGTATCAAATCCTAAGCACACTTTTTCACATTCATTTGTATTTTAAACAGAATAGTGAATACGACAAATTCAACATTAATGAAACAACTGTTGGATGGGCAAAGGACAATGACATGCTTACCTCTACGGACATCTGGCTATTATCAAAACTTCAAAAAACAATTGAGCTATCTACAGAGTCAAACAATAAATGCAAATTCCACGAATCAGCAAGTGCCATAGAAGATTTTCTGATTAATTCACTAAGTCAAATTTACATTCCAATCACAAAGCCAGAACTTTGGAATGACGATGAAAATAAAAAAGATAGAAGACATGTTATCTATGCAATTATCGCCGAGTCATTGAAAACGCTAGACATTTTGATACATCCATTTTCGCCGTTTACCAGCGAGTATCTGTATATGACCATATTTGGAGACAAAAAATCAATACTTTTGGAAACATGGCCAAAATCTACACCTACATTAGTCAATGAAAGTGTTGAAGAATCATTCGACATAATGAATGAGATTGTTTCGGTTTGTGCTGCTGCACGAATGAAGGGAAAGTTGAAAAGAAGATGGCCATTAAAACACGCGCTAATATGTGTAGAAAAAGGTCTGCAGAAGAAAATTGAACTGCTATCAGAACTATTACAATCCCAACTAAATGTAGAAGATTACAAAATTATTGAACTTGAAAATCATGAGGGAATATCAGAAATGCTAGAGATGAAAAAATCTGCTGTCCCAGTTATCCCAAAGATAGAACTTAACCGAAAAACCATTGGTCCAAAGGCAAAACAGAATCTTGGTAGGCTACTAGAAATTTTTTCTGAAACAAAACCTGATGAGATAATACAAGGGCTCGAAAAAGATAGTTCGTTTACATTTGATGTTAATGGAACAAAAATTTCTTTAGATACAAATGATTTCATAATCGAGTTTGATGTTCAAGATGGTTTTACATCCTCAAGAAGAAATAATCTGATAGGAATCATCTCAACTGAAAGAAATGAGGAATTGATGGCAAAAGGTCTAATCAAGGATCTTGCCAGAAGACTACAAGCATTGAGAAAGGAGAGGGGCTATAATCCAACTGATGTATTGAATACAGCCTCTATATTGGATCTTGATGAGGAATCGTTATCGATGATAAAAAATAAAACCGATGAACTTTCATTTTTGGTTAGAGTTAAACAAGTAAACTTTACACAAACGTGCAAAAAATACAAGGATGACGATATAGATGGTCAAAAAATTAGAATTTCTGTTGAATAGTAACGCAACAATCATCATAAATACAAAAAATGTATAGATTAACCATGGTCAAGCAGATTAGCCTTGATACCTGGTCCCTTCAACATTTAACAGATCTTTTAAAAAAGGGATCACAGATAGTGGCAAAAACAAATACGCCCATAGTCCTTTATCGCCAAACCATGGAGGAAGAAGATGGTTCGTATGAGGAGATAGTTTGTACACTAACAAATGATTACATTGTTGAACAATTAATAATATCTGGAGGAATGGTGATACCAGCAATTAAACAACAACTGGTGTTCAAATTAGAGGAATTTCCAGATAGGCTTTTGAGAAAAAGCAAAGATTTGTTCTTAGAAACTGTTGAACTTTTAGAAAAAAAATTAAAGTGACGGGATTACTGCTACGATTATAAACTTCCCAATACGACAATTTTTGTGAGATTATTAGAATATCAGGCTAAGGAATTATTCAAAGAGTATGGCATCAGGGTTCCAGATAGTATTGCCTCAAAGGACATAGAAAGTGGGAGAAAGGATGCTGAAAAAATTGGATATCCGTTTGTGATAAAGGCTCAAGTTCCTGTAGGTGGTCGTGGAAAGGCTGGTGGAATACAAAAGTGCCATAATGAAGATGAATTTGAATTGAAATATCCGCAGGTTCTAAACATGTCAATCAAGGGGGAAAAAACCCGTGCTATTCTACTTGAAAAAATGTCAGAATATGAAAAAGAAATCTATCTCTCATTATTCCTTAACAGAAGTAAGAGATGCTATACAATAATTTCCTCGGCAGAAGGCGGAGTTGAAATTGAATCGGTGAAGGATCAGGTGATTCGAGAAGTTGGTTCAGGTGATGTTACAAAAAAAGTTGCTGAAGAAGTAGCAAAGGAAATTGGTCTCGATGAAAATTCAATCCCTCACTTTGTAGACATTTTACAAAAACTATCAAAATTAACTGTAGAAAAGGAAGCGGAATTAACAGAGATTAATCCGCTGGTAATCCTTAAGGACGGCTCAATGATGGCACTTGATGGCAAGATTATGACTGATGATAATTCTAACTTCAGACATAAGGAACTTGCAAAATATCATGAACAGACAGAGCTTGAAAAGAAGGCAGAAGAAAGTGGCTTTTCACTTGTAGAATTGGATGGCAACATAGCTGTTATTGGAAACGGTGCGGGTCTTGTAATGTCAACACTTGACATGCTAACCGATAATGGTGGAAAGGCTGCTTGCTTCCTAGATGTTGGCGGTACTGCAACAGAGGAATCTGTCTACGAAGCTTTAACGCTAATCAGCAAAATGAAAAATGTCAAGGCAGTTCTGGTAAATTTGTATGGTGGAATAGTAAAAACAACTATTGTAGCATCCGCATTTCTCAAAGCCTATGATGACAAGATAATAATTTTACCTGTTTTTGCCAGATTAATGGGTGCAGAATCAGAAAAATCAAAAGAAATGCTGAAAGATAGTGAAACAAAGTTAGCACCGTCTATTGAGGAGGCAATCAACAAAGTTGTCATGGAGGTCAATAAATGACAGAAATCTTTGAACTTTTAAAAGGAAAACAAAACTCAAAGGGTGATTTTCAAAAACAACCCGTAATCGTGCAAGGGATTACAGGAAAATATGGCACGCGGCATACAAAACTGATGATAGAATATGGAACCAACATAGTTGCAGGTGTCACTCCCGGCAAAGGCGGTCAAAAATTTGAAGATACAGTTCCGATTTATGAGACAGTCAAGGAGGCAGTTGACAAAACAGGCGCAAAAATTTCCATCATGTTTGTTCCGGCTAAATTCTTTTTAGGTGCGGCGAAAGATGCGCTAGAGGCTGGAATAAAACTGCTTGTTGCTATTCCAGAGCATGTACCAGTACAAGATACAATGAAAATAGTTGAGATTGCAAAACAAAAAGGCGCGATAGTTATTGGTCCTAATACACCTGGAGTTATGATACCAGGATTAATCAAGATTGGAATCATGCCTGCGTCACCATTCAAGTTTGGAAACACAGTAGTTCTATCAAAAAGCGGAACATTACTTTATGAGATTAGTAACAATCTTTCAAACTCTGGCTTTGGACAATGCATAACAATTGGTATTGGAGGAGATCCAATTAACGGTACTAGACTTGTAGATGCGTTTGATATGGTAAAAGACTACCCTAATCTTGATGGCATTGTTATTGTAGGCGAAATTGGTGGGGACGCGGAAGAAGTTTTAGCCCAAAAAATAATTGATGAGAACTTCGAAAAGCCTGTTGTTGCGTATATAGCTGGTAGAAAAGCTCCAAAAGAAAAGAGAATGGGGCATGCCGGTGCAATTGTCATGGGAAATTACGGATCAGCTGAATCTAAAATAACAATGTTTTCAAAAGCCAATATTCCAGTTGCCAAAAGACCAATAGAAGTGCCTATGCTATTAGCTGGAAAAATGGAAAAAAAATAGTTTATACGGAGTAATCTTGAGGTGAAAATATGCCAGTGACAGATCCTGAAAAAAAACAGATTGCACAAAGA
>OFBY01000123.1_pt1 | contig 9619 bp, 8 predicted proteins | sample 1520751 | NCBI WGS metagenome assembly OFBY01 (sample SAMEA3696450, study PRJEB22514) | metagenome | biome: water; feature: marine; material: hydrothermal vent | place: Pacific Ocean | collected 2014-08-16 | depth 1514 m
ATGAATAATGTCTAACGTCAAGTCTATTTTTGCTTAAGACGAAAATAGCACGAGTGAGGCTGGAACCCGAAGCATTCCATTACCTCACTCACTACTATTTTTCAGGAACTAGCTGATTTTTGTACTTCCTGACCTTTTCTTTTTTATGGGCAGATATGGAAAGTCAATGCCAAATATTATTGATAATGAAACTGGGTTGATTTACTTTGATTATGCTCATATGGGAGACGCAGGGAATAGAATAGTTGCAGAAAAGATGTTTAAGATCTCTTCACCATTTGTTACTGATATACAAGAATAGATTGCTTACTATTGGCAACAAATAAGATATTAAGCAAGAATTTTTTAAAAAATCATGAAATGTGATAAATGCGAAAACACATCAGTATATTCTAGAAAGTATTCTGGAGAAATGCTGTGTTCTGAATGTTTTTCTAATTCTATTTTACGCAAGGCAGCTAAAACAATCTCAAAGTACAAAATGATTAAAAATAATGAACTTGTTTGCGTTGCTGTTTCTGGTGGAAAAGATTCTCTGGTATTATTAGACGTTTTAAATAAAATGTCAAAAACTCATAATTTTAGACTATTCGCTGTTACAATTGATGAGGGAATCCCCGGATACCGAGATGAAGCACTAAAAATTGTTGAAAACTTTTGTGCGCAATTGAAGATACAACATAAAGTTTTCTCGTACAAAAAACTCTTTGATCTGACATTAGAGGAATCATTAGAACTGAGAAATGATCAGAAACTTTCTTCCTGTTCAATTTGTGGCACATTTAGGCGAAGAGCGTTAGATCATGCAGCAAAATCAATTAACGCAGATGTCATTGCAACTGGCCATAACTTAGATGATGTCCTTCAAACGTTTATCATAAATACACTTTCTGGAGATACCACAAAAATAGGTTGGATGCACCCAGATACATCTTCAAATAAACTGAGAAAGATTAAACCGTTATCTGAAATCTACGAGTCTGAAATTGTATTTTATGCGTTTACAAATAACCTTCCTTTTCAAACAGAACCATGTCCGCATATGGATGAAGGAATAAGAACGGAAATACGTGAATTTCTGAATTCGCTTGAATCAAACCATAATGGAATAAAAAATAATATGTACAATTCAGTTTTGAAAATTTCCAAATTTGTTAAGAATGCAAATCATAAAGAAAAGCGAAACTGCTCAGTTTGTGGTAATGAATGCACTGGTAATGTTTGTTCTGTGTGTAAGATGATAACACGTTTGACTAGCGAATGATCCTAATTCAAATATAACATCAGGTTGAATCATGAACGGTAGTAGGTAGGACTGGGGTGCTAGCCGTGCCCTATTCTGAAACCGGCTATACGCAGAGGTCAGCAACTGCTGGGTAAATCTCTAGAATGGTGATTCCCACTTGGTGTGCGGAAATGAAATCACGCCGAGGCGGGTGGTTGTAGGACTAGAATTATCCGAAGGGATAATTTCTAAGACCGAACGATCGAAAGGGATCAGGTCCGGGAGGGAGCAATCCTAAGGTCGAACATTCACGCTTCCTCGTCAACGTGGCGGATCTTGTATGCCTTGAAATGGGGTTATCGATCTAGTCTAGAACCAGCAGATCTACTACCGTATTTTATCTTAACAAATTTTAATACAAAACATCAAATGTTGAAAATTCATTTTTGAATTCTTCATTGCTCACTTCAATATCATCCACACGTGAATTTGCAGGACCGATACGTGTCCATTCAATAACTGAATTGATAGATTTACTATCGCCTTCAAGTACTGCTTCCACACGTCTATCTTTTAGATTTCTAACCCAGCCTGATGCATTATTCTTTTTAGCAATAACTTTTAGAGCTTGTCTAAAAAAAACTCCCTGCACATTACCACTTACCAAAAGACGTACACGTTGTTGTTTCGTAGATATACAAAAATAAAGATGTTAATCAGTTTTAGGAAAATAAGATTATTTCTTTCTTTCCTTAATTCTTGCTCTTCCAGTTTTTCTAGCTGCAATACTTCCAACCTTTGCTCCTGGTGGTGCATCACGTGAAACAGTTGAGCTCTGACCAACATGCTGGTGTCTGCCTCCACCATGTGGATGATTATATGCCCCTTGAGCTACACCTCTAACAATTGGGTACTTTTGTCCTTTGGATCTAAATCGTCTCCATGCTACTCCAGCACGCATCAATGGTCTATCACCAACACCACCACCAGACAAAGTTCCTATCATTGCCCTATTTTTTGGATTGAGAGTAGTAAATTTTCCAGAACGAAGTTTTATTGTAACACCCTTATCTTCATGTGAAAACACTGTAGCACTTGTACCAGCAGATTTCATAAAAGAACCGCCGTCCCCAAATTGTTTTTCTACATTGCATACAGTTGTACCGTCAGGAATATTCTGAATGCTTATTACATTACCGTCAGCAATTTTAGATTTTAATCCAAACTGAATATGTGAACCTACCTTAGTACCAAGTACTGCTGGAATAAATGAAGTAGAGCCATCATTAAATCTCACTTTAGCCAATGGAACATCTCGACCTCGTTCGTGAACAAGATCAATTATCTCTCCCTCATGATTCTCTGAAAGTTCAAAACTAGGATATTTTGCAGGTGCGACCTTTCCTGTAGCAGATACTCTATACTGCATTCCTCCACGGCCACGTCTTCGAACAAGAGGTCTTTTTCCCAATGTGAAAATTTTTGACCATTCAACAGATTTTAAGCTTCGGATTAAGTAAAATAGAATTAGAGAAATTAAACGACAAAGGTATAAACGATACGTGAAAATTGATTAATTATGAGTGAAAATGAGATCTCTCTCAAAGTTTTGGAGGCATATACACGGGATGTTGGGCGTGGTGTAGCAAGAATTGATTATGATTCTATGGACACGTTAAGTGCATCAACTGGAGATGTTATTGAAGTTAAAGGAAAACGAAGAACTGTTGCAAAATGTTTACCTCTTTATCCATCTGATGAAGGAAAAGGCATTATCAGAATCGATGGGTTGGGACGAAACAACTCAGGAATTGCAATCGGAGATAGTATTTCGGTAAAAAAGATCAAAGCTGTTGCAGCAGAAAAAATTATTGTAGCACCACTAGAAGCCATACCACCAATTGATGAGCGATATCTTGCAGATGCATTAGAAAGTGTACCTTTGATCAAGGGTGATAATGTGATGGTGCCATATTTTGGTGGTAGGTTAACATTTCAGATAATTGGAGTAACACCTAATGCTGATGCTGTACTTGTAACACAAAAAACAGTTTTCACTATAGCTGAAAAGGGTGAGACGTTAAGAGGTGTTCCACAAGTTTCTTATGAAGACATTGGTGGTTTGACTGACGAAATTAAGAAAGTTAGGGAAATGATTGAACTTCCACTACGCCATCCAGAGATATTTGAAAAATTAGGAATAGAAGCACCAAAAGGAGTGTTACTTTATGGACCTCCTGGCACAGGTAAGACATTGTTAGCAAAGGCAGTAGCAAATGAAAGTAATGCACACTTCATTAGTATTTCTGGTCCTGAAATTATGAGCAAGTTCTATGGTGAAAGTGAAGCTAGGTTACGAGAGATATTCAAGGAAGCCAGAGAAAAGGCACCATCAATTGTTTTCATTGATGAAATTGACTCCATAGCTCCTAAACGAGAAGAAGTTACTGGGGAAGTTGAACGAAGAGTTGTATCACAAATGCTTTCACTTATGGATGGATTAGAGGCAAGAGGTAAGGTAATAGTAATTTCAGCAACAAACAGACCAAATGCAATTGATCCAGCATTAAGAAGACCTGGACGGTTTGACAGAGAGATTGAGATCAAGGTTCCTGATAAAAAGGGACGAACTGACATTCTTAATATTCACACACGAAACATGCCATTGGCTGATGATGTAGACATTAAACGCATAGCTTCAGTTAGTCATGGATATGTTGGTGCTGACTTGGAATATTTGTGTAAGGAAGCAGCCATGAAATGTTTGCGCAGATTGTTACCTGAGATTAATCTAGACGAAGAAAAGATTCCTCCTGAAACACTTGACAAGTTAATTGTTAATGGAGAAGATTACAAAAAAGCGTTGATGGAAGTTACACCATCCGGTATGAGGGAAGTATATATTGAAAACCCAGATGTACAATGGGCTGATGTTGGTGGTCTAGATGATACTAAGCAAGAACTTCAAGAGGCAATTGAATGGCCAATGAAATATCCTACACTCTATGAAAAGTTGGGACATAAAATGCCACATGGTATTTTGCTTCATGGTGCAAGCGGTACAGGAAAGACAATGTTGGCGAAAGCAGTTGCTACTGAAAGTGAGGCAAACTTTGTTTCTGTACGTGGTCCTGAATTGTTATCAAAGTGGGTAGGAGAATCTGAGAGAGGAATCAGAGAAATTTTCAAAAGAGCAAGACAATCATCGCCATGTGTAGTATTCTTTGATGAGATTGATTCAATAGCACCAATTAGAGGAGCTGGTGCGGAGACACAAGTTACTGAAAGAGTTGTAAGTCAATTGTTAACTGAACTAGACGGTATGCAAGAGATGCACGGTGTTGTAGTACTTGCCGCCACAAACAGAGCAGATATGATTGATCCGGCCTTACTTAGACCTGGCAGGTTTGATAAAATTATACAGATTCCTATGCCAGATAAGGAATCCAGAAAAAAGATTTTGGAGATCAGTACGGAAGATATTCCATTCGAAAAAGATCCTAACAGTCCAGACTATGTGAATTTTAATAAATTAGCAGAGGCAACTGATGGATTTAGCGGTGCAGATGTAGCGGCTATAGCAAATACTGCTGTATCTTTTGTCATTCATGAACACCTAGACAAATATTCAATGGCTGGCATACATACCAAGAAAGATTCAACGACAGAAGAAGAAAAAGTTACCATAGCAAAGCAGGATAAGGAAATTGCAAAAGTTGAAAAATCTGCTGAGAATGCTAAAATTACAATGAAACACTTTGATGATGCCGTAAAGAAAGTAAGAGAGCAAAAAGACTTGAAGATTTCACAGAAGGTTGAACTTTCAGCTTTCAGGTAGTTTTAATAAAATAACTGCTTAAACCACCTCAATGTCAGAAGACAAAGGATATTCTGGGAATGCCCTTGATTGTTTGAAAAAAAATAATGTGAAAGTAGGCGATTCAATCAAGATTACAGCTGATTTGACATACTCTGGGATTTTAATGCCCAGGTATGAGTCGAGTGATGATAAGCACCTAGTAATCAAATTAGGAAGTGGTTACAATGCGGGAATTAATATCGATGAAATTCAAGAAATACAAGTAGTTTCTAGTTCTGAAGTAAAACCTAAGCAGAGTGAAGAAAGAAAAGAGGATCCAGCGCTTCCAAAAATTTTACTCCTTTCTACTGGAGGAACAATTGCAAGTAAGGTTGACTATAGAACTGGAGCTGTTACACCCGCACTTAGTGCATCTGATCTTAATGAAGCAGTTCCAGAGCTTGGAAAAATTGCTAATATTGATACGGAAGTTTTGTTCTCAGAATATTCAGAAAATTTACAGCCGGAACACTGGACAAAAATTGCAGAAAAACTTGATTCGCTTGCAAACTCCGACTATCAGGGAATATTGATTGCACACGGAACAGATACCATGCATTACACATCTTCTTTTTTGTCTTTTGCGCTTGCCGGGTTTCCTATTCCCGTTGCACTTGTTGGTTCACAAAGATCATCTGACAGACCGTCATCTGATGCGGCGATAAACCTAATTGCGGCATCAAAGTTTCTTGTTGAATCTAATATCAAGGGTATTTTTCTTGTTATGCACCATAATGATAATGATCAGACTGTTGCATGTCATGCGGGAACCAGGGTTAGAAAAAATCATACTAGTAAGCGTGGAGCGTTTGAGACAATTGGAGGTGACCCCGCGTTCATAGTTACACCAACACTGGAAATTCAGAAAAATATACAAGATGATTTTTTTAAAGATGCAAAATACAACCCAAGGATGAAGATTGACACCAAAGTCTCTCTTGTAAAATATCATCCTGGTTATGACCCGAAGTTAATTGAAAATCTGATACAAACTGGATGCAAGGCAATAATTTTTGAAGGAACGGGACTTGGACATGTTGGACGTACAATGTACGATGTGGTAAAGAAGGCAAAGGAGAATGATCTGTTTTTGGGAATGACGTCACAGTGTATAGACGGCAGTGTTAGGATGACAGTCTATGAAAGCGGCAGGGATTTGTTAGAGTTAGGAATCACTCCTCTTGAGAATATGACGCCAGAAACTTCGCTAGTAAAAGCAATGTGGGCCTCAGGAAATTCAAAAAATGCTGATGAGATGAAGTCGTTAATGCTGGAAAATATTGCTTCAGAGTTTTAATTATGACGGAAATTGATTTTCAAAAAATTGGTTTGAAAGTTGGGTTAGAGATTCACCAACAGTTAGACACTCATAAAAAATTGTTTTGCAGATGCAGACCGATAGAGAGTGATGAATATACTGAAAAATTCTCTAGAAGTCTAAGAACAGCAAAAAGTGAGCTTGGTGAATTAGATCCAGCTGCATTATTTGAGAAAACAAAATCAAAGAAAATCAACTATTATGCAAATTCTCAAAGTAGTTGCCTAGTTGAAAAAGATGATGAACCTCCTCATGATCTAGATCATGATGCAAAGAAGATTTCGTTATTGATTAGCAGTATGCTTGAATCAAAAATTTTTAGCGAGATTCATGTTATGAGAAAGACCGTTATTGATGGCTCTAACACGTCTGGCTTTCAAAGGACTATGCTTGTTTCCCAAGGAGGAAATCTAAAGGTAAATGGAAAAAATATTGGAGTTCAGGCAGTTTGTCTTGAGGAGGATGCGGCGAAACTTCTCAAGGATGAACAAAACGAAAGAGATTACAGTTTAGATCGTTTGGGTGTACCATTAGTTGAGATTGCTTTAGAACCTGTCAGCACTAAACCTTCTGGAGTTAAAGAAATTGCATTGACACTTGGAAGACTGTTAAGAGCAACAAGGATGGTAAAAAGAGGAATTGGCTCCATAAGACAGGATGTAAATATTTCAGTTATGAACAGCGGAGTTGTAGAAGTAAAGGGCGTACAACAATTAGACCAACTGGAAAAAATAATTGGTTACGAAGCCAAAAGGCAACACGGACTAATTCTAATTGCCGAAAAACTCAAAAAACTATCAATAACAATCTCAAACGAGGATGTTTTTGTCATTACTGAAGTTTTCAAAGACTGCGAATCAAAAATAATTCAAAAGGCATTAAAATCAAATGCAAAAATTAATGCGATACGAGTAAGAAATTTTTCAGGAATGTTTGGTTTTGAACCATACTCTGGAATTAGATTGGGAAAAGAAATTGGACAGCTTGTAAGATTTTTCGGCATTGGAGGAGTTTTCCATTCAGATGAGCTTCCTAATTACGGAATTAATGATTCCGATGTTGGTAAGGTAAGAAAACATCTTGAATTGGTGGACAAAGATGGTTTTCTGATTATAGCTGGCGAAGATTCAAAGTTGGATTATGCTATAGATTCTATAATAAAGAGAATTCAAGATGCAGTAAATGGGGTTCCAGCTGAGACCAGAGCTGCTACACAAGACGGTGAAACTGTTTTTCTTAGACCACGACCAGGTGCGTCAAGAATGTATCCGGAAACCGACATCCCTTCGATTAATGTAATGCCTGAAGAAGTAAAACTCGCAAGGGAAAATATTCCAAAATCATGGGATGATTCAATAGTTGAAATTCAACAAAAATATGATCTAAATTTCCAGTTGTCTGAACAAATTTTTGACTCAGAATACATGGAGATGTTCGAAAAAATATGTGAAAATAAAAAAAACTCACCAAATTTTGTGGCCTCAATACTCTGTTCTAGTATAACAAACTTGGAAAGAAAAGGACTTGATGCGATGTTATTGAAACCCGAACATATTATAGAATCATTTGAACTGTTAGCATCTGGTAAAATACCCAAGGAATCACTAGAAATTATTTTTGAAAGCATCATGTCTGGCAAATCAGAAAATGTTTCGATTGCTATGCAAAGTACAGATGTTTCAAGTATGGATGAAGCTGAGTTAAATGGAATTTTAGATAAAATAATTCAAAATAACATGGATCTCGTGAAGGAACGTGGAGAACATGCGGTTGTCACACTAATGGGAATTGCCATGAAAGAAGTGAGAGGGAAAGCTTCCGGAAAAATGGTCAATGATCTTCTGCGCAAAAAGGTCTCAGAATTATAATAAAATGCGGGAAGTGGGATTTGAACCCACGAACTCCTAGGAGATAAGGATCTGAACCTTACGCCGTTGACCAGGCTGGGCGACTCCCGCAACAAGAAAGAAAAAACATAGAATAAGTTTCTTTTTCGTGAGTAAAACACAAAATAGCCGAGTATATCTATTAAATTAATGGAATTTAGCGAGATATATTGCAATGATTGTAAGAAAGTGCTTGCTAGATACAATGTAAAATATTACTCAGAAGACATGATTGCTGAGTTAATTCAGACTATCCATGTTGTTCACACTCGTGGTGGACATCATATAAAAATTCATAAAAAAAAATCTGAAACTGGTTAAAATTCAGTGTTAATTAAACGAATCTTCTAACTCCTTTAACAAATCTTTTTGGTGCTTGCTTAGTTTTTTTGGAATATTAACTACCAATCTAACATATTGATCACCTCGGCCTCTAAATCCACGTCCCTGCAATCCTTTTCCTTTAAGTTTGATTATTGTGTTTGGTTGACTGCCAGGTTCCACAGTAATTTTACTAAATCCTTCTAGTGTGGGCACTTCCAAATTTTTTCCTAAGCTTGCATCTGTCATTGATAATTGCGTATCATAAAAAATGTCTCGGCCATCACGCTTGAATTTAGGATGAGGTTGAACGTTAACCCTTATTATTAAATCACCACTGACACCGTCAGGTATTGACTCGCCTTCGCCAGATATCACATAATCACCATTATCTATGCCGGCGGGAAGTTCAAATGATATATGTTTAGTGCCTTTCACTTTTCCTAAATTACATTTTTTACATGGTTTTTCTATCATCATACCATGTCCGCTGCATTTTCTACATGGCTGAACAGTTACAAAAGTAGAAAATCCCATGTTCCGACTTATCCTTACTTGCCCCTGACCATGACAGTCTGAACATTTTATTTTAGATGTACCGGGAAAACATCCAGAACCATTGCAATCAGGGCAGTCTACATTTTTTTGTAAATCAAGCTCCATTCTTTTCCCATCAAGCACGTCTTCAAGCGAAACAAAAGTTTCATGTAATAGGTCAGAGCCTCTTTGTCTTCCAAAACCGCCAAATCCCTGTCCTCTTCCTCCAAAGAGATTTTCAAAAATAGAACCAACGTCGTCAAAGTTAAATCCGGCTCCTCTGAAAATATCCTCAGTACTGTATCGTCCATCTACACCAGCATGACCATGTTGATCATAAAGACTGCGTTTTTTTGTATCTGATAAAACTGCATATGCTTCTGAAATTTCCTTGAAATGTTCAGCAGCTTCAGAGGATTTGTTTCTGTCAGGATGAAATTTTAAAGCTAGTTTTCTGTATTGGGACTTGATCT
>OFBY01000124.1_pt1 | contig 9608 bp, 10 predicted proteins | sample 1520751 | NCBI WGS metagenome assembly OFBY01 (sample SAMEA3696450, study PRJEB22514) | metagenome | biome: water; feature: marine; material: hydrothermal vent | place: Pacific Ocean | collected 2014-08-16 | depth 1514 m
TTTAGCAACCTGATACATACAGTCTCCCACTGAATCATAAAGACCAGAAGAAGTTGCCGTATCTCCATATTCATCGCTTGCTAAACAGTAGGAAGCAGAATGGAAGTAAGCCTGGGCGTAGGAAGCCACAGCTGACCCCAATTTAGAAACAGCAAAACCAACCGCCTTAGAAACAAAATAGTCGGTCGGATTCTCTATAACGGAATTCCACCAACCACTCTCGCACTTTTGAGAGGTCCCACTCCAGATGTGCTTTAATTCATTAGCTAACTGAGCCATAGCCATAGCTTTTGTAAAATCAGCAGAAAAATCTTTACTTTCCACATAAGTGTCTGGAATATTCACTATCCCATCATTACATACCAACTTTTCGTCATATTCAACACAAGTTGTAGAAGTGGAATTCGAGGGACATTCATACATTACCGTATATTGGTCACATAGTTTTTTCATTGGATTATCTACATCCGTAGCCCAATGCCAGCAATCCATCTCATTCAAGGAATCTGGCGAAATCTTCTCGCAATCGGATGAAATATTGCAGTTTGAATCATCAATTTCATCCTCATAACACAGAAACCGCTCGTAATAAGTTCTAACAGTAGCATTTACATAAATATGAACGTCCGTAGCATCGTTACCTGAACCAAAACATCCAGAATAATTTGCCATACTGTCTTTAGAAAATGACTCAATTTCTACGATATGATGAACAGGATCATCCTTATAATAAGCCCAGTTCAAATAGCTTATAAGATTACTCTCTGTAGAAAGGAGATTCCAGCAAGCATTCCAAGAACCTTGCCATGATGATAATTCATAACAATTTGACGTCCACCCAGTCGCATAAAAACAGTCTTTACTTCCTCCGTCAGCGTCCCATCCTCCTATGATTGTAAATTCTGTAACATTATCAACAGTAAACTCACCTACTTTTATACACTTAGGACTACTTCTCAGCTGATTGGCTTCTTCAGAGTCCTTTTCAACTCTATATTCTGTATATTTGCGATTGGCTATACAACTTTTTAATTCGGTAGTGGATGAACCTACCGAAGAATATTCCTTACACGTTCTAACCACATTACAAACCTGTGTGGTTCCATCTGGACATTTAATTTCTCCTTCCCAAGAAGTACAAACTTTCCTTACTTTTGAAGGACATTCAAAAGTATATACTCCCACTTTTACGCCTGAGGTTCCGGGAATCTGTATCACACCACACATGCCAGAAACCGGATCGCAATAATATGTAGCAACAGTGTTAGCCTTGTCAGGAATATCACTATAAGCAACATATTGCTTTAAAGTGCATACATCAAACAGGTCGCCACAATCATTCGAAAGACATTTAAGCTGATAGGGATTATCCGAGCAACCAGGCTTATACTTATTGAAGTAAATACGGCAGGAAACTGTTCTTCCCTCTACTCCTACATCTCTCCATTCTGTACACTTTTTCTGATAGCTGCAATACTTTTTGCCAAGGAAAACTCCTTCCAAAGAATCAAGATCCACCCTGCCAGAACACTTATATCTATATTCTTTCTCCCACCAATCTCTACATATTTCTTCATTTCCAATTTCCTTACATGCTGGTCCTTCAATTACTCTCTCTTCAACAAGAGAACATTTTCCACCAAAGGTCGGATCCGAGGGACAGGTATCCTCAATAGTTTCTACAATACCACCAAAAGATTCAGAAAAGAACAAAAGGGAAAGAATAGTTAACACCCTTAAGAGAACCATTACTCATCCTCTATTTCTTCACAGCTACCTATATCTCTACAGTTTTGTTCACAATTCAAAAGACCAAAGTAAGAACTATTGTCTTTTGAGCACGTGTAATATTGGCATATTTCCTGACAGCCTTCCAAAGAAGTAGTCCAGTTTCCGTCTCCAGAACAGTAAAACATGGAAATGTTATTATCCGTAACATTGTCTATATCTATTTCTGCACACCAGTAGGTACCTGAATCCGTCTCCTTGCAATCATAGGGAGAGCAGTAATATTTGCCATCCTGTTTTAAACAAGAACGACCTGAGTATGGACAAACTCTATCAGGTTCTCTTACACAGATTCCATTTTCTATTTGATAACCCTGGTCGATTGGACACTCCATACAAACGCCAAAAGAAGCTATAAGAGTGTTCCCACTATAACCTCTATAGAACTTAATCTGTCCATCCTCTATCTTTACTCTGGTTATATCAACTCCTCCAGTAGCCGTCCCCCCACTAAAGTAGCAGTTAAAAACCTGAATACTTCCTACATATTTACCGCATTTTCCACCATAAAACTTTAACTCATTACCAGCTCCCTCAACTCCCGATAGTCCCCAAGAAGTATAAGAACAATCATCTCCACAAGATGTGTAATATTCCGCACTTCCTGAAAAAGTACACCCTTCAACAATTATGCTATTGATTAAGCCATCCGTTCCATAAAACTCCAACTTATTACCATTACCCACAACTTTAGTGATTCCATACCAAGTACAACTATCATGTCCTACATAGTAAATATCTCCCGTAGCTGTTGTTTCATATCTACATTCTCCAGAACCTTCATCAGCTGGAGCTTCACATCTATCAGCAGTAGAGTTATAAGAACCTGGAGAAGGACACTCCGCTGCACACTCCCTCTTACCGTGAGGGCACAACTGTTGACCATCGTCAGTATCCTCACACTCTAACACTTGATAACACCCTGCCTGAATGCAATCATACTGCCTATAACAGTTAGCATTACAAATATCCAAAGAAGTATAAGTAGAATTAGTTAAACTGCACTTATAGTAAGTTCTATCAATAACAACCCTTTTCTTTCTGCATGTGTAATACCAGATCGAAGAGCTACCCGTTCTGGAAATGAAATCAAGAAATTCATTTTTCTTTTCTTCATCCTTAAGCGAATCAAAGTTATTGGGTTCCTGATAATGAAGGGGAACCTGTAATTTTTCCTTAACCTGAGAAGGAGAGCCTAAAACCTCTTTTTGATGATTAGCAAATTGCTTAATATCAAAACTTCCTCCAAACGCATTGCAAATCAATAGAAACATCAATAGCAGCATCATATTTTCAATACACTTTCAAGTCAATTTAAATTTAAAATAAATTACTATTTACATCCAAACTTTTCAAGAGCAAACTGCAAAGAAACATCTCCGTAAAGAACTTTCTGAAAGACACATGTTTTTGAACGAAGAATTCCCCCTATTACTTTACATTTAGCAAGAACAAAAGCGGGAACTACTTCAACTCCTGCTTTCTTGAATATTATTGGATTTATCTTAACCTTCACTCCAGCCAGCTCCTTCCACTCCTTCATCTTCTTAAGATAGTCAATAGACGGTATCCCTCTTAAAACAGGATAAAAGCCAATTTCTGGAGGAATTAAATACCTCTGAGATAAAACATTCCTAACGGTTTCGTCCGGAACAGAAGAAGAGAACAGATAAAACAAGAATTCTTTTTCCCTATTTTCCGTTCTCTTATATGCTTTAAGCCACCAGTCCTTAGACAGTTTATCAAGGTTGAAACTGTCAATAAATCTCTCAAATTCTGTAATATCTCTCGATTGAGTAAGCTTCTTAAATTTCTCAACATTTCTACCCTTCCTAAGACGAGAGTAATTCTTTTCAACTTCCAATAGAGTTTCTCTTTTCGGAAGAAGATCATCCCATTGACCTGCAAAAGCATCTACCAAATGCAGAATTAAAAGAATTATTACGGAAATTGAAAACCTAAACAGCAATCCCTAATCCTCCATACAGTCCAAACAAAATCCTCATTTCCCGGACTTTTCTTAAACCAGCTCCACTTTGGAGGGAAATCCCCTATGGGAATTGCATCCCAACTTACAGGATACGCAAGATTCAACCAATATTGAGACTTAATTATTCGTGGGAACACTTTTGGAGTACAGGCTACATCGCTTGGAACAGAAGATTCAGAGAAATTTGCTGCCCAATCAAGTCCAGAAACTTCCTTAAAATCCATTAACTGAAAAGATGAATGAAGAACATCAAGAATCCTTACAACCTCTAATGCACTTTCAACTATATCGTCTTGCCCATAAATAGAAGTTGTATCTGGATAAATAGCTCCCCAGCAACCTGCACACCAGAATAGAGAATTTCTCATTGATTCTGCAGAATCCAGGTCATCATCACTTGCAGAGGACGACGCTACACAATCAGCAAGGCAGGCTACCTGAGCAACTGGATTAGCCAATAAAAGTTTCTCAGGCTGAACCAAGACAGATAGATAATCATCCCATATAAGCGGATTAACTTCCGAAAATCCTGTAGGAAGAATATCTAATCCGTTGACTATCTGTCCCGAATCATCCTTCTCTCCTTTCTTCAAAACACATAAGTTATCCATTACAAGGTTTAAAACGGCAAAAACAGGATATTTAATGTAGTGAACATTAGTTTTAGCTCCTTGAACGCCGTTAGTGTAACCATCTTTTTTTGAAACTTCCGTAACGCTTTTCTTTATCCCAAAACAGGGAAATTCCCAGGCTTTTCTTGGAGTTTCAACAAAAGCTATAGGTTCAGCTACTCTCCACTTTAGACCTATCTTTATTTGCCCAGGAGTTGAGCACGTACATACTCCCTCAAATTCAAGAGCATCAACAAAAAAACTCCAGTCTATAGTCGAAATAGGATTAATACATGGCGGAGTTCCTGCTTTAGCAACAGCAAAAAACACAGTTACAAGGAGCAGTCCCAACAACCTTTTCATTTCGCAGACTCCCCAAGCCAAGCCTTTTCAATGATTATTAGCCTATCCCCGCTCTGATAAACAATGGAAGGAACTCTTTCTATACCGAGCACTTTAAGAACCTTTGGAACAGCAGCGTAAATTCGCAACCCTGGATACTTCTTTTCAAGCTCATAGATGTTTCCCTGGACCACAAGATAGGTAACATTATCTTTTTCGGCATAATCAACAAAAGCTGGTAACTGATAATCCTTAACTACAATATAGGTAACTGGAATCTTTACCCTTTTGAGAACATCTATCCTTTCTCCCTTCCTTGCTATCACTTTACCGTCAATAACTATGTCAATCGGAACTGTATAAACAACTTTTTTTTCTCTTATCCTATCTCTTAAAGCATTGGGAACATGATAATCAACATATAAACTTCTCCTAAGTATTCCTTCGAAATAATCAGAAGAAAAACGTGGGATAATAGCTTCCCTTTTTATCTTTTCAAGTATGTCCTCTTCCAATATCGGATAGGTTTTTCCGAATGTTCCGAGATTTTCCAGAGCGTATGAACTACTTACCAGAATTACCGAAGAGATAACGTTCAAGAGCAGCTGTAACATCTCTACCACCCTTCATCAGAGCTCCCTTCATAAAAAGATATTTACATCCAAGCTTTTCCGGATCCACGTCTCTTAGAATATCAAGCATCTTGTTCATTTTCTCCTGGATAGTTGCCTTATCCTCTCCAGATAGCCCCAGCTCCAAAATTCTTCTTTCAGCTATTCCGTAAATGTCTGCGTAACATATTTCATCTTTTTTCACATACTTCTGATTAACAGTTTGATAAAAGCTCTTCCATACCTCATATTGACCCCAAACCAAAATTCCAAACATAAGAAAAATCAGTACCAGTAACATAGAAAACCTATCCATCTTCTTCCCCTATTTCCTTAAGTATCTTTTTAAGTTCTTCGTTAGCATAATTCTCAGCTTTCGCATTACAAGAGTTGTAAGTATCTATGAACTCTTTATTAGTTTTGACACCTGCAGGGTCAGGAAGACAATCAATGAGCTTATCATAGAAAAGAATATTTCTAAGCTCCTCCTTCCAATTGGTATGGAGATTTTTAACGCTATCCACAGCTTCCCTGTAACACTTTCTGAAAGCACTAAACATTCCAAACCACTTTTTCTTACACTTACCGTAATTAAGCTTATGTTTAAATTGCAAAACCTCCATCATCTTATCATTAGCCCAAACATTTGCACAGTAATCTTCTGACTCCTTCTTGAGGTTATGTTCAATCATACACACAGCATAGTACTTTCTAAGAAGCTCCCTTTCCTTAGATTCTGCCCATTTGCTCAGAAGAAAACCCCCAACAATATTTACTCCTATAGAGGTTCCAAGCTGAGTAGTAGCCTGCTTTGTCACGGGAGCCTGAACAGGCTTTACGGTAGGTTTACCAGCCAAAACACTTCTCGATGAATATTCAGAAGCAATGTAACCAGAACTTCCACAGGAAAAGAGAAAAGCAGCTGCTAATAAAATCGCCTTTCTCATTCCTTCCTTCCTCCTTCTTCTTTCTGACCTTCTTCCTTCTGGTAAGGAAAAACAAGATAAGCATTTTCAGCAATAATCTTTATTAGACTTCTCTTTTGTCCTTCTTCATTTTCCCAGTTCTCCTCTTGAAGTCTTCCCTCAATGAGAACAAAATCTCCCTTCCTAAATTTCTCCTTCACCTTCTCGGCAAGTCCGTTATAAGCTTTAACCCTGAAAAAGCTTGTGCTCTCCTTCCAGTCCTTGCTCTCCTTCGGCTTCCATCTGCGGTTATGAGCAATAGTAAATTCTGCAACACAACCGCCTTTTTCGCCCTTCTCAAACTTCGTGTAACTCACAGCATCAGTGAGTCTCCCGGTAATTCTGACTTCGTTGAGATAGACATAACCTTTTCTTTCTTCCATTGGAAACCTCCTCAAACCTCTATCTGAATGTTTTCCGATTTCAGGAATTCTCTAAGCAGATTAAGGAAATTCTTTGATATATATTCCTTAGCTATGCTGTCCCTACACTTCACAACCCATTTACTACCAACCTTCTCTAAAGCCTTAATGCCATTCTCTATAAACATTGTGTAAATGGTTTTCTTATCTTTTAACTTTTTCTTGAAGAACTCTTTAAGGTCAGAAAGAGATAACCTGGGTTCTGGTTGTTCGCCTTGTTGTTCTTTCTCTCCTACATTCTCAACCTCCTGAAGTCTTAATCCAAAAACTCTCCTGAATTTCTTGTAGAACTCCCAAAAATCAGATGAAGAATCTTTTAAAGCAAACGAAATTAGCAAACCTAAAAAATTCTTATTGACTTTCCTTGAATAGCCGTATTGAGGAGCTTTTCTATTAAACAGCTCATACATAACGGCTAAAGCTAACCACTCATCTCCGTAAATTCTTTTCAATGCTGGAGCATATAGCTCTTCAAATACCTTCAGATTTTCTAAAGTAAAAACTTCTGGATAGGCTTTTCTCAGCTCTGGAAGTAACCTTTTCAGAGTATCTCTTATCTTTCCAAGTTCTTTCTTATCCAGACGTTCGGCAAAATTAGGCTTTACTAACTCGCCCGCCTTTTCCTTATTTTTAAAGCCGTCAGGCTTTTTGTAAGAGTTGGTTCTTTTATCTTCGTTTTCTCTTTTTTTCTCTCCTCTCTTCTGCCTGTTCTTCCTCTTTTCTTTCTCGTTGCCGTTGTCCTTGCTTTGAGGTTGAACGTTGGTTCTGGTTTTTCCTAATGACTTTAATAGCTCAACGAGATTCCAGAATTTTTCGCCGCCGCCAATATATATGTCGTCGTATTCCATATTTTTAGTCTTATTCCTTTCTATACTCTTAGTCTTATTCCTATCCTTAGACTTATTCCTATGTGTCTCCCTATTGGAGAATTTTTGTCTCCCTATTGGAGTTTTTTCGCTTGTCGCCTCATTGGAGGTTTTTTGTCGCCCTATCGGAGATTTTTCACCTGTTGCCTCGTTTGGAACTTTTTGGGGATTTATTGGTTCAACCGGGAATTTCCAGTTTTTGATAAATGGATGTCCTTCCCAATTGCGTAAGATGTTAAGAAGGATTCCTCTGTTCCATTCATCCAGCCTGGTTATTCTGAATTTAAGTCTTCTTCCGTTATTAACTCTTTCTATTACCCTTGCTTCTTCTAATTCTAAAAGGTAGCCCTTGATCCTTCCTTTCCCTACTGCAAGAACTCTGGCAAGTTCTCTTGCAGAAACTTCTGATTCTGCTTTCCCATTGAGGAGACTTCCATTTCTCGCTTTTCTATGGAGATAGAGCAGGATCGCTTTTGCCTGAGCAGAGATAGGAAGTAGAAGAGCTATGTTATAGAAAGCGAAAGTTCCACCGTGACTAACTTTGTGTCTAAAAGATTCAGCTACTATTGTTTGATCTATTAAATAGCATTGAGTTCCGCCTTTTCTTCCTTTTCGTGTTATAAATTCTCCTCCGTTAAAGAAAATTCCTGTGTTTTCTGCTTCTGTTTTAAGCCGTTCGAAAAGCTTATTGACGTTAGTAATGAACAGATTAACAGTGTTATAGCTGTTAGTCTCTAATATTTTCATTAGCTCTTTCTGTGTCGTTATTGCTTTTTCTTTGTTAAAGCTAAGAGCATATAAGTAGGACAATCCCACTATGAATCTTGTTTTCCAACCTTTAATTCCGAGCTCTTTGGGAATGTGAAAGAGAGCATCAGGCATTCGGCAGAAGCCAGATGTAAATTGATAGATTTCAACTTTTTGGGAGTCGAAGTTATTGAAATCTTGGTTATTAGGACATATAATATCCTTACGCATGATGACGTCTCCTTGGTATCTTGTAGTTTTTTGCCTCGGTGGGGTTGCCAGCCCCACCAAAAAATTTTCTCATTTTTCTTTCAATTGTCAAAGAGGCCAAGCCCCTATCTTCTTTTTTCTTTTGTGTTGTTTCTTTTTTCTTAATCTTAATCTTAGAAATAAGAATGGAGAGAATAATATTTACTGATAAATGTGGAAACTTGTGAGATGAACTTGCCTTGGATGATGTTTTTTTCTCAAACTTCTGTTCTTTCTTCCTCAGACAGTCAGCCGTAGGCATACTACTCCTCCTGTGAGTTTTTTGACTCAAAAGAGGCTTTACACCTGAACCTGAAAAAAGACTGACTGCCTGAGGAAAAGAAAAACTTAACTGACTACCTATTTCAGTCCCATACTGCTCCGGGCTATCGGGACTGAGTAAAAGTTTAATTAACAGCCTCTGGAGTAGAGTATATAATTTCTTTTGATTTGAATCAACTGTCGAAATCATAGTAGTTCCTCCAGAAAGGATCAACTTTACCCGAAAGACCTGCCTTGTCTATTGTTATGAGAATTTCTTGAAGAGTCTTTTTGCTTTTTTCGTTTCTTCGTGTAGTTCCGGGAGGAAATCCATTATAAATCCATCGTAAAACACTACTGTAAACAAGATTTTTTTTCTTGCACCAATCTTCTAATTTTTCTCCCTCGATAAGGAGAGCTGCAAAGAAGATGTCTCGTAGTCTTTGTAGCTTGCTCCTACTCATAATTTTCCTCTGTGTAATAATTGATGGTAGTGCTAATAAGATTTTATGCTGTTTAATCAAGTGAGTCAATTATAGGTCAACTTATTGTTTTATAAACATACCTTGAGTAAAAGGAGAGCCCGTTGGGAGAGTTCAGTCAGAAGGCTCTGGGAAGAAGAATTGCTTACCTGCGTAAGAAGTTAGGTTTGAAACAGAAGGATTTAGCTTCTTTCTTAGGTAAGACTGTTGCTGCTGTCGCAAGTTGGGAAGTAGGAAGGAATCTTGTTCCTACAGATGTTGTTGCTAAACTTGA
>OFBY01000125.1_pt1 | contig 9587 bp, 9 predicted proteins | sample 1520751 | NCBI WGS metagenome assembly OFBY01 (sample SAMEA3696450, study PRJEB22514) | metagenome | biome: water; feature: marine; material: hydrothermal vent | place: Pacific Ocean | collected 2014-08-16 | depth 1514 m
GGAGAAATTGTAGGTGTTGATCTAATGGAAAGCAACGACAAGGGATTAGTTGTCCATGAGATTAATAATACTACCGAGTTTCGAAACGTTGTGAAAGTAACAGGCGTTGACATTCCGACACAGATGCTAGACTATTTAAAAAATTCAAGTAAGTAAAAATGGAACAACACTTCACAGTTACAACAAGATTCGCAGTAAAGACATTAGAGAAAGCGTTGAAGCTTTACACGCCATCGTTACGTGAAAAAAGCCTAGCTGACTTTCTTGCTGACAAATGTGATGATTTAGGTTTCAGGGATATACATACAGATGATGTGGGAAATATTATTGCTACAAAAGGTTCTGGTTCACCTAAAATTCTTTTATGTGGACATATGGATACTGTGCCTGGAAGAATTAGGGTAAGAAAGGAAGGTGATTATCTTTTTGGAAGGGGTTCATCAGATGCAAAGGGTCCACTCCTCGCGATGTTATTTGCTGCTGCAGGTGCACAAGAAAAAACTGGCACGGTAATATTTGTAGGTGCAGTGGATGAGGAAGGAAATGCTACTGGAATTAAAAGTTTGACTAGTGACAAACCTGATGTAGATTATGCAATTTTTGGTGAGCCCAGTGGAACAAAACAGATTACCATTGGATACAAAGGACGTATTGCCATTAACCTAAAAATTAACGTTGAGGATAGTGCACATGCTAGTGCACCTTGGCTGGCAAAAAATGCAATTCATGAATCATCATTATTTGTTAATGAAATTAAGAATGTTTTAGAATCTGGACAGGAAAACAAAAAGAAAGGCATGATGCTGACTGCCACTTTAACAGAAATAAAAGGTGGCCTAAGTCATAATGTTACACCTAGAGAGTGTGATTCAACATTGGATATTAGAATCCCAGTTGGCATTAGTTGCAAATCTGTTGAAGAAAAAATTTCCAAAGCAGTACAGGAAATTTCTAAAAAGCAACAAGTAGAGGCATTTTATTCCATTATAGATGAAACTGAACCATTTGAGGCAGAACACAATTCTCCTCTTGTAAGGGCGCTCACTCTAGGAATTTTAGACATAGAAAAGAATAGGCCTACGTTGATTAGAAAAACAGGTACAGGCGACATGAATGTTATAGGCAACAAACTAAGCATACCGGTTGTAACGTATGGTCCGGGTGACCCTCATGCTGCACATACAATTGATGAAAAAATCTCCATTGATGAATACCTTCGAGGAATAGAGGTTCTGAAAAGAACCATACAGCATTTAAAACGACTGCATGATAAAATCAAGTAATGCTGTGGTTTGTAGGATTGGGTATATCTGGTACTCGATCAATTCCAATTGAAGTTGTAAAAATCATTCAGGAAGCAGATTTTGTATATCTAGAAGCATTCACAAGTCCAATTTCCAAGCAACATGAAGACGAAATTAAAAACATGGTTAATGGAAGTTTCAAAATTGCAAAAAGATGGTTGGTTGAGGATGGACAAGAGATACTCAAGACGTCAAAAAGTTCTACTGTTGTCTTATTATCATATGGAGATCCATACGTGGCAACAACACACATAGAACTTAGGACTAGGGCAAAATTGGAAAATATTGAAACAAACACGATTCATTCTGCTTCAGCAATAACATCAATGGTAGGTGAAGCTGGATTGCAATTCTACAAAGTTGGGAGAATGGTAACTATAATGAATGAAAAAAAGTCTACAATAACTCCTTACACTGCTATTTTCAAGAATTTAACACAGGGTCTTCATTCTATAATATTATTAGAATACAATCATGATGAAAACTATTTTCTTGACCCAAAGGATGCAATTTCAAACCTACTGGATGTTGAAAAGGAACAAAAAAGAAATGTTCTAAACAATGATACGTTTGCTATAATTGCTTCAAGAATTGGATTTGAAACACAAAAAATTATCTCTGGAAAATTCAGTAATCTGCTTAAAGTTGACTTTGGCGAACCGCCACACAGTATAATTATTACAGGAAAATTACATTTTACAGAATCAGATGCAATTAACGTGCTGACAGAATGCTTAGATAAACCATCAGATAATTCAACTAGAATTAAAAGTACTTCAGTGCAAATGATTGAAAAATATGTGCCAATGGTTAGGAAAGCATTAGAAGAAATTAGACCACTGTATAATGACACGAAAGAATTCCAAGAAGTTTTTGAGAATGCAAAATTATACATTAATGACGCAGAAAATTTCCTAGAACAAGGAAAGGATGAAAATGCAGTTTTGAGTATTGGTTATGCAGACGGTCTGGTAGATGCGTTAAGAATTGCAAAGGGTATAGACCCAAAAATGTAATTTAACGATGCGTTAAAAAGTGAAGAAATAATGAGGAACTACCATTGGATTTAAAAAAATCACCAACAAAAAAAATTGTGTTAGCTGGAGGAGTTTTTGATATAATTCATCCAGGACATATACATACACTTAATGCAGCAAAAGCTTTAGGCGATGTGTTGGTAGTTGCAATTGCTACTGACAAAACTGCTCAAAAGATGAAAAAGAGACAGCCGTTACATAATCAAGAATTAAGGTGTGAACTAGTAAACAGCTTATCTATAGTTGATGTCGCCATTGTTGGTAATGAAGATGATATTTTTGAAACAGTGAAACTGGTAAAACCTAATGTAATTGCGTTAGGGTATGATCAAGTTCATCAGGAGAAATTCATATCTGACGGATGTAAACGGATCAACCTTGATGTCAAGATAGTCAGATTACAATCTCCAGCCCCTAAACTATCAAGCTCCGATATCCAAAAAGAATACGGGAAGGATATTCATGATCTTTAGCTTACGATGAGTTATGGATAGATTTTAACTGTAACTTTAGAACCAGTTTCCAGTCTACCGGTTTTACGTAAGTTATTTTTTGATATCAATTCAATTACTGAATTATCGTGATGTGTTCTTTCAAGACGTATTAATTCACATTTGATAGAATCATTCAGTGTAGCATGAAAACATTTTACCCAACCATATGTTCTTTTCCCATCAGAAAATGGATCTATAATTACACTGTCAAGATCATCTAACTGTTGAATGATTTGAGTAGCCTGCAACTGATTTAATTTTATATTTAGCGTACCCGGAAAAGGAATGTAGCCAATCTTTACTTTGAATTGTTTAGTGTAGCCATTTAATGACATGTAATAAGCTCCCTCACCAAGCCCTGAAATTACTAAACCATTCAACTCTAGGTGCGAAGGAGACGAGTCTAAACTACAACCCAAAATTGAATGAAGTTTAACAAGCTCAGAGTACCCCTTCTGGGTAATTTTAACAGAAAGTTGTCGTCCGGTCATTACCCTATCAATGAATCCACCATTTTCTAACTCCAAAATGTGCTTTGAGGCAGCCTGTTGAGATTTTTTTATGCTTCTCCCAAGGGATGATGTAGTAATCTGAACAAAGTTATGCCTAGCACCTTTAGATAATAACTCTGCTAAGGTGATAATATGTTGAATTTTAAGATCAGACATTAATTAACTAATGCCAAGCTCTGTAAATGTTTTTAGAGTAATACCATCACTATTTGATAAATTTGCAATTCTATGACCTATAATACATTCAATTCCAGATTGTTTAGCGCCATCTAACAGCCGTTGAGTTATTATCCCATCTAAAATCAGATATTTTATTCCAGATTGTGTGGATAATTTTTCAACCAGCTCACTAATGGGGACTTTGAATAATTGATTGTTATCAGAATCAAGTCCTATAGCTTCCAGTGTTTCGTTTAGATCTTGATACACTTTGTTTGTAGCCTCTGCTAATGGCTTATCGGCTTCACTTACTTCTTTCGGTTCGGCGGTTTGTTGTTTTACATCATCTGTTACAGCCTTTAGAATATCTGCAACACGTTGAGGGGTTAGTTCTTCCACTTCAACACCTTCATCTGCACGAAGCTCAAGATCAATGTTAACAACTGACTTTAACTCTTTGAGAATAAATCCTCCAGCCCTGTCACCGTCTAAAAATGCTACCACTTTATCTTTTTTTGCACAAAGGTCTTTGATAGTTTCATCAATCTTTGCACCCTCGATAGCTAAAGCATTATCATAACCTGCTCTCAATAAATTTAAGATGTCTGCTCTACCTTCAACAAGAATTATCCATGGCGAGTCATAAATTCCTGAACTGCATGGAAGTTTGTTTGGTCCATACTCAGAAACTTTTCCTGAATGACCTTCATGTACATCTTTTAACATAGTGTCTCCTTCGCTAACAGATTTGGTAGACCATTTCTGTTTGATCTCCTTTGCTCTGCGTACAATGTCTTCCTTTTTTGAGGCCCGAACATCATCAATAGAGTCGAGATTAAACTTACAGTCAAATGGACCGACCTTGTCTATACTTTCAATTGCAGCTGCAATTAATGCACAAGTATCAACATCAGTACTCATTGGAAGTAATGCGGTACCGGAAGTAGTGTTTTCAGTAGCTTTGGTGTCTACTTCAATTCTACCAACCTTAGAAACACGCTGAAGCTCATTCAGATTCATCTCAGGGCCTAAGAGACCCTCAGTTTGACCGAATACAGCCCCTACAATGTCTGCTCGCTCAACCAGACCGTCGACTTCAAACGATAGCTTAACGTGATATTTGACGATGCCTGTGTATGGCAAATGATTTTCATCTCCTTAATATTCAATAAGCATGAAATTTCAAATCATGGTTATAAGTGCTTGTGGCAAAAAATTAGTTTTTAGTAATAAAATAAAATAAAAATTAAAAAAATAATTATTCAGTACTGAACGATGAACCGCATGAGCAACTTTTTGTTACATTTGGGTTATTGATTTTGAAACCCGAGCCCATTAGACTTTCAATATAGTCAACGTTTGCACCTTGTAAGTGATCTTGACTCATTGAATCTACTAGCACTTTAACACCATTTTCTTCAATAGTTAGATCATCTTCTTCTGCTGCTTTCTCAAAACCCATACCATAAGAAAGTCCAGAACAACCACCGCCTTGAACATAGATTCTAAGAAATTCTGATTTCTCTTTTTCTTCAGCCATGAATTCATTGATTTTCTCAGCAGCTTTTGCAGTGATAGTAATCAATTTTCCTGATTGTGTTTGAGGTTGTGGTGATTCAACAACTACTTCTTGAGGTTTTGGGGATTCATGAGATTCTCCATGAGATTCTCCATGAGATTCTCCACATCCACATGAATGATCAGCAGATGTTTCGTGACTTTGTTCTGTAGTCATATACTAAACTTTCTTTGGTTCAAATTATAATAACCTTTTCATACAAAGTATACATTAAATGATTGTAATTGATTAGGTGAAGCTATTTTTTAGACTTGTTTACAAAATCTGACATTCTTTTTTCTCGTTCTGGATCTGAGAAACAGTTTCGCCATGCAAGCAACTCCACACCAAGACCTGTATCAAGATCTGCATTTCGTCCTTTGTTGATAGCAGTCTTTGACATGTGAACAGCTAAAGTTGAATTTGCTGCAATTGTTTTTGCCATCTTTACAGCTTCATCCATTAAAGCAGATTGTTCAAAAACATGATTGACAAGACCGATTTCTTTTGCACTGCTAGCGTTAATCGCTTTTCCAGTAAAAACAAGTTCCTTGGCTTTTGCAATTCCTACTATTCTCATCAATCTTTGTGTTCCACCCCAGCCAGGTGGTATTCCGATTGTTACTTCTGGCTGACCAATTTTTGCATTATCAGATGCAAGTCTTATATCACAAGACATAGCAAGCTCACAACCGCCACCTAGTGCGAAACCGTTAACAGCTGCAATAGTTGGTTTTGTTATATTTTCAACAGTAGCTGTAAGTTCTTGACCAAGTTTTGCATAGCGTTCAGATTCTTCTGGAGATATTTTTGACATATATTCAATATCAGCTCCAGCAGAAAACGCCTTATCACCTTCTCCAGTCAAGATAATTACTTTTACGTTATCGTCTTTCTCTAGTTGCTTAAATGTAGAAATTATCTCCTTGGCAACATCAATATTCATGGCATTTAGTTTTTGAGGACGGTTAATCTTAACAGTGCAAATCCCATCATCGATTTGAGTAGTAATATTAGTCATATTGAAAATTATTCTCTGATAAAATTAAATGTTGTCAACCTCGGGCAGAACCCCATTTGGCTAATGCAGATGCAGCAGCCACCCACGTTCTTAAATCATCATAAACCGGTATACCTCTTTTTTCAACCAATTTAGCCATTTTTTGTGTATATGGACCGCCATTTGCCCCAACTAACAATGGCTTTTTTCTTTTCTTAGAAAAGTTAGAAAGGTAATCAACTATTGTTTCTTCAAGTGGGTCATCCCGAAAGACAAACCATGGCATTGCAATATCTACATTCTTTTCATCATAAAATTGCTGAATAACAAACCTATAGTCATCTGCAGTCGCACCACCACCTACATCCGCTGGATTGCCATTATGAATAGGAACAGTTGGAGGAAAACGAGCCTTCATTTTTTTGATAAGTCGTGGGGACATCTTTCCTATCGTAAGACCTAATCTCTCTAAATGATCAATTCCACCAATCATAGGACCAGCACCATTACTGCACATGGCAACTTTGTTACCCTTTGCAGATGGCTGCCAAGCCAAAGCCTTTGCCACACCAGCAAGTTCTTGATAACTATCAACAGAAATAATTCCAGCCTGCTTAAACGCACCCATGATAATAGCATTTGAACCACCTAGGGAGCCTGTATGAGATGCAGCTTGTTTCGCACCAGCAGCACTTCGTCCACTTTTCCATATCACTATAGGTTTCTTTTTTTCTTTCATAACACGCTTTGCAGTATTGATAAACTTCCTACCATCACCAAATCCTTCCACATAAAGACAAATGACTTTAGTTTGAGGATCACTTCCCGCATACAAAATCATATCTGCTTCGTCTACATCTGACCTATTTCCATAACTAATCATCTTTGAAAGGCCAAAAGAATCAGCACTCTCCAACATACTAATTCCCATCGTTCCACTTTGAGAGAAGAATGCAACATTGCCAAGTCTTGCGCGAACCATCCTCGCTTGACCTTGAAATGCACAGTCAAGACGATTTGCGGCGTTAAACATTCCAATGCAGTTTGGACCGATGACTCGTATCTTGTGTTTTAATGAAAGATTTTTTACTTCAGCTTCCATTGCAGCCCTGTCACCACCAAGCTCTTTACCACCGCCTGAAACAATTACAACATTATGAATTCCTTTCTTTGCGCATTCTTTCATAAGAGGACCGCAATGTGCAAGATCAATACAAACAACAACCAGATCAACTTTTGCCTTGATTGCTTCCAATGATGGATAACATTTGATTCCAAGGATCTTCTTTTGTTTAGGATTAATTGGATATACCTTACCCTTGTAATCTTGTTTTCCAAGAGCATCTAATACAGAGTTACCAATCTTTCCTGGTGTTGCAGATGCACCTACTAATGCAACAGACTTTGGTGTAAAGAATTTCTCCATAGATTTTATGTTTGGTTTAGCACGTGAGATTGAATTCTTTTTAATTTCTTTGTTGAGAATGATTTTTGCATCTACCACATTGTATGATTTTGGATAGACTACGATAGGATTGAAATCTATACTGTTAATGTAATCTGCATTATCAACCCCAATCTTTCCAATTTGAACAAGAGCCTTTGCAAGCATGTTCAAGTCAATAGGCTTGCTTCCACGGAATCCTTTCAGAATTTTAGAACCTTTGAGTTCGTTTAACATTGATTTCGCATCTGATGTAGTAACTGGTAGCATTCTGAACGCAACGTCCTTGAAAATTTCAGTTAGAACACCACCCAAACCAACCATAATTACAGGACCAAACTGTGGATCATTTTGTATTCCAACTATTAACTCAACTCCTTTTGGAACCATTTTCTCAAGTAAAATTCCTTTTACGTTAACGCCTTTCTTTTTGGAAAGTCGTCCATACATGTCGTTAAATGTACTCTTTACATCAGCAGTATTATCTACACCAACCTTAACGCCACCAACATCAGTTTTATGAAGTATTTGTGGTGAAACCACTTTCATTACTAGAGGAAATCCAAGTCTTTTTGCATCTCTGACTGCTTGATTGGCAGATGTTGCTAATGAAAATCCTGGCACTGAAACTTTATACTTTTTTAGAATTGATTTGGCAGCCTCCTCTGTAATGATTTTATGATCAGTTTTTATTGTATCGTCAAAAATTTTTGTAATTGAGTTCATAGTAGATCGATCCAAAAGTTTGTTATTATATTAAACTTATTACCATTATGGAATTTCCGGAAAGTGAAATAGCCGAAATTAAAAAATTCATGGATCTGCTCAACTCGCAAAAAGATAGTGTGGTAGTAGTTGAAGGAAAACGTGATTCTGCCGCACTAATAAAATTGGGTTATTCAGGTAAAATTTTGGAGTTTCACAAGTTCAATGGGATGATAAAATTTGCTGATTCAGCAGCCAAATATCGTAAACTTATTCTTCTACTAGATGGTGATAGAAAGGGCAGGTACCTGACAAAAAAAATTATTGAATTGCTCGAACATCGAACAAAAATTGATCTTCTGTTTAAGAAGAAGTTAGTTTCAATCACGAAAGGAAAGATACGATTCATTGAGCAGTTAGTCTGCTACGAATCTTATTTTGTTTAGAATCTAAGGCCAAATGCCTTTATGATTGAATGCTTCTAGGACACGCTCTACAGCCAAGACCATAGCTGCCCTCCTATTGTCAATGTTATGTTTTTTAGAAAGTTCATACATGTCTTTCAAGCCTTTAACAATTTTAACCTCCATCTTACTTGCAACTTCATCGAATGTCCAGTAGTAACCCATGTTGTTCTGCACCCATTCCAGGTAAGAGATACAAACTCCACCAGAATTTGCCAAGATGTCCGGTATAACAAAAACTCCTTTCTTGTGAAGAATTGGATCAGCCTCAGGCAAAGTAGGACCGTTTGCAGCTTCACCAATAATTTTACATTTTAATTTCTCTGCAATTGCAGCAGTGATTTGATTTTCAAGTGCGCCAGGAACCAAGACATCACATTCAGTTGTAAGCAATTCCTCTGTAGAAATCTCTTTGCTACCTGGATAGCCAACTACAGAACCGTTTTTTTGTTTCCAATCAATTAGTTCTTGAACCTTAAATCCATCAGGAACAAGAATTGAGCCCTTTGAATCACTTGCCGCAATACATGTTGCGCCTTCTTTTTCTAGATACACACCAGAAAATGTTGAAGCGTTTCCAAATCCTTGCAGTACAACCTTGGCGCCTTTAAGTTCAATATTCAAAATTTTTGCTGCTTCTCTAATACAATAAGCATTGCCTAAACCTGTAGCAACGTTTCGTGCAAGAGAACCACCTACAGGAATTGGTTTTCCAGTAATAGTTCCTGGGGAATAATTATTTCCATTCATTTTGGTAAATGTGTCCATAATCTGTGTCATCTCTTTTCCAGTTGTATAAACATCTGGAGCAGGAATGTCTTTCTGTGGACCAATTACTTCAGCAATTCTAGATGCAAATTGTCGAGTTAATCTTTCAAGCTCGCCATCACTAAGTTTTTCTGTTTTAGGG
>OFBY01000126.1_pt1 | contig 9527 bp, 7 predicted proteins | sample 1520751 | NCBI WGS metagenome assembly OFBY01 (sample SAMEA3696450, study PRJEB22514) | metagenome | biome: water; feature: marine; material: hydrothermal vent | place: Pacific Ocean | collected 2014-08-16 | depth 1514 m
TAAGACAATCCTACATCCTGAAGAACTTCTTTTCCGGCCTGGATGAGCGGTTTTCACGGATCAAATACTTCGGGGAAAGACTTTCTAAATTTGAAGGGTTGAGAGAAATCCTTGAAAGGTCGATAGACGATACAGGAGAGATCCTTGATACCGCTTCACCAAGGCTCAAAAGCATAAGGAAAAACATCAGAGTAACCGCCTCACGGATAAGAGAAAAGTTAGAATCTCTGGTAAACCGCTACGAAGACCTCTGTCCAGACAGGATAGTAACCGAAAGGGAAGGGCGTTACGTTATCTTGGTAAAACCTCACTTCAGGAAGAAATTCTCAGGAATAGTCCATGACCGATCCTCATCGGGTCAGACACTTTACGTTGAACCAGCTTCTGTCATTGAAGATAACAACAGATTGAGGGAGCTGAAAGCTGAAGAAAAAGAAGAGATAAAGAGAATTTTGATTGAACTCTCCTGGAAAGTGAGTGAAAGGAGAGTGGAACTACTGACGAGTTTCAGAACCCTCATTGAGCTTGATAGGCGTTATGCAACTGCACTTCTCTCTCTGAAACTGAAAGGCACTCTTCCTGAGTTCTCTGAAGAGATAGACCTAAAAGAGGCAAAGCACCCTCTAATACTCCTTTCCGAAAAAGAAGTGGTTCCCGTTGATATAAAGCTAAGGAATGGACTTGTTATAACGGGTCCCAACACAGGCGGAAAAACAGTTACCCTTAAAACCGTTGGGCTTCTATCAATGATGGCACAGTCCGGGTTCCTCATTCCTGTCACGGAAGGAAGCAAACTGAGACTTTTTAAAAAGTGGATGGCAGATATTGGCGACGAGCAGAGCATCGAACAGAGCCTTTCAACTTTCAGTGCTCACGTTAAGAATATCTCTGAAATTCTAAGGGAAGCTGATAAGGATTCCCTTGTTCTTCTTGACGAGTTAGGAGCTGGAACAGACCCGATAGAGGGTTCAACCCTTGCAATCGGAATCCTCAAATATTTAAAAGGAAAGAAAGCAAAGGTTATAGCAACAACCCACTTCACGCCTGTTAAACTCTTTGCCTACAAGGATGACTACTACGATGTTGCCTCAGTGATGTTTGATGAAGAAACCTTAAAGCCCCTCTATAAACTCGCCTATGGGATAATCGGAAGAAGTTACGCCCTTGAAATTGCAAGAAGGTACGGAATGCCTGAGGAGGTTATTGAAACTGCAAAGTCTCTCATGACGGCAGAGGACAGGCTTGCCGAAGAGATAATAGCTGCCCTTGAGAAAGAATACAGAAAACTGACAGAAGAAAAAGAAGCCGTTGAAAAGCTAAAAGAGGCATTGAAGAAAAAAGAGGAGGAGCTCCAGAAGAGAGAAAAGGAACTCAAAGAAAAATCGGCAAGAGAAATTGAAAAATTCATAGAGGAATTGAAGAAAAAGAGCGAAGAAGTCTTCAAAAAGGCAAAATCTGAAAAAGCAAGACAGGAAATAAGACAGATTGTAATTACCGCAAAGAACAGAGCTGAAGCTCTCACAGAAATCAGAGAGGTAAGAGAAGTCAAACCCGGTGATACTGTAAAGCTTCTCAAATCTGGAAGGAAAGGAAAAGTCCTTGAAGTCGATAAAGAGAGAAAAGTGGCAAAGGTTCTGGTTGGTGGCTTGAAGGTTGACGTTAAGCTTTCTCAGATTGAGCCAGTTGAAGAGACAGTAAAGCAGGAGGAGATTGTAAAGGTCAACGTGAAGAAACCATCAACGTTTTTCCCTGAGCTTAAGCTCCTTGGAATGAGAGGAGAAGAAGCTTTAGCAGCAGTTGAGCAGTTCTTAGACAATGCAAACCTTGTTGGAATAAAGAGGGTCAAAATAGTCCACGGCTATGGAACAGGAATCCTGAAAAGACTTGTAAGAGAATATCTAAAAGAGTCTCCTTACGTCAAAAGCTTCAGACCTGGAAAAATTGAGGAGGGTGGAGACGGCGTAACAGTTGTAGAACTGAAATGATTAAAATATCAGGCAAAATCAAGCCTGTTTTAACTATAAAATTTTACGGTTAACCTCCAAAAACTTCTTCAGCAACCCTGAACATTACATCATCTCTAACTTTAGCATAGCGAACTGTTGTATTGGGTGAAGCATGTCCAAGAAATGCCTGAATAACCCTGATGTCCACTCCTTTATCAACTAAGATTGTTGCAAAGGTATGGCGAAGCTTGTGGGGATGAAGTTTCACCCCACTCTTTTCCTGAATTTTGTTAAAGATATACTTTGCTCCTTGATAGGTTAATGGGAAGAGGGTATCACCTTCAAGTTTTTTTGTGTAATCCTCTAACTCTTTTGAGAACTTCTCAGGCAATGGTATAAACCTTTCTTTGCCTCCTTTGCCGATAACTCTTAGCACTTTTCTGTCTTTTACTTTGACAAGACTTTCTTTTGTGAGGGAAAGGAGCTCTGATATTCTCAAGCCGCAATAAAGAATAGTTTTGATCATTAAGTAGTCCCGGTAAGAACGTTCCATTGCAGTTGCTAGAACTTTTTCTATTTCTTCATTGGTTAAGGCTTCTGGAACTTTTTGTTTGACTTTTCTGATTCTGAGTGATGGCTTTACCGGATTGTTTCTGATTATTTCCATGTCAACAAGAAAATTAAAGAACGTATTAAGGGCAGAGATTCTACGGTTTATAAGAGATGGGCTGCATTCCATAGATGTCCTAAAGATCATTATGTCAGCAGTTCTAATAAATTCAACCTCCTTATCACCGACTATCTTTTTGAATAGCTCCAAGTCATTCCTGTACTCTTTTAGTGTTCTTTCTGAAAGCTCTTTTGACTTAAACTTGAGGAAGAGCTCTATTGCCTGACTCAACTCCATTTTATTACCCTTAAAATTTTATGGTTAATTTTAACTACATCAATATATTTCCCCTATTTTGATTTCAGTGGTATGATGTACTATAGCAAGTGAATTTGGGCAAATATATTGACGTTTTGCTTTTTTCCTCATTTTCCTGATGCATCCTGCCACTCCTAATTAATCCCAGTTCTTTTACCGTTCTATTTTACCCATTACTATAACAAATGGCAATTTGTTATAGTCAGTCAATCCTCTATTTTACCTGAACTTTGTGGAACACAAAGCACTGAAAAGATTAGATGGTTAGTTTGGATTAGTGTTGGTTAGTTGGTTTTATTAAAATTGCAGGTACAGCTTTTTGTCGTCAGGCTTATATTTGTAGGCTGTGTGAGGTATCAATGAGAAGAACTCTAAGGTTGTTCCTTATGGTTATTCTGACTACTGGGAGTTCATTCGGTCTAACAATCTCAGAGCTCAAATCTCTTATAGATAAAAATTCTCTTGATCTATCCATTGGAAGAGTTTCTGTAGAGAAATCAGAGTTACTTGAAAAATCAACCTTTCGATCCTATTTCCCGAAAGTTTCGTTAACTGGAGAGTTTGACGAGTTTTATCCTTACACGAGCTTTTCTTCAAAGTCCTGGAATCAGCAATACAGCCTTGGAGTTTCAATCACTGCTAATCCACTGAATCTTCAGAGAAATCTTCAGTTGAAGGTTGATAGGTATTCTATTGATGTGAACAGAGAGAAGTTAGAAAAGACCAGGTTAAATCTTTACTATCAGGGAATTAACTACCTGTTGAAGTTGAAAGCATTAGAAAGAATAATAGAAATAAGAAAGGAGCTCCTGAAAAACAGTGAAAAGATACTTGATGTATCAGAAGAGAAGTATAAAAAAGGGCTGGTTCTTATTACAGATGTTCTTAAATCTAAAGCAAATGTTGAGAGTGCACGAAGTTCTCTGAGGAAAGCAGAGAGAGATTACAACCAGACGTTCAACAACCTGAATGAACTTGTTAACTTTTCACTTTCAGAAAATGAAAAGCCGGAAGTGGAGCTCTTCGAAACAGTAGAACTTCCAGAAGTTGAAAAACTTGTCAAAAGAGCTCTTTCAAACAGACCAGAGATTTGTGCCTTGCGGAAAGAGATAGAAGTCGCTAAGTTGAGTGTCAAAATCCAGCAAAAGACTCTCTCTCCACAGCTTAACCTTTCGGCTTCCTACACAAGGAGTGATACTAAAATTTTCCCGGAGAACAATAACTATCAGTTTTCTGCTGTTCTGAACTTTCCGGTTTTTGACAGCGGCGTAACGAAGTTTAAATCTCTTGCGGCGGAGAAAGATCTGGTTTCAAAGGAGATTTCTCTAAGGAAGCAGGAAAATGCCATTAAAAGGGAGGTTTTAAACGCCGTTGAGTCAGTAAATTCTGCCTTAGAAGAAGTTAAATCCTCAAAATCCTTCCTTGAGTATTCAAAGAGAGCTTATGAGAGAACTTTCAATGAGTATAAGTTGGGTGTTTCAGATATCGTTGCTCTGCTTCAGGCGTTTGATAACCTGAAAAATGCGCAAGAAAGCTATATAAATTCTCTTCTTAGTCTGAGTAGTGCATACTATGAGTTAAAAAGAGCAACTGGAGAGCTCCTGTCTGGAGGTAGAAAGTGAAAAAAATAATAGTCCTTTTAGCTATCGTTTTCCTGATTGGTGGATTTTTCTTCATTAAATCGCGGAAAAAGGTTGAACTTGTTCCTGTTCAAACTGTGGAGGTAAAAAAGGGAGAGGTTAAAAACGTCATAGATGCCACCGGAATAATAAAACCGCAGGTTGGCGGAGAAGTTAAGGTCGGTGCAAGAATCTCTGGAACCGTTGTAAAGGAAAACGTAAGAGTTGGCGACTACGTGAAGAAAGGGGATCTGATTGCTGTAATTGACAACAGAGAGCTGAAAGAGGAGCTGGAAAAGGCAAAGGTGCGCCTTGAAGAGGTGAAGAGAACCTATCCAGAAAAGATAAAAGCCCAGGAGATGAAGCTGAAATCTGCCCTTGCTTCACTTAGAGCAGCAGAAGCAAAACTAAAGGCAGAAAAAGAGAATTACAGCTTGAAGAAGTGGGAGTATGAGAGACAGGAAAGCCTTTTCAAAATTGGCTACACAACAGAACAGAAGCTGAAGCAGGCTAAAGCTGAGTTTGAACAGGCAAGAAGTTCCCTCAAGGCTGCTGAAGAGAATCTGAAGAAGGCAGAGCTTGACGTTAAGATTGAGAAGAGAAACTTAAAAGAACTAAAAGCGAAGTATAAATCTGACCTTGAAACAGCTAAAGCAGCCCTGAAGCAGGCAGAGATCAGGTACTCCTATTCCTACATCTACGCTCCAAAAAGCGGAATCATCTCCTTCGTTTCGACTCAGGAAGGAGAAACTGTCGTTGCAGGGCTTAACGCCCCTGAGTTTGTAACAATCCTTGATCCCGAGAAATTAGAAAACTGGATCTATGTTGACGAGACTGAGATTGGGAAGGTAAAAAAAGGAATGGAAATTGAGTTTACAGTTGATACCTACAGGGATAAAGTCTTTAGAGGAAAGGTTGAGGAAATCTATCCAAAACCCAATGTCCTCAATAACGTTGTCTATTACATAGTTGTGGCGAGAGGGTTTAAAGATGTAAAACTTTTGAGACCCGAAATGACAACCCACAACTCAATAATAGTCGGAATCAAAAAGAATGTTCTTATTGTTCCAAACGCTGCCGTTAAATGGAAGAATGGAAAGTACATAGTTTATAAGGTTGTTGGCAAAAAAGTTGTTGAAACCCCTGTTAAGGTTGGCTGGAGCGACGATCAGTTTACAGAGGTAATAGAGGGCTTAAAAGAAGGAGACGTTGTAGCACTGAAGGTAGCAAGGAAGTAAAAATGGCATTAATAGAGCTCAGGAACATAAGAAAAGTTTTTAAACAGGGTGACCTTGAGACAGAAGTTTTAAAAGGAATAGATCTTAAAATTGAGAAGGGTGAATTTGTTGCCATAATGGGACCTTCAGGTTCTGGAAAGTCAACTCTCATGTATATCCTTGGTTGCCTTGATAGACCGACCTCTGGAAAGTATTACCTTGATGGTAAAAACGTTCTGGAGCTTTCAGACGATGAACTTTCCAGAATAAGGGGTAAATATGTCGGCTTTGTGTTTCAAGCTTTCTACCTCGTTCCATACCTTTCCGTTCTTGATAATGTGATTCTGCCTGTTGAGTATCTTGATTCCAGGTACAGGAAGGAGCTCTTTAAAGATAAATCCCCCGAAGAAAAGGGAAAAGAAATCCTTAAAAGACTTGGAATGGCAGAGAGGATAAACTTTAGACCGGATCAACTTTCCGGTGGTCAGAAGCAGAGGACGGCAATCGCTCGAGCTCTGATAAACTCTCCTGAAATTATACTTGCAGATGAACCAACAGGACAGCTTGATACAGAGTCTGGAAGGGCAGTTATGGAGATATTTACAGAGCTAAACAGAGAGGGTAAGACTATTGTAGTTGTAACCCATGATCCAGCAGTTGCTTCCTATGCAAACAGGATCATAAAAATTAAGGACGGAAGAATAGAGTAAAAATGCTGAGGCTGTTTCTGAAAGATCTTCTATCTTCTTTAATCTACAATAAGCTAAGAACACTTTTTGCACTTCTGGGAATTGTTTTTGGTGTTTCTTCTGTTGTTCTAATCGTTTCTGCCATTGAAGGGAGTAACCTCCAGGCAAACAAGATTATAAAAAAATTGGGACCCGATTCCGTTTTTATCATTTCGGGTGCTATCGGGAAAGGTCCCCGTGGAGTGACAAAAAACCTTGAGCTTTCAGATGTTAAAGAAATCTCAAGACTGGAAGGTATTTTTGCCCTCACTTATGGAGTTGTAAAGCCTATGATGATTTCGAATATCCGGATGCCCAAGTTCTCCGCTGTTTTTGGAGTTGGGGAGGACTGGCTTCTTTCCTGGGATTACAGGATTGAAATTGGTAGAGGTTTTACTAAGGACGACTTTAGAAATCTCAGGAAGGTTGCGGTTGTAGGACACGACGTCAGCGATTTTTTCTATCCTGGACAGAATCCGATAGGAAAGATCATTCTGATCGGAAAAACACCGTTCAAGATAATTGGTGTTTATAAAAAGAAAGGAAAAACTCCCAACGGACACAACCTTGATAACAGGGTTTTCATTCCTTACAGAGTCTTTGATAAGGTGGTGGAGAAAACATTTAACAGGGTGTCTGTTATTAGATTCAGGGTTCTCGACCTTTCTCAATATGATGAAATAGTTAAAGAGACAAGAGAAATCTTGTTGAAAAACCACAAGCCAGATGAATTCACAATAATAACTCCTGTTGTTGTTAAGAAGTTTCTCTCAATGCTCTCTGCAAGCTTTGCTCTCTTCTTAGGAATAGCTTCAACCACAGCACTTGTTGTTGGTGGATTTGTCCTTTCATCCATCTTCTACATTAACGTTCACGTAAGACAGTGGGAGATTGGTTTGAGAAGGGCAGTAGGAGCAACTAAGAAAGCAGTACTTGTTAGAATTCTCCTTGAAAGCCTTGTTATATCAGTGTTTGCGGTAGTTTTGGGAAGCCTTATCGGTTATGGAGCTGTTCACTACATACTACCACTTCTTAACGTTCCAGAAGTCTATCCAGTAAAAGCTTTTGTTGTTGCAACCATTTTCTCAGTCTTTGTGGGACTTCTTGCAGCTTACTTCCCAGCCAGAAAGGCTTCTCTTTTGGAGCCTGTTAAAGCTTTGAGAACAAAGGTGTAAGATGGGTGCTGTTAAGTCTCTTGTTTCTTACTTTAAAGAGAACAAAAAGAGAATGCTACTTTCAATTATAGGTATAGCGATTGGTGTCTTTTCCCTTACCCTTATGATGGGTATTACAGGGGCTATGAAACGGCAGGTTTTAAAGGCTCTTGGAACTCTTGGTTCTAACGTTATAGTTGTAATTCCAGGAGAGGTGAAAAACCTTGGAGGAAGGACAATACAGCTCTCTTTCTATCCAACTTTAACTTTGAAAGATGCTAAAGCTATTTCCGAAAAGTGTCCTTCTGTTAGAGAGGTTTCTCCCTATAAACAGGTAAATCCAAATGTTCACTACGGTGGAAAATCAATAAAGGCAGACGTTTTTGGAGTAACTCCCGAATATGAAGAGATTGCAGATTACCATCCCGTATGTGGTAGATTTTTAACAAAAGATGATGTGGAAGGAATCTTGCAAACTGCTGTTATAGGAATGGATGTGGCGGAAGAGCTCTACGGTGAGACCTGTCCGGTTGGAAAAACGATCTATCTTTTTAATGCTCCCTACAGAATTGTTGGAGTTATGGAGAAAAGGGGAACAGACCTGAGTGGAGAGAATCTTGATGAAAGAGTTTACATTCCGATAACCTCTGCTACTAAGAGGATTTCAAACGTTGATTACGTTGATGGAATCTATATTCTTCCTGTTTCTCCTAATCTTATTCCTGAAACGATAAAGAAGTTAAAGAACTTCTGCTCAAAAGACATGGAAAAAAAGATTTCACAATAAGTAGATATGAAGATATAGCAAATACAAAGAAGCAGGCAATGGAGATATTTTCAAAGCTATCAATAATCGTTGCGGTCATAGCGTTCAGCGTTGGAGCTCTTGGAATATTGGCTGTCATGACGCTCTCTGTTTATGAAAGGTTGATTGAGATTGGAATCAGAAGAGCCTTTGGCGCTACAAGGTTTGACATTTTCAAACAGTTTCTCGTTGAATCGACTGTTTTGTCTCTTACAGGAGCTATATCCGGGATAGTTATTGCCATTTTGATCGTTGTTTTGATATCAAAAATGGCAGGATGGGTAGTCTATGTACCTGTTAAAGGAGCAATGATCTCTTCTGTTCTTTCTGTTTTGATAGGCTTAATTTCAGGTATCTATCCAGCTCTGCGAGCAACTTCTTTTGATCCTAAGGAGATTTTGAAAGATTCTTAGAGCATTTTACATCTACTGTTTTCTGCATATTTATATACCTCTGTTATCCACACGATTTCCCGTTTTTCAATAGCTGAATCATCGGTTAAGAGTTCATTTATCTTTTTAAATCCTTCTAATTCAAATGCTTTTAAAACTTCAGTAGGTTTTATAGTTTCAAAGAAACGTTCTTCTTCCGAACGAGGAGTTAGACTATAGCTTAAAATTACCACTCCTTCTTTTTTTAAATAATTGATAAGGCTCCTTGCTACTTTTCGGTAATACTTTTTAGGAATATGCATTAACACTGCAATTGAAATGATTGCATCAAAAAAATTGAGAAAGCTGGAAGGAAGATTCAAATCAGGAAGGAAAGAATGAAAAAAGCGGTCGGATATTTGGGGAAACCGCTCCCGCGCTAACTTTACAAACTCGATTGCTCCATCTACTCCCCAAACTTGATATCCCTTTTCCATTAAAAATCTTAACTCCCGGCCGGAACCAAATCCTATTTCTAAAACTCTTCCCCCTTTTGGTAAATGTTCCAATAAAAACTTCTGTACTTCCTCCATTTGAGCTTTATCATACTTCTCGATTAACTCGCTTGCTTTTCGATTATAATATTCTAAAGTTCTCTTGACTTCCTTCAAAAATCCTCCCTTCTATAATGAATTCCTTTTCCGCTATCTGTCAAAAGGAGCCAAGCCAGAGGCTGAAGCGTTGAAGGCAGCTAACCCA